>Ga0164243_10006361_pt1 | contig 17886 bp, 13 predicted proteins | sample OricompcompostOP_FD_108781 | JGI IMG/M metagenome (GOLD analysis project Ga0164243, IMG submission 108781) | Organic Plus compost microbial communities from Emeryville, California, USA - Original compost - Organic plus compost (OP) | ecosystem: Engineered > Solid waste > Mixed feedstock >... | reverse complement strand
TCATTTTCAATGACATAATCATATAAATTCATCATTTTTAATTCTTCACGAGCAACAAGCATCCGATTTTTGATTAATTCATCAGATTCCGTTCCCCTCGTTTTGATCCGGTTCTCCAATTCACTCAAACTTGGTGGAATTAAAAAGATAAATAAACCATCAGGGAATTTTTCCCTTACTTGTTTTGCGCCTTCTACTTCGATCTCAAGAAATACATCTTTTCCTTCTGATAAAGTATCTTTTACATATTGAACAGGCGTTCCGTAGTAATTTCCGACATACTCGGTATATTCAAGCAGTTCCCCATCTTTAATCATTTGTTCAAATTGCTCTCTCGTTTTAAAAAAGTAATCGACTCCATCAATTTCACCTGGTCTCATCGGTCGTGAAGTTGCTGAAATAGAATATTCAAAACTAATATCCGGTTCAGAAAATACCGCTTTTCTTACCGTTCCTTTCCCGACTCCGGACGGACCGGAAAGAACAATTAACAATCCCTTATCTGTTTCCATTGTTTCACCTGCCCTAAATAATCATTGATAAAAAACACTAATATTATGTATGGTTTATATTTATAAACGATAAAATATGGATCATTCAATATTTTGAACTTGTTCCCGAATTTTTTCAATAATACTTTTCAATTCAACTACTTTATTGCTTATATTCGCATGATTTGCTTTTGCTGCGATTGTATTGACTTCCCGATTCATCTCCTGGACAAGAAAATCACATTTTCGCCCAATCGGTTCCATGGAATTAAGCGATTTTCGAAATTGATTTATATGACTATTTAAACGCGTTAGCTCTTCGGAAATATCAATTTTATCTGCAAATATGGCGACCTCTGTCAGCACCCTTGTTTCATCAAAAAGACCACTGGTATATTCGCATATTTTTTTTCGAAGTTTTTCCTCATATTCAACTTTTACAATTGGTGCCGCCTCGAAAATTTCTTGAACAAATGAATCCATTAATTCCAAGTAGTTGGCAATTTCATTTTGTAAAGCTTTCCCCTCTATGATCCGCATCTTCCGTAATTGCTGGACAGCCTCTTCCACTGCAATGATAATGGTATTTTCCATTTCCGGGTTGACGACTTCTTGTTCAATTACGGAAATAAGACCATCATGTTGCAAAAAGTGGGTAATCCCGATTTCTTCATGTAGTTGATAACGTTCCTTTAAATTGTTTATGAATTGATAATACTCGTCCAGAAGATTCCAGTCAATATGTAATCCACGATTTGTCGGCACGGATGTGGAAATATTAATGGAACAATCAACACGGCCACGTACGACATATTGTTGACATATTTTTTTAATTTTCTCTTCCAATTTTAGTAATGGCTGCGGAATTCGGGTATGGAAATCGAAATACCGGTGATTGACTGAGCGAATTTCAACAACAATCCCGTCTCTCTCACTCCTGCCAAAACCTGTCATACTCATTACCATAACATCACCTTTTCCATAAAAGCAACTATATTAATGTATAAAGAAAACTCGGGCGTCCGAGCCTTTAGGCGAGAGCAGAGCCGCAAGAGCACTTATGCGTTAGGAAAGTAGAAATTGAAAAATTTATACTTTCCTATTAGCTAAAAAAAGAAAGGAAATTGGTTGAATCCAGATTCCCTTTCGTTATTATATCACATTCTCTATTTTTTTCTTATAAATAATGAACCTGCAAGTAAAAATGTTGGAATAGCTGCCATTGCCAAAATCAACAACCAGTCTGTCGGAACAATTGCCACGGTATGGAAAACCGTTTGCAGCGGCGGAAAATAAATCACAATAATCATTAAAACCACACTGGATAGAACTGCCCAGACTAAATACGGATTGCCAAACGGATTTCTCGCAAAAATAGAATGCTCACTGCGGCAATCAAAAACATGAATCAACTGGGCTAACACAAGGGTAGCAAAGGCGACCGTTTGCGCATATTCTAAATGATCCGGGTTTTGTTTATATGCAATAAGAAATGCCAGTAAAGTAGCTACGCCGATTAAAAATCCCCGCGAAATCACCTTCCAGCCAAGTCTCCTTGCAAACACCCCTTCTTTCGGATGTCTTGGCTTTCTCTTCATCACATCTCCCTCAGGTTGATCGAGTCCTAATGCCATTGCCGGCAGTCCATCCGTTACCAGGTTTACCCATAGAATCTGAATCGGAACAAGTGGCAAAGGTAATGCCAGAATCATGGCAAATAACATGACCAATATTTCCCCAACATTAGAAGCGAGTAAATAGCGGATAAATTTACGAATATTTTCATAAATATTGCGTCCTTCATGGATCGCCGCTTTAATTGTTGCAAAATTATCATCGAGTAAGATTAATGCCGAAGATTCTTTTGCAACATCCGTCCCGGTTATGCCCATTGCAATACCGATATCGGCCGCTTTAATTGCCGGGGCATCGTTTACCCCGTCACCGGTCATTGCGACGATATGGCCTTTATTTTGCAGTGCTTTGACTATTTTTAATTTATGTTCCGGTGAGACGCGTGCAAAAACGGAAACATTATCGACAATCTCATCCAATTCCTTAAGCGACATCGACTCCAACTTCCTGCCTTCCAAAACAAAGTCGTCTCTATTTAAAATCCCAAGTTGTTCCCCTATTGCCCGAGCTGTTATCACATGGTCCCCGGTAATCATCACCGTTTTTATACCGGCTGCTTTACATTCTTGGATTGCTGCTTTCACCTCAGGTCTAGGCGGATCGATCATGCCTTGTAAACCGATAAAAACCAATTCATTTTCCACTTCTGCCTCATGATTGAATAACCGGTTTGGAACCGGCTTATAGGCAACGGCAATCGTTCGGAGTGCTTGTGAAGCAAGGCGTTCGACCGTTGTTTGCAGCCTATTAGTCCAAATTTGCGACATATATTGTTTTTTTCCACCAACATATACTGACTCACTTAAGCTGATTAAAATATCGGGAGCGCCTTTCGTAATTGCAAAACGATGTCCTTTTTTATCTTCCACAATGACCGTCATCATTTTTCTAGAAGAATCAAACGGAAACTCTTGAATAATGCGATATTCCTGCAATAAATGATCTCTTGACAAACCTGCTTTCATCCCGGAAACGAGCAAAGCACCTTCAGTCGGATCCCCGTCAACGCGATATTTACCTTTTTCCTCTATCAAAGCTGCATGATTACAAAGCATACTAAAACTCAATAATTTATAAAAATGGTCATCTTGGGCAGGATTCATTGTTTGATTATTTCGAGTAAAATGGCCTTGTGGTTCATACCCTTGTCCTGAAACGGTCCAAGTTTGATCATTTGCCCATAAATGTGTAACCGTCATTTTATTTTGGGTCATTGTTCCGGTTTTATCGGAGCAAATGACCGAAGCACAGCCTAATGTTTCAACAGCCGGAAGTTTTCGGACAATCGCATTTTTCTTAATCATCCGTTGCACACCAAGTGATAAGGCGATCGTCACAATTGCCGGAAGCCCTTCTGGAATCGCCGCAACAGCTAGTGAAACACCGGATAAAAACATCGTATACAAATCATGGCCTTGCCAAACTCCGATTGCGACAACGAGTAAAGTTAAAACGAAAGCAACGACGATTAATATTTTCCCAAGTTGTTCAAGTCTTCTTTGCAATGGGGTTTGTAAGTTTTGTTCGGTTTGCAATAAATCAGCAATTTGCCCCATTGCTGTTTTCATACCAGTTCCAATGACAACCCCTTTTCCGCTTCCCCTCGTCACCATGGTACCCATGAAAGCCATATTGTTCAGATCCCCGAGACCGATATTTTCGCCATGAATTGGTGCAATTTCTTTAACTGCGGGGACGGATTCACCGGTTAAGGCCGATTCCTCAATTTCTAAACTACTTATTTCGAATAAACGGATGTCCGCACTAATCCTGTCACCACTGGCAAAACGGAGAATATCACCCGGGACAATTTCTTTAGAAGGGATTTTTTCCCACTTTCCACCCCTTAATACGGTTGCCATTGGGGCAGAAAGTTCTTTTAATGCCTCCAGTGATTTTTCTGCTTTTCGTTCCTGAAAAAAGCCTAAAATCCCGTTTACAAATACGATAAGAATGATCGCAATTGCATCAATATATTCACCTAAGATTCCGGATATCAGTGTGGCGACTAATAGAACGATTACCATAAAATCTTTAAATTGGCTAAAAAATAAAAGCAATGCCGATTGCTTTTCCGCTTCTTGTAATTCATTGAATCCGAACTGTTTCCGTCTTATTTTGACTTCTTCGTTCGTCAATCCGTTTTTAAAAGACGTTTGAACGGCCTTTTCCACTTGTTCGGGACTCATCTCATGATATTTCAACGCAATCGATTCCTCCATTCCCTATTGTAATTGTTGTCAATCGCTAAGCCAGTTTGTTTTCTCATTAAAGATTATTCATCCTTGTCCTAAAAAATGCTATACTTGTGAAAGATTCCATTTTGTAAAGAAAATCGGGTTTATTTACCTTGGTAGTCTTATACAATCGAAATCGAGATAAAATTTGAAAAGGGTGTTATTTATGTCTTTTGACGGATTATTTACATATGTTATGACACATGAATTAGCTTCCGTCTTAAATGGCGGACGCATTTTGAAAATACATCAACCATTTTTAAATGAAATTGTATTAACAGTCCGGGCCCGGGGGAAAAATGAAAAGTTACTTTTATCTGCACACCCATCCTACGCCAGGGTCCAATTAACTGAAGAAGAATATGAGAACCCGGCTACCCCTCCCTTGTTTTGTATGTTGTTAAGGAAACATTTGGAAGGACATATTATTGAAGACATCTACCAAAAAGAGATGGACCGGATCATCATCTTTAAAATTAAAGGCAGGAACGAAATCGGGGATTTATCCTATAAACATTTAATTATTGAAATTATGGGGCGACATAGTAATATCATTTTAATTGATGCTGATAAAGAGGTAATTCTTGATAGTATTAAGCACATTTCCTATGCAGTTAACCGGTATCGTGCCATTTTACCGGGGCAACCATATATTTGGCCGCCTGCTCAAGGAAAATTAAATCCGTTTCTTTGTAAGGAGGAAGATATTCTAAAACAGATTGACTTCAATAGCGGGAAACTGGACAAGCAACTTGTTAACCAATTCAGTGGAATTTCTCCGTTGTTTGCCAAAGAAGTTGTCCATCGGGCAGGGCTTGCCAACCGGATAACGGTACCGAAAGAATTTATTGCTTTAATGAAAAAGGTGCAAAAACGCGAAATATTACCGACAATGATAACAGGAAACCAAAAGGAATATTTTTATATGTTTCCGCTAGAACATATCCCGGGAGAAAAGAAATCATTCCCGACTTTAAGCAAATTATTGGATGCCTATTATTTCGGCAAGGCACAAAGAGATCGTGTGAAACAAATCAGCGGTGATATTGAAAAACGGATCAAAAATGAAATCGATAAAAACAAAGGGAAACTCGAAAAATTACAAGAAACGATGGAAGAAGCGGAAAACAGCTCGATTTATCAATTATATGGAGAATTGTTAACAGCCCATATGTATGCCGTTCAAAAAGGTATGGAGCAAATTACGGTTGAAAACTATTATGATGAAAATAAACCGGTCGATATTCCGTTAAATCCTAATAAAACTCCATCTGAAAATGCCCAAATGTATTTTCAAAAATACCAAAAAAGTAAGAAGGCAATCATACATGTTCAGGAGCAAATGGAAAAGGCAAAAGAGGAGTTGTTGTATTTAGAGAACATTTTGCAACAATTAGAGAGTGCCGCTCCAAAAGATATAGAAGAAATAAAAGAAGAATTGGCCGAACAAGGCTATATTCGTTTGCGGCAGAAAAAAACGGTGAAAAAACAAAAAACGCAACCGGAATTGGAAAAATACGAGGCGGCGGACGGCACTTCCATTCTTGTTGGAAAAAATAATAAACAAAATGATTATTTAACGATGAAGCTGGCTCATAAAGAAGATATTTGGTTGCACACAAAAGATATTCCCGGCTCACATGTTGTCATTCGGAGCGGAAATCCATCAGAGGAAACGATTGAACAAGCAGCCGTTCTCGCAGCCTATTTTAGTAAAGCACGTGCCTCAAGCAGGGTTCCCGTTGATTATACAAAAGTGAAATATGTCAGAAAACCAAACGGAGCGAAACCCGGATTTGTTATTTATGATCATCAACAAACAATCTTTGTGACACCAAAAGCTGAACTTGTAGCAAAATTAAAGAAAAGGAGCTGATTATCCGGCTCCTTTGTTCTGTTCTTTGTTTGGATTTATCCGATCTGATAAAAATTCCCGTCTGCTAATCAGTCACGCTCAACATTTTTAGTCAGCCGATAACACGTACTAATTCCCCATTCTTTCGGATTTTCCCGCCACTTCATAACAAATGCTACATTGTCTTCCGTTAAATAGCCTTTCTTGACGGCGGTATCAATTAATGTAGAAAAATTAGAAAGGGAGTAATAAGGAACATTGGCTTCACGACATTCCTCCTCCGCCTCAATCAGTTGATATGTAAAGATGGAAACGATCCCTAAAACTCGGCAACCTGCTTCTTTCAAAACATTTGCTGCCTGAATTGAACTTTTCCCTGTGGAAATTAAATCCTCAATGACTACCACTTTTTGTCCCGTTTGAACCGGACCTTCAATCAGGTTCTTTTTCCCATGTCCCTTTGAACTTGAGCGTACATAACACATTGGGAGACTTAAAAGATCACTGACCCAAGCAGCATGTGGGATACCGGCAGTTGCAGTTCCGGCAATCAATTCCACTTCAGGAAAATGCGATTCAATTAACCCCGTCAAGCCTTTTGCAACTTCTTTCCGTAATTCAGGATAACCTAAAATCAACCGGTTATCACAATAAATTGGGGATTTTATTCCTGAAGTCCAAACAAACGGTTCATTCGGGTTTAGTGAAACAGCTTTAATTTCTAACAATTTTTCAGCTACCATCGTTTCGGTAATCATACACCAATCAACTCCCATTGTTGTTTAATCTTTAAATATGTTTCATATGGATCGTGACTTTCGGTAATGGACCGGCCAACGACAATTGCTGACGCTCCTGATTGTCTCGCTTGTTTAGGTGTGGCAACGCGTTTTTGATCACGGACATCATCATTTTCCAAACGAATACCGGGTGTAATAATCAAAAACTCTTCACCGAGATGCCTAATGATCGGGGCTTCATGAACAGAACTAATCACACCATCCAATCCGCTTTGTTTAGCCAATTTTGCATAATGATAAACGGATTGTTCAAGGGTTGATAAAACCAGTTGTTCCTTTTGCATCTGCCATTCTGATGTACTTGTTAATTGGGTAACGGCAACACATTTCGGCCTCTTTTGACCGGCTCCGGTTCCTTGATCCAACCCTGCTAAAGCCGCTTTCATCATTTCGGTTCCACCGGCTGCATGAACAGTGACAAGATCCACGCCTAACCGGGCAATTCCTTTCATGGCCCGTCCGACCGTATTCGGAATATCATGGAGTTTTAAATCAAGAAATATAGAATGGCCCATTCCTTTTATTTGCTGAACAATAGCCGGCCCCTCCCGGTAAAACAATTCCATTCCCACTTTCACAAAAAGAGGTTCATCCGGGAATTTACGTAAAAAATGAAAAACTTCTGCGCCAGAAGGAAAATCAAGGGCAATGATAACCGGATATTCCATGTTTCCAACTCCTTCCACAAACATCTGAAATATGATCAATATTCAATTTTTCTAATAATTGTTCCAAATCGGTAATGATTTTCGGGCAAATAAACGGATCAATTAGATTTGCGGTGCCGACAGCAACGGCACTCGCACCGGCATAAATAAATTCAAGGGCATCTTCCGCACTGGAAATGCCACCCATGCCAATAATTGGGATATTTACTGTTTGACTTACTTCATAGACCATCCGGATGGCGATCGGCTTAATTGCCGGACCGGATAATCCCCCGGTTATATTGGCTAAAATCGGCTTTCCTGTTTTCATATCCAAGCGTAATCCTGTCAACGTATTAATCATCGTAATTCCGTCCGCTCCACCATCTTCTACGGCTTTAGCCATTAAGCGAATATCCGTCACATTAGGCGATAATTTTACGTAGACAGGCACACGGGATACATTTTTCACACGTTTCGTTACTTCCTTTGCTACATCAGGAACCGTCCCAAAGGCGATCCCTCCGTGTTTTACATTTGGACAAGAGATATTAAGTTCAAGGGCATGAACATTTGGCGCCTCAGAAATTTCTTTTGCAACTGAAACATAATCTTCAACTGTTGAACCGGCAATATTTGCAATAATTGGCACATCAAATTGACTTAACCATGGCAATTCTTCTTCCATTACCTTTTTCAGTCCGGGGTTTTGTAGTCCGATGGCATTTAACATCCCACCCGGCGTTTCTGCAACGCGCGGTGTTGGATTTCCATAACGCGGTTCAACTGTTGTTGCTTTGATCATAATCGCCCCAAGGATACTTAAATCATAGAATTCGGCAAATTCCCGACCAAAACCAAAACATCCGGAGGCGGGCATGATTGGATTTTTCAGTTGCAAACCAGGTAAAGATACCGAAAATCGATTCATAAAATCACCTCCCCTGCTTGAAATACAGGACCATCACTGCAAATTTTCCGATACCCCTTTTTGTCTTCTCTATCTTTTGTTGGCCTAATGCAAGCGAAACAAGCACCAATCCCGCAAGACATTCGTTCTTCTAATGAGAGATACACTTCTTTTTCCGGGAATTTTTGTTCCAACGCTTTTAACATCGGGGTCGGTCCACAGGCATATAACCGGTCAAAATCAAAATTTTGTTTTTTTAACACATCGGTTACGAAACCTTTTTCCCCATAGGAACCATCATCAGTAACGATATAAGTAACACCAAGCCGTTGAAACTCCTTAGTAAGAAAAACGGCACTTTTTGTTTGAAAGCCGAGTACATGGATGACTTGAATGTCTCTGTTTCTCAATTGTTTCGATAGCTCATATAAAGGCGGAACACCGATCCCGCCACCGATTAATAAGGCTACCTTCCCGCTTTTCATTTGAACCGGAAATCCGTTACCGAGCGGACCAAGTACATTTATATACTCACCTTGCTGTTTTTTGCTGAGCCAAGTTGTGCCTTTCCCTTCCGTCCGATAAATACATGTCATGATTTGATTTTCACGATCAATCTCACAAATACTGATCGGTCTGCGGAGAAGTGGATCAATCCCTTCTCCGACTTTCATATGAACAAATTGACCGGGTCTTTCAATCTCAGAAACTAGTTTTCCTTGTAAAATCAATTGAAAAATATTTTTAGCAATTTCTTTCTGGCTAACGATTTTCATTTCATCAATTTTCTTCAAACTTCAATCATCTCCTTGGCGTGCACCTTTTCTTGTTTCATTGAATCAACGGAGAAGACAAGTGATTCAAGTACCTTTAAAATCGCCCATGCTGTATCAAGGGAAGTCAGACATGGAACCGCATTTTCCACCGATTCTCTACGGATTCGGAAACCGTCTCGGGCAATTTCTTTCCCTTTTGTCATCGTATTAATGACGAGTTGCGCTTGCCCGGTTCGGATGATATCCAATAAATTATTTGTGCCGCTGCTTTCTACTTTTTCCACTTCTTCTACAGGAATGTTTTTTGTTTTTAAATACATTGCCGTTCCTTTTGTTGCCAGGATCCGGTAACCGATTTGGTGGAATCTTTTGGCCAACAGACCGGCTTCTTCCTTATCCTTATCCGCCACTGTTAATATGACCGATCCGTGCGTATGCATGTTCATTCCTGAAGCGACCAGACCTTTATAAAGTGCTTTTTCTAATGTGTAATCTTTCCCCATCACTTCGCCGGTAGACTTCATTTCCGGTCCTAAAGAAATATCGACATTTTTTAGTTTCGCAAACGAAAAGACAGGTACCTTTACATAGACCCCTTCTTTTTCCGGAATGAGCCCGGTCGGCAGATGTAAGTTTTTTAACGTATTTCCTAAAATGACTTTCATGGCAATTTTGGCCATCGGTATATTCGTTATTTTACTTAAAAATGGAACTGTCCGGCTTGACCTCGGATTTACTTCAATGACAAACACATTTTCGCCGCTAACCACAAATTGGATATTAATAAGCCCGATAATATGTAAGGAATGTGCCAGTTTCATAGTATAATCAACAATTTTTTCTTTTACGGCAGCGGATAAATTTTGTGACGGATAAACGGCGATTGAATCCCCTGAATGGACACCGGCACGTTCAATATGTTCCATAATCCCCGGGATTAAGACATTCGTTCCATCTGAAATGGCATCCACTTCAATTTCTTTTCCGGTAATATAGCGATCGATCAGAACCGGTTGATCCGGATTCACATTGACGGCATTTTCCATATAATGTAATAACTCTTGTTTATGATAAACAATTTCCATCGCTCTTCCGCCAAGTACATAAGACGGCCGAACCAATACCGGATACCCAATCTCATCGGCAATTTCAACTGCTTCAGCAATACTTAATGCTGTACTTCCTTTTGGCTGGGGAATGTTGTTCATTTGTAAAGTTTCCTCAAATTTTTTCCGATTTTCCGCACGATCGACATCTTCCAATTGAGTTCCTAATATGTTTACCCCATGTTCGACTAATTGATTTGCTAAATTAATCGCTGTTTGCCCGCCAAATTGAACAACTACTCCTTTTGGCTGTTCCACTTCAATAACATGCATGACATCTTCAATCGTTAACGGTTCGAAATAAAGCTTATCGGAAATACTAAAGTCTGTTGATACGGTTTCCGGGTTATTATTTATGATGATTGCTTCATAACCGGCTTCTTTAATTGCCCATACAGAATGAACCGTTGCATAATCAAATTCAACCCCTTGACCAATCCGAATCGGCCCTGAACCGATAACGAGGATGCTCTCCCGGTCGGTTTTTACGGATTCATTTTCTTCTTCATATGTCCCGTAATAATACGGCGTGGTTGCTTCAAACTCGGCCGCACAAGTATCAACCGTTTTATAAACCGGCATAATGCCATATTTTTTTCTCAATTGATATACTTCGATTTCCGGCATATTCCAAAGTTTTGCGATGATTTTATCGGAAAAACCTTTTTCCTTCGCTTTTCTTAACCGTTCAATATCGAAAACATTTTCGTTCAATTCTTGCTCTAATTCGATGATTTTCTTAAACTTATGCAGGAAAAATAAGTCAATCCCGCTCCATTCATGTATCTCATCAATATGAATGCCCCGTTTTAATGCCTCGCCAATATAAAAGAGCCGCTCATCATCCGCTTGTCGAATCTTTTCTGCTAAACAGTCATTCGTTAATTTTTCAAATGCATCGATTGTTATATGGTAAACACCCGCTTCCAAGGAACGAACCGCCTTAAGTAAAGATTCTTCAAACGTCCGTCCAATGGCCATGACTTCTCCGGTAGCCTTCATTTGGGTACCTAGTGTTCTTGTTGCCGATTCGAACTTATCGAACGGAAACCGCGGTATTTTCGTTACAACATAATCCAGTGCCGGTTCAAACATCGCATATGTTTTCCCGGTAACCGGATTGATCATTTCATCCAATGTTAAGCCGACCGCAATCTTACTGGCAATTTTGGCGATCGGATAACCGGTTGCTTTCGAAGCGAGAGCAGACGACCTACTAACTCGCGGATTTACTTCAATGATGTAATACTGAAAACTATTTGGGTTCAGAGCAATTTGTACATTACAACCCCCTTCAATTTCCAGAGCACGAATGATTTTCAAGGAAACATTGCGTAATAATTGATATTCTCTGTCCGACAACGTTTGGCTCGGTGCAACAACAATCGAGTCACCGGTATGGATTCCGACCGGGTCGATGTTTTCCATATTACAAACGACAATCGCTTGGTCTTTGCTGTCACGCATTACTTCATATTCAATCTCTTTAAAACCTTTAATACTTCTTTCCAGTAAAACTTGATGAACAGGACTTAATTTTAAGCCGTTTGAAACAATCTCGATTAAATCCTTTTCGTTCTCACAGATCCCTCCGCCTGTGCCGCCTAATGTGAAAGCCGGGCGGACAATGACCGGATAACCGATTTCTTTAACAAATGCATAGGCTTCATCCAAATTATGGACAATCATGCTTTCCGGTACCGGTTCACCAATTTCATTCATTAATTCCCGAAACAATTCCCGATCTTCTGCTTTTTCTATTGAAGACAATTTTGTCCCTAAAATTTCGACATCATATTGTTCGAGGATACCGGATTTGGATAATTCAACGGCTAAATTTAAGCCGGTTTGTCCGCCTAATGTTGGAAGGAGTGCATCCGGTCGTTCTTTTCGAATAATACGCGTGATAAAATCAGCGGTTAAAGGTTCCATATAAACGACATCGGCAATTTCTGTATCGGTCATGATCGTTGCCGGATTGGAATTAACAAGGATCACCCGATATCCTTCTTCTTTTAAAGCTAAACATGCTTGCGTACCCGCATAATCAAATTCAGCAGCCTGCCCAATAATAATCGGACCGGAACCGATGACTAAAATCGACTTAATATCTGTACGTTTCATGACCCGCTTCCTCCCATTTTTGAATCATTTCGATAAATTGATCGAATAAATCATTGGCATCTTCCGGACCAGGGGCGCTTTCCGGATGATATTGAACGGAAAACGCCGGATATTTTTTATGTTTCAACCCTTCTACTGTTCCGTCATTTATCGCAATATGAGTAATTTCCAGATTCGTATTTTTTACAGAATCGAGTGACACTGCATAGCCATGGTTTTGCGACGTTAAAATGACTTTTCCGGTTCTGACATCTTTAACCGGGTGATTGGCTCCGCGATGACCGAATTTCAGTTTTTCCGTATCAGCCCCATTTGCTAAAGCCAATAATTGATGACCTAGACAAATTCCGAAAAGCGGAACTTGACCAAGTAATTCTTCCACCATTTTGACGGCATACGGAACATCTTTCGGGTCCCCGGGTCCGTTCGATAACATCACGCCATCCGGATGTAAAGCCAGTATCTCTTTACTTGTTGTGTTATGAGGAACAACAATGACATGACAATTTCGATGTGTTAATTCCCTGAGAATTCCGTGTTTCATCCCAAAATCAACCAAAACGACACGATAGCCCCGGCCCGGACTCGGAAAAATTTGCTTGGTTGAGACGGTTGATACAAGGTCGTTTGCCGCCTTTTCCCGTTTCAGTCGATCAATCACTTCATCTTTGTTTACATCGATCCCGCATAACATCCCACGTAATGTACCGAATTGACGAATTTTCCTCGTTAATTTACGCGTATCAATCCCTTGCAAACCGGGGATATTTTTTGCTTTACAATAAGTGTCAATGGTCATTTGACTGCGAAAATTTGAAGGGTAGTCAGCCGCTTCTTTAACAATCAATCCTTTAATTGCCGGTTGAAATGTTTCAAAATCTTCATGATTCACCCCGTAATTTCCGATTAACGGATATGTCAATGTAACAATTTGTCCGGCAAAAGAAGGGTCAGTAATAATTTCTTGATAGCCGGTCATGCCGGTATGAAAAACAACTTCTCCGATTGAGTCATTATTTGCTCCAAAAGCCTCGCCAATAAAAATCGTTCCGTCTTCTAAAATTAATTGTCTTTTCAATGATGAACACGCTCCTTCTCCCAGACAACTTCGCCCGAAACAATGGTTGCTTGCGGCCAACCTTTACATGTCCAACCGGCAAACGGTGTATTTTTTCCTTTCGATACAAAAGTAGCCGGATCAATCGTCTCCTCTTGTTTCCAATCAATAAGAACTAAGTCAGCCACATTTCCTTCCGCCAATTTTCCATATGGCAAGTTGAAAATATCTGCCGGTTTTTTTGTTAAGAAATCAACCAACTGTTTTAGTGATAGCACCCCTTTTTCAACAAAATTTGTATAGAGAAGGGGAAAAGCTGTTTCCAAGCCGACGATGCCAAACGGCGCTTTTTCCATTCCTTGACGTTTTTCTGACTCACTATGTGGCGCATGGTCAGTGGCAATTAGATCAATGGTTCCGTCAAGCAGGCCTTCAATAAGTGCTTCCTGATCAGCCCGACTTCTTAACGGCGGATTCATTTTATAATTCGTGTCATTACCCGGAATATCGTCTTCACATAATAACAGGTGATGGGGGGAGACTTCCGCTGTCACATGAATGCCTGCTCTTTTTGCGTCGCGGACAATTCTCACAGATTCTTTCGTACTAATATGACAAACATGGTAATGACAGCCGGATTGTTCAGCGAGCAAAACATCTCTGGCAATTTGAACCGATTCGGCAAGGGAAGTAATCCCTTTTAGACCAAGCCGTTTATCAACTTTTCCTTCATGGACGACACCACCTTGTACAAGGGACATATCTTCACAATGGGCGACAATGGCTTTATTTACTTTTGCCGCCTCCCTCATCGCTTGATACATTCTATCTGCCGTTTGAATGCCAACCCCGTCATCAGTAAAAGCAAACGCACCCGCTTCTGCCAATTCTTTAAAATGATTCAGTTGGTCGCCCGCCAGTCCTTTTGTGATCGAACCGTATGGAAGAACGCGAACTTTTCCTGTCTCTTGGATTCGTTTTTTTAACCATTGAATCTGTTCTTTTGAATCCGGAACAGGATTGGTATTCGGCATTGCACATATCGTTGTGAAACCGCCTTTTGCTGCAGCTTTTGTACCGGTTTCTATCGTTTCTTTATGTTCCCCGCCCGGTTCCCGCAGATGAACATGGACATCAATAAATCCCGGGCTCACGAATAATCCGTTCGCATCGATTACTTTTTCTGCTTGATCCTCCCCTGAAAGATGTTCCGAAATTTTTACAATTTGTCCGTTGTCAATATACAGATGTTTCTTTTCCAATGAACCATTTTCATTAATTAGCAATCCGTTTTTTATAATGAGTTTCATATATTTTCTCCCCTTCATTTTGTTGCTGTATCGCCCGTTTCAATACACTCATTCGGATAAACACGCCATTTTCCATTTGTTTAAAAATCCGTGATCTGTTACATTTAACAAGTTCAGAAGCTATTTCCACATCGCGGTTGACCGGTGCCGGATGGAGGATAATGCTATGCTTTTTCATCCTTTTTTCTCTTTCCAAGGTAAGTCCAAATGTTTGATGATATTCCTCCTTCGTCAGAGAAGAAATCATTTTATGCCTTTCATGTTGGATTCTTAGTAACATCACGACATCAGCCTGTTCGATGGCTTCATCGATAGACAAGTATGTTCCTTGTTTAATGATTGATTCATCAAACCAATCAACCGGCCCGGAGAAACTGACTTTCGCCCCTAATCTTGTTAATGCATCTGCATTCGAACGGGCCACCCTGCTATGGCGAATATCCCCGATGATTGCCACATGTAACTGGTCCAAGCGACCAAATTCTTGTTTTATTGTCAACAGATCAAGTAATGATTGGGTCGGATGGTGGCCGCAACCATCACCGCCATTAATAATAGGGATATGAATCGTTTTAAGTTCATCAAAATAGCGTTCTTTTTCATGGCGAATGACGACAGCAGAAACACCGACGGCCTCCAATGTTTTCACCGTATCATACAAACTTTCCCCTTTAAGCACGCTTGATGAACCTGCGTCAAACGGGATGACTTGAAACCCAAGTTTTCGCTCAGCCACTTCAAAACTGCATTTTGTCCTGGTACTTGGTTCAAAAAACATATTCGCTACAAAGGTTTGATTTTCCGGTTGCCAAGTTTTCCCTTTTGAAAATTCATCAGCTTCGTGTAAAATTGCCAGAATTTCTTCAGTTGATAATTGATCCATCGTTAATAAACTTTTCATTGAATCTCCCCCCTTGATTCATTAAGAAACATTTAGTAATCGAGTAGGAGGCTAGCCATTAATTGGTTAGCCGACCTCTCACACCACCGTACATACGGTTCCGTATACGGCGGTTCCAAGAGTTTACTGCCGTACAGACAAATAGTGTTCTAGGAAACTCTTGAACTTAGCTCTTTTGAAGAGCTTATTCGTCAGAGTTTGGCTCAGAATCTTGCTACCTGCAATTCGCCAGTAGCCTTTTCTTGTATTTGCCCACTCTAGTGCTTTCCAATGGTTAACACCTAATTTCCTAAGCCATTTATACCTCGTTCGGACTCTCTTCCAATTTTTCCAGGTTATCATTCTTATACGTCTTCGCGTCCATTCATCCGTTCTTTCCATGAGTTTCTTCATATCAGCTAGTTTAAAGTAATTCACCCAACCCACTATTTTCTGATTTAGCTTTTTCTTTCTTTCAGCCATGCTCATACCATTACTTCTGCTAGTGGTTTCGCGAATACTATCTTTCAGTTTTTGTACACTCTTGGGATGGACTCTGAAACGACACTTTCCACGATAAAGGTAAAATCCATATCCGAGGAATTTTATTCTTTTTATATGTGTTACTTCCGTTTTCTCTTGATTTACCTTGAGTTTCAGTTTCTTCTCAATGAAAGGAAGTATATGCTCATATGTTCTTTGCCCACTTCTTTTTGTTTTGCAGAAGATAATCAAGTCATCTGCGAAACGGACAAAACGATGGTTTCTTGCTTCTAATTCTTTGTCCAGCTCATTCAACATAACGTTCCCTAATAACGGACTTAACGGTCCTCCCTGTGGAACACCTCTGGTGTTCGATTCGAATACACCATTTGCCATAATTCCAGCGTTTAGGAATTTGTGAATCAAAGAGATAACTCTACCGTCCTTTATTGTTTTACTAAGAAGTTGTATAAGTAAGCTGTGGTTAACCGTGTCAAAGTACTTTTCTAAATCCATATCAACCACATAACGGTACCCGTCATCTACATGCTCTTTTAATCGTTGTAGGGCATCATGTTGACTTCTACGAGGACGAAAGCCGAAACTACCATCCGAGAATTGTCTCTCATAAATTGGGGTTAGCACTTGAGCAATAGCCTGTTGAATTAAACGGTCTACAACTGTTGGTATTCCTAACTTTCTCATTTTCCCGTTATCCTTTGGTATTTCAACCCTTCGGACTGGCTGGGGATGATATTTCCCTGCATAAATGGACCGGACTAATTCTTTCCCATTTAACCTTAAATAGCCTAGTAACTGGTCTACTGTCATCTTATCGACTCCACCAGACCCTTTATTACTTTTGACTCTTTTGTAAGCTTGATTAAGATTGTCAGGGGATAAAATTTTCTCCAACATTCCATCTTTTTGTCTGTGACTGTTGGTGGCGTTGTTTTCAGTTATCCTCTGTACACTATGCCCTCTGTCATATCCTTCGTGTTCCGCACTATCTTTCCGACAGTAGGTTTCTGTTTGTTTTCTGCATTCTGGCATGTCTTCGGTAACATTCATTGACTGCCACCTCCTCTGGTTTCCCCTTCCTTCGGTGTCAAAGACACCTCCGTACTATGGTTCTGCTGACTTCTCACGACAAATCTTATTTCAACCGAGCTTCATACACTGTTTCCACTCGTCCGTGAGACCTCCCGCGGTAAGACGATTCACTTTCCTTCCATATACCTGCACCATTTACGCTCCCATGTCCGGGTAGTTTTCGGGCTTTGACTTGTTTAGCAGTCTCGCCCCATGAGATGCGCCTGATGATGTTCGTGTTCCTCAGGCCGGAATTTTGCCTCCAGCTTCCTTCAGATTCCACCTCACGATGGACACCCTTGCTCTTGGCTAATGGTTGGTTACTACCTACCCCCATAGCGGACTTTCACCGCCTAGTTAATCGCCATGCACGGCGCACTAAAATAAACAGCCCCATTCACCATTTGAACGGAGCTGTTTGCATTTTTCGCTATTTTATAGAATTAACAACATCTCGAAACTTTTCCGCCTTTTGCATTGTAG
>Ga0164243_10006358_pt1 | contig 17891 bp, 18 predicted proteins | sample OricompcompostOP_FD_108781 | JGI IMG/M metagenome (GOLD analysis project Ga0164243, IMG submission 108781) | Organic Plus compost microbial communities from Emeryville, California, USA - Original compost - Organic plus compost (OP) | ecosystem: Engineered > Solid waste > Mixed feedstock >... | reverse complement strand
CGCAAGCTGCTGGCGCACCTGTTCAACGGCAAGTACGACGCCATCGAGGTCATGAAGCTCAAGCAGGTCGTGGATGTGCTGGAGGAGGCCGCGGACGCGTTCGAGCACGTGGCCAACACCGTCGAGACCATCGCGGTCAAGGAGTCCTGAACTTCCGTGGACACCTTCGCGCTGATCGTGACCGTCGGTGTCGCGCTCTTCTTCACCTATACGAACGGCTTCCACGACTCGGCGAACGCCATCGCGACGTCGGTCTCCACCCGGGCGCTCACCCCGCGCGCCGCACTGGCCATGGCCGCCGTGATGAACCTCGCGGGTGCCTTCCTGGGCAGCGGGGTCGCCAAGACGGTGAGCGAGGGGCTGATCGTGACCCCGCACGGCGAGGCGGGCATGGGCATCCTGTTCGCCGCGCTCGTGGGGGCCATCACCTGGAACCTCATCACCTGGTACTTCGGGCTCCCGTCGTCCTCCAGCCACGCGTTGTTCGGCGGCATGGTGGGCGCGGCGCTGGCCGGCGGCATCACCGTCTTCTGGTCCGGGGTGATCGAGAAGATCGTCCTGCCGATGTTCCTCTCGCCCATCATCGGCCTGGTCCTCGGCTACTTCGTGATGTGCGTCATCCTGTGGCTCTTCCGCAAGTCCAACCCGCACCGGGCGAAGCGGGGTTTCCGTATCGCGCAGACGGTCTCCGCGGCGGGGATGGCCCTGGGGCACGGTCTCCAGGACGCGCAGAAGACCATGGGTGTCGTGGTGATGGCGCTCACCATCGCGGACGTCCAGGAGCACAACGAGATCCCGGTGTGGGTCAAGATCGCCTGCGCCGCGATGCTGTCGCTGGGCACCTACGCGGGCGGCTGGCGCATCATGCGGACCCTGGGCCGGCGGATCATCGAGCTGGACCCGCCGCAGGGTTTCGCGGCGGAGACGACCGCGGCGTCCGTGATGTACACCGCGTCCTTCATGTTCCACGCGCCCATCTCGACCACGCATGTGATCACCTCGGCGATCATGGGTGTCGGTGCGACGAAGCGGGTCAGCGCGGTGCGGTGGGGCGTCGCCAAGAACATCATCGTGGGCTGGTTCATCACCATGCCCGCGGCGGCGGTCGTCGCGGCCGTCATCTACTGGGCGGTCAAGCTGGTCTTCGGCTGACGGCGCCCGTCTCTCCGCTTCCCTTCCGCTGCCCCGCCCTCCTCGGCGTCCCCGTACGAGGAGGGCGGGGCAGCGGTACGAGGAGCCCGCGGTGGCACCGCCATGCCGCACCGCGGGCAGTCTCGGGGCCGGACCCCTTGGGGGGTCAGCCGAAGCGGCCGGAGATGTAGTCCTCGGTGGCCTGCACCGACGGGTTGGAGAAGATGCGCTCGGTGTCGTCGATCTCGACGAGCTTGCCGGGCGCGCCCACTTCGGCGAGGTTGAAGAAGGCGGTGCGGTCGGACACGCGTGCCGCCTGCTGCATGTTGTGGGTGACGATCACGATGGTGAACCGCGACTTGAGTTCCCCGATCAGGTCCTCGATGGCGAGGGTGGATATCGGGTCGAGCGCGGAGCAGGGCTCGTCCATCAGCAGCACCTGGGGTTCCACCGCGATGGCCCGGGCGATGCACAGCCGCTGCTGCTGGCCGCCGGACAGGCCGGAGCCGGGGCGGCCGAGCCGGTCCTTGACCTCGTTCCACAGGTTGGCGCCCTTGAGGGACCGTTCGACGATGTCGTCGAGTTCGCTCTTGCGGTGGTTGCCGTTGAGCCGCAGGCCGGCCGCGACGTTGTCGTAGATCGACATGGTCGGGAAGGGGTTGGGCCGCTGGAAGACCATGCCGATGGTGCGGCGGACGGAGACGGGGTCCACGTCGCTGCCGTACAGGTCCTCGTCGTCCAGCATCACCTTGCCCTCGACGCGTCCGCCGGGGGTGACCTCGTGCATGCGGTTGAGGGTGCGCAGGAAGGTGGACTTGCCGCAGCCGGAGGGGCCGATGAAGGCGGTCACGGAGCGCGGCTCGATCGTCATGGAGATGTCGTCGATGGCGCGGAAGCCGCCGTAGTAGGCGGAGAGGCCGCTGACGTCGATGCGCTTGGCCATGGGAATCACTGCCTTAGTGCTTGGGGGCCTTCCAGCGGGCTATGCCGCGGGCGACCAGGTTGAGGATCATGACGAAGGCGATCAGCACGAGGGCGGCGGCCCAGGCGCGGTCGTAGGACGGCTCGTTGCCGTTGGCCCACTGCTCGTAGACGTAGTAGGGCAGTGAGGACTGAGCGCCCTCGAAGGGGTTGGCGTTGATCTGGGCGGAGCCGAAGACCAGCAGCAGGATCGGGGCCGACTCGCCGGCCACGCGGGCGACGGCCAGCATGATGCCGGTGGTGATGCCGCCGACCGCGGTCGGCAGGACGACCTTGAGGATGGTCTTCCACTTCGGTACGCCCAGCGCCAGCGACGCCTCGCGCAGCTCGTTGGGGACGAGCTTGAGCATTTCCTCCGTCGAGCGGACGACGATCGGCATCATCAGGATCGCCAGCGCCATGGCGCCCGCGAACCCGGAGTAGCCGAAGTCGAGGATGATGATCCAGAACGAGAGGACGAAGAGCCCGGCCACGATGGAGGGGATGCCGGTCATGACGTCCACGAAGAAGGTGACGGCCTTGGCGAGCCGTCCGGTGCCGTACTCGACCAGGTAGATCGCGGTGAGCAGCCCGACCGGGGCGGCGATCAGGGTGGCGAGGGCGACCTGTTCGAGGGTGCCGATCAGTGCGTGGTAGATCCCGCCGCCGGCCTCCATGGTGATGACGCCGTTCATGGAGTGGCTGAGGAAGTAGCCGTCGAGGACCTTCACCCCGCGGGCGATCGTCTCCCAGATGAGGGAGGCCAGCGGGATGACGGCCAGCAGGAAGCTGACCCAGATGAAGCTGGTGGCCAGCCGGTCCTTGGCCTGCCGGGCGCCTTCGACGGCACCGGCCAGTACGGCGGTGAGGGCCACGTACAGCACGGCGGCGATCAGGCCCCACTGGATGCGGCTGTCGAGCCCGCCGATCAGGCCGATGCCGCAGCCGAGGGCGAGGGCGAGGGCGGCCAGTCCGGCGGGGGCCCAGCGCGGCAGCCGGGGGCGGCGCAGTGTGGGGGTGGGGGCGGCGGCGTCACGGGGCGCGGCGTCGGCCATGACGGTCTGGCTCATGCGTTCGCTCCCGTGTACTCCTTGCGGCGCGCGATGATCAGTCGTGCCGCGCCGTTGACCAGCAGGGTGATGACGAACAGGACGAGGCCGGAGGCGATCAGCGCGTCCCGGCCCATGGACCCGGCCTCCTTGAAGCCCGCGGCGATGTTCTGCGCGAACGTGCCGCCGCCGGGCTCCAGCAGGCTGGCCTGGATGACGAAGCTGGGGGAGAGGACCGTGGCGACGGCCATGGTCTCGCCCAGCGCGCGGCCCAGGCCCAGCATGGAGGCGCTGATGACGCCGGACCGGCCGAAGGGCAGCACCGAGATGCGGATGACCTCCCAGCGGGTGGCGCCCAGGGCGAGGGCCGCCTCCTCGTGCATCTTGGGGGCCTGCCGGAAGACTTCGCGGGAGACGTTGGTGACGATCGGCAGGATCATGATGGCGAGCAGGATCCCGGCGGTGAACAGGGAGCGGGCGGCGCCGCCCTCGTAGCTGAAGATGCCGGTCCAGCCGAGGTAGTCGTCCAGCCACGCGTACAGGCCGGTGAGGTGGGGGACGAGGAAGAGCGCGCCCCACAGGCCGTAGACGATGGAGGGGACGGCGGCCAGCAGGTCGATGACGTAGCCCAGCGGGGTCGCGAGCCTGCGCGGCGCGTAGTGCGAGATGAACAGCGCGATGCCCACGGCGATCGGTACGGCGACGACCATCGCGACGAGGGAGCTGACGACGGTGCCGAAGGCGAGGACCGCGATGCCGAACCGGGGCGGGTCGGCGTTGGCGTCCCATTCGAAGGCGGTGAGGAAGTTCGCCTCGTCGGCGCTGATGGCGAGTGCGGCCCGCCAGGCGAGGAAGACGGCGATCGCGGCCATGATCACCAGGAGGGTGATCCCGGAGCCCCGGGAGAGGCCGAGGAATATGCGGTCGCCCTTGCGGGTGGCCCCCCGCGTGGGCCCCGCCGGGGCGGGTGGGTTTTCGGTAGCCATGGTTTCTCCGGTCTGGCTGGTGCGGAGCGCCGCACGGCGGGCGTGCTGCGGTCCTTTGGCGGTGCACCGGATCGTTCCGCCGTGCCGCGTACCCGGATGATCCGGGACAAAAGGGGTGCGGCTCGGCATGGGTGGGGCGGGCGGCGGTGCCGTGGCACCGCCGGACCACACCGTCGGGCTGGTGCCGGGGCGGCGGAAGGAGCCGCGTTCCCGGCGGGGAGGGTTACTTCAGGCTGTCGACCGTGGAGCGGACCTTGGTGATGATCTCGTCCGGGATGGGGGCGTAGCCCTTCTCCGCGAGGGACTTCTGGCCGTCCTCGCTCGCGGTGTACTTCAGGAAGGACTTCGTCGCGTCCAGGGACTCCTTCTTGTTGCCCTTGTCGCAGACGATCTCGTACGTCACCAGGACGATCGGGTAGGCGCCCTCGGCCTTGGTCTTGTAGTTCAGCTCCAGCGACAGGTCCTTGCCCTGGCCGACGACCTTGGCGTCCGCGATGGCCTTCGAGGCGTTGTCGGTGGTGGCCTCGACGGGCTCCTTGGCGCCGGTGTCCAGCTTGACCGTGCTCAGGTCGTTGCCCGTGGCGTAGGACAGCTCGACGTAGCCGATGGCGCCGTCGTTCTGCTTGACGTTGGTGGCGATGCCGGACGAGCCGTCGGCGCCCTGGCCGCCCTTGCCGGCCCACGCCTTGGCGGGCTCGTGCTTCCAGGAGGAGGGGGCCGCGGTGTTGAGGTACTTGGTGAAGTTGTCGGTGGTGCCCGACTCGTCGGAGCGGTGGAACGCCTGGATCTTGGTGCCCGGCAGATCGGCGTCCGGGTTGAGCTTCTTGATGGCCGGGTCGTTCCACTTGGTGATCTTCGAGTCGAAGATCTTGGCCAGGGTGTCGGCGTCCAGCACCAGGTCGTCCACGCCGTCGAGCTTGTAGGCGACGGCCACCGGGCCGCCGACCATCGGCAGGTCGATGGCCTGCCCGCTCTTGCAGACCTTCTTGGACTTGGCGACCTCGTCTGGCTTCAGCGCCGAGTCGGAGCCCGCGAAGGCGGTCTTGCCCTGGAGGAACTCCTGGATGCCGGCGCCCGAACCGGTCGGCTTGTAGTTGAGCTGGGTGCCGCTGCAGGCCGACTGGTAGGTCTGGGTCCACACGTCCATGGCGTTCTTCTGGGCGCTGGAGCCCGAGGCCAGGAGCTTGCCCTCGCCGTCGCACTTGATGTTGCTGGCGGCCTTGCTCGTCTCGCTGCCGGAGCCGCCGGAGTTGTCGTCCGAGCCGCAGGCGCTCAGAACCAGGGCGCCAGAGACCACGAGAGCGCCGACAGCTGCGGTGCGGAGCCGGATCGTGCGCTGAAGCTTCACTTTCGTTCAGTTCCTTCCTGGGCCCGGGAGCGACGACCGGCCGGCCGTCGGGCTCTCTGGCTATGGGGCGCGGTTCCGGTTTCGCGGGGTGCCGCGCTCTTCGTAAGGCCGAAATTAGACAGATCAGGTGACGTGGCCGACGGAGCTGAGTGAACGCAGAGTGAACCTCGGCGGTCAGCCCGGTGCGTGCCCCGGGGAGGGCCGCACAGTACGCACTGCTTGATACTCGTCAGTACGTTCCTCTGTTGTCTTTCCGGTCGGCATGGCACTATCCGCTGCACTGGCCTGAGTTGACCATACAAACAGGGGGTGGCCCGGGTGAGACGGCCGCTGAGCAGCTCGACCCTCCCGACGTCCGGCAGGCGTGGCCCACTCATGGTGGTCTGCACCATGGCCCTGCTGATGGGGCCGGCACTCGGCACCGCCTACGCCGACCCGCAACCGCCCGATGCGAGCGGTACGGCGCGGCGGAGCGGCGGGGGTGCGAGCCTGGAGGAGATCCGCAAACAGATCGAGCGGCTGCACGACAGGGCCGGGTCGGCGACGGACGCCTACAACGCGGCGGAGGCCGCGGTCAAGAAGCAGCAGAAGCGCATCGTCCGGCTGGCCAAGCGGATCGATGCCACCCAGGGCAAACTGGACAAGCTCAACAAGACGGCCGGCGCGATGGCCCGCGCCCAGTACCGCAACGGCGGCATGCCACCCCACGCCAGGCTGATGCTCAGCGACGACCCGGAGGACTTCCTGGACGGGCTCTCGCTCGCCCACAAGGGTCAGCAGGCCACCCGTTCCTTCCTCGACACCCTCACCGAGACCCGCTCCTCGCTGCGCGGTGACGCCAAGGAGGCCAGTGACGAGTGGCGTCAGCTGGAGAGGACCCGCAAGAAGAAGGCCGCGGCGAAGAAGAAGATCACCGCGCAGCTGAAGAAGGCGAAGAAGATCGAGTCGGGCCTCAAGAAGGAGGAGCGGGAGCGGCTGCGCCGGCTGGAGGAGGACGCGGCGAAGGCGCGGCAGGCCAAGTGGCTGAAGTCGGGTGCGCTCGACGGCGTCGGCGGCAAGGCGTCACCGGCCGGCCGGAAGGCCCTCGCGTGGGCGACCAAGCAGCTCGGCAAGGACTACGTGTGGGGTGCCGAGGGCCCCGACACCTTCGACTGCTCGGGTCTGACGATGCGCGCCTGGGAGGCCGCGGGGGTACGGATCCCGCGCACCTCGCAGGAGCAGTGGCGGCAGCTGCCGCACGTGCCGGTCGCGAAGATGCGACCGGGCGACCTGATCATCTACAAGAAGGACGCCAGCCACGTGGGGATCTACGTGGGCGACGGTGCGCTGCTGCACGCGCCGCGTACGGGGCGGCAGATCACGATCGAGGGCGCCGGTTCGATGCCGATCCTGGGGGTTGTGCGGCCCGACAAGTGAGCGGCGTCACGGCGACGTGCACCATTGTGGCCTGTTTCCTTCCTCTTCTGTTCGCTCTGTGGTCGTTCGGCGGCTTCCGGCGCGTGAGCTTGGTCATGTACTGACCAGCGATATCGGTGCTGTCGGGCGGTGAACTCCCGGTCTGGCCCGGTCATATGACAGGGGCGGATTATCGTCAGCCGTTCCGCCCGCACAGGCAAGGGCGTTAAGGTCCCTTCGGTAAGCCCGGGATGACGAGCGTCCGACCACCGCGCGCCGTTCCGGGCCGATCCATGGTGGCCGCCGTACGGCGCGCGCACCACGCCCTCGGGGGAGGGAGAGGTTCCAGCATGCCCGTAAGCGCGCCCGCGGCCGGGGCGGCGACGCGGCCCGCCGACGCGCAGGCCCCGCAGTCCGCGCAGTCGGCCGGCACCGCCTTGAATCTGCTCGTCATCGAGGACGACCCCGCGGGGGACCTCAGTGTGCCCCGCATGCTCGACGCCTGCGGCAAGCCCGTACGCGTCCGTACCGCCCGCAACCTCACGGAAGCGGCACGGCTGCTCACCGACGACGTCCACTGCATCCTGCTCGACCTCGCCCTGCCCCACGAGGAGGGCGGGGACCACCACGGCGACGGCGCACCCGCCGCGGCCGGGCCCTGCCCGGCTGAGGCGGCCCCCACCGGGGCCTGCGCGGGCGACGACGAGGCGGACGGCACCCCCGCCTCCGGCACCTCCGCCTCCGGCAGCCCCGCCACCGAACCGGACGAACTGCACATACTCCGCCGCGTCCTGCGGATGGCGCCCCGGCACGCCGTGCTCGCGCTCACCGACGGCACCGACGCCGAACGCGCCGCCGACGCCGTACGGGTCGGCGCCCAGGACTACCTCTTCCGCGACGAACTCGACGGCCGGCTGCTCAACCGGGCCATCCGCTACGCCGTCGCCCGCAAACGCGCCGACCTCGCCCAGCGCCAGCTCACCGAGTCCCGGCTGCGCGCCCAGGAGAACTCCCGCCTGGAGCGCGGACTGCTGCCCAGGCCGCTGCTGGAGGGCAGCGAACTGCGGTTCGCCGCCCGCTACCGTCCCGGACGCTCCCGCGCCCTGCTCGGCGGCGACTTCTACGACACCGTCCGAACCCCCGACGGCACCGTGCACGCCATGATCGGCGACGTGTGCGGGCACGGCCCCGACGAGGCGGCCCTCGGCGTCGAGCTGCGGATAGCCTGGCGCGCCCTCACCTTCGCCGGGCTCAGCGGCGACGCACTGCTCGCCACCTTGCAGAAAGTGCTGGAGAACGAACGGGACAGCGAGGAGATCTTCGCGACCCTGTGCACCGTCGACATCGCGCCGGACGGACGCAGTGCCGACGTCCACCTGGCCGGCCACCCCTCCCCGCTGTTCGCCGGCAGCGGCGGCGCGACGCCCCGGCTCCTCCCGGAGGACGTCAGCGGCCCGGCGCTCGGCCTGCTCCCGCAGGTCGGCTGGCCCCGCCGCCGGGTCACCCTGGGCCGCTCCTGGAGCCTGATGATGTACACGGACGGGCTGATCGAGGGCCGCGTCGACGAGGGCCGCACCGACAGCACGCAGCGGCTCGGCCAGCAGGGCATGCTCGACATCGTGGCCCGGCGCATGGCCGAGGGCGCCCGCGGCGAACGGCTGCTGGAGGAGACGATGACGGAAGTCCGCCGGCTCAACGGCGGCGAACTCACCGACGACGTGGCGGTCGTCCTGCTGGACAGGGAACGCTGAGGGCGGACGGACCGCGCAGGAGAACCCGCCCGGAGGACTGGCGGAGCCGGCGCGGCGGACGCCTCCGCCCCCGGGCGGGCCGGACGGAAGGTTCTTCGCGCGGCCGTGCCGTGGTGCGGTGCCGGCACTCGGCTCCCTCAGCCGGGGCTCCCTCAGCCGGGCCCCGTCGGCGAAAGCCGTTCACCGGAGGTCCGTCGGCGGAGGGCTACCGGCCCGGGACCCGTCAGGCGGAGGCCCGGGACATCAGGGAGCGTCGACCAGGCCCGCCAGCACGGGGTCGTCGGGCGGGGTCCCTCAGCCGGGTCCGCCGTCGGACGAGGACTGCCGGAGGCGGGCTGTCAGCGACGGGCTGCCGCCGCCCGGCCAGTCACCGGCCGTCGAAGGGGCTCACCGGCCGTTGAAGGGGCCGTACGGGCCGTCACTGCTGCTGCCGCCGCGTCGGCGCCCGCCGCCGCGGCCCATGACCTGCTTCAGCGCCGGACGGACGTCCACGATGTAGACGATGCTGGCGACCGCGCCGATGAGTTGCAGCAGGAAGAACCACGGCACCGCCAGGTTCACCACGACGGTGAGCCCCAGAATGATCAGCCAGAACTGCTTGGTCTGCTTGTCGGCCGCGCGGTAGGCGTCCTCCCGCCGCAGCACCCCGTCCACGAAGGCGAAAACCGCCAGGGCGAGCAGCACGAGGGAGATCAGCCCCATGACGGTGGCCTGGAAGCCCTGGAACAACATCGTGCTCACACTCCCGGTCGGTCTCGGACGCTTGACTCGTTCGTAAAGGGCGCTTTGCCGCAACCGTACCCCAGCACGGGAGGAACGGGCCGGGCCCGCGAAAGGTGCCCGCCCCGTTCCCGCCCCTCCCGTCCGCGGTCCGGGCCCGGGGCGCCGATGAGGGCCCCGGACCCGAGCAGGAGCCGCGTGCCGGCCGGGTGCCGGGAGCCGGTCAGGAGTCCGTCTCCGTCTCCTTCGCGGAGGGCTTCCGGGCGGCCGGCGGGGTGGTGCCCGCCGACTTCCGCGCGGTGCCGGTCTTCGCGGAGCCGCCGGTGCTCTTGGCAGCGCCCTTGCCGGTGGTGCTGGTGGTGCCGCTGGTGCTCTTGCCGGATGCGCCGGCGGCCGTGCCGTTGCGGGAGCCCGCGCTCCGGGCGGCGGACTTGGGCGCGGCCGGCTCGGGGGCCGCCACCTCCTCGGCCGGGGGCTCGGCGACCTTCACCGACTGGGCGGGCGCCCGCTCGACGGTCACCTCGGGGGCCTCGCCGCCACCGTTCTCGCCCCGCCAGTTCTTGACCGCCTCGCGACCGCGTACCGCCAGTTCGTCGTAGGCGTCACGCGCCTTGACCGCGTACTCGGCGGCGACGCCCACGCCCTGGAGGGCCAGGTGCTGCGCCTGCTCGCGGAGCTTCTTGAGGTCGGTGTCCAGCCCGCTGAGGGTCTCGGTGACCTTCGCCTGGGTCTCCTTGGCCTGCTTGGTGAGCTTCGCCTGGACCTCCTTGGGGTCCGTCTCCCGCACGGCGGCCAGCGCCTGCGGCGCCTCCTCGCGGATCTTGTCGACGACGCCGGCGGCGAAGTAGAGCGGCGTCGGGTCGGTGAGGGTCTTGCGCAGATCGTTCGCGATGGGCATGTGCGTACGCCTTTCGTGGCTGAACTCGCGTGGTGGGGCGACCGGTTGCCGACCGTCGTGAGCGGGTCGGCCCGCATCGCCCCGGTCCGGCTGGATGCTCTTTCGTGGTGCGCTCGGTGCGCGCTTCGCCGGGTCCCGGGTGCGGAGCCCGAAGGCCCCGCGGCCCGCTGCTCCGGTGCCCGGCGAGCGCCGGCCGGATGGCCGGCCGGGTGCTCGCCGTACGGGCGCTCGGTGCGCGGCTGCTCGATGTGGGTAGTCGGTGTTCAGATGTGGGCGGATCGTGCGGCGGCTGCCGGACGTATCCCCGTCCGCCGCCACGGCCTCACTCCGCGGGCCCTTCGGCCGTCCGGCCCGGAGACGGGCCCTCGGTCCGGCCGTCGGCCCGCTCGTCGGCCCGCTCGTCGGCCGGGCCCGGTGTCTCGTGCCCGGCCGCGCGCTGGTGGGCCGTCTCCTTGCGGAACGACTCGTAGATCTGGAGCAGCGCCTGCTTCTGCTGCTCCGTGATCGACGAGTCCGCGAGGATGGCGGCGGGCACCTGGAGCAGGTCCTCACGGTCCCGCTCGTCGAGGATCCCGGCCTGCACGTACAGCGTCTCCGCGGAGATCCGCAGCGCCTTGGCCAGTTGCTGGAGGATCTCCGCGCTCGGCTTGCGCAGGCCGCGCTCGATCTGGCTCAGGTACGGGTTCGAGACACCGGCGGCGTCCGCGAGCTGCCGCAGGGACAGCTTCGCGGTCCGCCGCTGTTCCCGGAGGAACTCCCCGAGGTTCCCGACGTTGAGCGAGGCCATGACTCCAGAGTGCACCCGTCCGCTAACTTTTGCAAGCAACCCGCTTGCAAGTGTCGAAGGCGGGTTCGCTCTCTCCGGTTTGCCGCCTGTCCCGTCTCCGCCGAGGTCAAGGCCGTCCCGGTCTTCGTGACGCATCAGCTCGCACGTCACCGCTCAGTCTCGGGCAGCCGGTACGACGTCCCGATCAATCCGAGGTGCCGACCTCTTCCGCCCCGTACGGCCGTCCTCCCTGGTCGGCGCCGGGTGGTGGCTGGTGGAAGCGGAGGACCTCCGGCTGGAGTACGCCGACGGTCGGGGAGAGACGACGCAAGGTGGGCCGCTTGAGGTGATGCATCCCGGAGTTCGACAGGAACCGGCGGCAAAGGACCACGAGGTTCTCGGACGGTTTCCCGACGCAGGCGCGCGGCCAGCACTCAGGCGGCGGCGGAGGCCACGAAGAACGGAATGGCGACGAGGAAGCGGCCGGCCTCGGCGCGTCGGCGCTGTTCGGCGAGCCACTCGTCCGCCTGGTCACGGCCGACGACGCCGGCGGCGCAGACCGGCTCGGCGAGCCTCGCGAGCAGCGACAGCATCGCGGGGTCGGTGAAGACATCGGTGTGCACCTCGACCGTGACGTCGTCGAAGCCGCCGGCCAGGAGCAGGCTGCGGTACTGGCGGCCGGCGTGGGGGGTGCCCAGGAGGTCGGCGCGGGCGTGCACGATCGTGCGGGTGAGCGCCGCATCGTCCGAGTCGATCATGATGCCGTCCCAGTCCTGACCGACCAGGACGATTCTGCCGCCCGGGCGGAGAACCCGTCGTGCCTCCGCCACCGCGCGCCCCGGCTCCTGAAGTTCGTGGAAGACCTTGTCGGCACGGTAGCCGTGCACGCTTCCGTCGGCGAACGGCAGATCCTCCGCCCCCGCCTCCCGGAACTCGGCCTCCGGCCACCGCTTCCGGGCCGCGGCCAGCATCCACGGGCTGGGGTCCACGCCCACCGCGTGGATGCCGCGTTCGGCCAGCTCGGCGACGGCTCGTCCGGCGCCGCAGCCGACGTCCACCACGGTTGAGCCCGGGACGGGAGACAGCAGTTCGTAGGAGCGGGCCCGCAGCCGAGTGGCGTTCGGCGTCTGGTCCGCAGCGTCGAGGGCGGCCAGCAGGGCTTCGGTGCCGCGGTGCTCTCCCACCGCTTCCTGGCTCTTGGACATGGACGTCATGCTGCGACTTAATGTCGGCATGAAGTCAAGCGAAGGCGACGGCGACGCAGGCACGTTGGGCATCGGCGCCCTCGCGGCACGGTTCGGTCTGGCCACGCACGTGCTGCGACATTGGGAGGCGATGGGCCTGCTGCACCCCGCGCGGGATGCCGGCGGGCGCCGCCGCTACGGTGCGGACGACCTCACCCGCGTGGCGACGATCCTCGTCTTGAAGGAGGCCGGCCTTGGCTTGAACACCATCAGGGTCCTGTCCGCAACCGCCGACCGCGCCACCCGACACGAGATCCTCCATCCCACGGCGGAGGAACTCCGGTCGAGAATCGCAGCGGCCCAGGCGTCGCTGGAGCTCATCGAGGGCGGCCTGAACTGCGAGTACGAGGACGTCACCCAGTGCCCGGGCTACCGGCGACTCATCGCCGAGCGGATCACCGAGCGGATCACCGAGCGCTCCGATCCGCGAAGCCCGGCCGGAGAGCCGGTGGCCGAGGCCGTGGCACCTGCCTGATCCTTAGCCAAGGGCGTTCCGATGGAGCGGGTGCTTCTCGGGATGTTCGAGTGCCGGAGACGTTGAGACCGGTGCCGGAGCTTGACGCCGGCGCGTATCCGGCACTGGCCGAAACTCGTACCCCGACTGACCGGTTCCGGCTCGGAGGCGGAGTCCGACCGCGTGCTCGAAGCCGTTCTGGCGGGTATCGCGTCGGCGCGCTGAGTGCCGCCCGGACTGCCCGCACGTCGAGGGCGGGGATGCAGGTATGGACTCGGGCGCCTCGGCCCGTGCGGGGCGGGGAGAGGCCGGGCCAGGAGGTGGTGCCGCCGGCGGTGATGCGGGCGGTCCGTGTCCCACCGTCGGACCCCGGCCGGGTCCGACGGTGACCGGAGGCAGGGCCTGCCGGCTGCCGGGGGCGAGTGCGGCCACGCCGTCGCCGGTCCGTGAAGCCCTCGTCCAGGAGCGCCGCGCTCGTGCCGGCTGCTGCGCGCTGCCGGGTTCTCGTTGCGGCCCCGCACGGCGTGTGCCGGTCCGCTTTCGGTGTGACGGGACCGTCAGGGGCGGGCCGTCACCTTGGTGAGGAACGCCGCGAGGTTCGTCATGGTGCGCTCGATCTTCTCCTCCAGGGTGAGCGACTCGTAATGCGTGGTGCCGATCCCGGTGTCCTTCTTGCCGCGCAGGTAGAGCGAACAGCACAGGTCGCTGCATATGTAGGTGCCCACGGAGTTGCCCTGCTGGCCCGCCTTGCCCGCCTTCGGGGCGACCATGAGGGCGGCGCCGGCGGTGTGGGTGGTCAGACACAGCGAGCACACGCTCCGCCTGCTCTGGGCCGGGCCGCCGTTGGCGGAGGAGCGGAGGGCGACGGCGCGGGGGGTGCCGTCCAGCACCGTGACGAGGTAGGCACGGTCGGTGGCCTGGGGGTCGCGCCAGCCCAGGTAGTCGAGGTCTTCCCAGGGGCGGTCGGCCAGGTCGCGGGGGACGTACAGGCGCTTGGACTCGCCCTTGGTGCGGTTCACGAAGGCGCTGCGGATCTCTTGCTCGGTGAGGGGTTTCATGAAACGCAGGCTAATTTGCCTAAAAGGTTTAGGCAAAGGTATTATTGGTTTCGGTGGATGAGAGGAAGATCATGGTGAGCGCAGGACTGACCACGGAGCGTCTGGTGCGAGCCGGCGCCGAACTGGCCGACGAGGTCGGCTTCGACCAGGTGACCGTTTCGGCGCTGGCCCGCCGGTTCGACGTCAAGGTCGCCAGCCTCTACTCGCACGTCCGCAACTCCCACGACCTCAAGACCCGCATCGCCCTCCTCGCCCTGGAGGAACTCGCCGACCGGGCCGCCGACGCACTCGCCGGACGGGCCGGCAAGGACGCGCTCACCGCACTCGCCAACGTCTACCGCGACTACGCCCGCGAACACCCCGGCCGCTACGCCGCCGCGCAACTGCGGCTCGACCCGGCCACCGCCGCCGCCAGCGCGGGTGTCCGGCACGCACAGCTGACCCGTGCCGTACTGCGCGGCTACGACCTGACCGGGACGGACCAGACCCACGCCGTCCGGCTGCTGGGCAGCGTCTTCCACGGCTACGTCGGCCTGGAGATGGGCGGCGGGTTCGACCACAGCGCCCCCGACACTCAGGAGACCTGGGAGCGCACCCTGGACGCCCTCGACGCCCTGCTGCGCAACTGGCCCACGCCTTCCTGACCGCCCTGTTCTCCCCGGCTTCCCCGACTCCTCCGGCTTCTCCGCCTTCCCCGATCTCCGCGACGCAGAGGCAAGACCATGCACACCGACACCCCCTGGATCACCACGCCCCTCACGGCGGAGCTGCTGCGCGGCGCCGTCGAGCTGGAGCACACCGACCGCGGCGTGCTGCCGCACCGGCTGCCCGGCTGGGCCCGCGCCCAGTGCCCCGACGGGCAACTGGCCATGGCCGAGTCCCAGCCCTCCGGCGTCCGGCTCGCCCTGCGCACCCGCGCCACCGCCGTCGAACTCGACACGCTGCCCCTCAAGCGCGTCTACCCCGGCGCCCCGCCCCGCCCCGACGGCGTGTACGAACTGCTCGTCGACGGCCGTCCGGCCGGGCAGGGCACGGTCAACGGCGGCGACACCGTCACCGTCGATCTGACCGGCGGTCCAGGAGGGGTGGAGTCCGGCACCCCGGGCACCCTCCGCTTCACCGGGCTGCCCGACCGGGAGAAGGACGTCGAGATCTGGCTGCCGCACAACGAGACGACCCGCCTGGTTGCTCTGCGAACCGACGCGCCCGTCGCCCCCGTGCCGGACCGGGGCCGCAAGGTCTGGCTGCACCACGGGAGTTCGATCAGCCACGGCTCGGACGCGGCGGGCCCCACCACCACGTGGCCCGCGCTGGCCGCCTCGCTGGGCGGTGTGGAGCTGGTCAACCTGGGGCTGGGCGGCAGCGCCCTGCTGGATCCGTTCACCGCCCGCACCATGCGGGACCTTCCCGCGGATCTGATCAGCGTCAAGATCGGCATCAATTTGGTCAACAGCGATCTGATGCGGTTGCGGGCCTTCACCCCGGCTGTGCACGGCTTCCTCGACACCCTGCGTGAGGGCCACCCGACGACGCCGCTGCTCGTCGTCTCGCCCCTGTGGTGCCCCATGCACGAGGACACGCCCGGCCCCTCCGCGTTCGACCCCGAGGGGCTCGCCGCCGGGCAGCTGCGGTTCCGGGCCACCGGTGACCCGGCCGAACGCGCCGCCGGGAAGCTGACGCTGGGCGTCATCCGCGACGAACTGGCCCGCATCGTGGAACAGCGGGCGGCCGACGACCCGCATCTGCATCTTCTCGACGGCCGCGAGCTGTACGGCGAGGCCGACCACGACGAACTGCCGCTGCCCGACGGGCTCCACCCGGACGCCGCCACCCACCGGCGCATCGGCGAACGTTTCGCAGCGCTCGCCTTCGCCGAGGGCGGGCCCCTCGCGGCCTCGGCGACCTGAGACCACACGCCCGGCGCCCCGGGACCGCGCGCCGCACAGCCGGCCGGTCATGGGCGCCGGGCCTGTCGGGGTCCGATCGGTTCGGTGCGGGACCGCCGGGACGCGGCCCAGGCGGTCGAGGTCACGGCGTACTCGACCTCGCCGTGCTCCGAACCCGGAAGGGGCTCCGGCCAGTCCCCGGTGAAGTGCCGGACGAAGAAGAGACCCGCCTTCTCCATCACCCGCCGCGAACGGGTGTTGACCGCCATCGTGTTGCCGGTCACCCGTTCCACGCCCAGCTCGGTGAAGCCCTTCGCGACAAGGGCACGCGCACCCTCGGTGGCGTAACCGTGCCCCCATGCGGCTCTGGTCAGCCGGTAGCCGAGTTCGACCACCGCCGCACTGTGCTCGTTCAGCGGACGGAACTCGAACCAGCCGAGGAAGACGTCCCCCTCCTTGCGCCGCGCCGCCCAGTAACCGCGCGTACCGGTGCACGGATGGTCGTGCAGCAGCCGCGGCATGGTCCGGTCACGGACGACCTCACGGCTCACCGGCCGGCCGCCGTTGAGGAACCGCATGACCTGCGGGTCGTTGTCGAGCGCCCACACGTCCTCGGTGTCGTCCTCGGTGAACGGCCGCAGCACCAGCCGCTCGGTCTCCAGGAAGGCGTCCATGCCGCGATCCTCACCGCATCGGGTACGGCTCCGCCAGCGAGTTTTCGCCCCTGCCGCCCGCGGGACGGCCGTTCGCCCTGCACCCACTTTTTTGTGGGTACTTGGCAGCGCCCGGCAGTGTGGCGACCCTGGTGACACGGGCGGCGAGGACGCCACCGCGGGACGGGCGCCTGACGCGGACGAAGGGGAGGGAGCGGCGGATCAGGCGGCCGGCGCGGGACCGGATCCGGAGGCGGCGGCGAGCTTTTCCAGCCGGCGGTGTCCCCACTCGGACAGCGGCGCCAGCGCGTCGGCCAGCTCCTGACCGAACGGGGTGAGGGAGTACTCGGTCTTCGGCGGCACCACGTCGTGGACCTCCCGGTGCACGAGCCCGTCGGTCTCCATCTCGCGGAGCGCCTGCGTCAGCACCTTCTCGCGCAGGCCCGGCAGGCTCCGGCGCAGTTCGCCGGGGCGGCGCGGGCCCTGCTCCAGCAGCCACAGCAGTGCGGTCTTCCATTTGCCGTCGATCACGGCGACAGCTGCGGTGACCCCGCACACGTTCAGATCCTGAGCACGGCTGCGCGTCATTGTCGCCCCTTTTGTCATTGCCCGTACCGAAATTGCGTATCTGCTTCACGAAGGAGAACGGAACATGTTCCCGACCGCCGAACACCGCGCCGCACGAGGCTCTTCCGCGAACACTTCCGCCACCGTCACTGTCACCGTGCTCGGGCTCGGACCGATGGGCCGCGCACTCGCCGGCGCGTTCCTGGAGGGCGGCATACGGACCACCGTGTGGAACCGGACCCCCGGCAAGGACCGGGACCTCATCGACCGCGGCGCCACCGGTGCCGCCTCGCCCGAGGAAGCGGTCTCGGCCGGCGACCTCGTCGTCGTCTGCGTGGTCAACTACGACGCCTCCGACGCCGTACTGCGCCAGGAAGCCGTCACCGCCGCCCTCAAGGGCCGCACTGTCGTCAATCTGAGTGCCGACACCCCCGCCCGCGCCCGCTCCGCCGGCCGCTGGGCGGCCGACCACGGCATCCGCTGTCTCGACGGCGCCATCATGACGCCCACCACCACGATCGGCACGCCCGACGCGGTGTTCCTGCACAGCGGCCCCGCCGACCTGTACGAGGAACACCGGCCCGTGCTGGAGATTCTTGGCGGTACCCACACCCACCTCGGGGAGGACATCGGCCGGGCGGCTGCCTACGATCTGGCGCTGCTGGACATCTTCTGGACGGCGATGAGCGGATACGCACACGCACTGGCCGTCGCGGACGCCGAGGGCATCAGCGCCACCGAACTGGCCCCCTTCGCCAAGGGCATCGGCGCCATCATCCCGCCGGTCATGGACGAGTACGCCCGGGACGTGGCCGACGGCACCTACTCCGGCTAGGGCAACCCGCTCACCTCGGCCGCCTCCTCGATGACCCACGTCATCGAGGCCTCCGAAGCGCACGGCATCGACGCCGGTCCGATGCGGGTGGCCGAGGGCTGGGCCCGCCGCGCCATCGGGCTCGGCCACGGCGGCGACGGCTTCTCCCGCCTCACGGAGCTCCTGGCCCGCCGCTGACGGGTGGGTGGTT
>Ga0164243_10006355_pt1 | contig 17897 bp, 15 predicted proteins | sample OricompcompostOP_FD_108781 | JGI IMG/M metagenome (GOLD analysis project Ga0164243, IMG submission 108781) | Organic Plus compost microbial communities from Emeryville, California, USA - Original compost - Organic plus compost (OP) | ecosystem: Engineered > Solid waste > Mixed feedstock >... | reverse complement strand
TCCTGCGCCGGGGCGGCCGCCGGAGCGGCACCCGCGGCACCGATGACGGCGAGCTTGGCGCCGACCTCGGCCGTCTCGTCCTCGCCGACCACGATCTCCAGCAGCGTGCCGGACGCGGGGGCGGGGATCTCGGTGTCGACCTTGTCGGTGGAGACCTCGAGCAGCGGCTCGTCGGCCTCGATGTGCTCACCCTCGGCCTTCAGCCAGCGGGTGACGGTGCCCTCGGTCACGCTCTCGCCGAGCGCCGGCAGGGTTACGGAAACCGCCATGGTTTCTGGTGCTCCTTACGAACTGTGCGGATGGGTCGCGCCCTGTGAGTGACTGCTCGGCGGTCAGTCGTGGGAGTGCAGCGGCTTGCCGGCCAGCGCCAGGTGCGCCTCGCCGAGCGCCTCCGTCTGCGTCGGGTGGGCGTGGATGAGCTGGGCCACCTCGGCGGGCAGCGCCTCCCAGTTGTAGATGAGCTGGGCCTCGGCCACCTGCTCACCCATGCGGTCACCGACCATGTGGACGCCGACCACGGCACCGTCGCGGACCTGGACCAGCTTGACCTCGCCGGAGGTCTTGAGGATCTTGCTCTTGCCGTTGCCCGCGAGGTTGTACTTGAGGGTGACGACCTTGTCCGCGCCGTACCGCTCCTTGGCCTGCGCCTCGGTGAGGCCGACGGAGGCCACCTCCGGGTTGCAGTAGGTCACGCGCGGCACACCGGCGTAGTCCACCGGCACCGGGTTCAGCCCGGCCAGCCGCTCGGCGACCAGGATGCCCTCGGCGAAGCCGACGTGGGCGAGCTGGAGCGTGGGGATGAGGTCGCCCACGGCGGAGATCGTCGGCACGCTGGTGCGGCAGTACTCGTCGACCGTGACGAAGCCGCGGTCCATGGCGACCCCGGCCTCCTCGTAGCCCAGGCCCTCGGAGACCGGGCCGCGGCCGATGGCGACCAGCAGCACCTCGGCCTCGAACTCCTTGCCGTCGGCCAGGGTGACCTTGACGCCGTCGTTCGTGTACTCGGCCTTCTCGAAGAAGGTGCCGAGGTTGAACTTGATGCCCCGCTTGCGGAAGGCCCGCTCCAGGAGCTTGGAGCTGTTCTCGTCCTCGACCGGCACCAGGTGCTTGAGGCCCTCGACGACGGTCACGTCCGCGCCGAAGGACTTCCACACCGAGGCGAACTCGACGCCGATGACGCCGCCGCCCAGGATGATCGCGGACTTCGGCACCCGGTCCATGACCAGGGCGTCGTCCGAGCTGATGATCCGGTCGTGGTCGATGGTCAGGCCCGGCAGCGTCTTGGGCACGGAACCGGTGGCCAGCAGGATGTGGCGGCCCTCGTAGCGCTGGCCGTTCACGTCCACGGAGGTCGGCGAGGAGAGGTAGCCGGCTCCCTCCACGTAGGTGATCTTGCGGGAGGCCACGAGGCCCTGGAGGCCCTTGTACAGCCCGGAGATCACGCCGTCCTTGTACTTGTGGACGCCGGCCATGTCGATGCCCTCGAACGAGGTCTTGACACCGAACTCGGCACTCTCGCGGGACTGGTCGGCCACCTCGCCGGCGTGCAGCAGCGCCTTGGTCGGGATGCAGCCCCGGTGCAGGCAGGTACCGCCCAGCTTGTCCTTCTCGATGAGGGCGACATCCAGACCGAGCTGCGCGGCGCGAAGGGCAGCGGCATAACCACCGCTACCGCCTCCGAGGATCACTAGGTCGAAAACGGTGCTGGCGTCGTTCGCCACGTCACGTCCTCCATGCATGGGTACGCCGTAGCCGGTCTCCTGTGACCGGGCGGCTTCAGGTTCGGCCGCTTGTGTGTGCTCGGCCCTTTGCGGTCGGCTTCTGTCAAGCCGTGCGGGGCCCTGTCCTGCCGGTCACCCATCTTCGCACTTGTTGACGGAAACCGGGACGCCGGGCCGGGGTACCAGGGCGTGCGGCCCCGCCCGCCGACGCGGGCGGGGCCGCACCCACCGGTGATTTCGCCGGAACGCCGGACTTGCCCGGCGGCCGGGCCTCAGCCCAGCTCGCCCTCGGCCGCCCGCTCCGCGAGCCGCACCAGCGTACGGACCGCCGAGCCCGTCCCGCCCTTCGGCGTGTAGCCGAACGGCGCCGACTCGTTGAACGCCGGTCCCGCGATGTCCAGGTGCGCCCAGGGGGTGCCCTCCGGCACGAACTCCTTCAGGAAGAGCCCGGCCACCAGGCCGCCGCCCATCCGCTCACCCATATTGGCGATGTCGGCCACCGGCGAGTCCATGCCCTTGCGCAGGTGCGCCGGCATCGGCATCGGCCAGGCGTCCTCGCCGACCTCCTCGGCCACCTCGTGCACCGCACCGCGGAACTCGTCGTCGTTCGCCATGATCCCGAACGTGCGGTTGCCCAGCGCCAGCACCATGGCACCGGTCAGCGTCGCCACGTCCACGATCGCGTCCGGCTCCTCCTCGCCGGCCCGCGTCAGCGCGTCCGCCAGCACCAGCCGGCCCTCGGCGTCGGTGTTGAGGACCTCCACCGTCTTGCCGCTGTACATCGTCAGCACGTCACCCGGACGGGTGGCCGAACCGGACGGCATGTTCTCGGCCAGCGCCAGCCAGCCGGTCACATTGGCCTGGAGGCCCAGCCGCGCCGCCGCCACCACGGCCGAGAAGACGGCCGCGGCACCGCTCATGTCGCACTTCATCGTCTCGTTGTGGCCGGCCGGCTTCAGCGAGATACCGCCCGAGTCGTACGTGATGCCCTTGCCGACCAGCGCCAGCGACTGCTTCGCCTTCGGGTGCGACCAGCCGATGCGCACCAGCCTCGGCGGCTGCGCCGAACCGCCGCCGACGCCCAGGATGCCGCCGTAGCCGCCCTTGGCCAGCGCCTTCTCGTCGAGCACCTCGACGCTCAGGCCGTACTCCTTGGCCGCGGCCTTGGCCTCGGCCGCGAACGCCTTCGGGTCCAGACCGTTGGCCGGGGTGTTGATCAGGTCACGCGCCCGGTGGACCTCCTCGGCCACCACCAGCGCGCGGTCCGCCGCCGCCTTGTGCGCCTTGTCGCGCGCCTTGGCGCCCACCAGCGCGATCTCCGCCAGCGGCGCGTCCTTGGCGTCCTTGCCGCCCTTGGCGCCGTCCGTCTTGCCCTTGTAGGCGGTGAACGCGTACGCGCCCAGCAGCGCGCCCTCGGAGACCGCCGCCACCGCGTCGGCGTCCACGACCGGCAGCGCGAAGGCCGCCTTCTTCGTGCCCGCCAGCGCGCGGGCCGCCGCACCCGCCGCCCGGCGCAGCGTCTCCGCGTCGTACGCCTCGTCCTTCCGCGCCGCCGTGCCCAGGCCGACGGCCACCACCAGCGGGGCCTTCACCCCGCTCGCCGGCGCCGGGAGCTTGGTGACCTCCCCCTCGCCGCCGCTCGCGCCGAGCGTCTCCAGCGTCGCGGCCAGCTTGCCGCCGTACGCCTTGTCCACGGCCTCGGCGCCGGGGGCCAGAACGAGGGACGCCTTCTTGCCGGCGGAGTTTTTGGCGACGCCGACGACGACAGCGTCCGCGCGCAGGGTCGCCGCGGACGAGGAGCTGAGAGTCAGTGCAGACACCTGGGAGAGACCTTCTTCCTTGACGTGACTCCGGGGCGTGACAGCACGCCTCCGGCTTCGGACGCTCCGGGCATCGTATGCCCGCCTAGCACCGCCCGTGCGCCCGCCGTCGGCGGAAGATCACCCACCGGTTCGCCGCCCCGCGGCGCGGCTCACCCCAGGGCCGCCACCACGAGCGTGCCGCAGCCCACCGCCTCGGCCACCGCGCCGAACACGTCCCCGGTCACGCCGCCGAACCGCCGCACACACCGGCGCAGCAGCAACTCGCCCGCGCCCAGGCCGAGTACGGCTCCCGCGGCGAACAGCGGCACCCGTCCCACCAGGGCGCCCGCCGCGGCGGCCACCGCCACCGCGGCCAGCCCGGCGCCCAGTGCCGCGCCCCGCGGCACCGTCCCGGCGACCGCCGCGCCCAGTCCCTCCGGACGGGCGGCGGGCACCCCCTCGCGGGAGGCGAGGGTGAGCGCCACCCGGGCCGCCACGGCGGACACCGTGACCGCAGCCGCGCCCTCGGCCCAGCCGCGCCCGTACAGCTGGGCGAGCGCGGCGGTCTGCGCCAGCAGCACGCACACCAGCGTCACCACGCCGAACGGGCCGATGTCGGAGCGTTTCATCACCCGCAGCGCGTCGTCGGCGGGCTTGCCGCACCCCAGGCCGTCCGCGACGTCCGCGAGGCCGTCCAGATGCAGGGCCCTGGTCAGCACGGCGGGTACGGCGACCGTGGCGACGGCGGCCAGCAGCGGGGAGGCGCCGCACACCAGCAGGACGGCACCGGCAGCGGCGGCGGCCAGCCCGGTGACCAGGCCCGGCAGCGCGGCGCACAGCATGCCCGTACGGGCCGCGGCCCGGTCCCAGCGGGTCACTTCGACGGGCAGCACCGTCAGGGTGCCGAAGGCGAACCGTATGCCTTCACCGAGCGTCGCGGAGCGAGTCATGCCCCGCACGCTACCGGGACCCCACACCCCGCCCGGGACCAGCACCGACGCCATCCACCGGTGCGGCCCGCGACCGGGGGGAGGGAAGCCGACGGGCCGCACGGTCTGGGAAAAGCCTTGGGGCAGGGCGGGCCGAGGCGCGCCCGCACCCGCACCCGCACCCGCCGACCGGCGGCACCCGGGCACCACCGCAGGCGCGCCCCCGGGGGAGCCCTGCGGAACGAAAGCCCCCCCTGCCGACGACCCCCAGGGGCGAAGGAGCCGCCCGCACCACCGCGGGCCGCGCATCAGCAGCCCACGGGCGGGATCACGTCGCGTCGAGCACCTCATGGGAGGCGGCGGTCTCGTGGGAGGCGGCGGTCTCAGCCGTGGGCTGTCCCACGGGAAGCTCCGCGGCCAGCGCCGCGGCGGCCCGCACCAGGGGCAGGGCCAGCAGCGCCCCGGTGCCGCCTCCGACGGCGACCTCCTGCTCCAGCAGGGGATCGGCCGCCAGCCGGTCGAGCGCCTTGGCCTGGGCCGGCTCCGCACCGGCGTGTCCGGCCAGCCACCAGTCGGGCGCCCGGAAGGCCACCCGCTGGCCGACGAGCGCGCAGGCGGCGGAGACGACACCGTCGAGGATGACCGGGGTGTGCCGCACGGCGCACTGGAGCAGGAAGCCGGTCATGGCGGTCAGGTCCGCGCCGCCGACCGTGGCGAGCAGCTGGAGCTGGTCGCCCAGGACGGGACGGGCACGGCGCAGCCCGTCCCGGATCGCGGCGCACTTGCGCATCCAGGTGCGGTCGTCGATGCCGCCTCCGCCGCGTCCGGTGACGACGGAGGCGTCGGTGCCGCACAGTGCCGCGATCAGGGTGGCGGCGGCGGTGGTGCCGCCGACGCTCAGATCGCCGAGCACGACCAGGTCGGTGCCGGCGTCGGCCTCCTCGTCGGCGACGGCCATTCCGGCGCGGAACGCCTGCTCGGCCTCGGCGAGGGTGAGGGTGTCCTCGGTGTCGAGGCGCCCGCCGGACCGGCGCACCCGGTGGCGGCTGATCTCGGCGGGCAGTTCGCCGGGGTCGCAGTCCAGCGACATGTCGATCACGCGCACGGGAACGTCGAAGCGGCGGGCGAGGACGGCGGCGGGGGAGAGGCCGTCGAGGGTTTCGCGGACGAGTGCGCTCGCGGTGCCGGCCTCGCGGGTGGAGACGCCCTGCCGGGCGATGCCGTGGTCGCCGGCGAAGACGACCAGCCGCGGGGTGGTGACCGGCTGGACGGGCACCCGGCTCTGGGCGGCGCCGAGCCATTCGCCGAGGTCGTCGAGGCGGCCCAGGGCCCGCGGGGGCAGCCCGGTCAGTGCCCGTCGTTCTTCGGCCTGCCGGCGCAGCGTGCCGTGTGGCCGCTCGATGAGGTCGGAGAAGTCGTCAAGGTCCAGGCTGCGCTCGCTCATGCTGGGTGAGCGTACGTGAGTCCTCCGTACGCTTCATCCCTCGTGTCCCGGCGGCCCGGGACCGCTCAGCGCAGGGGCAGGGCGACTCCGGCGACGGTGAGCAGGACGTGCTCGCATTCGTCGGCGAACCGGGAGTTGAGACGGCCGAGTTCGTCGCGGAAGCGGCGTCCGGCGGGGGTGGCGGGCACCACTCCGGAGCCGACCTCGTTGCTGACGGCGACCACGTGCCGGGGCGTGCGCCGCAGGGCGGCCACCAGTGCGCTGACGCGTTCGGCGAGGGCGGTGGCGCCGCCGCGTTCCCACAGGGTGTCGTCCCACGCCTCGACCTCGTCCATGGTGCGGGTCAGCCACAGGGAGAGGCAGTCGATGAGGAGGGGCGGCCCGTCGCTGTCGAGCAGGGGCACGAGGTCGCAGGTCTCCTCGGTGCGCCAGGTCGCGGGCCGCCGTTCGCGGTGTTCGGCGACGCGGGCTCCCCAGTCGGGGTCGTCGTCGCGGCTGCCGCCGGTGGCGACGTACACCACGCCGGGGAACGCCGCCAGCCGCCGTTCGGCCTCCAGGGACTTGCCGGAGCGGGTCCCGCCGAGCACGAGGGTGCGGCGGGGCAGGGTGCCGGGGCCGGCGGGCGCGCCCACGGTGAGGGTGGTCCCGTCCGGTACGGCCCGGGCGCCGGCCGCGGCCAGCCGGCGGTGCAGTTCGGGGCCGGGCGGTACGTCGTGGCCGATGTGGACGGCCAGTACGTCGGTGGTGGCGGCGACCGCGCCGACCTCCCGCAGCCGTGCCAGCGCGTCCGGCCGGCCGAGGACGTCCAGCACCACCACGTCGTACGGCCCGTCGACGCCGTCGCGGGGTTCGTCGGTGTGCGGCCCGGCGCCGGAGCCGGTCGCCGGCCCGGTGCCGACGGGGGCGGACAGCGGGGTGCCGGCCGGGGCCGCGCCCGGCGGCAGGTACAGCAGGCGCCGGCCGTCCGGCCCGGTCACCCGGTAGCCGGTGCCGGGCGCGTCGAGGGCGAGGGCCCGTACCCGGTGACCGCTGATGAGCGCCAGCTCCTGCCGGTCGGGCACCCGTACGGGCGAGGGCAGACCGGCGGGCACCTCCAGGGCGGGGCCGTCGTGCGGGTGCGAGAGCAGCACCTGCCGTACCCCGCCGAGCGACTGCCCGGCACGTGCCGCGGCCAGGGCGGGGCCGGGCGTCAGGTCGAGCAGGAGCGTGCCGTCCACCAGCAGCGAGGTCGCGGCGCGCGCCTCGGGGCCGCTCGCGGCGGCGCAGCGCGCACAGGGGCAGTCGGGCTCCGGGAGGCCGGCGGGTGCGCCGGTGCCGAGCAGAGTCAGTTCCACCCTCCGATCGTCTCGTGACCTGTCGCCTGGTGCGCACAGGGGACACCGGGAACTACGCTTCCGGGAGCAACTGCCGAGCTTGTGGAGGCTTCGATGGCGTGGACGTGGCGGTTCGAGAAGGCGGACGGTACGGAGACGGAACCGGCGGTCCAGCCCGAGGAGTTCCCCACCCAGTCGGACGCCGAGTCGTGGCTGGGCGAGGTGTGGCGGGAGCTGCTGGAGGGAGGCACCGATCAGGTGACGCTCCAGGAGGACGGCAGCACCGTCTACGGCCCGATGAGTCTGCACGAGGCCACCGGGGGCGGCGAGCAGGAGGAGCAGCCCGCCGCCGACTGACGGCCCGCTCGCCCGGGGTGGCGGGGCGCGGCCCCAACTGCCGTGAGCGCACAGGACGTTGTGGCGCGGCGAACCGCTACCCTCGGAGGGCATGAACGTACGTGGCGCGGTTTACGTGGTCCTGCGGGGCCCGGCCGGCAAACGGGACCGGACCCTGGCGGCACTGAAAACGGCGGGGATCTACGCGGAGCGGTCCGTCCGCGGCCCCGAGACGATCGAGGCGTTCTTCCACGGCGGGGACGAGCGTCCCAGCCCCCGTTTCATGGACGCGTGCGCGGCGCACGTCGCCAAGGCGCTCATCGGCACGGACTTCGCCGTGGCCGAGACGGGCACCATCTCCACCGCCGCCGCGTCCCGGCGGCTGGCCTGCAACCGCCGGACGGGGGAGTGGCTGGGCGCCTTCATCGACACGGAGGCGCCCGAGCGGGCCCGGGCCGAGACGCTGGCCCACCTGGCTCGTGAGCACGGCATCGACGTCGCCGACATAGAGCTCCGCGACCCCCCGGAGTTCCGGCCACCCGCCTCCTGACCGGCTCGGCGCCCCGGGGCGGGCGGGCCCGCTGCCCGCCCGCCGTTCCGGTGCCGGTACGGCGCCCGGCGGTGACCGGGCGCCGTGGTCAGCTGCGTACCCCGAACAGGTGCAGCGAGGGGGCCACGCCCCGGTAGGGGTCGAGGCGGCCGGCGCGCTCCTCCGCGTCCACGGCGGCCTCGTCCACGGTGTCCGGGTTCGCGGTGTCCGCCGTGTGCGCAGCCTGCGCCGTATCCGTACCGTCCGGGGCCTCGGCGGTCTCGGCGCCACCGGCAGTGCTCGCGCCACCGGCAGTGCTCGCGGCACCGGTGGGGGCGCCGCCCGCACCGAAGACACCCACGCCGTACCAGCGCTCCATGGGCACCCCGATCCGGGACAGGAACGACGTCAGCGTCTCCAGCCGCAGGAAGCGCTCCCCCTCGGCGGGCTCGGCGGTCAGCGCGGCCCGCGCGGTCTGCCAGTCCCCGGCCAGCCCGGGCCGCATGGCGCGGGCCGTCACGTTGGGGATCACCAGCGAGAGCAGACCGCCGTCGTCCAGCACCCGGGCGAGCCCGGCCAGGGTGCTGTCGGGGTCCCGCGCCTGGTCCAGCACGTCGTGGCAGAGCACGACGTCGAAGGCGCCCGGCAGGAAGTGGGCGCCGGTGTCCTGGCCGCTGCCGGCCAGCGCCCGGAAGCGTGCCCGTATGCCTTCCGGTTCCTGCTCCAGGGCGGCGCCGACCGCCGCCAGCTTCTGCGGATCGGCCTCCAGGCCGGTCACCTCGTGTCCCCAGCGGGCCAGCCGCAGTGCCTGCGCACCGTCCGACAGCCCGACGTCCAGCACGCGCAGCCGGCGCCCCACCTCGAAGTGCGCGGCGATGCGCTCCTCGAGCTGGCGGGCGACCAGCTCCTGCCGGATCAGGGCTTCTCGCCGCGGGCGACCTGCGGCTTGGGCAGGCGCATGCGGCGCATCTGGAGGGTCCGCATCAGCGCGTAGGCGATGGCGCCCCGGCGGTTCTCGTCCGGGTAGCGCTCGCGGATCTTCTTCTTCAGCCGTACGGAGATGCCGATCGAGTCGATGACGATCAGCAGGATCACCACGAGCCACAGCAGCAGCGAGATGTTCTTGAGCTGCATCGACGGGAGCATGCTCAGCACCAGGATGATCACGGCCATGGGGAGGAAGAACTCCGCCACGCTGTAGCGCGCGTCCACGAAGTCGCGGGCCAGCCGCCGCACCGGACCCTTGTCGCGGGCGGGCAGATAGCGCTCGTCACCGCTGGCCAGCGCCTCACGCTGCCTGGCCATGTCGGCCCGGCGGGCCTCACGCTGGCGCTTGACCGCCTCCTTGCGGGTCATCGGCTTGCTGGCCATGGTGCGACGCGGCCCGCGCGCTTCGTTGCGCTTGGGGGTGGGGCGCCCCTTGGGCGCCTGCGGGTCGCGGGGCTGTCTCGGCTCGGCCGTGTTCACCTGGGGCTTCACGGCCTGCCCTGCTTTCGAACGGCTACGGAACACACCTCAAGAGTACGGTGTGCGGTGTGGTGCCCCCAGCCCGTGGGGGAATGCCGGGGTACCGGCCTGGCGCCCCGGAGCGGTACCTACTCCCTGCGCCGGAGAGAACACGCGTCTGATCGTCCTCCAGGAGGAGCGCATCCGCGCCCGAACAGTGCGGTAATGGAAGAGGGCCCCGTAGGCTGGGGTCCAGTAGATGTGCCGAGGGCTTGAGTCCGTTACGAAGGGGGCGCGCGAGGCCCATGAGCGGTGTCATGAAGCGTATGGGGATGATCTTCCGCGCGAAGGCCAACAAGGCCCTGGACCGGGCTGAGGACCCGCGCGAGACGCTGGACTACTCCTACCAGAAGCAACTGGAGCTGCTGCAGAAGGTCCGCAGGGGCGTCGCCGACGTCGCGACCTCCCGCAAGCGCCTGGAGCTCCAGATGACCCAGTTGCGGGGGCAGACCTCGAAGCTGGAGGAGCAGGGCAAGAAGGCGCTCGCCCTCGGCCGTGAGGACCTGGCCCGTGAGGCGCTCTCCCGGAAGGCCGCCCTCCAGCAGCAGGTCACGGACCTGGAGGGGCAGCACCAGACCCTCCAGGGCGAGGAGGAGAAGCTGACGCTGGCCGCGCAGCGGCTCCAGGCGAAGGTGGACGCGTTCCGCACCAAGAAGGAGACGATCAAGGCCACCTACACCGCCGCCCAGGCGCAGACCCGGATCGGCGAGGCGTTCTCCGGGATCTCCGAGGAGATGGGCGACGTCGGCATGGCCATCCAGCGTGCCGAGGACAAGACGGCCCAGCTCCAGGCCCGCTCGGGCGCCATCGACGAGCTGCTGGCCTCCGGGGCGCTGGACGACCCCACGGGGATGGCCAAGGACGACATCACCGCGGAGCTGGACCGCCTCTCGGGCGGCAGCGACGTGGAGCTGGAGCTCCAGCGGATGAAGGCCGAGCTGGCGGGCGGCAGCGGCGCCGGACAGCAGGCCATCGAGGGCGGCCAGGAGCAGACCGGCAACGCCCAGCAGCAGGACACGCCCCGGTTCAACAAGGAGTGAGCCGGGGGTGAGCGGCATCCCCCGCACCCCGAGGAGGAGAGCGGCATGATCGTGCGGATCATGGGCGAAGGCCAGGTCAAGCTGGACGACAGCCATTTCGTCGAGCTGAACAGGCTGGACGACGAGCTCCTGGAGGAGATGGAGAACGGTGACGAGGCCGGCTTCCGCCGCACCCTCGCCGCCCTGCTGGATGCCGTCCGCCGTATGGGCAGTCCGCTGCCCGACGACGCGCTGGAGCCCTCGGAGCTGATCCTGCCGGCACCGGACGCCGGTCTGGAGGAGGTACGGGCCATGCTGGGCGACGACGGACTCATCCCCGGCTGACCCCCGGCGCCGCCCTTCCCGGTCTCGGCCCGTTCCCGGCCCTGTCCCCGAGCCCGGCCCCACCCCGGGCCCGAGGTCCGGGCCGCGGTCCCCGCGCGGGCCGCCGCGGGGCGCGGGCCGCCCCACAAGAGCAGATCTGGAGAGCCGGTCATACGGTGCCTGCCGTGACACTGTGCGAGATCCGCGAACGCCTGCGCGCACACCCCTACGCGGTCGACGCCCTCATCGCGGCGGGGGCCTTCTGCTGCATCCTCCTCGGCGCCGCCACCGAACCGCACGGACCGGACGGCCGGCCCCAGTTCGCCGAGCGCGACGTCACCGCCACCACGGCGCTGCTGGCCGCGCTCTCCTGCGCGGCGCTCGCACTGCGCCGCCGAGCCCCCTTCCCGGTGCTGCTGGGCACCGGGCTGATCTCCGTCGTGGCGCTCGTCGTCGGCAGCCCCGGCCCGGCCGCCGGCTCCGACCGCCAGGCCTCGCTGGTGGTGGCGCCCGTCATCGCCCTGTACACGGTCAGCAACACCACCGGCCGCCGCACCAGCTGGTGGGTGGGAGGGCTCACCGTCGGCTCGCTCACCGGCACGGCCATGCTCTTCGGCGCCCGCCCCTGGTACGCGCAGGAGAACCTGGGCATCCTCGCCTGGACGGCGCTGGCCGCCGCGGTGGGGGAGGCCGTCCGCAACCGGCGGGCGTTCGTCGCCGCGATCCGCGAGCGCGCCGAGCGGGCCGAACGCACCCGCGAGGAGGAGGCGCGGCGCCGGGTCGCGGAGGAGCGGATGCGCATCGCCCGGGAACTCCACGACGTGGTCGCCCACCACATCGCACTGGTCAACGTGCAGGCCGGCGTCGCCTCGCACGTCATGGACCAGCGGCCCGACCAGGCCAAACAGGCCCTCGCCCACGTCCGTGAGGCCAGCCGGCACGCGCTGGCGGAGCTCCAGACCACCGTGGGGCTGCTGCGTCAGTCGGGGGAGAGCGCCGCGCCCACCGAGCCGGCGCCCGGACTGGAGGTGCTGGACGATCTGGTGGCCGGGTTCCGGCACGCCGGGCTGTCCGTCTCCGTGGCCGCCCCGGCACTGGACGCGCAGGCCGGGAACCTCTCCTCGGCCGTGGACCTGACCGCCTACCGCGTCGTCCAGGAGGCCCTCACCAACGTGCAGAAGCACGCCGGGCGCGGCACCCACGCCGAGGTGCACATCCGGCGGGACGGGCCCGTACTCGACATCCGCGTCGTGGACGACGGCGCGGGCGGCGGCCCGGACTCAGGCGGCGGCTTTGAACCCCACGACGACGGCGACACCGACGACGGCAGCGCCGTGGCGGCCGGTGACGGCGACCACGGCGGGCACGGTCTGGTCGGCATGCGGGAGCGCGCGGCGGCGCTGCACGGCCGGTGCGAGACCGGGCCGCTGCCCGGCGGCGGCTTCCAGGTGCACGTACGGTTGCCGCTCAGCACGTCCTCCGCCCGCAAGGAGACCACCGCATGATCCGCGTCGTACTCGCCGACGACCAGGCCCTGTTGCGCAGCGCCTTCCGGGTGCTGGTGGACTCCGAGGCCGACATGGAGGTGGTCGGGGAGGCGGCGGACGGCCGGGAGGCGGTGGCGCTGGTGCGCGAGCGGGGCGCCGACGTGGTGCTGATGGACATCCGCATGCCCGGCACCGACGGACTGGCCGCCACCCGGATGATCAGCACCGATCCGGAGCTGGCCGACGTCAAGGTCGTCATCCTGACCACCTTCGAGGTGGACGAGTACGTGGTCGGCGCGCTGCGTGCCGGGGCCAGCGGCTTCCTCGGCAAGGGCGCCGAGCCGGGCGAGCTGCTGGCCGCCATCCGCACCGCGGCCAAGGGCGAGGCTCTGCTGTCCCCGGCGGCCACCAAGGGCCTCATCGCCAGGTTCCTGGCACAGGGCGACGGCGCCGGGGCGGGCAGCGACCGGGACCCGGCCGCCTCCGACCGGCTCGCCGCGCTGACCGCCCGCGAACGCGAGGTGCTGACCCGGGTGGCGGCGGGACTGTCCAACGACGAGATCGCCCAGCGGCTCGACGTCAGCCCGCTGACGATAAAGACCCACGTCAACCGGACGATGGCCAAACTGGGTGCCCGCGACCGGGCGCAGCTGGTGGTGGCCGCGTACGAGAGCGGGCTGGTGCGGCCCTCCGGACGGGAGTGAGCCGCGGGCGCCGGGCCGAAGCCGAGCCGGGCGGTCCGGACCGTCCGGGGGCGGTCACCGCCCGGAGGACAGGCGCGTACTGCGCCCGGAGTACGCGCCGGGCCGCAGAAGGGGACTTGCGGGGGACACATCCGCCCCCCACATGGGTGAGGGTGTAAACGGCACCGGGTGTCTGCCCGTACGGCGGCACCAGCTCCACCCTTTCCCGAGAGAGAGACCCGGCAACCATGTCCTGGCTGTCCCGCCTCAGCCTCGTCCAACGTGGCCTGATAGGTCTGATGGCGCTCGTCGCCGTCGTCTTCGGCGCCATAGCCGTCCCGCAGCTCAAACAGCAGCTGCTGCCCTCCATCGACCTGCCCATGGTCTCGGTCATCGCGCCGTACCAGGGCGCCTCCCCCGACGTGGTGGAGAAGCAGGTCGTCGAACCGCTGGAAGAGACCATCCAGGGCGTCGACGGCGTCACCGGCGTCAACTCGACGGCCAGCGAGGGCTCCGCCGTCGTCATGGCGCAGTTCGACTACGGCGACGGCTCCGAGCAGACCGTCGCCGACGTCGAGCAGGCGGTCAACCGGGCCCGCGCCAAACTGCCCGACGGCGTCGACCCGCAGATCGTCTCCGGCGGTACCGACGACATCCCCACCGTCGTCCTCGCCGCCTCCGCGAAGGGCAAGGACCAGCAGGCGCTCGCCGACGCGCTCGACACCTCCGTGGTGCCCGTCCTCAAGGACATCGACGGTGTCAGCCAGGTGACCGTCGACGGAGTCCAGGAGCTCCAGGTCGCCGTCACCCCCGACGCCAAGAAGCTCGCCGCCGCCGGCGTCAGCCCCGCGGATCTGACCAAGGCCCTCCAGGCGGGCGGCGCCTCGGTACCCGCCGGCGCGTTCGACGAGAACGGCAAGAGCCGTACCGTGCAGGTCGGTGACGGCTTCACCTCGCTCAAGGACGTCGAGGAGCTGGCCCTCCCCGGCAAGGGCGGTGCTCAGCCGGTACGCGTCGGTGACGTCGCCACCGTGGAGGAGAGCCCGAAGAAGGCCACCTCGATCACCCGCACCAACGGTCAGCGCAGCCTGTCCGTCGCCGTCACCATGGACAACGACGGCAGCGCCGTCGACATCTCCGAAGCCGTCAAGGACAAGCTGCCGCAGCTGCGCGAGGACCTGGGCAAGGGCGCCGAGCTGACCGTGGTCGCCGACCAGGGCCCGCAGGTCTCCGAGTCCATCAGCTCGCTGACCACCGAGGGCATGCTCGGCCTCGTCTTCGCCGTCGTCGTCATCCTCGTCTTCCTGCTGTCGCTGCGCTCCACCCTGGTGACGGCCGTGTCCATCCCGCTGTCCGTCGTCCTGACGCTGATCGTGCTGTGGACGCAGGACCTCTCCCTCAACATGCTCACCCTCGGCGCGCTGACCATCGCCATCGGCCGCGTCGTGGACGACTCCATCGTCGTCCTGGAGAACATCAAACGGCACCTGGGCTACGGCAAGGAACGCACCACCGCCATCCTCGACGCCGTCAAGGAAGTCGCCGGCGCCATCACCTCCTCGACCCTGACCACCGTCGCGGTCTTCCTGCCGATGGCGTTCGTCGGCGGTATGGTCGGCGCCCTCTTCGGAGGCTTCTCGCTCACCATCACCGTCGCCCTCCTCGCCTCCTTGCTGGTGTCGCTGACGGTCGTGCCGGTGCTGTCGTACTGGTTCCTGCGCGCCCCCAAGGAGCTGGCCGGGCTCGACCCCGAGGAGCAGCGGCGCAAGTCCGAGGAGAAGGAGTCCCGCGGCCGGCTCCAGCGGATCTATGTGCCGGTGCTGCGGTTCGCCACCCGGCGCCGCCTCTTGAGCCTCCTCATCGCCGTCGTCGTGCTCGTCGCCACCTTCGGCATGGCACCCCTGCTCAAGACCAACTTCTTCGACCAGGGCGAGACCCAGCAGCTGTCCGTCAAGCAGGAACTGCCGCCCGGCAGCAGCCTGAAGGCGGCCGACAAGCAGGCCAAGCGCGTCGAGAAGATGCTCGCGGACATCGACGGGATCGAGGACTACCAGGTCACCGTCGGCTCGGCGGGACTGATGGCCGCCTTCGGCGGCGGCACCGACGCCAACCAGGCCACCTACCAGATCAAGCTCAAGGAGTCCGCCGACAGTGCCAAGGTCGAGGACGCCGTGCACGACGGCCTCGACGCCCTCGGCTCCGGCATCGGCGAGACCACCGTCAGCGCCGGCGACGGCTTCGGCAGCCAGGATCTGAGCGTCGTCGTCAAGGCCGGCGACGAGGATGTCCTCAAGAAGGCCGCCGAGAAGGTCCGCGCCAAGGTCGCCGGTCTCGACGACGTCACCGACGTCCAGTCCGACCTGGCCCAGTCCGTGCCGCGCATCCTGGTCAAGGCCAAGCCCGCCGCGGCCCGCTACGGCCTCGACGACGCCGCCCTCGGCCAGCTCGTCGCCCAGGCCGTCGCCGGCACCCCGTCCGGCAAGGCCGTCCTCGACAACACCGAACGCGACGTCGTCGTCCGCTCCCCGCAGCCGGCCGAGACCGTCGCCGAACTCAAGAAGCTGCCCGTCGGCAAGGCCACCCTCGGCAAGATCGCCGACGTGCGGACCGTGGACGGACCCGTCCAGCTCACCCGCATCGATGGCGCCCGCGCCGCGACGATCACGGCCAAGCCGACCGGGGACAACACCGGCGCCGTCAGCGCCCAGCTCCAGTCCGCCGTCGACTCCCTGGACCTGCCCGCGGGTGCCACCGCCGAGATCGGCGGCCTCTCCCAGGACCAGGACGAGGCGTTCACCGCGCTCGGCCTCGCCATGCTCGCGGCCATCGCGATCGTCTTCATGCTGCTGGTGGCGACGTTCCGCTCGCTCATCCAGCCGCTGATCCTGCTGGTCTCCATCCCGTTCGCCGCCACCGGCGCCCTCGGGCTGCTCGTCGTCACCGGCACCCCGCTGGGCGTGCCCGCGATGATCGGCATGCTGATGCTGATCGGCATCGTGGTCACCAACGCCATCGTGCTGATCGACCTCATCAACCAGTACCGGCGGCAGGGCTACGGCGTCGTCGAAGCCGTCATCGAGGGCGGCCGGCACCGGCTGCGGCCCATCCTGATGACCGCCCTCGCGACGATCTGCGCCCTTACCCCGATGGCGCTCGCCGTCACCGGGGACGGCGGCTTCATCTCGCAGCCGCTGGCCGTCGTCGTCATCGGCGGGCTGGTCACCTCGACCCTGCTCACCCTGCTGCTGGTGCCCACGCTGTACACCATGATCGAGCTGCGGAAGGAGAAGCGGGCCGCGAAGCGGAGGGGCACGCCCCCCGAGGGGACGGCCGCCACGGAACCCCGCGAAATGGCGGAGGCCTCCGCCTCCTGACGGTTCCTCCGCCTCCTGACGGTTGCTGCGGCCGAGGTGCCGCACCCTGCGGCCGAGGCGCCACCCCTCCCGGGTGGGGCCTCGGCCCTTTCTGCTTCTCCGGTCCTTGTCCGGGGGCCTGCGAAGGCCCCTGCGGTCACGCCCGAAGCGCGTCGATCGCGGTGTCGATCGCGGCCAGGGCCGCCGTCCTGTCGAGACCCGCCCGCGAGACGAGCGACAGGCCCTGGACGACGTAGAGCAGCAGCTGGGCCTGGTCCTCGGGACGGGCGCTGTCGGTGACCTCGCCGGCGGCCTGGCCGCGGCGCAGCGCGTCGGTGAGGATGGCCGTGAACCGGCGGTACGAGCGGGCGACGACTTCGGTGGCCTCGCTGTCGTGGGGGACGAGCTCCGCGGTGGTGTTGCCCACCAGACAGCCCTGCGGCACCCCCACATCCGAGATCAGCTCGTCCAGGCGGGCCGGGTGGGTCAGGATCTCGCGCAGCGCGGGCAGGAGTGGCGTGGTGTCGAGCGCGGCGGTCAGGTGCCGCTCGTACACCTCCCAGTAGAGCCGCACGGCCTCCAGGTAGAAGCGGCGTTTGTCCCCGAACGTCCCGTAGAGGCTGCCGCGTTCCACGGCCAGCGTGTCGACCAGGTCCTGGATCGACGTCGCCCCGTACCCCCGGGACCAGAACAGTTCGAGTGCCCGCGTCAGCGTCTGGTCCTTGTCGAACCCGCGGGGCCGTCCGGTGCGTGCCACGTGGCCGAGGCTACAACTTCTTGACAGGGCGTTCAAGAAGTCATAGCTTCGCTCGCATGACTTTTGGAACGCCCGCACAGAAGTCGGCCGACCCCCTGCCGGGCGCGAAGGGCGCAGCAATGGACTTTGCAGGAAAGACCGCACTCGTCACCGGATCCGGAGCCATCGGCGGACTCGGACACGCGACGGCCCGGGTGCTCGCCGCCCAGGGAGCCGACCTGATCCTCACCGGCACCGACCCCGAACGCGGCGCCCAGGTCGTGCGGGACCTCACATCCGGCGAGACCACCGGGACGGTCCGCTTCGTCACGGCCGACGTGACCGACCCGGCAGCCGTGCAGCGGCTGGCCGAGGACGCCGGAGCCGTGGACATACTGATCAACAACGCGAGCGTCATGACGTTCGCCCCGACCACCGAGCAGGACCTCGCGAGCTACGACGCGTCCTTCGCGGTCAACGTGCGTGCCCCGTTCCTGCTCACCGCGCAGCTCGCCCCGAAGATGGCCGCGAGCGGCGGCGGCAGCATCGTCAACGTCAGCTCCACCGCCGCCGGCCTCGGCATGCCGGGCATGGCCGTGTACGGCGCCACCAAGGCTGCGCTCGAATCGCTGACCCGCACCTGGGCTGCGGAGTTCGCCTCCTCCGGCGTACGGGTCAACGCAGTCGCCCCCGGCCCGATGCGCACCTCGAAGGT
>Ga0164243_10006354_pt1 | contig 17899 bp, 15 predicted proteins | sample OricompcompostOP_FD_108781 | JGI IMG/M metagenome (GOLD analysis project Ga0164243, IMG submission 108781) | Organic Plus compost microbial communities from Emeryville, California, USA - Original compost - Organic plus compost (OP) | ecosystem: Engineered > Solid waste > Mixed feedstock >... | reverse complement strand
GCTGAAATTGCCTCCGCCGCCTCCCAGCGTTACGTTGGTGGAAATCGGGCTGTTGCTGTCGCCAGTCGCGATGCGCAAGCCAGCGTAAAAGCCATCTTGAAGATCGGCATCGAGCCCTAGACGGGCGCGCAATCGGAACCGTTGCCGATTCTGATCGACGTCTCGCACCGGAGGGACGATATTATTGCCGGCATCGACTGTCAGCCCGTTGCCAGTATTGATGGCGTTGAAATTGATTAGGTTTTCGCCAGTGTTGTCGCTGCCTTTCGGAAAGAAGTCCTTTTCATAGCGCACGCGCACATCGCCATAGAGCCGGATGCGCGAGACCCATTCGGGGTATTTGTTCGGCGCGGCCCAGTTCTCCCGCTGAGCCTTTTCCATCACCTCTTTCTTCAACTGCTCGCGTATTTCCCGTTTGACGATTTCCGGGACATACGTCACGCGCTTGGTACCGGGCGGCGACACCGCAGCCGTAGCAGCGTTAGCGGATTTCTCTGCTTCTTGCGCTTTTGCCGATGCATCTTTGGCGGCCTCGCGGGCCACATACGCTTCGTCTTCCGCCTGCTTGATCAGTTGCTCCGCCTGCTCCTCGGTCAAGATGCCTTGCTTCACCAGCAAGTTGACAAGGTTGATCGTGACGTTCGGCGATACCGGCCGCGCGCGCGAGGGAGTTGGCGCGCCGGACGCTTTTTGCCCCTGTTGAGCATTCGTCGCCGATACCGACAGCAAGACAACAAGACCAGCTGCCGCGCCGCGCGCGACGGCGCCCGCTTTCCATTCACGACCTGACATTTACGCAACCCCACAACATTACGCACCACAACTGCTTTTTTCCACGTCCGGAACGCTCGCGACGCCGCCTCTTTTCTTCTCACTCCCTCCGCATCTCGCGCGCTAACCAGACTTCCGTTCCGTAATCCGCATAACGATAGGCATCGGCATGTCCTTGGGCGGCGGCTGCCTGAGCATCAGCCCGTTCAGCACTTCGTCACGCAAGACAGCGTCGAGCGCTCCATCACCCGTCGACGTGACAAGTTGCACACGCTTGATACGGCCGCTGCTGTCAGACCAGAGGCGAACCTGAATCTGCATCGATGCATTGCGCGTCTTCGGATGCGCCCGAAGCGCCGCTTCGATCTGCGACTGCACGATGGTCGCGTACCATCCCCAACGGCTTCCGGCTCCTCCACCCGCCCCGACAAGACCGCGGCCACCAGGATTGGCGCGCAACCCGAACCCATCCGGGGGACCATCACCTTTCGCGTCCAGGCCAAGCGGGCCGGCTGGCGGTTCTTCAGGCTTCGCCTCCTCGACCGGCTCCGGCTTATCCGGCGGCTGTTCAATGACCTTCTGCTCTGGCGGCGGCTGTTCCGGCGGAGGCGGCGGTGTGGGCGGCGGCGGAGGGGGAGGCGGCGGCACGATCCGCACCTGCACGATTTCTGGCGGCTTGCGCGGCGCGCCTCAGTCCTCGCCCACGAGCATGTAAATCCCGCCGCCGACAACCATAAGCAGGACGGCTGAAATGATGACGCGCGCAATCAGACGGCGCACACCGCCTTTTTCACCCGCCTCGTCATTCTGGTCGTCAGCTTTTGCCATTCAGCGCCTCGCTCATTTCGTCAGCGCTTTGGTGGCCAATCCGACCTGCGTGATGCCGAGCCGGCCAAGCAGGTCAAGAACGTCGATCACGCCCTGGTATTGTGTCTCGCCGTCGCCTCGCACCACGACCGGAAATTCCGGTGTGATCGCCCGTTGTTGCACGAGACGCTGCTCGAGTTCGGCGAGCGTGACCGGAATCGTATCGAGAAAAATCTTGCCGTCGCTGGTGATCGTGATCGCCTTGGTCGTCTGCTGCGCGAGCGAAGGTTGCGAGCTTGCCTTCGGCAGATTGATCTTCATGCCCTGAATGGTTGCCGTGGTCATGATGATGAAAATCACGAGCAGCACGTACGCCAGATCGAGCATCGGCGTGATGTTAATGTCGTCGTATGGCTTTGCCTTGCCTTGAACCTGCATCGCGCCTACTCCGCCGCCTCTTGGATAGCCTCGAGTCTCGGCTGGTAGGCCTCGGCCATGCGCGACACGAACTCGTCGATAAACGACTGCATGTCGCTCGTCATGTCGGTGATGCGAATGATGAAATAGTTGTAGGCGAACAGCGCCGGAATCGCGACCGCAAGACCGGCGACGGTCGCAACCAGCGCAGCCGCAATGCCTGGCGCAATCGCATTGATATTGACGTCGCCCGTGGCCGCGATCGCCGCGAACGTGATCATCACGCCGACGACAGTTCCCAGCAGGCCCAAAAATGGGCCGCCTGAAATCGAAATGGTCAACAGAACCATCATCCGGTTGAGTCTTTGCGTCTCCTTGATGAAGCCGCTATCGAGACCGGCCCGGATCGACGCCATGGCATGAGACGAGAGGACGACACGGCCTTTGGCCTTCGCCGACCGGCGCTCGATTTCCTCCGCGCCGATACTGAAAAGCCGATAAAGCGACGAGTGGTTGATGGTCTTCCGTTCCTTGGCGGAAAATTGCGAGACCGGCAAACCGGCTGCTTTCTCGCTCGTATGCTCGGCATCGGCGAGTTCGGCCACGTGCTCGCGGAAGTACTTCAGAAACAGCGTATTGGCCTTGCTCTGGCGGCTGAGATAACGCGCCTTGTCGTACATGACGTACCAGCTGATCACCGCCATGACGGCGAGAAGGCCGATGACGATCCAACCGTCGACGGTGACAGACCTGAGAATGACGCCGAAATAGCCGCCGCTGAACCAGCTCCCGCCCTGTTCGTCTTCGGTGTAGGATACAAGCTTGGCTGGATTGGCCCCCTGCTCCATCGCCGAAAATTTGATGAAGGCCGGTGAACGCGCTGTCCTCGAAATTTGCATTTCGTCGATATCGCCGAGGAAGCCAGGGCTTGCAGGAGCAGCCGTTGGATCCGCAGGAGGAGTAATGGCGCCGATGACAGAAGGCCCGCTAAGCGCCGGCACACCGGTCGCGAGCGTCCCATAGGGCTCGCCGTCCAGATACAACGTCACCTGAAGTCCGTCGCTCACCACCGCGAGGTGGTGCCAGCTTCCGGGCGTTACCGGCGCACTTGCCGCCGTCACTTGTCGCCCGGATGGCGTTGTGACCGCGACGAACGGAATGTCGTTGTCGAGACCGATCTCCAATCCGTTCCGACCGTCGTTGCGCCCGAAAATGGCTCCGCTCGGCGTTGGCGACGTCAGGTTGAACCAGGTCGACCACGTGAATGGCGCCCCGTCCGCGAAAGCCAACGACGGAGCATCCGGAATGGTGACAGTTGCAGTGCCGTCGAGCCGTAATCCCGTGCCGATCAAGGCTCCATCAGCGGGAGGGGCAGGGTTCAGTGCATTGGCCGCGCTGGCTGAAGAGTCCTGTGCCGGGGCGTTTCGTTGTGAAAAATGATATACGAGAGCAGTGTCGGCGTCATAGACCCCTTTGGGATCCGCGGCAGACGTTGCCTTTGGGTTTCCGTAGTACAGCCAGATTTCGTTCTGCGCGCCCGATTTGAGATCGGGCACGTTGACCCAAACCAGCGCCTCGTTCAGCACCGGATCGAACTTCTCGATCGAATGCTTCAACGGCGTTTTGTCATCCGCGGCAACGAAGCGGATGTCCGAGCCATCCTCTTTGCTGTTCTCAAATCGAAAGTTTCCAGCGTGCAGCCGGATCAGGACCGGAACCGCCGACCCAACAGGTTCGGTGATGTTGCCACCCGATGGACCGGTATCGACGGTGATTTTTTTACGCACCGTCCAATCGTCGTTCCACCACGCCCGTGCGGGGGCAGTAAACGCGACGAGCATCCACGCGCCCAGCACGCAGGCCGTCCACATCACGATCAAGTTCCGCCGCGATAGCGTCAACATGGTCCAACCTGTCAAAATTCGCCCCAGACACGGAACAGCACGCGCTTTTCGTTTGCCAACGTGAAGGTCTGCGTGATGGTCGGAATGGCGAACACCACCATCCCGTTGATGTAGTCGAACAGCTTCACCCGCGTGCCGATGCCGTAGCTCGCAAGGTCAAAGGTCGCTTGTTGCCCGATCAGCGGCCGTTGCGTGTAAGCCGCGCCAGCATCGCCGAAGATAAAAAACCGCCAGTCGTTGATAAGATTGGGCTCGGGAGGTTTTCCCGTCTGCTCCTTGATCGCCGACGCGACCCAGTCACCGACATTCGGTGTTCTTACTTCGAGAGTACCGACGACGGCGTTGTCACCGATTGTTTCGGATTCCAGATAGCCGCGGACCGTGTCGAGACCGCCGACGCTGAACTCTTCGCTCGAAACGAGCGGCTGGTCCGAAACCTGGCCCTGAAGTTTGGCGTATAGCTGGAACCCGTTACCGATCTCGCGGGAGTGAGTCACATCGGCACGGAGATAGATGAAATTCTCCGAGGCGCCGTATCGCTTTGCATCGAACTCGAACGGATCGCTGCCAAGTCCCCGCAATCCGTAAGTCAAGCCGCCGTTGAACTGTGTCGTCGCGCCATCATGCTGCCAGGTCGCACCGTAGTTCACCGAAACCGGAAAATATTTGACGGGTGTCGAAAAGGCTTCAACATCTCCCAGCGAAACACGCTGACCAAAGTTCTTGTAGTCAACTCCGAATGATACGGTCTGAAAGAAATTTTCGCGTGACGGCAGCGTCACCACGGCACGCGCGCCGATGATCTGCCCCGGGCCTACAACATTCAGGCCGCCGATCGTGGCGACATCGCTTTTGGAGTCCACGCCATATACGAGGATACTGAGCCAGTCGAAGTCCGTGCGCGCCAGATACGAGCCGGAGAAAACCTGAACGTCGTCCGGGCGCTGCGGCGCGATCTGATAACCGAGATTGATCGAATCTCCGCGCTGCCAGAGATTGTCGTAACGAAGCGACGCGCTGACGCGGCTTGGCGTCGTATTGGGACTTTGGCGGTTATTGTACTCGACGCTGCCATGCAACGGCAGCTTGTCTTCCACGTTCAGATCGACGTCTACAGTGCCCGGTTTGGCGCCGGCGCGCAGCGACGGCGTCACCTTTCGATCGGGAAGCTGGTTGAGCGCGACGATATCGTTGGTGACGTCCTTGAAATTGGGCACCCGTCCTTCCGCAACCGACGGAGCCTTCTTCTTGATATTGTCGAGATCGAAATATCGCGAGTTTTTTACCCGCAAGCGGCCGACTTTCACCTCGGTGACCTTGAGCACGACGACGCCGCCTTGAACATTTTGCTGCGGAATGCTGACGATCACCGTCTGATAGCCTTTCGACGCATACGCTTTTTCAAGCGCCGCGCGGGCCTTTTCCACGTCTTCTGCAGTCCGACCGGGGCCGAGGAACGGATAAACCGCTTCCTCAAGCTCAATTTGCGGCATCAAATCCGCTCCTTCGACCCGATATTCGTCGATGTCAAAGCGCTGGGCTGCAGCCGGCGCCGCCTTGCTTTGGCTCGGGTTCGCAGCCGCCTCGGGACTGCTGCCTGTTTCAGGCCTCGATGTGCCTTGGGCAAGTTGCGCGCTTCTGTCGACAGCCGGTGTGCCGGGAGATGGCGCTGCCGCAGCGGCAGCCGACACGCTGCATAGGATCACCACGGCCAATGGCACACCGCACCGCCGGCGACTCACCTGCCGGGAGTGCCGCACCCGCTTGCTGCGGCGCAAGCGAAAGCCATCATCGGGATTGGAACAAATCACGGTAACCCCGGTGCACTCAGCGATACAAAAAAACAAATGGAGCCGCAGACCCGGACGCATTGAGCGTCTAGGCTTGAGCCTGAGTTAACCCGCGGCTAATAACGGTTTTATGACAATTCGAAGAATCCTTGTGACACGGATCGCACAGCGCCGAAAAAGCGTTGTGTGTCGCAATTAAGCGGGTGTCTGGCACGCGGATCGCCGATTGGCTGCGGGTAAAAGAGACTCTGGAAAAGAGTGTTGAAATTCACGCCGGGCCTCCCACTTTTGACGGAGGTTAACTCTTCGCATGCGAATAAGATGTATCATGTTATTGCGTGTGGTGAGGAGGTCAGCAGATGAAAGTGCTTTGGGCGGCCGCGTTGTTGTCGATTTCGACACTGGCCTTCGAAACCATGAGTTATGCGCAGACCGCTCCCGACCGCGAGCGGAAGGAGATCATCATCGGCTCCAACGGATCGTCCGCGCCGGCGGGCGAAGGCCCCTGCGTTGAGGTCGAAATCGGCGGCGACAAAGCGGAACCGCTGGACTGTCTCAACAGGCGATTGAAGCGGCAGGTCGATCGTGTCATGCCGTCATTTTCCAGTGCACCGATCGAAGCTCAATCTCAAGACGTTCGTGTTGGCGTATTCAACCGTGCAGCGGTGCAGCAGCAATACGGTAGCAATTTTGGTGTGTCCGTGGTGCCGCAACGTCCGGCCCCGCCGATCTTCACAAATTCGCTGGGCGGCCGGCGCTAGATCAACGACGCCTGGGTCCGATGGAACAGCTTGCTGCTTTCGGGCAACTTGCGTGCGAAGGTCGCCGGATTACCGACGATCAGGGAATACGGCTCCTCGAAACTGCTGGTGACGACCGAACCGGCGCTGATCACGCAACGGTCCGCGACCGTAACGCCTTTCAGGACGATTGATCCTGTAGCCAACACCGTATAGGCCCCCAGCGAAATCGGCGCACAGGCGACCTCGGCTGTCATGAAATCCGGACCGTGGGTCAAAAGTTGCGACCGGACTCCGGCAATGCAGGCAAAATCACCCAGTTCGACCGCGTCCGAGCAATCCACAATATGCCTGGTTGTGATCCACGCTCCGGTTCCCAGAATGAGGTCGGATCGGCGGTTTTTCCAGCGGCGGAAGTAATGAGAGTTCATACTTTTCGCGAGGCCGGTGATCCAGTTGTGGCTTGCGATGCCCGATTGATCCGCCATCGAAAGAAAATCGAGCCTGCCGATATAGTTGAAATGCCCGATCCTGGCATTGCCGGCCATAGAGACCTTGTCGGCGAGAACGATCGAAAGGCCAATAGAGGCCTTCGGATCGATTGAAAATCCCAAAAGGTTTTTCAGCAGGAAACGGCGGATCGGCCACGGAAGCGCGACCGCAAACACTTGCACAACGGCCTTAAATACAGGCGATTTCATTCAACGCACCAAATACAAGCGATAGCCCGGCATCGTTTCGGCGCAAGGAACGCCGAAAGTCAATAAGGCGATCAGGCGTCACTCCCCTAAGCCTCTTGGGACAGTCATGAAATCGTCACACGGCGGATGGCAAGGCGTTTCGTTCCGCCACCAGGGTCGTATTCGGTGACGCAAGGAACTGGGCCGCGCGTAGCTCTGTCAAATAACGTTCATCGACCTCGCCTATCAAACGCGTTTGATTTTGCTGTTTGCCTGTCGATGCATGATTGGCAACATGCGGGGCGGGACAGGCATGAAGATTCTCGTTTACGGCCTCAACTATCAGCCCGAGCTGATTGGCGCCGGAAAATACACTGGCGAAATGTGCCGCCATTTGCGGCAGGTAGGACACGACGTCAAGGTAGTGACGGCTCCCCCCTACTATCCCGCGTGGCGCGTTTCGAAGCCCTATAGCAGTCATTTTTATCGGACCGAAATGCTCGATGGCGTTTCGATCATCCGGTGCCCTTTATACGTCCCAAAATCGCAGCGTGGCCTGAAGCGAATTTTGCACCATTTGTCTTTTGCTTTGACGAGCGCACCGGCGGTGATCGCGGCGGCGTTGAGGTTCAAGCCCGACATCGTCCTGACCGTCGCGCCGTCGATCATGACGGCGCCTGCGGCCGTAGTCGCGGGCAGGCTTTCCGGCGCGATGAAGTGGCTTCATGTCCAGGATTTCGAAATCGATGCGGCGTTCGATCTTGGCTTTGTGTCCGGCACCGGTTTCAAGCGAGCGGCGTTATCAGCGGAACGGTTTATCCTGCAACGTTTCGATGTCGCCTCGACCATCTCTCCGAAAATGATCGAGCTGTTGCAATCAAAGGGCGTGGAACCTGCGCGCTGCATAGAAATGAGAGAAGGTGTCGATACTAACGCTATTCGCCCGATCGACAAAACCAAATCGACAATTCGGAAGCAGTTCGGAATTCCGGACGGAGCAAAAATCGCTCTCTATGCGGGTGGCATGGGCAGCAAACAAGGGCTCGAGTATCTGGTCGAGGCTGCGCGCGCGCTTGCCGGCCCGCGGCCGGATATCATGTTCGTCCTCTGCGGCGCCGGTTCGATGAAAGAGCAGTTGCAGGCCTGGACGAAAGACCTTCCGAACGTCAAGCTTTTGGGCGTGCAACCCGACGACATTTACGGGGAACTCCTCGCGGCAGCCGACATTCACCTGTTGCCTCAGAAGCCGGAGGTGAACGATCTCGTGTTGCCCGCGAAGGTCGCCTACATGGAGGCCTCTGGCAATCCCGTGATCGCGATGGCGAAGCAAAACACCCAGCTTTACGCGGAGTTGGAAAGCGTCGGCATCTTGATCGAGCCGGGCGATATCGTAGCGTTGACGGAAGCGCTCATGCGGCTGGCAGACGATCCGGATTTACGCGCCCGTCTGGGACGAAAGGGGCGCGACCGCGCATTGGAACATTGGGATTCAGCAACAACCCTGTCGCGCATCGAAGCGAGGATGCTGGAGTGTTGCAGCTTGCGAAAGCCGCAGCTCCCGGCTGAAGAGAATTCGGTGAACTACAGGGAACCCTTTACAGAGACCGCGGCTCAAGATCGCTAGTCAAGCAAACACCTCTTTGCCGCCGGCCTGTCGGTTTCAGCGGCATTCCCGGCGCTAATCATGGCTGCGACCTCTCTGGTTATTGTCCGCGCCGGCGATACTTCGCTTCATTCCCGTTGGATCGCCGAGCCTCATCCTGAATGGGATCTGGCTGTCAGTTATTTCGGCGACGAAACCGAAAGAACGTTCGGCGAGGCCGCTTTCGCGAGCTGTTGCAAGGGCGGCAAATGGGATGGAATTCACGCGTTCCTGCGCGAACACCCTCATGTACTGGAACACTATCGTTACTTCTGGCTCCCCGATGACGACATCCTCACGGACGCCGGGACCATCACACGGATGTTTCGCGACATGGACCGTCACAGCCTGGAACTCGCACAGCCCGCTCTGACGTTTGACAGTTATTTTTCGACGCCTATCACCCTGAGCAATCCGCTGTTTGCTGTCCGCTACACGACCATGGTCGAAATTATGGCACCGGTCCTCGATGTGGCATTGCTTAAAAAGATGCTGCCGCATTTTGCCGAAACGCAATCGGGTTTCGGACTTGATTACGTCTGGCATCGATTGACTTCGGATCCCCGCCGAAAGGCTGCCATTCTCGATGACGTCTCCATGACGCATACGAGACCAATCGGCAGCGCGCTCGCGATAAATATGCAGCGCGGCGGGCGCGACGCGGAGCAGGAGCGCGAGAGGACAACCGCAAAATGGAACGTCTCGGAGTATCACGCTGTGGCCTTTTCCGGCCGCCTGCGCGATGGCCGGATGCTCTCCACGCAAGCGGGTTGCGCGTTGTATCAAGTTTTAGGGCTGGCCAAACAATTCCATCGGACCCGCTGGGACGGCCGCGTGCACCGGTCCACGCTGTGGAAATATTACAGGCTTGTGCGATACGGACTATCGCAGGTTCGTTACACGCCCGATCTATCCCAGCTTGATCCGCTCTAGCGTGTTCGAACCGTCGGGCTTGTCAAAGGCGAGCTTCGATGCTTCCGGGCAAACCCCGGCAATCTGGTTCAGCAGGCGCGTATAATCGCCGTTTGCGGCATTGTGTAGCATTGCCAAACGCGCCGCCGACGCATGCTGCGCGTCCCTTAACTGTTCCGGCGACCGGCACCAGTGTGCGATTTGCGCGACGGCCGAGGCCACAAAATCTTCGCCGGGCCGCGCTAATAGCCCGCATTCCGGCGTCACGTCTTCGGCGATGCAACCGCGTATATTGGAGATGATCGCCGCCCCGTAGGACATCGCCTCAAAAAGGACGTTAGGCTGCGCTTCATTCACATAGGCGGTTGGGAAAATGAAAACGTCTATCGAACGATAGAAGTTGGCCTGATCCGCGCCGTACAACGGTCCCACATAGTCGAGCCTGTCCCCCAACCGGCGTTGCGCCGCCGCGATAGCGTCCCGATCCGCCGGTTTTTCCGCTGGCCCGGCCAGGAGACCCGCAACCGGCAAATTCCTTTGCCGGCAGGCATCGAGCACGTCGATAAATCGATAGAGGCCCTTGTCCTCGCTCAACACGCTGAGGAGGCCAATCCGGACGGTTGACGTTGGATCGATCCTGCGCACCTGCGGCGGCGTGTAACGCGCATTCGAGCTGACGAGATGAGATCGCGCGCCCGGATATCTCTCGATGAACCTCCGGCGCATCACGTCACATAAAAAGACGTGGTGCAGACGCGAACCGCCCGCCAGCACAAACAAGCGCATCAACCATGAATGGCGATTGATCGGGGAAAAGCTATGATGCTGCACGTGAATCTGATGGCCGGAAAACCGCGCCGTCAAAACGCAGATCAACGTATAGACCAGCCCCAGCTGGCCATCCGCGGCGATGCACAAGGAAGGCGCCGCATTTTTGGCGTTGCGCAAGATCACGCGGCAGGCTCTTAGGGCCGCCAGCGACCGTCGTAAATGATATCCGATCGTGCGAACGCTCTGCCCAACCGAGAGATCGGCCCTGACGACGTCGGTGATCCGCGCCAAATCGGTCGCGACAATGTCAATATTCCTCGACATACCGTTCACCGGCGGAGGAAACGCACCGACCACGACAACACTACGACGGACCGTCTTGGAAGAATTCACCGAAATCACCTGCAGGGGACTTAAATCGCGTCCCTGCACTACATCGAAACCAAACGCATCCGCCAGCACACGACGTGCCGCAACGCGGCGCTTCCGACATTAGCTTTCTTTACAATGGAAAGCCTTCATCAATACAACATAGAAAGACGACAAAAGAACAACGGCAAGCCCGCACCGGCTACCGGTGTGCGCAGAAATTCAAAGCGGCATGTTTCGTAGTTTGGAAAGAATGTCAAAAAAATGTCACTTCCAATGACCTACGTCATTGTCGCTACGATGGGCCGGGCGGTTTTTGTTTCCAAGCTTCTCGACCAGCTTGAACGGCAAACCAAACTTCCCGACGGCGTCATTCTGTCCGCGTGCGAGCCGGCCGACATTCCGCCCCTCACGGACCGGCTCAAGACCGAGGTGATTTTCGGTCCCCCTGGGCTTACAACACAGAGAAATCGGGCTCTTGCACGGTTGCCAAGCAACGCCCGTTTTGTCGTATTTTTTGATGACGACTTCATTCCGTCGATTTTCTGGCTCGAACGGATGCAGCAATTTTTCCTGTGGCACGAGCAGGCGGTAGCCGTCACCGGCCTGGTCCTTGCCGATGGCGTCAAGTCAGGTGGTCTGGAGTGGTCCATTGGAATGTCGATCGTCGAAAAAGCCGATCAAACCGCCTCCGCACTCGACCTGACCACCCGCACTATTCGAGCCAACCGATCGCCTTACGGTTGCAACATGGCCTATCGTCTTGATGCAGTCGGCAGCCAAACGTTCGACGAGCGCCTTGTTCACTATGGGTGGCTGGAGGATCTCGACTTCGGCTTTCGCGCGGCGAACGGAAATCGTGACGCGTATTGGACGGATGCAATGTGGGGCGTCCATCTCGGAGTCAGGGTTGCGCGGCGGTCAGACCTCAGTTTCGGCTATTCCCAGGTCGTCAACCCGTGGTATTTGCTGAAAAAGGGCGCCATGACGTCACTAGAGACGGCCGCGATGATTGCCCAGGGAATCGCCCAAAACACGATTAAACTCGCGATCGGCGACCCCCATTATGACCGCTTTGATCGAATTAAGGGCAATGCAATCGGTGTGGCCGATATTGTTCGTGGCCGATGGCGGCCGGAGCGGGCCCGCGACTTCTAGCCCGGCCGCGAAAACCGTTTCTGTCACCTAAGTGCAAAATTAACGTGAGAATGTGCCTTCGGTAATCGACTGTCGGCGGCGGCGATAATCGTCTGGCTGCGGGAATTTGATTCGAAATAGAGGACAGCGGCAAGGCAATCGCCCCCGCCCGTCCGCATACGAAGGTGCGTGCATGGTTCCGAGCGAAGCCGAGATTTCCGAGTGGTGCGTGCGGCAACTCGCGATCATCCTGAAAATGCCTGTCGAAAAGATCGAGCTCGACGTCAAATTTGCCCGGCTTGGGATGGACTCGATCCATATGTCGGAGCTAGTCGTCGCCCTTGAGGACTGGCTGGAAGTTGAACTCGATCCGGAAGTGGCCCTCAACCATCCGACAATTAAGCAGCTGGCCAAACATCTTGCCGGTCCGGGAACTGATCAAGCCGCGGCGTGATGGCAATGCGCGAGTCTCCAGAGACGCTTGTTGAATTGCTAGGCTTTCAAGCCCGGCAACGGCCCGATAACATCGCCTATGTTTTCTTGTCCGAACGCGGACAAGAGACCGACAGGCTGACGTTCTCCGAGCTTGATAGGCGCGCCCGCGCGTTGGCAGAGCGTCTCGCCGACATCAGCGACGTTGGCGATCGTATTTTGCTTTTGTTCCCGCCCGGTTTGCATTTCGTCGTCGGTTTTTTTGCCTCTGCCATGGCCGGGCTTATTTCTGTCCCGATGATGGTGCCGCGGCGAAACAGCACACGCGATTCCGCGGAAAACATCGTCGCCGATTGCCAGCCTCGCTTTTTGCTGACGAACCACGAAATGATCTCCAGCCCGCGCGGCAACACGCTCCAGCGATTGTCGCAAGAGGGCTGCCAGCGTCTGGTACTCGAAGAAATCGAGCACACCCAGGCCGTAAATAGGCGCCCTCTCCCAACCATTCGGCCCTCGGATGTCGCTTTTCTCCAATATACATCGGGGTCCACATCCACCCCCAAAGGCGTTGCCGTCGGCCACGGCAACCTCATCGCAAATCTGGAGATGATGCGTCGCACGCTCGGAACGACCGAGAAATCGACCTGCGTCAGCTGGCTGCCGCTCTATCATGACATGGGTCTCATTCTGAACGTCCTGCAGACGCTCAACACGGGCGCCCTGTGTGTCCTGATGGCGCCCGGCACCTTCATTCAACGGCCGATCGTGTGGCTTCGTGCGATCAGTAAGTATCGTGCCGAAATCGCCGGCGCACCGAACTTTGCGTATGATCTGTGCGTCGACCGGCTGGCTTCAAATATTGAAGCCCTGGACGGGCTTGATCTCAGTTGCTGGCAAAACGCCTACAATGCCGCCGAGCACGTCCGTGCGGACACGATTGAGCGTTTCACGTCGGCTTTTGCGCGTTTCGGTTTCCAGCCCCAGGCCATGGCCCCCTGCTACGGAATGGCGGAAGCCACGCTGATGCTATCCGGCACGCCGCGAGGCCGTGGGCCGGTTGCAAAGCTTGTCAGTCGCGCGGCCCTTCTTCAGCACGACGTCATCGAACCTGCCGAATCTGACGACGAACAGGTGGCGGTTGGAAGCGGGCGCCCGCTTCCCGGCGTCCATATCGCGATCGTCGATCCCGACGACTTTCGCCGTCTGGAGACCAATCGCATCGGCGAAATCTGGGCACGCGGTTCGATTATCACGCGCGGATACTGGAACAACGAAAATGAAACAGCCCGTACGTTCCACGCGCAAATCACGGCAGAGGGCGACGAGCGCTGGTTGCGCACGGGAGATCTCGGCTTTCTCGACGAGAACGGCGAAGTATTCGTCACCGGCCGCATCAAGGATGTTCTTATCATTCGCGGAATGAATCATTATCCGCAGGATATTGAGGCGACAGTCCAGGCTGCCCATCCCGCATTGCGGCGGCATTGCGGCGCTGCCTTTCTTCTCGCGGATGATAATGACATCGAACGGCTTGTCGTCGTCCAGGAAGTCGAACGCACTCAACGCGGGACCATCGATCGGGACGAAGTTTGTGCGCTCATCCGCGAAGCGATTGCGTCCGAGCATGAACTGTCGGTGCAGCAAATTATCCTGACGCTCCCAAACAGCGTGCCCAAAACCACGAGCGGAAAGATTCAACGTGGCTTGACCCGCACGCTCTGGCTTGGGGGTCAACTTCCCGAGCTGAATTCCGAGCAAGCCGGCAATACCGAAAAACTGCCCGTCTCGGCATAGCCGCGGCTGCTTGTCCCGCCAGGCATTTTCGGGCTTCTCCGCGACTTTTTGTCGTCTCCTCTGCGCAAAAAAAGCCGCCGGTGAAAACCGGCGGCCTATAATCCGAGCAATAACAGCAGGTTTGATATAACAACCTCGCGCGCCAGTCTGAACTGACGCCCTATTTCTTCGAGTTTTTCTGCTCCTGCGGGGCCGCAGCCGGCGGCTGATCGAAGCGCTCGATCTTCGCGTTTTGCCGTAGCTTGGCGACGAACGAGCTTTGAGCCTTGTAAACAGCCATTTGCTCGACCTGTTTCCGAATGGTCTCGAAATCCGGCATCTGCCGAGGGCGGATATCCTCTACCTTGATGACGTGCCAACTGAAAGTCGTAATAAACGGCTCCGAGACCGCTCCCTTTTCGAGCTTGAATGCCGGCCCGGACAGTCCAAGAAACATCAGTTGAGCCTTGCTGCGATAACCCAGATCTCCGCCATTTTGTTTAGCGTCCGGATTTTCGCTCAATTCGCGGCTCAGCGCTTCAAAGTCCTCGCCATTTTTCGCGCGCTCCATGGCTTTGATGGCCTTGGCCTGGGCCGCCTTAACCTGCTCGCTGTCGTCGCGATTCGTAAACTTGAACTCAATGTCGCGAACCCGCACCTCCCGCTCATTGCTGACGGAATTGCGCAAGTCCTGGTAGATGGACCGCAAAAAGGCTTCGTCCCTGAGCGTCGCCTTTCCGATTTCATCGAGCTTTTCGGTCATTATTGCTTTTGAGCGGGCGAACGACGCCTGGCGATCAATTTCCCGCCTTACCTCTGCACTTTCCGCAAGCTTTTCTTTCACAGCAAATCCGGAAAGCAACTTAACGTCTTGCAGATATTTGATGTATTCCTCGCGCTTGCGTTGTGGATCGAGCTGTTTGACGTCAGCTCCGATGTCTTCCTCTGCGAAGACAAGGTCATTTTCGTGGATTTCGGCGCCGTTGACCTTGACGATAACGCGGTCCTCGGGCCCCGCGCCAAAGCCGACAGTGCCAAAAAGTGTGGTCACACAGCACGCAACCACCAAACGGCTCAGCCCGCATCGAACGTTATGCCTGGATTTCATACTCATTTTGGTCCTTCCGAAACTCTGTCGTACCGATCGCAACACCGACCAAGCGAAGTAGCTGGCGGAAAAATTACACAACCCGCAGCAAAATTGCCCGCTGGCGTCGATGCTGTCATGCGCCCGCATTCGCAGGTCGTATTTGTCCGGAGTTTGAAAATCAAAGACGCAATGTCGATGTGAAAGACTTGCGAAGGATTGATGACAAAACGGGTTCTTGCGTCGCGGGAAAAAAGTCTGGTGCCTCAACCTGCGCGAAATCCCGGCGAATTGATGCATCAAAGACGGATCGTTTTGACGTTGTGTGACGCGAGCAACCAGCATTTTCGAAAAAAATTTTCTTTGTGCCGCGGCGACGACTTACCCACAAATTCAACGACTATCATAAAACCAAGATCAAACTATCACAAACACCCACTAGGTTGCCCGCGCTCACTTCGCCGCGTTTTTACGGCGGGGTTGGGGAAATTGTTACACAACGAGGAGCTTAATTATGCGAAAGCTGAACCTAGCCTTTACGGCTATGGCAGCGGTGGTCGGATGTATCGGCATTGCCGGATCCGCCAACGCACAGGTTGAAGTCTACGGAGGCGGCGCGTCGTTCCCCGCCCTCGTCTATCGCGATCTTTTCGATTGCGCCGGCATCCCGCTCGCTGGGGTGCGTCCCGCTGACTGCACCGCTCCGGGCTTCGTGAACGCCAAGATCTTCTACGGTTCGGCAGGATCGGGCGCAGGCAAGCGCGCGTGGAGAAACCATGACGGTTCGAGCAACGGCACCGGTCTTGGCACCGGCGTATCGGGCAGCCCGTCGACCGCGCCGTATGCGTTCAACCCGGGTCCCGGTTTCCCGGGCTATCACTTCACGGGCAGCGACGACGCTCTCGTGAAGTCCGATCTGGACACGTACAACTCAACTCAGCTTGCCAACCGCGGCGCGCCGATCCAGATCCCGTCGATCATTGGCCCTGTGACCATCACATTTAACCCGGGTCCGAATGTCACCTTCACCGGCCCGAGCTTCGATGGCCCGTATGCGACCACGCCTCCGGGCACGCGTACGATCACCAACTTCAACCTGACACGTCAGGCGCTGTGCGGCATCTTCAGCGGCCACATCACCAAGTGGAACAACCCGATCCTCGCCGCGCTGGGCGTTGTTGACGCTGGTGGTGGCACGCCGATCCAGGTCGTGCGCCGTCGTGACGGCAGCGGCACCACCTTCCTGCTCACGCAGGCTCTGAAGGCGCAGTGCGACGACCCGACCATCCAAGGTCCGAATTCGGAAACCGATGCCACGATCGTGCTGTATCGTTTCCCGTGGACGGACCGCAACATCGGCAACGCACTGTGCCCTCCGGGCGGCAACGGTCAATTGCCGATCCAGGGCAGCAATCTGGTCAACTGGCCGAACTTCGGTACTGACCAATGCGGTGGCGCGATCCCGAATTCGGGCGGCGGCACGTTCCTCACGCCGTCAGCTGACGGCAGCGGCGCGTTGCGCGACCTGGTCAAGTCCACCCCGGGCTCGATCGGCTACGTGTCGGCCGACTACGCCAAGCCGTTCAGCGCGAGCGCCAACGCTAACGACGTTGCGAACGTACAGAACCAGTACGCGCTCGACATCGGCTCGTCGGACTTCATTGCTCCGACCCCGGTCACGGCTGCGTCGGCAATGGCCTCGGCCCCGCCGACTTTCACGACGGCCGCAGCGGTGCAGAGCCCGCTGAGCTGGAGCCGCCAGGGTGTCGTCGGCAATCCGGGTGGCGTTGATGCCTACCCGCTGTCCGGCTTCAGCTGGCTCGATCTGTATCAGTGCTACGCGCCGGCAGGCGGTGCAGGCCCGGTTCTCCTCGATGCCGGTGCTGGCAACGGCTACCTGTTCTTCCACTACGGAGCACAGTCCGCTCCGATGATGGCGGCCCGTGGCTTCGCGCAGGTGCCGGCTGAATGGATCACCTGGGTTGGTGCATTGCTCACCAATCCTGGCATCGGTACGCCGATTGGCGATCCGACAGTTTGCGCCGGCAAGCCGGGTGCGTGATCCTAGGTCAGATCATCAAAACGTCAGGTACACCCGGCTTCGGCCGGGTGTACTTTTTTGTGCCGGCATTTCACCAACAGCGCGGAATCCGGCGACTTGAAAATCCTGGATTTCGCTGATCGCATAGACACGCACGGCCGCCGAAGCCACCGTACAAAGGCGTCCGAACCGGAGCGAAACGACCTGGGCGATAGTTCCGGGTGACCGTTTCCACAGCCAACCATGCGGCGATGCCTATTCGCAAACGCAATTCACCCAATGTGGGCAGCCGCCGCCGAAATCAATACGTGACCTTATTGTGTGGTCGTTGTTGTCACGATGGTCGTGTTGACAGGTCCGCCGTTGATGGCCGATCTCAACGCGTAGGCGCCATTTGCAGCGATGATCGGGTCGTTGACCGTAGCGATGATCAGCCGAAGATAGTTGAGGAACTTGCTGGATTCGACCGAGTTCGCATTCGAGACGTAAATCACGTCCTTGTTTCGCATCTGGAATTGCGAGGCGAGAAAATAGCCGGCCGGATCGCGAAGATTGACGTTATAGATCACCGGCACGATGTCGCCGATGAAAGGCGTCGTATCGATGCCCAGTTGCTCGGCGGTTTT
>Ga0164243_10006353_pt1 | contig 17902 bp, 23 predicted proteins | sample OricompcompostOP_FD_108781 | JGI IMG/M metagenome (GOLD analysis project Ga0164243, IMG submission 108781) | Organic Plus compost microbial communities from Emeryville, California, USA - Original compost - Organic plus compost (OP) | ecosystem: Engineered > Solid waste > Mixed feedstock >... | reverse complement strand
CTCAAGACTCTGGCTACTCCTAAGACAGCGGTCGGATTGACGCCCACAAAGCGGAGTCAGGCCGTCGCCATGCTTCGTGCGGGTTACACCTACGCAGAAGTATCCGACCATCTTGGAGTTTCCGTGTCTACTCTTAAGTCCGGACTTACGGGTGAAGCTGATGGCTGAGTTCATGCTTACCACTGTGGACAATCCTTACGATCCATTCACTCAGTTCAATGAGTGGAGAGTTTGGGATGAGTCTCGTGGTTACCACACGCTCTCCCTTCTTGCCCGAGTCACTCGCTCATCGCCTGAACTATCTGATGAAGATCAGAAGCTTGCGATCGAACAAGGAATGGACGAGATCGTAAGCGCAATCGTCGGAGTCTACCGCAAAGTTTCGGATTCACCGAAAAACGAGGCAACCGACAAAAATTAAAAAGGTTAGAGAGGGGAGGGGGGTCTCGCAAAACTGACCCCCCTCCTGCATTGCCCGCCTCCTATATTTTTCCCCGGGGGAGCTTTTCGGGGAAACTTTTCACTTCGAAACTCGGGAGAACCCGCCGTGGAAGACGACAAGAACCCTGTAGTCGGTATGGATTTCAGCGTTGCTCTGGAGATGATCAAGGACGGTTACCATCTCGCTCGTGAGGGATGGAACAAGAGCGGTCAGTACGTTCTGTTTCAGCAGGGCTACCTTGATGGAGTCCCGATCAACCCGAAGTCCGCAGAAGCCACGAAGCTTCCTGTCGGCACCGTAGTACGCATTCGACCTTATCTGCTGCTCCATGCGGCAGACGGTTCGTTCGTACCGTGGGTTCCCACCGTTTCCGACGTGCTCGCCGAAGACTGGGTCATGATCGTCCGGGACGAAGCCTGAACTCCTCCCCTCCCCCTTCACCCCCACCCCTCCAAAACTCATCGAAACTCAGTAGAAAGGAGTTGTAAGTATGGCTGTCCGTCGAAGAACTGAAGGTCCGTCCAAGGTAACTCGACACAGACCGTCGACAACTCCTGAAGGTCGGGAGAGCGAACTGATCGCTCTTGCTATCGATGCTGCCGAGAAGCGCATTCGAGACGGTAGTGCATCTGCTCAGGAGATCGTGCACTATCTGAAGCTCGGATCTTCACGAGAACGACTCGAACAGGAACGACTCGCTCACGAGAACCAACTCCTTCAGGTCAAGCGTGAGGCGATCGAGTCGCAGAAGCGAGTGGAGGAGCTATACACCGAAGCTCTAGACGCCATGCGCATTTATTCGTCAGGAAGCTTGACGGATCCTGGGGACGAATTCGATGGTTAGGACCTACACCGAACTCCGTCACTTGAAGTCTTTCGAAGAACGCTTCAAGTACCTCGCCCTCCGAGGTGAAGTCGGACGGTCTACTTTTGGATTCGACCGCTACATGAACCAGAGGTTCTACACCTCGGCGGAGTGGCGTCGTATTCGGAATCTTGTCATCGTTCGGGACAACGGTTGCGACTTGGGTATCGATGGTTATGAGATCCACTCAGGTCTCTATGTCCATCACATCAACCCGATGACTTCTGACAGTCTATCCCATCGAGATCCAACAATTCTCGATCCGGAATTCCTCATCACCACAACACACCAAACCCACAACGCAATTCACTTCGGTGATGAGAGTCTTCTCCCCCGGCCTCTGATAGAACGCAGACCCGGAGACACGAAGCTTTGGTGATTGAAGAGGAGCGCACATGTACGAAGATTTTCACGGTTCCGAATTCGATTCGCCATTCGACATCGATCAGGTTCCGGACGATTACCACTTCGAGATCGACGAACGAATCGCCGACTACTCGGTCGACGAGTAACGAAAGGTAGATCAATGACCAACGACACTCTGTTCGACGCCGTCGACCCCTCCGAACACGGTCCCTGCTACGACGACCATGCTCATGAGTACGACCCCAACGTCGACGAGTCTCAGGCCGACTACTCGGTCGAGGAGACCAACAAGAAGGTCGTCGGAGACGAAGAGTTCGAACTCGAGGAGGAAGAGCTGTGAACAGTTTCGAGTACGTCAGCGCCAAGCTCGGTAACGTCAAGCCCGAGACGAAGCTCATCGCTCGAGAGCTGTACGACGTCACCAAGGCTGCCGGTCACGAGATCTGGTACATGTGGGGTTACGACGGCAACGTCAACAACACCGAACACCACAGTGGTCTCGCCCTCGACCTCATGGTTCGCAACGAGGCTGCCGGAGACTGGCTTCGCGACTACATCTGGGCGAACCGAGAGCGCCTTCGTCTTCGTCATGTGATCTGGGAGCAGCACATCACCTCTACGGTGACCCAACCTGGAGTTCGCCGCAAGATGGCCGACCGTGGAAGTGTGACCGAGAATCACTACGACCACAACCACGCTCTCTTCTTCCCCGGTACCTACCGTCCGCCTACTGGTTCTCCCGCTCAGCCCGGTGGCTCCAAGACCGTGGCTCAGCTCGCCACCGAAGTGATCGCCGGTAAGTGGGGTAACGGCGACGAGCGCAAGGCTCGCTTGAAGGCTGCTGGTTACAACTACGACACCGTTCAGGCTGAGGTCCGACGTCGACTTCTCGCCCCCACCTCCAAGTCCATTGGTCAGCTCGCAACTGAAGTCATCCAGGGCAAGTGGGGCAACGGTGACGACCGAGTCCGTCGTCTGAAGGCCGCTGGTTACGACCCCAAGACTGTTCAGGCCGAAGTCAACCGACGTCTTCTCTGACCCCTCAAAATGGAAGGAGGTTGTCCTACGTGACCGAAAGCATTCTCAACAGCGTTAAGAAGGTTCTTGGTGTTGCGTCTGATGTAACGCACTTCGATCTCGACATCATGATGCATATCAACACCACCTTCTCAACTCTCAATCAGTTGGGGATTGGTCCCGACGAAGGCTACATGATCGAGGACTCTTCGGCCTCGTGGGACGCCTTCCTCGGGTCCGACCCCCGACTCAACAACGTCAAGACTTACGTCTACCTTCGAGTTCGAACACTATTCGATCAGCCTCAGACCTCCTTCCTCAACGATGCGATGAAGAAGCAGATCGAAGAACTAGAATGGCGTCTTAACGTCTATAGGGAAGGAACGATGTGGACGGATCCGACACTGACCACGGCTCTGTAAGGGTTTCCGAACTCGCTCACTACGGCGTCAAGGGGATGAAGTGGGGTGTTCGTAAGACAGACATCAGCGGCGCTCCTCCTAAGGGTTCTGAAGACGCCAGGGCCGTAGTCAAGTATCAGAAGAAGGCCTCCAAGGGTGGAACAAAGACCCTCTCCAACAAGGAGCTTCAGGAGATTGTTCAGAGGCTGAATCTGGAACAGCAGTATTCCAGGCTCAATACTCAGCCGACCAAGCTCGACAAGATTCGGAAGGGTAACGAGAACGTTCGTACCATTCTCGGAGTCGTCAAGACCGTTCAGGAAATTCACAGCTTCTTGAACAGTCCTCTCGGGAAGACGATCAGGAATTCCTTCAACCAGGCAAGGAGTTAGTAGAAAGGGTTAACGACGATGGGTATGTCGAACACCGCAACCCCTGTTTACTACAGTGAGTTTCGGGACGCGGTTATTCGTGGTGAGATTCCGGTCAATCGAGAAGTCTCACTGGAGATGAATCGGATCGACGCACTCATCGCCAACCCGAACATCTACTACGATCCGGGACCGGTCGAAGGTTTCATCCGTTACTGCGAAAACGAACTCACCTTGACCGACGGAAGCGACCTTCATCTACTTCCGACCTTCAAGTTGTGGGCCGAGCAGATTTTCGGTTGGTACTACTTTGTCGAACGAAGCGTCTACGTCCCCCACAAGAACGGTCGTGGCGGTAAGTACGTCAACAAGAGAATCAAGAAGAGGCTCACCACCAAGCAGTACCTCATCGTCGCTCGAGGTGCTGCCAAGTCGATGTATGCGGAGTGCATTCAGAGTTACTTCCTGAATGTCGACACCTCCACCACCCATCAGATCACGACTGCTCCGACGATGAAGCAGGCCGATGAGGTCATGTCACCTTTCAGGACTGCGATCACCAGAAGCCGCGGGCCGCTCTTCAAGTTCCTGACCGAAGGATCCCTTCAGAACACCACAGGATCGAAGGCGAACCGTGTGAAGCTTGCCTCAACCAAGAAGGGGATCGAGAACTTCCTTACCGGTTCTCTCCTTGAGGTTCGACCTATGTCGATCAACAAGCTTCAAGGTCTACGACCCAAGATCACCACGATCGACGAATGGCTTTCCGGTGACATCCGTGAGGACGTCGTCGGTGCCATCGAACAAGGCGCCTCAAAGCTTGACGACTACTTGATCGTCGCCATCAGCTCCGAAGGAACTGTCCGTAACGGAAGTGGCGATACGATCAAAATGGAACTCGCCGACATTCTTAAGGGCGATTACCAGGCGCCTCATGTCTCGATCTGGCACTACAAGCTGGACGAGCTTGAAGAGGTTGGGGATCCTTCTACCTGGTTGAAGGCAAACCCGAACCTTGGGAAGACCGTAACCTACGAAACCTACCAGCTCGATGTGGAGCGAGCTGAGAAAGCACCCGCCGCGAGAAACGACATCCTGGCAAAGCGCTTCGGTATCCCAATGGAGGGGTACACGTACTTCTTCACCTACGAGGAGACCTTGCCGCACCGCCACAGGGAATTTTGGGAGATGCCCTGTGCTTTGGGTGCGGACCTCTCTCAGGGTGACGACTTCTGTGCGTTTACTTTCCTCTTTCCGTTGCGCTCAGGATTCGGCGTAAAGACCCGGAGCTACATCACCTCATTGACTTTGATGAAGCTTCCGGGTGCCATGCGCCTCAAGTACGACGAGTTCATCTCGGAAGGGAGTCTTCACGTCCTCGAAGGCACCGTTCTTGACATGATGGAGGTCTACGACGATCTCGACGCCTTCATTCAGGACTCCAACTACGACGTTCGAGCGCTGGGGTTCGACCCCTACAACGCCAAGGAGTTCGTGACCCGCTGGGAAGCGGAGAACGGACCTTACGGTATCGAGAAGGTCATTCAGGGAGCGAAGACGGAGTCGGTCCCGCTCGGTGAACTCAAGAATCTGAGTGAGGAGCGACTCCTCTTCTTCGACCAAGCTCTGATGTCGTTCGCCATGGGAAACGCCATCACCATGGAGGACACGAATGGTAATCGAAAGCTGTTGAAGAAGCGTCAAGAAGCCAAGATCGACAACGTCGCAGCTCTCATGGATGCCTACATCGCGTACAAAGCCAACAAGGAGGCTTTCGAGTAATGAACTCCAACCAGATGGTCAAGCAGGCCATCATCGTCGAGCAGGCTTCCATGGCGAAGCACAACACTGCGGCTCAGATCGCTCTCTTCGACGAGAACGGCGACCCCGTCAAGATTAACCCCAACGGGGAGGAGATCGTTCTCACTGGTTACGAGAGCGGAGAAGCCGGTGAGGTCGCCGCTTCCGACACCGTCAACGAGGCAATCGCCAAGCTCGAAGCTCGCATCGCCGCCCTCGAAAACGCCTGAACCAACTCGTCAAAATGGAAGTAAATCCTCGAGAGGGGGGTGAATAGTGGTGAATGGAAACCCTGGAGCCTTGTCTCACTATGGCGATCTAGCCCATTACGACGTCAAGAACACGTCTGGGGATCTGGAAGAAGAATACGGTTGGTTCATTGACGGGGTAGAGCGATACGTATCGGATCATCCTGAAGAATTTCTTGCCCACTTCGGAATCAAGGGTATGAAGTGGGGGGTTCGTAAGGATCGACCGACAAGCGAGCCGCTTAGGGGGCTCGGACCAGATAAAATTGTTCGTAAGACTGCCAGCGGAGAAACCCTCACCCTCACCAAGAACCCACCAACCTTCATTCACAAGGGCATAGCCAAACTCAGTAAGAACTACCGAGACTCCTACCGAGACGGCGCTCACCTTACTATTAGTAATGGGGAGGGGAAGAAGGTAGGAGAGGCCAACGTTTGGAAGAAGAGTGACGACGAACTCTATCTGAACTGGATTGGTATCGACTCGGGCCATCGAGGAAAGGGTTATGCTTCTGCTGCGCTAAAGGCAGCAGAAGAGTTTGGTAGGAGTCAGGGATTCAAGAAGATGACGCTTGAAGTCCCGACCAAGTCTCCTGACGCTAGACATATTTACGAAAAGATGGGGTTCAAGGTCACCCGAGATCTTGGTTACGATCCTCTTTGGGGCGGACTGACTGAGATGGAATACCGGTTCGATCCAGTCAAGCATCATCTGTTCGACAACGATTCCCTACAACATTACGGTGTTAAGGGAATGAAGTGGGGCGTTCGAAAGTCCGAACCCACCAATTCGAGTTACTCCAAGTCCCAGCAGTATTACGACCACAATCAGTTTGGTAAGGGTGGAGTCAGGCGAATCAACCGACGCCTCAACAATGGTCAGTCCATCAAAGAGGCAAGGAACAATGAGCGAAAGTATCGCCGAAGGAAGCGAACGGCCGTTCGGACTACGGTTATCGGCGGTTCTCTCGCGGCGAGGATCATTTCTGTTTATGGTCCTCTCGCGGCCCAAGTGATCTCGGTCAAGGCTGAAACCAATCGAGGTCGTGCGGCTGCTGCTGAAGCCATGGGAGTTCCTCGTAAGGCCACCAAGCCAAACCGCAAGGGTGTGTACAACATCACGACTCTTTAAAGGGATGAAGTGGGGTGTTCGTAAGTCTGACACCCCCGGAGTTTCTCGTAAGACGGACCGAGAAGCTCGGAAGGACGCTCAGGAGTTCGCTCGAGCCAAGATGTTTTACGGAGAGGGCGCCGGTACCCGAAGTAAGCTCATCAAGGCGAAGGTCGAAGGCAAGAGTAAGAAAGATCCCTCCTACAAGAAGGCTTTCGACAACCATCTCGGTAAGCAGGACATGTCCAAGCACGCCGAAAAGGCTCGAGGTGAGCGCAAGCGAAAGAACATCAAGAAGAGTACCGGTCGAGGCATTCGAGGAACTCGTCATATCTTGAACGGTAATTCTCAATACGCCTCTGCTGCTACAGCTATCTTGGTCGGTGGTGCTCCCTACGCTCACAAGAAGGGTATCGACAAGGCTGTCCTGAAGTCGGCGAAGAACTTCTTTCAACGCCGCCAAGAAGGCTGCTCAGAGCAGGCAGAACCGGAAGATTGTCGAAGATCTCTTCCGAAACGCCAAGTTCTAGTCGGTCTTTGTCTATATTTGGGAAAGGAGGTGACACATGGCAAACTTGTTCTCTCGTATGAAGGAGGGTCTGAAGCACGGTTGGAACATTTTCAGTGATGAGAACTACCGGTACGGACTTCACGCACAGGAACGAAGCTACGGTTACTACAGTTCCATCCCTCGAACCCGACTGACATATTCCGGCGAGCGGACGATCATCTCGTCGATCTATACCCGACTGAGTATTGACGTTTCGGCCGTCGGAATTCGACATGTCCGGCTGGATTCCCAGGGACGTTACCTCAGGGATATGGATAGTTCTCTCCAGAACTGTCTTACCGTAGAGGCCAACGTTGATCAGGCCGCCCAACATTTTCGTCAGGACATCGTTCGGATGCTCCTTGACAAGGGAGTTGCGGCGATCGTCCCTGTCGATACTACGATCAACCCCAATGACTCCAACAGCTACAGCATTGAGACAATGCGGGTAGGCGAAGTTGTCAGTTGGGAAAACGACAGGGTCAGGGTAAACCTCTACAACGAGCATAAGGGATTCCGGGAAGAAGTCACGGTCTCCAAGAAGGTCGCGGCTATTGTCGAGAACCCCTTCTATGACGTGATGAATGAGCCGAACTCCACTCTTCAGAGGCTCATTCGAAAGCTGAACATGCTGGACGCTGCGGACGAGCAGACCAGTTCCGGCAAGCTGGATATGATCATCCAGCTACCTTACGTCATCAAGTCCGAGTCTCGGCGACAGCAGGCCGAACAGAGGCGTAAGGACATCGAAGCTCAGCTCAAGGGAAGTCAGTATGGAATTGCCTATACTGACGGTACCGAGAGGATTACCCAGCTCAACCGACCTGCGGAGAACAACCTCCTTAAGCAGATCGAGTACCTGACCAATTTGCTCTACACACAGCTCGGTCTTACGGAAGAAGTGATGAACGGCACGGCTAGTCAAGAGGCCATGTTGAACTACTTCAACCGAACCATCAAGCCGATCGTTCAGGCGATCACGGAGGCCATGAGGCGCACTTTCCTGACAAAGACCGCCCGTTCTCAGGGTCAGTCGATCATGTACTTCAGGAACGCATTCGAGTTGGTTCCGATGGAACAACTTGCTGAGATTGCCGACAAGTTCACTCGTAACGAGATCTTGACCTCTAACGAGATTCGACAGGCAATTGGAATTCCGCCTTCGTCCGACCCCAAGGCTGATAAGCTTATCAACAGCAACATGCCGGCTCCGTCGGCACTACCTACAGGAACAGGAGGAGACAGTCAAAATGGAAGCTGATTTCAGCGGCTGGGCCACTAAGGCTGGTCTCAAGTGTGCTGACGGCCGAGTCATCATGCGTGGCGCCTTCGAGCACATGGATGGTAAGCAGGTCCCTCTCGTCTGGCAGCACGCCCACGGCAACCCCCAGAACGTTCTCGGTCACGCGCTTCTCGAAGCCCGTGACGAGGGTGTTTACGCTTACGCTTTCTTCAACAACACGCCCCAGGGTCAGCACAGCAAGGACCTCGTTCAGCACGGCGATGTCAACCATCTCTCCATCTACGCCAACAATCTGGTCGAGAAGGAGAAGAATGTTATTCACGGCGTCATCCGTGAGGTCAGCCTGGTTCTCGCCGGAGCCAACCCCGGTGCTGTGATCGAGCATGTTCGTATCGCCCACAGCGATGGTGACATCACCGAGCTGGAAGACGACGTCATCATTCACACTGGTCTCGACATCGAATTCAAGGCTGACGACGACAACCTCGAACACGCCGATGACGCCGATGACGCCGATGACGACGAGGATCTGACGGTCCAGGACGTCTACGACTCGATGACGGAGGAACAGCAGAACGTCCTCCACTACATGATCGGTGTCGCTCTCGAGGAAGCCGCCAAGGAAAACAAGAGCGCGCAGCACTCGAACCAGCCCGTCAAGGGCGACCTCATCCACAAGGAAGGAGCCGACACGCAGATGTCGCGCAACGTTTTCGACCAGACCGACTCGAAGAACGGTGCCGTCAAGAAGCACGTTCTTTCGCACGCCGACGTCAAGGGCATCGTTTCCGACGCCATGCAGTGCGGTTCGCTCAAGCAGGCCGTCGAGGGCTACGCCCTGAAGCACGGTATCACCGACATCGACGTGCTTTTCCCGGATGCCAAGATGGCGACGGGCGTTATCGAGCTGGACAAGCGCCGTACCGAGTGGGTTTCCTCGGTTCTGAGCGGCACCCGCAAGACTCCGTTCTCGCGCATCAAGACCTTCGTCGCAGACCTCACCCAGGACGAGGCCCGCGCCAAGGGCTACATCAAGGGCAACTACAAGCTTGAGGAGTGGATCGGCGTCACCAAGCGCACGACCGCTCCGACCACGGTCTACAAGAAGCAGAAGCTCGACCGTGACGACATGCTCGACATCACCGACTTCGACATCGTGGCCTTCCTCAAGGCCGAGATGCGTCTCATGACCGAAGAGGAGATCGCCCGCTCCATCCTCATCGGTGACGGTCGCTCGGCCCTGGATGAGGACAAGATCAAGGACCCTCTGGGCGCCTCCGACGGTACTGGCATTCGATCGATCCTCAACGACCACGAGCTGTTCGTCACCACCCTGAACGTGAACGTCGACGACTCCAACTCGAGCTACGAGGAGGTCGTGGATGCCGTCATGGACGGCATGGAGTTCTACAAGGGTACGGGAACCCCGACCTTCTACACCAACCGCCGGGAGCTGAACAAGTTCCTCAAGGCTCGCGACACCACGGGTCGTCGCTACTACTCCAACAAGGCTGAGGTTGCCGACGCCCTCGGCGTCAAGGACATCGTCCTCGTCGAGCCCATGAACACCATGACCGACCTTGTCGGCATCATCGTCAACCTGGATGACTACAACGTCGGTACCGACCGTGGTGGCGAGCTGACGATGTTCGACGACTTCGACATCGACTACAACCAGCAGAAGTACCTTCTCGAGACGCGCCTTTCTGGCGCTCTGGTTCGCCCGAAGTCGGCTCTCGTCATCAAGAAGACCGACAGCGAGAGCGTTCTTGCGACCCCGACCGCTCCGACCTTCAACAAGTCCACCGGCGTGGTCACCATTCCGACCGTTACTGGTGTCGTTTACAAGGGTGCCGACGGCACCACCACTCTGAGCGCTGGTGCTCAGACCGCCATTGCTGCCGGTGCGACCACCACTGTTTACGCTGTCGCGGCTTCCGGTTACCACTTCGCCAACAACGCCGAGGACCAGTGGTCCTTCAAGCGTGACGACGCCTGATAGTTATTTTCTGACATGGCAAAGTTCTATGGAAAGGTTGGGTACGGCGTAACTGTTGAGACTGCTCCCGGAGTCTGGGAGGATACCATCACGGAGATCTCATATTTCGGAGACGTCGTGAGGAACACCCGAAAGCTTCAGGACGGACAGTATGTCAACAGTGATATTTCTGTCAATAACTCGATCAGCATTGTTGCGGACGCCTACGCAAACGCACATTTCTTTGCCATTCGCTATGTAGAGTGGGCGGGGACTCTGTGGACGGTTTCTGACGTCGAAGTCCAGAGTCCCCGCCTTCTCCTGAGGCTGGGAGGTGTCTACAACGGCCCCAAGGGTACAGCTTCAGGAACTCCTTGAGGAGATTCTAGGTAGCGGAAATGTTTATTTTCAGCCGCCCGCCAACTTGCAGATGCAATACCCCTGTGTCGTCTACAACCGCGACGATGCGATCACCGAGTTCGCCAATAACCAGCCGTACGCATACACCAAACGGTATCAGGTAACCGTGATCGACAGGAATCCCGACAGCGATATTCCGGATAGGATCGCAGCTCTACCCTTGTGCATCCACCACCGGTTCTTCGTCAAGGACAACCTCAACCATGATGTTTTCAACCTCTATTTTTGAGGGGGAGTAAGTGACCAAGATCGTCTGGGATCAGACCGGCGAGCGAGTCTACGAGACCGGTGTCGACCGCGGTGTTCTCTACCTCCAGAACAACCTCGGCGTCTACAACCAGGGTTATGCCTGGAACGGTCTGACCGGCGTTACCGAGTCGCCTTCGGGTGCCGAGTCGAACAAGCAGTACGCGGACAACCGAGTTTACGCAAACCTCCAGTCCGCCGAGGAGTTCAACGCCACCATCGAGGCGTTCACCTACCCGGTTCAGTTCGAGCAGTGTGACGGTTCGGCCTCTCCGACCGCCGGTGTTTCGATCGGCCAGCAGCCGCGCAAGCCGTTCGGCCTGGCCTACCGCACGCTTATCGGTAACGATACGCAGAACACCGAGTACGGCTACAAGCTTCACCTTGTTTATGGTGCTCTCGCGGCTCCGTCGGAGAAGGCTTACGCGACTGTCAACGACTCCCCTGAGGCGATTACCTTCAGCTGGGAGATCTCGACCACTCCGGTCGACGTCGAGGACCACAAGCCGACCTCGACCATCACGATCGACTCGACCAAGGTGGACGCGGACGCTCTGGCAGACCTCGAGGACCTCCTCTACGGTACGGCGGGTACGGATCCGTCCCTCCCCCTTCCGAATGAGGTTCTCGCGCTCTTCAGCGGGACCGTGACGGAGGCTACCCCGACCGCTCCGACCTTCGATGGCGAGACCAACACCATCACGATTCCGTCGGTTACCGGCGTGATCTACATGATCGATGGCGAGGTCGTCACCGGTTCGGTCGTCATTACCACCGACACGATCGTTACCGCCAAGGCTGCGACCGGATACAAGTTCCCCGCGGTCGTGGATGACGACTGGCTCTTCGAATACTCGGCGTAAAACAGAGAGGAGGCCAGAGAGTGCTCGTTGTTGAAGTCCCCGTCAAGGAAGTTTTCAACGAAGAAACCAGCGAATTCGAGGTCGTTGAGACCTTCACACTCGAGATGGAGCACTCTCTGGCTTCTCTGTCAAAATGGGAGTCATTCTTCGAGAAGCCCTTTCTCACCAATGCCGAGAAGACCGACGAAGAGGTCCTCTTCTACATCAAGGCAATGACTCTTACCCCCGATGTTCCTCCGGAAATTTTCCTCAGACTTTCCAAGAGTAACGTCGAGGCAATCAACAACCACATCAGCGCCAAGATGACCGCTACTTGGTTCAGCGACAACAACAATCGGACAAATTCTCGCGAGACCATCACTGCCGAGATTTTGTACCACATGATGATTGCTCTGAACATCCCTTTCGAGTGTCAGTATTGGCATCTGAACCGTCTTCTGACGCTCATCAAGGTCTGCAATCTCAAGAACGCTCCTCAGAAGAAGATTCCGAAGAGCGAGATGTTGTCTCGCCAGAGGGCGCTTAACGCGCAGCGAAGGGCCAAGCTCGGGAGTTCCGGATGAGAGGAGGTAACTGATAAGTGGCACGACTCAAGTGGGGTTCCACAGGGTCTCGCTTCTACGAATCCGGCGTAGACCGAGGGGTTCTTTACGTCGACGGACAGGGAGTAGCCTGGACCGGATTGACCTCCGTCAACGAAAACCCTACAGGTGGCGGAGCAAGGTCCTATTACATCGACGGCATCAAGTACTTGAACATGTCGTCCGCCGAGGAGTTCGAAGCTACGATCACCGCATACACCTATCCTGATGAATTCGGTGTATGCGACGGTAGCGCTCGCGTTCGTCCTGGGTTCTACGTCACCCAGCAACGTAGAAAGTCTTTCGGTCTTTCCTATCGGACAAAGGTGGGTAATGACCTCGACGGCGTCGATCACGGATACAAGCTCCATATCATCTACAATGCTCTGGCCGCTCCCGCAAACAAGACATATACCACGTTGTCGGAGTCGATCGAGCCAAACGACTTCAGTTGGAAGATCACCACTCGACCTCCGGTAACTTCCGGATACAAGCGTACATCTCACGTGGTCTTCGATTCTCGAGAAGCTGACCCAGAGCTTATGGCCATCCTCGAGGATATTCTCTACGGCACTGAGTCGGAACAGCCTCGTCTTCCGGACTTCTCCGAACTGATCGATATTTTCGAGACGATTCTCCACCTTACCGTTACCGACAACGGCGACGGTACGTTTACGGTGGAGGGCCCTCCCGAAGCAATCGTCATGATGGACGAGACAACCTTCTCGATCACATGGCCCACTGCGGTGATGATCGACGAAGACAGCTACACTCTGACTTCTTCTTAGCAGAAAGGAGGCGGTCGAATGGCTACTGTCACAGGACTTACCGCCGAACGGATGCTCGAAATCGAGGCAGCTACTGTCGTATCCGGCTTGGTTGCCGACGGGAAGCTCACTCTCACCACCCATGGTGGCACCGAGATCGACGCTGGCGATATTATCGACGCCATCCCCGATGCGACCGAGTCGGTCAAGGGTGTTGTCGAACTCGCCAGTAATGCCGAAGTAGCTACCGGAACTGACGCGACCTTGGTTGTCACACCTGCCGGTCTTGCTTCGCTTCTGGCTACTCTCATCGCTTCGGCAACGGCCCGAGGTATGGTCGAACTCGCCACCAATGCCGAAACCGCAACCGGCACAGACGATACCCGAGCTGTTACTCCTGCTTCTCTAGCTGCTCTGGTAGCGAGCGAAACAGCCAAGGGTATCGTCGAACTTGCCACCAATGCCGAAACCGCAACCGGTAGCGATACCACTCGGGCAGTCACTCCAGCTGGGCTTGCGTCAGTTCTCAGCGGCAAGCAGGCTTCAGATTCAGATCTCACCGCTATTGCCGGTCTTTCACCGTCCAATGACGACATCATCCAGCGAAAGTCTGGTAGTTGGACAAACCGGACTATGGCTCAGCTGGCCACGGATCTTACCGGCACAGGTGAGTTTCTCGAGGTCCGGCTTCACAATGGTAGTTCGTACGTCGATGCCGACACCACCAACATCTATATTGGTAGCGTCGATCCGGGTTCGGTCGCCAACGGGTCTATCTGGCTCGACACCTCCAGCTAGGCGATATTCATGGCTTACTCTCAGACTCTGATCGACAACTTCGACGACAACACGATCAACCTGACCAAGTGGACGCTTATCGACGGAGCCGGGATTACCGAGTCTGGTGGTAAGCTCAACGTCCCGGCACAGTCGGTATATCCTCAGGCCCTGAGTCAGGCTCTTTACAATCTGGAAAACGGAATCCTCGCCGCAAAACTGACACGAAGCGGTACCGCTACTGCCGAAACCGAGTTTTATTTCGGTGCTCATGACAGTACTGGTACCAACATGGTCGGTATTCTCGCTACTCCAAGTACGAATTTCTGGGAGTTCGTTACCTATGGAGCGGCGACGACTTCGTCGGAGGTTCTTACCGATACGGTTGGGGTTGGATCCAGCTGGGTCAACAACACTTGGATCGGTGTCGGTAATCTCGGAAGCGACAACATCCTATACGCCTACAAGTCCAGCGACGGTGTAACTTGGACCGAGATGGGTCACTGCACTGTCGGAGGAACATTTGGTAAGTCGTCTACCGGTCTGGACATTACTGTTGGCGTATATTCCGGTTCCTCAACATTCGTCGCTCAGTTCGACGATGCTTCTTTCTGGAGTGAGGCAACCACGCCTTCAGCCAAGGTACGGGTCGGAGGTTCCTGGGTGACTGCTACTCCGAAGGTACGGGTCGGAGGTTCCTGGGTGACTGCTACTCCGAAGGTACGGGTCGGAGGTTCCTGGATCAACGCGCACTGAGAGGAGTCGGCTTGATCTCGTTCAGAACAGGCGGGTCCTTCAAGAAAACTGAAACTTTCTTGCGAAAAATTTCCCGGGGTGATATTTACCAGGGACTCGACAGACTGGCCTTGCTCGGAGTAAATGCTCTGGCTTTGGCTACTCCCTACGATTCGGGATTGGCTTCCACGAGCTGGGACTACGAGATCAAGCGCTCCCGAAGTGCGTGTCTCATCAGTTGGACCAACAGCGACATTGAAAACGGCTTTCCGGTCGCCATCATGCTTCAGTACGGTTATGGGACCGGAACTGGTGGGTACGTTCAGGGGCGGGACTACATCAACCCGGCCATGAGACCGATATTTGATTACATCGCCGATGAGGTGTGGAAGGTGGTGACCTCCTCTTGACTACGGTCGACACTCGTGTCGTCCAGATGATGTTCGACAACAGTCAGTTCGAACAACGTATTTCTCAGACGCTTTCGTCGTTGGAGAAGCTGAACAAGAGTCTTCAACTTCAGGGGGCTACCAAGGGTCTGAATGAGGTCGCCACCGCGGCTTCTCACCAGCAAGCCTCCATCAAGAACGTCGAAACTGGTGTTCAGAGTCTGGCAGACAGATTCAAGGCTCTTCAGGTTGTCGCTACGACCGCTCTGGTGACAATTACCCATCAGGCTATTTCTGCCGGTAGCCGTCTGGTCAAGGCCTTGAGCATTCAACCAGTTCTTGAGGGTTTCCGTGAGTACGAAACCAACATGAACTCGATCCAGACAATTTTGGCGAACACTGCTCACGCCGGTACGACACTCAACGATGTCACTGCTGCTCTTGATGAACTGAACCACTACTCAGACCAGACAATCTACAACTTCTCCGAGATGGCTCGTAACATCGGTACCTTCACGGCCGCCGGTGTCAAGCTGGACACTGCCACTGCGGCCATCAAGGGTATTGCCAACCTCGCTGCTGTTTCCGGATCGAATTCGCAGCAGGCTTCCGCGGCTATGTATCAGCTCTCTCAGGCCCTTGCTGCTGGTAAGGTCTCCCTCGAGGACTGGAACTCGGTCGTCAACGCCGGTATGGGTGGTAAGGTTTTCCAGGATGCTCTCATGGAGACCGCCCGGGTTCATGGTGTCGCCATCGACAAGATGGTCAAGGATCAGGGTAGCTTCCGACTCACCCTCCAAGAGGGTTGGTTGACGAGCGATATTCTCAACGAAACCCTGATGAAGTTCACCGGCGATCTCAATGAAGCCCAACTCAAGACCATGGGTTACAATGAAAAGCAGATCGCCGATATCATCAAGATGGGTAAGATCGCCGTAGGTGCGGCAACTGAAGTCAAGACACTGACGCAGCTTTGGAGCACGCTCAAGGAGAGCATGACTTCAGGTTGGTCGAAGACTTGGCAGCTTATTTTCGGCGACTTCAACGAAGCCAAGGGTCTCTTTACAGGAGTCAGCAATTCCCTTGGGAAGATCATCGGTGATTCTGCCGATGCTCGCAACAAGATGCTCTCCGACTGGAAGGAACTTGGCGGCCGAACCGCTCTGATCGACGGTATCTCCAACGCCTTCAAGGCTCTCGTATCTGTTCTGAAGCCGATCAAGGATGCCTTCCGGGAGATTTTCCCGAAGACTACGGCCAAGGAACTCTATGAGATGACTGTGTCGTTCCGTGACTTCATGGAACGGCTCAAGATCGGAGAACAAACCGCCGAGAATCTCAAGCGAACCTTTGCTGGATTTTTCGCGATTCTCGGTATCGGTTGGGAACTGATCAAGGCAGGCGCCAGCGCTATCGTCAGTCTCATCGGGGCTATCGCTGGTGGTTCTGGCGGTGTTCTGAAGTTCACTGCGGGTATTGGTGATTTTCTCGTCGGGATTCAGAAGGCCATCAAGCAGGGTGACGCCTTCGGAAAGATCTTCGACAAGCTCGGAGCGGTTCTCGCGATCCCGCTCAAGCTTCTTCAGACTCTTGGGGAGAAGCTCGGAGATCTATTCGACGGTCTTGGTTCCAGCGGTGACGACGCCGCCAAGTCCACCACCAAGGTGGTCTCCAAGCTCGAGCCCATCAGCAAGATTTTTGACGCCATTATTTCGGGTGGCGACAAGCTTAACGAAGCTTTCGGTAAGGTCCTTAACAACCTCGGCAAGATCGCCAGCAAGGTTGTTGAATTCGCTCGGAGTGCGGGCGAAACTCTTACCAGCATTTTTGAGAGCATCACCAGTGGACTGAATTTCGACGACGTTCTCAAGGGCGTCAACACAGGTCTGCTCGCGGGCATTCTTCTGACCGTCGTCAACTTCATCCGAAACATTGGCGGCGGTAACGGCGGACCTCTTCAGAACATCAGCGACGCCATCGAAGGTCTCACCGATACTCTCGGAGCGCTTCAGAACACCCTTCGCGCGGCAACACTTCTCCAAATTGCAGCCGCCGTCGGTATTCTCGCCATCGCGGCGAATACACTCTCCAAGATCGACGCAGACGCACTCAAGAAGTCCCTTGCGGCAATCGCTGGTATGTTTGCCCAGCTTCTCGCGTCGATGACCATCATGAGTAAGATCGGTCTCGACGGACTTATTTCCGTGTCCTTCGGGATGATCCTCCTGGCAACTGCGATCAATATTCTGACGATTGCGGTTAAGTCCCTTTCGGAACTGAACTGGAAGGAACTCGCCAAGGGTCTGACCGGGACAGCTGCACTCCTTCTGGCTGTTGCTGCCGCCGGTAAGATCATGTCCGGCTCTAAGGGCCTTATTTCGGCGAGTCTCGGGATGATCGCGCTTGCCGCCGCCATCAGGATTCTGGTGACAGCGGTGACCGATTTGTCAGGTCTTAGCTGGAAGGAACTCGCCAAGGGCCTTACGAGTGTTGGAGCACTCCTTCTGAGTCTGGCTCTCTTCACAAGGTTTGCAGCCGCAGACAAGGGAGGGTTGTCGCAAGGTCTCGGCATCCTCCTTCTGGCCGCCGGCATCAAGATCCTGGCGAGTGCGGTTGAAGACTTCTCCAAGATGTCGTGGGGAGAGATCGGTAAGGGTCTGACAGTCCTTGCAGGTGCTCTTACGGCCATCGGAATCGCTCTTCGCCTCATTCCTCCTACGGCTGTATTTTCT
>Ga0164243_10006352_pt1 | contig 17903 bp, 15 predicted proteins | sample OricompcompostOP_FD_108781 | JGI IMG/M metagenome (GOLD analysis project Ga0164243, IMG submission 108781) | Organic Plus compost microbial communities from Emeryville, California, USA - Original compost - Organic plus compost (OP) | ecosystem: Engineered > Solid waste > Mixed feedstock >... | reverse complement strand
GCGCCTTTCGATCTGCCCGAGGCCGAGGGCGAACTCGTCGGCGGGTTCCACACCGAGTACTCGTCGCTGAAGTTCGCGATGTTCATGCTCGCCGAGTACATCAACATGGTCACCGTCTCCGCGCTGGCCACGACGATGTTCCTGGGCGGCTGGCAGGCGCCGTGGCCGTTGAGCGCCTTCGACTGGGCCAACTCCGGGTGGTGGCCGATCCTCTGGTTCACCCTGAAGGTCTGGGCGTTCATGTTCGTGTTCATCTGGCTGCGCACCAGCCTGCCGCGACTGCGCTACGACCAGTTCATGAACCTGGGCTGGAAGGTCCTCATCCCCATCTCGCTGGCCTGGGTGATGGTCGTCGCGATCATCCGGGTCTCGGCCGGCGACCACACGCTGGTGCGCGCCCTCGTCTCCGCGGCCGCGGGACTGGTGGTGACCGCGCTGATCGGTTACGCGATCTGGCGGCTGATGCGGGTCCCGACCGACCCCGACGCACCCGACCCCGGGTCCGACCGGGCGGGCCCCGGCCGGTCCGAGCCGTTCGACCCGATGGCCGGCGGCTTCCCCGTCCCGCCCATGCCGGGGCAGGTCGTCGACCCGAAGGCGACCGGGTCCGCCGCCACACCCCCACCGGCCGGTGTCGAGCCGGCGCCGAGCAGGGAGACCACCGATGCCTGATTTCCTCAAGCCGATCGACGGCTTCCGCGTCACCTTCGGCGGCATGTTCTCGCCGACGATCACCGAACAGTACCCGGAGGAGAAGCGGCCCACCGCTCCCCGGTATCACGGTCGGCACCAGCTCAACCGCCACCCCGACGGGCTGGAGAAGTGCATCGGCTGCGAGCTGTGCGCCTGGGCCTGTCCCGCCGACGCCATCTACGTCGAGGGCGCCGACAACACTCCGGAGGAACGGTATTCGCCCGGTGAGAGGTACGGGCGCGTCTACCAGATCAATTACCTGCGATGCATCGGCTGCGGCCTGTGCATCGAGGCCTGCCCCACCCGCGCACTCACCATGACCAACGACTACGAGCTGGCCGACGACAACCGCGCCGACCTCATCTACGAGAAGGACCGTCTGCTCGCACCGCTCCCGCCGGGCGCCGAGGCGCCCCCGCACGACATGGCGCCGGGTTCGACGGAGGAGAACTACTACCGCGGAGAGATCACCGCGGAAGGAAGGCTGGTGCCGCGCACCGGATCTCCCGGTGCGCCGCCGAGTGCGACGACCGGCGACGACGTCCGACCCGACGATGCCCGGGGGTCACGGGCATGACCGGTTGGGACACGGCCGGCACGCTGGGCCTGCTGGCCGCGGAATCGGTGCGCACCTCGACCGGCGAGGCCATCCAGTTCTGGGTCCTCGGCGCCGTGGCCGTCGCCGGCGCACTCGGGGTCGTCTTCGCCACCAAGGCCGTGTACTCGGCGATCTTCCTCGCGACCACCATGATCGTTCTCGCGGTGTTCTACGTGGCGCAGGGCGCGCTGTTCCTCGGCGTCGTGCAGGTCGTGGTCTACACCGGCGCGGTGATGATGCTGTTCCTGTTCGTGCTGATGCTCATCGGCGTCGACTCGTCGGATTCGCTGAAGGAGACGCTGCGCGGACAACGGTTCGCCGCGGGACTGATCGGGATCGGCTTCGGCGTCCTGCTGATCGCCGGGATCGGCAGCGCGACCGTCGCGGTCACCGCCGGCGCCACCGAACCGTATGCCCTGGCCAGTGACAGCAACTCGGCCATCGAGTCGATCGCCGAACTGATCTTCGTGCGCTATCTGTGGGCGTTCGAGCTGACCGGGGCCCTGTTGATCGCCGCGACCCTCGGCGCGATGGTGCTGGCCCACCGGGAGCGCTTCGGCCCGCGGCTCACCCAGAAGGAGCTGTCGAAGGCCCGGTTCCGCAGCGGCGTGAACCTCACCCCGCTGCCGAGTCCCGGTGTCTACGCGCGACACAACGCGGTCGACGTCCCGGCGCGGCTGCCCGACGGGAGCCCCTCGGACCTGTCGGTGAACGCGATACTGGCCGCCCGAACGCTGCGTCGTCCCGGCGATCGCCGGCCTGCGGGCGAGGACCGACCCGGCTCGGATCGGCGGTGAGGCGATGAACCCGGAGAACTACCTCTACCTCTCGGCCCTGCTGTTCACGATCGGCGCCTCCGGTGTCCTGTTGCGCCGCAACGCGATCGTCGTCTTCATGTGCATCGAGCTCATGCTCAACGCGGCCAACCTGGCGTTCGTGACCTTCGCGCGGATGACGCAGTCGTTCGACGGCCAGGTGATCGCCTTCTTCACGATGGTCGTCGCCGCGGCAGAGGTGGTCGTCGGACTGGCCATCATCATGACGATCTTCCGGTCACGCCGTTCGGCGTCGGTCGACGACGCGGATCTGCTCAAGCGGTAGAGGAGGACTGGGTGAACGCCGAACTGACCGCGTCGCTGCTCTGGCTCGTTCCCGCGCTCCCCCTCGCCGGGGCGGCGATCCTCCTGCTCGGCGGCCGCGCCACCGACCGGTGGGGTCATCTGCTCGCCACGACGACCGCCGTCGCGTCGTTCCTGGTCGGGGCGGCGATGTTCGTCGGGATGGCGTCCCGGTCCGCCGACGACCGCGGCGTCTCCGACATCCTGTTCAGCTGGGTCCCCGTCGGAGAACTTCAGGTGGACTTCGGTTTCCGCCTCGATCAGTTGTCGATGTGCTTCGTCCTGCTGATCACGGGCGTGGGCGCGTTGATCCACGTCTACTCCATCGGGTACATGGCGCACGACCCGGCTCGGCGACGGTTCTTCGCCTACCTCAACCTCTTCCTCGCGGCGATGCTGGTCCTCGTGCTCGCCGACAACTACCTCGGCCTCTACCTGGGCTGGGAGGGAGTCGGTCTCGCGTCCTACCTGCTGATCGGCTTCTGGCAGCACAAGCCGTCGGCGGCGACCGCCGCGAAGAAGGCGTTCGTGGTCAACCGCGTCGGCGACATCGGCCTGGCCGTGGCGCTGATGATCATGTTCGCGACCTTCGGGTCGGTGTCGTTCGCCGCGGTCTTCGACGGCGCGCCGCAGGTCGGCGAATCCACGCTCACCGCACTGGGCTTCATGCTCCTGCTCGCCGCGTGCGGCAAGTCCGCCCAGGTGCCGCTGCAGTCCTGGCTCGGCGATGCCATGGAGGGCCCAACCCCGGTCTCGGCGCTCATCCACGCCGCGACCATGGTGACCGCGGGCGTCTACCTGATCGTGCGGTCGGGGCCGGTCTTCGACCTGGCGCCCGGGGCCCGGGTGGGCGTCGTGGTCGTCGGCGCGGTGACATTGCTGTTCGGCGCCGTCATCGGGTGCGCGAAGGACGACATCAAGAAGGCACTGGCGGCGTCGACGATGAGCCAGATCGGGTACATGGTGCTCGCGGCCGGGCTCGGACCCGCCGGGTACGCGTTCGCGATCCTGCACCTGCTCACCCACGGCTTCTTCAAGGCCGGGCTGTTCCTCGGCGCCGGCTCGGTGATGCACGGCATGGACGACGAGACCGACATGCGCCGGTTCGGCGGGCTGCGGACCGTCATGCCGATCACGTTCGCCACCTTCGGGGTCGGCTACCTCGCGATCATCGGCGTGCCGCCGTTCGCCGGGTTCTACTCCAAGGACCACATCATCGAGGCGGCGTTCGGCGAGGGCGGAGCGAAGGGGCTGATCCTCGGCGGCGCCGCGCTGCTCGGCGCCGGCATCACCGCGTTCTACATGACCCGCGTGATGCTGTTGACCTTCTTCGGCGAGAAGCGCTGGCATGACGGCACCGACGCCCCCGCTCCGCACCCGCACGAGTCGCCGCGTGTGATGACCGTCCCGATGATCCTCATCGCGATCGGATCGGTGGCCTCCGGCGCGCTCCTCGCGATCGGCGGGACACTGGAGCACTGGCTGGCCCCCGTCGTCGGCGAACACACGCCGCATCACGTGCTGCCGGTGTGGGCGATGACGCTCATCATCCTCGCCGTCGTCGCCGTCGGCGTCGGGGTCGCCTACCGGCAGTACGCGACCCGCCCGGTGCCCGTCACCGCCCCCGAGGACGTCTCCCTGTTGACCGTCGCCGCGCGGCGTGACCTGTACGGGGACACCGTCAACGAGGAGCTGCTGATGCGGCCCGGCCGACGCGTGACCGCCGGCCTCGTCGCGGTGGAGTCCGACGGCGTCGACGGGCTCACCGGCGGTGTGGGCACCGCGATCGCCCGGATGTCGCGTCGAATACGGGGGTGGCAGAACGGCTACGTGCGTTCCTACGCCCTGTCCATGTTCGCGGGCACCGCGGTGGTCCTCGCTCTCGTGATGGCGGTGAACGTGCTGTGAGCATCCCCTGGCTGACCGTTCTGTGGCTCGTCCCCGCGATCGCCGCGGGCCTGGTGCTCGCCGTTCCGGCGAACCGACCGGTGATCGCGAAGTGGTTCGCGCTGACGGTGAGCGTCCTCGTGCTGGCCGTCGGCGTGGGACTCGCCATCGGCTTCGACCCGGCCGGCGACCGTTACCAGTTCGTGGAGGACGTCAGCTGGATTCCCGCACTCGGAACCCGCTATTCGCTCGGACTCGACGGGATCGGGCTCGCGCTGATCCTGCTGACCGCAGCGCTTCTCCCGCTGCTCCTGCTGGCCGGGTGGAACGACGCCGACACGGCGGGTTCGCTCGATCACGCGGGCGGCCTCGCACGCAAGAACCCGCACATCTACCTCGCCCTGTTCCTCGCGACCGAGGCGATGGTGCTGATGAGCTTCGTCGCCCTCGACATCCTGCTGTTCTACATCTTCTTCGAGGCCATGCTCATCCCGATGTACTTCCTCATCGGCGGCTTCGGCAACGGCCCCAACCGATCCGGTGCGGCAGTGAAGTTCTTGCTGTACAACCTGTTCGGCGGCCTGATCCTGCTCGCCGCGGTCGTCGGGCTGTACGTGGTCACCGCGCAGAACGGGGTCGACGGAGGCACGTTCGCGCTGACCGACGTCGTGGCGGCGGTGTCGAGCGGCCAGATCGACGACTCGACCGGCCTCGCGAAGCTCCTGTTCCTCGGGTTCATGTTCGCCTTCGCGGTGAAAGCCCCGCTGTGGCCGTTGCATTCGTGGCTTCCCGACGCCGCGGTGGCCGCCACCCCGACCTCCGCGGTGCTGATGATGGCGGTGATCGACAAGGTCGGCACCTTCGCGATGCTGCGGTTCTGCCTGCAGCTGTTCCCCGACGCATCCCGGTGGTTCGCCCCGTTGATCTGTGCGCTCGCCGTCGTCGGCATCGTCTACGGCGCGATCCTCGCGATCGGCCAGACCGATGTGATGCGGCTCATCGCCTACACGTCGATCTCCCATTTCGGATTCATCATCCTGGGCATCTTCGCGCTGACCGCGCAGGGCCAGACCGGCTCGACGCTCTACATGGTCAATCACGGGATCTCCACCGCCGCACTGTTCCTCATCGCCGGGTTCCTGGTGTCGCGGCGCGGCAGCCGGCTCATCGCCGACTACGGCGGGGTCCAGAAGGTGGCCCCGGTCCTCGCCGGAACCTTCCTCGTCGCCGGTCTCGCCACCCTCTCCCTGCCCGGACTGGCGCCGTTCATCAGTGAATTCCTGGTCCTCGTCGGAACGTTCACGCGGTACCCGGTCGCGGCCGTCGTCGCGACCTCGGCGCTGGTCCTGTCCGCGATCTACATCCTGTGGACCTACCAGCGGATGATGGGCGGCCCGCCGAAGAGCGGGGACTCGGCGGCGCCCGGCATCCGTGACCTCGCCGGGCGCGAACTGGTCGTCGTGGCCCCGCTGATGGCCCTGTTGCTCGTCCTCGGCGTGTATCCGAAACCGCTGATCGACCTCATCGAACCGGCCGTGCAGAACACGCTCACCACAGTCGGGGTCACCGCTCCCGAGCCCGCGGTCGCAGAGCCCGGAGACGGCCGAACACACGGCACCACAACCGAAGCGGAGGGACACCGATGAGTTCCACCGGCCTCACCCCCGTCTCCTCGACTCCGACCACCCTGGCCGCGATCGAGGCGCCGAGCATCGCCTACGGCGCGCTGTCGCCGATGCTCGTCGTCTTCGGGGCCGCGGTGATCGGCGTCCTGGTGGAGGCCTTCGCCCCGAGACGGTTGCGCTATCCGGTCCAGCTCGTCCTCTCGCTCGGCGGCCTCCTCGTCGCGCTGGGCGCCCTGATCGCGGTCGCCGCCGCCGAGACCTCGAACGGCGCCAACGGACAGATCACGATGTCCGGGGCGGTGGTGATGGATCGCCCGACCCTCTACCTGCAGGGACTGCTGCTGGTGGTCGGGATCATAGCCGTCGGCTTCATGGCCGAGCGCCGGCTCGAACGCGTGGTGGCGCCGGTGGACATGCGCGGGTTGGCGGGCGCGTCGGTCGGCGACGACCGTTCCGGCAGAACCGGGGTCAGCGGCGGTGGCGGTGGAAACGGCGGCGTCGACGCCGACATGTTCACGCCGTCGGGCGCGGCGGTCCCCAACACCGACGCCGAGTTCGAGGCGACCCGCGCCGGCGCGGTCACCACCGAGGTGTTTCCGCTGGCGCTGCTGGCGCTCGGCGGGATGATGCTGTTCCCCGCGTGCGGCGACCTGTTGACGATGTTCATCGCGCTCGAGGTGTTCTCGCTACCGCTGTATCTGCTCTGCGGTCTCGCCCGGCGTCGTCGCCTCATCTCGCAGGAGGCGTCGCTGAAATACTTCCTGCTGGGTGCGTTCTCGTCGGCGTTCTTCCTGTTCGGAGCGGCATTCGTCTACGGCGCAACGGGTTCGGTGAACCTGGCGGCCATCGGGGCGTCGATCGGCGAGGTCGCCGGCCTGGGCGGCGACACCACGCTCGCCCTCATCGGCCTGGCGATGCTGGCGGTCGGCATGCTGTTCAAGGTCGGTGCCGTGCCGTTCCACGCGTGGATCCCCGACGTCTACCAGGGCGCCCCGACCCCGGTCACCGCGTTCATGGCGTCGGCGACCAAGATCGCCGCGTTCGGCGCGCTCCTGCGGGTGTTCTACGTGGGTTTCGGCGCGTTACGCGACCAGTGGGCACCCGTGCTGTGGGCGGTCGCGATCGCGTCGATGGTGATCGCGTCGGTGATGGCGGTGACCCAGACCGACGTCAAGCGCATGCTCGCGTACTCGTCGATCGCCCACGCGGGCTTCATCCTGCTGGGACTCATCGCCTTCGACGACGCCGGACTCGGCGCGACCCTGTTCTACCTGGCCGCCTACGCGTTCACCACGTTGGGCGCGTTCGCCCTCGTCGCGGTGATCCGCGAACCCGACGCCGACGCGACCGCATCCGCCCGCGCCGCAGCGATCCGCGGGCCGTCGGCGCCGGTCCGCAACCCACACCTGTCCGGGCGCGAGGCGACCGACCTCACCCAGTGGTCGGGACTCGGGCGTCGGTATCCGTTGGTGGGGGCCATGTTCGCGGTCTATCTGCTCTCCTTCGCCGGCATCCCGCTGACGAGCGGCTTCATCGCCAAGTTCGACGTCTTCGCCGCGGCCGCCGGGAACGGTGGCGGAGTTCTGGTGGTCATCGGCGTCGTCAGCAGCGCGATCGCCGCCTACGTCTACATCCGGATCATCGTCGCGATGTTCTTCGACGACGTGCCGGTCGACGGCGCCCCGCACGTGGTGAGGCCCAGCGTGCTGACCATGTCCGGTGTCGCGGTGTGCACCCTGGTCACGGTCGTGCTCGGCATCTTCCCCCAACCAGTGCTGGACCTCGCCGACGCCGCGGCATCGTTCCTGCGGTGATCTCCGACGTAGCCTCAGGCACCGACATCCCGTGTCCCAGCGTGGGTCGCCACGTGTCGTGCGGCCGGGCTTCTGGTCTGTCGCTCTCGGCTCCCGGCCGGCAAACGGATTGGTGGACGGCCTGATCGAGCACCGAGTGGTCTCGCAGGGCCACGGTTGTCGGTGGCCCTTCGCCTCGCGGCCTGGACCACGCCGAACGGCGAGTCCGCACGGTCGACGGCAAATCCGTGCCACCCTGGAAACCGTGGATCTCATCAGGCACCCGCGACCTTCGACCACCGGAGCCGAGAAAGTCCACGTCGGGGAGGCGAGAAGCCGCCCGGAGCGTCGATGCACACAGCGCCGATGGCCGGCAATCCTGGGCGTGATCCTCTTGGCCGTCGGCACCCTGTCGGGGTGCTCGCTGTTCTCCGACTCGCCAGAGGACACCCTTCGGTCATTCGCGGAGAACCTGCAGAAGGGTGACGTCGCAGCTGCCGCAGGCCTCACGGATGACCCGCCGGCCGCTCGCGCCGCGATCCAGTCGATGTTCGACGGCATGGGATCCAAGCCGAAGCTGAGCGTCTCCGCCGACCTCGTCGACGACAAGCAGGTGACCGGCACGCTCGAACACCGCTGGCAGATCCGAGACGACACCGTCGAATACCAGACAGATGCGACGCTGGTGGACAGCGGCTCCGGCTGGCGCATCCGCTGGCAACCAGCGGTGCTGCACCGTCAGCTCCGCGACGGCCAGACGTTCTCATACAGCGACGACCGCGCCTATCGCACCCCGGTTCTCGACGTCAACGGACAGCCGCTGATGACCTGGCAGGCCGTCTCGCTCGTCGACCTCGATCGCGCACAGATCGGTTCGGCGGACGCGCTGGCCAGGGCGTTGCGCCCCGTCGAACCGGATATGACCGGCGCCGGGATCCGAAAGCTGTTCGACGGCAACGACGCGGCCAAGCAGAACGTGATCAGACTGCGGGAATCGGACTGGAAACGCGTGCAGCGCGCCGTCCAGTCCATCCCGGGTGTGACCACGTCCGAGCAGGGCGCCCTGCTCAGTGCGACGAAATCCCTTCATTCCCCGGCGATGTCGGGGCTCGAGGGGATCTGGCGCCAAACCATCGACGCAACCGCGGGTTGGTCGGTGTTGCTGGTCGACGACGACGGATCCGCGGCACACCTCGTGGATTCAGCGCAACCCCGGCCGACCCCACCCGTGCAGACCTCCATCGACCGCGACATCCAGACCCAGGCCCAGCGCGCCGTCGACGCCGAGCAACGGCCGGCGATGATCGTCGCGATCGCACCGTCCACCGGCGGGATCGTCGCCGTGGCGCAGAACGACGCCGCCGACAAGTCGGGGCCCGTCTCGCTCAGCGGCCTGTACCCGCCCGGTTCGACCTTCAAGACGGTGACCACCGCCGCCGCGCTCGCCGACGGGGTCGTGCAACCCACGTCGCAGGTCCCGTGCCCCGGCCGCACGACGATCGAGGGCCGCACGATCCCCAACGAGAACGACTTCGATCTCGGAACAGTGCCACTCGCGACGGCTTTCGCCCGATCCTGCAACACCTCGATGGGCGCGCTGGCCAACAAGCTGCCCGAGAACGCGCTGACGGACATGGCACGCCGATTCGGCATCGGCGCCGACTACGACGTCCCCGGCCTCACGACGGTGACCGGCAGGGTTCCCGTCGCCGATTCCCCGGCTCTGCGCGTCGAGAACGGCATCGGCCAGGGCACGGTGACGGTCAGTCCGTTCGGGCTGGCGCTGGCCGAGGCGAGCCTGGCGCGCGGCGAGACCGTCTCCCCGGTGCTCGTCGACGGACAGAGCACCAGCGGGGACGTCGAACCGAGGAAGATCCCCGAGGAGGTCACCGGCCCGCTGCGGAGCATGATGCGCGACACCGTGACCCGCGGCACCGCCACCGCGCTACGCGACATCCCCGGCCTGGGCGGCAAGACCGGGACGGCGGAGTACGGCGACAACAAGAACCCGCACGGCTGGTTCGCCGGGATCGCCGGCGATCTGGCGTTCGCGACGCTGGTCGTCGGGGGCGGATCGTCGGCACCGGCCGTGGGTGTCACCGGGGAGTTCCTGCGACCGCTTCGGAACTAGATGCACGCAGACCATGTCTGCACTTTGGCGACCCTGACGGGGCTCGAACCCGCGACCTCCGCCGTGACAGGGCGGCGCGCTAACCAACTGCGCCACAGGGCCTTGCTGCGAACAAAGTACTGCATCCCGTCACCCGGGTTTCGACCACCCCCCACCAGTGCGATCACGGGCGCCTTCCCCGGGCCCACGCCGGTCAGCGCTCGCCCGCCTCCCCGAGCTCCGCGGAGCCGGCGAGCAGGAACGGGAAGACGGCGTCCCGGAGCAGCGGGGCCACGGTCTCGTCGTCGAGGTCGCGCCAGGACACCTCCGCGATCTCGGCCTTCGGGGCGGCGACCTCCACGTAGGGGTGCTCGAACACGTCGGCGATCACCCGCCGCCCGCTCTCGTTGGCCGCGGCCGCCTCGAACTCGCCGATCGCTCGCAGGTCGTCGGCCGAGATCGACACCCCGAGCTCCTCGAGGCACTCGCGCACCGCCGCGTCGACGGGTCGCTCACCGGGATCGGGCTTTCCGCCGGGGAACATGAACATGCTCGTGCCGCGCTTGCGAACCGTCAGCACCCTCCCGTCGGCGTCACGGATCACCACTGCACTGACCCGGATCGGCTCCATGCGGCCACTCCCCTTCCCGTTGCGCGGTCGTCTGGACCATCATGTCGCAGATCTCCGGCGGCCCGTCGGGCACACCGGGACCGCAGCTCCGCGCCGGGACCTGCCCGGCGACGGCCGCCTGCCAAACCGTGCCCGACTTCTTGACCCGGTGTTCGCGATCGGCTCAGATGAACCCATGAGCGACGAACTGTTCGAGCACAAGGCCAAGACCACGCTGACGCGCGAGGACGCGGCGAAGCGACTCCACGCACTCGCCGACGCGATCGCGCGCCACAACGAGGTGTCATACGTGCAGAACGACAAGACCGTCCGCATCGACGTCCCGGCAGAGGTCGAGCTGAAGATCGAGTTCGAGAGCGGCGAGGGCGAGGGCGAGATCGAGGTCGAGATCTCCTGGTGAGCCCTGAAGACCACACGGGCCGGTGACACAGCGTCACCGGCCCGTTTCTCGTCGTGGGTGGAGATCAGATCTGACCGAGGTTCTCCATCTGATCCAGGGCGAACAGCGAGGTGCGGTACATCGCGTCGATCTCGGCGACCGTCGCACCGCGGGTCGCCGGGTTCTGCAGACCGAAGTTGTTCACGAGCGCGACGGTGCGCGTCGACTGGAACAGCAGGGTCGTGGCCTGGCTGTCACCGATCACGTCGCCCAGGAACCAGGCGGTGAAGAGCGGATGCAGGTCCACGCCGTAGGTCTTCTCCACGTCCCGGACGATGGTCGGGGTGGCGTCGACGAGCGCGTTGCCGAAGGCGTAGTAGTCACGCGTGTGTTCGGCGGTGGTGCCGATGTTCTCCAGCGCATACGGGAAGTCGACGATCAGATGGGCAAAGATCTGCCCGAGGAGGACGCGGCCGGGACTGCGGTCGCACTTCTTGGTCAGTTTGAAGGCCTCGGCCCAGTGCGCCTGCGGGGTTCCGCCGGTGACGAACTCGTGGAGGTTGCCCACGTACAGCCGCACGACCTCGACTGCCAGGGCCTCGGCCCACTCGGGATCGTCGTAGGTCCCCGAGGCGATGCTCGGACCGACGAGTTGCAGGATGTTGTCGAAGGCGATCGGGAACGTGCCGAGATAGTTGTCCGACGTGCTGAGTTCCTTGCGCAGGTTGCTGATCGCGGTGCGCGCATCGTCGAAGGTCCTGATCCCGGATACCTTGGTGAGTTCCGCGAGGCGCTTCTCGCTCTCGGGAGTCGACGCGGGCACACAACGGGTCGCCGGCGCGGCTGCGGCCTCCGCTCCGACGAGGCCGGCTCCCCCGACCAGGACAGAAGCGGCCACGAGGCCTGCGCACAGGGCACGTCTGACGTTCATGACGGGTCAGCATATGCACGGCACGTAAGTCGACCTACACACCCCGACCGATATGTCCCGTTTCCGTGGTCGCTATCATGTGGCGGCGAGATTTCCTGTGTGAAAGTAGCGTTCGTTCACTCTGGCACACTTTGGAACGGGTCGGGAATGGACAGCCGTCCCAGTGCACCGGACGCATTGCCGCGCTCCCCGAGATCACACCCCGATTCCCAGACGACGGGCCACCTGCGGTCCGCCGACCTCGCACACGAAGTCCGGGTCGCCACACACGACGAGTTCGTCGCGCGCCCGGGACAGGCCGACGTAGAGACGCTCACGTGACCGGTCCCAGGCCTTCTTCTCGTTGAGCGCCAAGACGACGACCCGGCGCTCGAGCCCCTTGAAACCGAGGACGTGCCCGTAGAAGACCTGCTCGTCGTCCCAGAACGACGCCCAGTAGGCCTTGTTGCCCTCGGCCTGCCGAGCCTTCTGCTCGGGATGGCGGCTTCCGGTGGTCAACAGCGCGATATCCTCCGGACGCCACCCCTCGTCGAGCAGCAGATCGATCTGGTCGTCGGCGACCTCGAGCGCCTCCTCCGGAGAACACGGGATGAACCGGACCTCGGGACCGTCGCCGCCGTGCAGCTGCATCCGTTGCCCGACAAGCGGTTTGAATGTCTCGGCGATCTGCTTGGTGTTGCGCAGGTTGTGGTCGAGGACCAGCGGGACGAGGTCGACCGGCGGCGAACCCTGCCGCGCGAAGACCCGCTGCGCCTCGTCGATGAACACGTAGATGCCCCCGTTCTCGGGGTCCTTCAGGCAGGCCAGCAACGGCTTCCACCAGTCGTCGGCGAAGTCCTGCGCCTCGTCGACGACGATCGCGTCGAACCGCTTTCCCGGCGGGAGTTGCTGTGCCAGTTCGTACATCTGACGCGGCAGAGTGTGCTCCCAGAACTCCTGGGCGGCCTCGGTGCGCTCCCGTTCGTCCGGACCCGTCGCCGCACCCCAGGTGATGCCGAGCTCGTGGAACTCCCCCACGTAGGCGGGACGTTCCTTGTGCCCCCATGTGGCGGTGAGCCTTTCGAGATAGGACGCCAGCCCGTGGGAGTAGCAGACCAGGGCCACGCGCCGGCCCGACTTCGCGAGGCGCCGCGCCTGCTCGACGGCCAGAAACGTCTTCCCGCTGCCGGCCCCGCCCCGGACCTCGACGCGGTTGAGCTGAGTGATCGCCCGCAGGATCACCGCCTGGTGGGAGGTCAGCGTGTCGGCGACGCTCTCGTTCTCGAGCGCCCTGGCCACGACGTCCCGCTGAGGCAATCCCCTGCCGCCCAACGCGATATCGAGTTGATGGATGCCGTCGGCGTCGATCGGCGGCAGGTCGAGGCCCCTCTTCAGCACGACGCTGCGGATCAGCGGCATGAGCTGGTCCAGCTGGGTCCGGTCGACGATCTTCCACCGGGGGCAGCCCGGGAGCGCGAACGCCGGACCCACCTCGGTGTGGGGCAACACGACGACGTGATCCCAGCGGAGTCGGCCGACGGTCCAGCGCGGGTCGGACTCGACGAACTCCCTCAGCGCGTAGCAGGCCTCCCGCGCCTGCGCGACCGGGTCGATGGGCTTCGGCGCCTGCCCGACCCGCTCCTGCCACCACGACTCGCCGTCGTGCCAGACCTCGCCGCCCTTGACCTCCACGCAGACGATCCCGGCGCCCTCGATCGCCACGACGAAGTCGATCTCGTGATCTTTCACGTGATCGGTGACCCGCTGCCCGACGACGAGCAGGTCCTCGTCGGCGAGCTGGGCGGCCAAGGCGTCGAAGACGATCTCTTCGCTGGCTGCCGCGAAGCGCGGGTTCGCGGGGATCACCGTCGGCATGTCGTGTCTCGTCCTCCCACAATCTGCTCGCTCGAATCCCGGGGCCACCGCGCCCGCACCCGTCACTCGGCGGGCGCCTCGTCGGATTCCGGCCTCGCCGCACGCTACCGCGTCCGGGCGACGGGTCCAGCGCGCCGCGGGCAGATGCGTCTCGATTCCTCCGATCGGACCAATCGCCTGTCCCGGGCTAACGACTCGCTCCCGCGGCGGGATCTACCGACCGCCCGACAAACGCAGCCCCAGGAGATCGAAGACATCATGCGCAGCAGCTTCGTCCCGCTCGCCGCTGCGGTGAGCGTCTCGCTCGCCGCGGCCACGGCCTGCGGCGCAACCACGGACGAAAGGTCCGGGGCCGCCGTGACGTCACCGCTGCCGACGACCACCGTGACGGAGACGGTGACCGGCACGACCCCGGCGCCCGCCCCAGGACCGGCCCGACGAAGCCAGACCGAGACGCCGCCACCACCCACCACCGGTGCGCCGATCATGCCCGACGTGGTCTGCATGAACCTCCAGGACGCGCAGGACAGGATCCAGGAGGCCGGCGTGTTCTTCTCCCGCAGCGAGGACGCGACCGGCCGGCGACGATCGCAGATCCTCGATCGCAACTGGATCGTGGTGGGCCAGACACCGAGTCCCGGAACGCCTTTCGGTGAGGGAGAGGCCGTTCTCGCCGTCGTCAAGATCGGCGAGCCCCACGACTGCTGACCGCGAGGTCGACGGATCGTCGCCCGACCCGCCTGCAAAGCACGGCTGTCCGACTAGCATTTCCTCCGAGACCGGCCACGTGGCGGCCCCGGACATCGGCCGCCCCGGTTCACGGAGGGGAGGTCGTACTCGGGACGATGACGACCATCGCGGTGGGGCTCGACCACAGCCCGGAGTCGGAGGCGGCAGCTCGTTGGGCCGCGGTGGCGGCGATCCGTCGTGATGCCCGGCTGCTGCTCGTCCACGGCTATGCGCCGACGGGAACGGCGCAGGGTCTCGCCGAGTTCGACATCGAGAACATCCGCGACGCCGCCATCGCGCGCGCCGACGCCGTCGCCGCCGCCCTGCGCGACGACCATCCGACCCTGCGCGTGGACACCCTCATCCGGCCGGATCTCCCCATCCCCCTCCTGCTGAAGGTGTCGGAGGAGGTGCGGCTCCTGGTCCTGGGGCACCATCGGGCCGGCTGGCTCGAGCGGCTCACCGCCGGCAGCGTCAGCGCCGCGGTCGCGGCCCGCGCGAAGTGCAACGTGGTGACGGTTCCGTTCGGCAACCTCTGCTTCGACGGGCCGGTCGTCGCGGCGATCGACGTCGACGCGCCGTCGGAGCAGGCGCTCCAGAGCGCCTTCGACGTGGCCCGTGAGATCGACCAGCCGGTGACCGTCATCTCCGCGATCTCGGATGATGCTGCGCCGGAGGAGATCTCCGATGCCTATGCGCGCGCAGAGGCGCTTCTCGCGCCATGGCGGCAGCGCTACCCCGACCGGCATGTGACCATCCAGCTCATCAACGGCGACCCGCATCGTTCGCTGGCCGAGGCCGTCCCGCACGCGTCGCTGCTGGTGATCAGCCGCCCGCGGTCCGGCGTCTTGTTCCCCGCCTGGATCACGTCGGTGACACGCGCCGCCCACCACGCGTCGAAGTACCCGGTGGCGGTGGTCGACCACTCCGTGTCCTGACTTCGGCGAGTTCGGATCACCGTGACGCTGAACGGTGTCCGCTCCCGGTTCTACGGCTAGCTTCGTCGGCACCGGATCCCACGCGAAGGAGCACCATGACCGAGACCGCCACCCGCCTCAACGACGTCGACATCGCCGCCGTCGGGCAGCTCGTCGAGGCCATCCGCGCCGACGAATCCAAGGCGCAGACCACCTGGGCGGCCCATGTCCAGTGGAACGGCGCGTTCGCCTCGCAGGCCCGCGTCCGCAACTTCTCGCCCATCGCGTCCGACGAGCCGACGGCGCTCGGCGGCGGCGACACCGCACCCAACCCGGTCGAACAGCTGCTGGGCGCCCTCGGCAACTGCCTCGCCGTCGGGTACGCGGCCAACGCCACGCTCGCCGGCATCGAGCTCAAGGATCTGCGCATCGACCTGAAGGGCGACCTCGACCTGAGCGTCTTCCTCGGACTCGCCGAGGGACACGCCGGCTTCACCTCGATCACCGCGAAGGTCACCATCGACTCCGACGCCCCGCAGGAGAAGCTCGACGAGCTGCACGCCCGGGTCAAGGCGAGCTCGCCCGTCGGGCACACGCTGGGCAACGCGGTGCCGGTGGACATCGTCCTCAACTGATCGCAGCCACCGACCTCGGGCCCGGCGACCGTTCGGCCGGGACCTGAAAGACAGCCGGCGAGCACTCCGATGGTGCTCGCCGGCTGTTTGCTCGTCGTGGCCGCCTCACATGCCGCGCCACTGTCGGGATCTGCACTGCCTCATGGCTCCACCACTCATAGACTCTGACCCGTGCCCCCGACCGTCGATCCGCTCACGCTCGGCCAGCGGCTCGTCGCCGTCCTCGAGGACGGACGGCGCACCGCCACCTACAAACTCGCGGTCCTGATGGCCTTGCTGGATCTGGCGGTCGAATCGGTTCCCGAGGACCCCGATGCCGCCGTGGACATCGATCTCGACGAGCTCACGACACGCGTCATCGAGCTGTATTGGCGGCAACTGCGTCCGCTTGACGGACATCGACTGCGCCAGTCCAACGACGGACGCGGCGTCATCTTCGACGCGCTTGCCCGCCTGGCGGAGGACGCCGCGGCGGGTCGGCGACCACCAGGTCTTCGCGCCGTGGCGGCTTCTCACCCGGACGAGTACCTCGCCACACACCTCCGTGTGAAACGAACCCTGGTGCGCTACCCGCTGAAGCTGGTGCAGAACCTCACCTCCGGGGGTTCCGAGGAGCGCTTTCTCTACGACGACTCGTGGATGGGAACGGATTCGGTGAAGCGCATCGCCGAGCACGGAAACAAGCTGACCCTCTATCCCGGTGTCTGTCACACGATTGCCCGCCTGGCACCGCTGCTGAAGCCCGCCTTCCAACTCGCGTGGGTCGACGACGTCCGACGCATGAACAAGGACTTGCTCTCCGACGGCCCCGATCTGGCGCAACATCTGTTCGGGGCCGACCGGATCTCGCTCCAACGCGCCGGCGACGTGCTGGCCGAGGCGTTCGATCCCTCCTGCTTCTACTGCAACGCGGCGGTCCGACGGTCACGCCACGTCGATCACGTGTTGCCATGGTCGCGTGTGGGAATCGACGGGCTGGCGAACCTGGTGTTGGCCTGCCGAGGCTGCAACAGCAGCAAGTCCGACCGGTTGCCTGCACCGGCCCATGTCACCCGCGCACTCGACCGGGGGCGCGGCACCCTCGATGAACTCGCCGGCCAGATCAACTGGCCGAGTCAGTACGACCGGGTGGTGGCAGCCGGACACGGCCTGTATCTGACCCAGCCGATCAACACCCCGGTGTGGGAGGGGCGGTCCGCCGTGCGAGCGCTCACTCGCGCCGACATCTCCTGGTTCCACGACCACCTGCCGCTCTGAGGACCAGACGACTCGGCCCGGTCTCGTCACACAGAAGTCGCAGGCTCGGCGCCCGCATGGGCGGCGAGGACGTATCCGCACACCATCACCCCGGCACTCACCGCCGCGGCCACGGCGAACACCGGCCACAGCGCGATCTTCAGCAGCAGCGCACCCACCAGGGCGCCGAGCAGGATCATGGCGATCGCGGCGAGGCGGCGGTTGAAGATCGTCGCCCTGCTCGGGCGGGCGAACATGTCGATCGCCCAGGCCGTGATCGTCGACGTCACGACGACGGTCGTCACGTCCGCGACCCCGATCCGGCGTGCCGCCGCGGCCTGCATCCCCATCGCGGCGGCGGTCAGTCCCACCGCGGACAACCGGGCCGCGTGATCGCCGGCGTCGAATCCCGTCAGCACCGCGGTGACGGCGACCAGCACCGTGGAGACCGACAGGACCGAGACCAGCCTGGGACTCCAGCCCGCCGGCCCCGCCCGCAGGAACAGGCTCGCGACCCCTGCTCCGGCGATGAACGCCAGCAGCGCGAGGGCCGGCGAGAACACCGGCAACCCATGGGAACCGGCCGCTCCCATGCCCAGGATCAGCACGTTTCCGGTCATGTTGCCGAGGAACACCGTGTCGAACGCGAGGAAGCCTCCGGCGTCGACGATCCCGGTGGTGAAGGTCAGAACGAGCATGAGGACGAGGTCACGGGTACCGCCGGTAGGCCTCGGTGGCGGCGCGGGCGAACTCGCGGCGATCTCGTC
>Ga0164243_10006351_pt1 | contig 17904 bp, 11 predicted proteins | sample OricompcompostOP_FD_108781 | JGI IMG/M metagenome (GOLD analysis project Ga0164243, IMG submission 108781) | Organic Plus compost microbial communities from Emeryville, California, USA - Original compost - Organic plus compost (OP) | ecosystem: Engineered > Solid waste > Mixed feedstock >... | reverse complement strand
ATCTCCATCGCAAGGAGGGCGATCTTTGGAATGCGGGTTACTGGTATAACCGTGCCAAACAGCCTGTATTTACAGGGCCTCTAGAAAGCGAATGGGAAGAGCTGTTCAAGCGATTCTTTGCGCAATGACCTGCGGGATACGATTGTCTCAATAGATGGTACTCATGGCTTTCTCCGAGCGTAGCCAGCCGCCAATGGTTTTATCAATCGTAAAAAATACCATGCAAATAACCATGTAGTATACAGAGGAATAAAATGGCATGAATATTGATTATGATTTAGTATACTTTTCATAAATTTAGGTTAATAATTGGTTAGGTTAAAACACCTGAAGTTCCCCGCTTCAGGTGTTTTTGTGTTAAAAATCTATGCTTTTTCAAACAAGTAACCTATCTGCGCATTTATCACGCAAGAGATAGATGTGGGAATTAAAGCGTCACTATTTTAAACTCACTGGCACAAATACAATTTTTTTATAACTGTCCTTTTCATACAGGACACCTATGACCTTTTTATTTAAGAGCACCAGATCAGAATAGGCGGCATAATCTCCTTCCACCTGCTCCGGCGCTTTTGCAATAATACGGCTGAAATATCCTACTTAAAACTTTAGAATAATGCGATTTAACCTCCAGATTACAGATGACTCTCTACAATTCGTGAGATGGTATATCGCAGTTCGGTCCTAGTATAGCATTCGCTGTGCACAGCTTCAACTCTTCTTGTTAGGAAACGATCAGGCTTAGGATATCGTCATCATCATTTGCGATGACCATTCTTACAAAACGATTGACGCCTATGGCTCGAAATACGCAAAAACACCACAGATCGATTGCATTGCTGCTTGTGGAGGCCAGCATCGTTTTTTCATCGAGCCGACCCGATGAAAAAACGATGGCCACCCGATGTCAGCACGAAGAAAGTCAGAGTTTGATGCGGCATTGACCAAAAGAAAACAGTTCATCTAAGTCTGATTTCGTCAACATAGTATTGTAGAAGTTCTTTTAAAATCCTTTTTATCCTTGTCCGTTTTGTGCAATTGCTGTTGAAGCCTATTCTGACCTAAATATTACAAAAAAAACAAAAACAAAGTATAGTTATCAGGTAGATTTAATATATTTGCATTAACATTTTTTAACACATGAAACTAGACACACTACTTATGCTTGAAAAACGAATGTCCAAAGGAGATGTTTTGCAGGTAAACATTTAAATATCTCCGACAACCTTTCTGCACATATAATAGCAATTCATTATTCATAATTAACTATGGCAAAAAATAACATAAATTTTGTCGTAATGGCTGCGCTATGCCTAAGTTCAAGCGCGCTATACGCGCAATCTACCATAAAAGGAAAAGTGGTTGACAACAACAACAATCCTATTCAGGGTGCAACCGTCACCGAAACGGTCAGTAAAAAACAAGTTCAGACAGATGCAAACGGTTTGTTCGAGCTCCCTTCCAATGGGGGCTCATTGAATATACAGGTCCAATACGTGGGTTTTGAGTCTAAAATTATACAGACCAACCCCAATGGGCTAACGACAGTTCAGTTACTACCGACAACTTCGCAGTTGGAAGAAGTTGTTGTGACCGCCTTAAATATCTCAAAAGAAAAAAAGACCTTGGGATACGCAATTCAAGAGCTAAAAGGCGAAGATCTGTCCGAAGCCAAAGAAAGTAACCTAGTGAACTCACTTGCAGGAAAAGTGGCAGGGGTACAAGTAACCAACAGCCAAGGTAACATGGGTTCTTCCAGAATTATTATCCGAGGAGAAACATCTATCGCTGGAAATAATCAGCCTTTGTTTGTTATTGACGGCACACCTGTGGACAACTCACAATTAGGAACTAGCGGTAATCGCGATTATGCAAATGCAATAGCTGATATCAACAGTGAGGATATTGAATCCATGAGCGTCCTAAAAGGGCCCAACGCTGCGGCATTATATGGATCACGGGCTGCTGCAGGGGTAATTTTGATTACAACAAAGTCAGGAAAGAAACGTAAAGGTCTGGGAATTAATGTCAATTCTAATAATACGCTCGAACGTATAGCCATTTTGCCAGATTACCAGAATATTTTTGGACAGGGCGCTGACGGCAAATTCAGCTATGTAAATGGAAAAGGAGGTGGGATCAATGATGGCGTAGACGAAAGCTGGGGACCAAAAATGGACGGCCGATTAATACCTCAATTTTATTCAAATGGCGAAGCAGTACCCTTTTTGCCGCATCCAGATAATGTACGGAGCTTCTTTAAAACGGGAAGAACGTTGAACAACGGCATTTCTATTGCCGATGCTTCGGATAAAATTGACTACCGCTTTTCTTATAACAACAGTAACCAAACCGGAGTCGTGCCGAATTCATCAATAGAAAAAAACAACTTCAACATCAACACGAAATATAAAATAACAGAGGACTTAAGCCTCACTGCCAATGCAAACTATGTGCGTACCAACGCTGGCAATCTACCGGGTGTAGGCGGCTTCCGTTCTAATGGCTACATGCTACAATTCACTTGGTTTGGGCGACAAGTCGACGTATCTCGCCTTAAGAATTATCGGGACGAAAAGGGCAACCTAATTAACTGGAATAACAGCTACTATAGCAACCCTTATTTTATCGCAGCCGAAAACATCGTGCAACAGCAGCGGGATCGTATTTTCGGGAACGTTGGATTAAATTACAAAATTAATGATTTCCTAAGTGCAAACTTTCGGTCAGGAAACGATTATTATACTGATCGCCGTAAAATACGTGTAGCATACGGTACCAATGGTACAGCATATGGCTCCTATGAAGAAGATGCTTATACGGTAAACGAAAACAATACTGAGTTCACTTTAAATTATAATCGTCCACTTACCAACAACCTCACGCTGGACATCTTAGCTGGCGGAAATATACGCAGCCAATCCCGACAGCGGAATAACCAAAAAGCACCTCGTCTCGCGGTACCAGACGTCTACACCCTAGCGAACTCAAGAGATGCTCTGATTTCAACGAGCGAGTATAGCCCGCTAAAAACATATAGTATCTTCTCCTCCGCACAACTGGGTTACAGAAACTATGCGTTCTTGAATCTAACGGCGCGTAACGATTGGTCTTCAACCTTACCGGTTGACAATCTTTCGTATTTCTATCCATCGGCAAATGCGAGTATCGTCTTGACGGATGCATTCTCTATACAAAGCAATATATTGTCGTTCTGGAAATTAAGGGGCGGATGGTCAAAGGTGGGCAAAGATACAGATCCCTTTAATTTAATTGATTCTTATCTGTTTAGTGCGCCATACGGGGACAGCCCCCAACTATCTGTTAATGATATCAAAAAGAATCCAAACCTAAAGCCAGAAACAACAACGTCATCTGAATTCGGGACTGAATTGGCGTTTTTAAAAAATCGTGTGCGTCTAGATCTAAGCCTTTATAACATCAATAGTATCAATCAGATTTTAGCTGTAGACGTAAGTCCATCAACCGGTTACAAAAAACAGCTTGTGAACGCTGGTAAAATAAATAATAAAGGCCTTGAAATTCAATTAGGGATCACACCGGTGAAGAAACAGGATTTTCAATGGGATATCAATGTCAACTTCGCGACAAATAAAAGTAAAGTTGTGGAGCTAGATGAAGCAGGGTTACTACAAAGTTATACTATCGGGTCTTCGGGCACTGTACAGGTTCTCGCAGCAGTAGGCAAACCATATGGAACGCTTTATGGGACAGGATTTTTACGAGATTCACAAGGCCGTCTTATTTTGAGTGAAGGAACACCTACCGCTGACCCGGCCAATCATTATTTCGGCAAATTTACTCCAGACTGGTTAGGTGGAGTCACAAACCAATTCCGTTATAAAAACTTTGATTTAAGTTTCTTGATCGATATCAAGCATGGCGGCAAACTCTATTCAGGAACCAACGCCACTGGAAGAGGTACCGGAGTACTGGCATCAACCCTTCCCGGGAGAGACGCTGAACATGGAGGCTTAAATTATACAACGGTGGACAAAGAAACGAATGAAATCATAGCTCATGACGACGGTATCTTGGTAGACGGGGTGAATGCAGATGGATCTAAAAACACAACGATCATTTCTGCACAACAATATTATAAAGCATTGTATAGAGTGAATGAACCGAATATCTTTGATGCTTCATATGTTAAACTACGCGAGGTGAAACTAGGTTATCAATTGCCCAATCACTGGATTTCTAAAATCGGTTTTCAAGGAGCCTCGTTTGCTTTAGTCGCACGAAACCTATGGATTATTCATAAAAATGCGCCCAATATAGATCCAGAAACCGCTTTCAATACGGGCAACGCGCAAGGTTTGGAAAGTTTGCAACTACCGACTACCAGAAGCTTTGGTTTCAACTTAAACTTTAAATTCTGACCCTTTGGACATAGAACCAAAGGCCATAGAATATCTATTAGTAACAACTATTGCTTAACAAAATTATTAGTTAGAAATGAAAATAAGTATTAAATATATATCAGGGCTTTTTATTTTACTAAACCTAACGACATCGTGTAAAGATGAACTAGCGAAAGTAAATCAAAACCAGAACGAGGCTGAGACGCCTCAACCAGCCTACCTGCTCACCAGCACAATTAAAACAACGGCGGACAGCTACTGGGGAGTAAGCAACAATCTAGCATCGAGTCTCCTGTTCGTACAGCACTGGGCAAGAATTCAATACACTGATCCTGATCGTTATATCTTTACAAATAACGATTTTAACGAGGGCTGGTCAACTTGGTATTCAAAGAGCATCAGTCAGTTGAAAATTATTCAAAGATTAATTTCAAACACTGATAACGACAATTATAAAGGTGTAACCCTTGTATTACAGTCCTGGGTATTTTCCCTACTTACAGATGCCTATGGCGATATCCCTTACACTGAAGCTGGCAATATCAATGAGTTTCTTACTCCCCGTTACGATACGCAAGAAACAGTTTATCGGGGTCTTCTGAACGATCTTAAAAATGCCCAGAGTTTACTAAAGGTGAGTGGTAAAGGTATTGAAGGCGATATCATTTATAATGGTGATATATCACAATGGAAACGCTTCACAAATTCGCTCCGATTACGTATAGCATTGCGTATCGCTGACCGCTTACCTGAACTTGCAAAAACTACTCTGGAGGATATAGCTGCAGAGGGAAGCGGCTACCTGGCCTCAAATGCCGACAATACACAGCTTGTGTATCGAGACGCACCTTATAGAAACCCTGTCAGTGCATCGTTTGAAGCAAGAGATGATTACCGGATAAGTAAAACTATGGTTGACAAGCTTTTTGAGCTAAAAGATCCACGTTTACCAATATATTCAGACACAACAAAAATTAAAACCACCGAGCGATATATTGGTCTGCCAAATGGTCTCACGTCAAGCGAGGCAAGCAGCATCGGTTTCGATCTTACATCGAAACCAGGCCCCTATTTTCGGGAACCAAAGGCTCCAGCCGTCATCTTAAGTTATTCTGAGGTCCTATTTGGTTTATCGGAGGCGGTAAGCAGAGGCTTTATCGCGGGCGATGCAGCAGATCTTTATCAAAAAGCAATTCGCGCCTCACTCGAACAATATAAAGTAAACAATGATTCAATCATTCAATATCTCAACCAAACAGAAATAAAGTTCAATCCAAATGCTTATAAAAAGTCTATCGGTGAGCAAAAATGGATTGCTTTATATGGGCAGGGTCTGGAAGCTTTTGCAGAATGGCGCAGATTGGATTATCCACAATTGGTGCCCGCTAAAGCTGGCGCTTTAGGCGGAAAAATTCCGGTTCGTTTTTTATATCCGGGGACAGAACAGTCGTTAAACGGTGCGAATTATCAAGAAGCAATTAAACGCCAAGGAAGTAATTCGTTGTTAACAAAGCTCTGGTTTGATGTACAATAACAAGATTAGTCATTTTTCAAAAAGCAGGGAAAAATTTCCTTGCTTTTTTTATAATACCTAACTTTAGTAACTACTAAAGTCACAAAATATTATGGACGATCAAATACTCGACAAAATCGATCAGCTCAGCGAAGATGGCAACGCATTTTGTGATCAGGGTAATTATCAGGAAGCCATCCGTATCTGGAACGAAGCTTTAAATCTAATACCCCAACCCAGGCATTTGTATGCCGAAAGCCTTTGGCTAGAGGCCTCCATTGGCGATGCTTTTTTCCTACAGGGCGATTTCCAAAATGCCCTCCAGCACTTTGAGAATGCCAAAAGGAATATTATCGAAAATGCCTACGAAAACCCGTTTATTATGTTGCGTCTGGGACAGTGTTACCTCGAATCCGCAGATACGGAAGCGGCTCAGGAATATTTACTTCGCGCCTATATGATGGAAGAAAAAGAGATTTTTGAAGAAGAGCCGCCCAAATATTTCGATTTTCTAGCCGACAATATAGACCTTGACTGACTTGTGTCTTCTACTTCCTCCCAGCTTCAAAGTAATGCCCGGGACTAACCATCCTAGGCCTACTCCATAACATATAACAGGAGTACGGCAGACTCCGATCCGGTGGCGAATACCGTCCGGGCCACTGCAGCAGTTATTTTCATTAATTTCCTTCCGTTGAAAGAGTTGTCGAAAAAAAAATCATTTTTTAGATGTTAAAACATAAATGTTCTATATTTGCATCAATTTATAATTGATCTAAATAAACTGCTATGAAAAACAGAACATGCATTAAGATGTTCACCGGTAGTATGCTTGTCTTGCTGAATATGCAGGTAATTGCACAAGAATTATCACTGATTGTAAAAAATACCGATAATCAACCTGTCGCTCAGGCCAACATCAGACTAAATGGGAAAAATATCGGCTATTCCAATCAAAATGGCCAATTCAAATTAACCAAGCTGCCATCTGGGGAATACTTGCAATTCCGTGTCTCTTATGCAGGATATTCTCCAGTGGAGAAAACCGTACTACTGGATACGGTCAAAAGCCCCATTTTATTTCAATTAGACGGGAGACAAACCTTGGATGAGATCATCGTTACAGCCGGCCGTAAACCGGAGAGCATTTCTACGGTTCCCTCGTCTGTTTCAATCCTGACCACCAAGGAAATTGAAGCACAAAGTCAGATCAGCACCAATCTTTCGAGCATCTTGGGCAATACGGTTCCAGGCTTGGGAACTTCAACCAATAAAGCTACCAACTCGGGGCAGACGCTGAGAGGCCGATCTGTTTTGGTACTAATCGATGGTATCCCGCAGTCTACACCGCTGATGAACGGACAGCGCGATCTACGAACGATAGACCCCAGTGTTATTGAACGCGTCGAAGTGATCAAAGGTGCAACGTCCATCTATGGCAATGGCTCGGCCGGCGGAATCATCAATTACATCACCCGCAAGCCCGCTAAAGATGCTGCGCCGATACAGGGCATCACCAGCTTAAGGACGACCTTCAATCCGGTCAACAGCGCCGGAACCATGGGATATCGCGCTGCACAGACCTTATTTGGCCGCAAAAACAGATGGGATTATACCGTCAGCGCATCTGCCGATTATGTGGGACTTCAGCGCGATGGCGATGGCGTACCACTCGGTCAGACTGACGCGCTCTCCAATACCTATCAGTACAACGCATTCCTCAAAGCCGGTTACAATATTGACAGCAGCTCCAACATTTCTGCGGTTTATAACTTTTACCGGAGTAACCAGCACAATCGATACATTAGCCAGACCGGTATATATGGGCAAAAGCCAACGATCGGTGTGAGAGGCGACGATCCCGGAAAGCCCGCCGGAACGCCATACAACCATAACGCTATGCTGACCTATGCGAAAAACAATCTACTTGGTTCTACGTCACTGGTTGCGTCCGCCTATTACAATACATTCCGGTCCATGAATCGTTATGTAGAGAAAGCGTCCGCCTGGTACGGCCCTGGGCAGACGCAGATCAACTCGGAGAAAAAGGGTCTACGCCTCAACCTCAATACCCCCTTTAACCTATTGGGATATGCTGCTGACGTTACTTATGGACTGGACCTTTTAAACGATGTCACTGATCAGAACCTGACCGACGGCCGTGTCTATATTCCCCATATGAATATGCTTAACGTGGCCCCCTATGCGCAGGTCAAGATTGACTTTATTGAAAACCTGATTTTCAAAGGTGGCGTCCGTTATGAAAACGCCACTGTCAAGATCAAAGATTTCAACACAATCGCAACAGGCCCCAACAATGAAGGAAGCATAGCTGTAAAAGGCGGTAAAATTCCCTACAAAGGTGCCACCTTCAATGCTGGACTCCGTTACAATAAGTATACGTTTTTTAATCCCTTCATCAGTTTTTCGCAGGGTTTTGCGATCAATGAGCTCGGCCGTATCGTGCGCAGAGCAACGGATAACGATCTCGACAGCCTGAAAACTGACCCCATAATTACCAATAACTACGAAGTAGGATTCTCGAGCAACTACAGTATTTTCCAGTTGGCTGCATCTTATTTCTACAGCACCTCAAAGATGGGCGTAGAACTTGTGGACATTGGCGGATACCTGATGCCCCAACGTCTTCCAGAAGATGTTTATGGATATGAGATTGCGCTCAGTGCAACCATCAGCCCCCAACTTACTGTCGGTGGTACCTATGCTTATGTAGAAGGAAAATCCAAAAAAGAAGACGGCACTAAATCCTACCTCAACGGCTCACGAATATCACCTGTCAAAGCAACAGGATATATCTATTTTACGCCCATAAAACCTTTGAATGTCCAGCTATTTTGGGTACACACAGGCTCCCGTGACCGTTTCTTGCCCAATGACAAAGGTGTATATAAAAACAGTGAAGGTCCAGTAAAGCAGGTCGACCTCTTTAATCTCAATGCAAACTACCAGCTCAACAGACAATGGTCGTTAGGAATGGGAATAGAAAACCTTTTCAACAAGAACTACTACCCTGTCGTTAGCCAATACCGTGCATTAAATGAAGAATACGTAAAAGGACAGGGTATGCTGGCATCATTCAACGTTAACTATAAGTTTTAGATGATAAAATCAAGCATCCTCTGGTTACATAAATGGCTGGGCATTATTACCGGAATTATTGTGCTTATTTTAAGCCTTTCGGGATGTGTATACACTTTTCAGGATGAGCTCAAATTATGGGCTTACCCTGAAAAGTATTTTATAAAGGATACTGTGCAGACAGCGTCTCCTCTGCCACTTAGCACCCTCCTTTCCAGCGCGCAACATAGTCTTGAAAAGGGACAGAAAATAACGCGGGTGGATCTATACCCAGCCAAAGATCGTACCTGGGTCTTCCGCGCCATGAAAACAGATGACAGCGCCTTTGGCCATTGGAACTACTACATCTACTACAAACGCGTCTTCGTTAATCCTTATACCGGCAGCGTACAACAGGTGGAAGATGCCAAGACAGAGTTCTTTCAGCTGGTGTTACAACTTCATCTCAACCTATTGCTCGGCAAAAAATATGGACATACCCTAGTCAGCTGGTCGGTAGCACTATTTGCGCTTATTTTGTTGAGTGGAGTTGTACTTTGGTGGCCGAAGAAATGGAAAGGCAAAAATTTACGCCGAAGCTTCTGGATTGACACCAAGGTCAAATGGAAACGCCTCAACCATGACCTCCATAATGTTGTAGGTTTTTATTGTCTGTTTTTTGCTCTGGTTTTCGCAATCACGGGGCTTGTCTTTGCCTTTCCAGCATTCAAAAAAAACTATATTGCAGCATTTAATCTGCTACAAACGAAAGAACGCGTACAACAAAAGCACACTTCAACCGCGCTACCAGCGCCGTACCTAAACGTTCAGGACAATGCTCTCGTATACAGTCTACAGCAATATCCACAAGCCGAAATGCTCTCTATCCGACTAAAAAAAGATACCGTACGGGAAATGGACATTCAGGTCAGAAGATATGAAACGCGAAGTGGCGTATTTGACTGGCTGTATTTTGACAAAAAGGAAGGCAGTCTTAAGGAGATCAAATCAAGTTCGCAATTACGGTATGGGGACAAGCTTAGCGCACTTAACTTTGACATCCATACCGGAAGTATAGGTGGCATGGGGACTAAGATCATCGCATTTATGGCAAGCCTTTGTTGTGCTTCCCTGCCAGTAACCGGTTATATCATCTGGTTCAACAAGAACAAGAAGAGGAAAAAGAAGGCAAAAAAGAAAAGTTATCAACATCATGTTGATAAGTGCTGTGAATAACCCATATTATGTTTTAAACATAGTTGTTAACATCATGTGGAAAACTAGGAATCCGCAGCTACCAATCGAAACTGCGCGATACTATTCGTATAGCACGCTTATTGATCTTACCAACGTTGAAAGCTTGGCGACCTCTCTTCACTGACGCCGGCCTCCACTCCAGCCGGCACTGAGGGATTGACTTTTAAACACAAATTTCGCTGGGCAAAATATACTTTTTTTTAAGCGTTGCGAAAACAACCTTACCAGTAAAGAGACTGCAGATGTCAGTAAAAATCGACATATATGAAAGTCGCCTGAAAATAATACGCTAACTGATGCTTGTTTATCGATAAATTTATGATTTTTGCATTCACAAAAACAACACTGTGTCAAAAGCGAAATTTCTTAAGCTTGCAAAACGCCTCTCGATCGGTATGGCAAGCATCATTCTACTTTTTATTATTTGCTTACTATCCGTACCTTATATCTTCAAAGAGCAAGTAAACGCGAAGGTAAAATCGCTGGTTAATGAACATATTAACGGTGAGCTAAACTATGAAAAGGTCCGCTTAACCTTCTTTGACCAATTTCCGCTTTTAACGGCCTCCATGGACCAGGTGCTATTAAAAGGGGCCGCTCCTTTCCATAAGGATACCTTGCTATCAGCTCAACAAGTGAGTTTTGGTCTTGACCTCCTTAGTCTGCTTAAATCCAAAATCATCATCGACAAGTTTATCGTCAGCAATGGGACCGTGAACATATTGGTGGACTCTTTGGGCAACAGCAACTACACGATCTACAAGTCGAAGTCGGCTGACTCTTCTAAAACGGGCGACAATTCTGAAAGCAACGCGCTGGCATTCCAACTGATCAGATTGGAGAAGACACATGTACATTATGAAGATCGGTCCATTCCGCTATGGTTTGACGCCAAAGATCTTGACTATGAAGGCAAAGGCGATCTTATGTCCAGCATATTCGATTTAAATACGCGTGCTAAAATTGCTACTTTTTCATTTTCTTTTAACAATGAGCTGTACGTGGATAGAAAATCTATCGACGCAACCTTATTGACAAAGATCAATACAGACAACCTGTCTTTCCTTTTTGAGCGCAATGATATCCGCATTAATAAGCTTCCGGTACAGTTCAAGGGTCTATTGTCTTTTATTTCACGTGGATATCATTTGGATTTCAGGCTCAGATCCCAGAAGAGCACATTAAGCGAATTGCTTTCTTTGGTGCCAAACAGTTATGCCGCATGGGTAGATAATCTGTCTGTCAAAGGCACCTCGGAAGTGTTTGTCAACCTGACCGGTGATTATATTGTCGACGACAATAAAATGCCTGATTTATCACTTGGGTTAACGATCAATAATGGCTATCTAGCCTACAAACAGTCCAGGAACCCATTGACAGATTGGAATGCGCGGCTAAAAATTAATCTCCCTTCTTTAAATACAGATTCCCTTCAGGTTACGCTTGACCAGTTCGATTTTAAGGTGGCTTCGGGTTATTTTAAAGCGAAAGCGGCGGCTGCCGGGCGGTCTCCCTTTAGGCTGCACGCTGATATCAAAAGTAGTCTTGATCTGGACTTGCTGTCGAATTCCTTACAGTTTCCGACGTTTTCCTTTGGCGGCAGATGGGACCTCGATGCAAAAATCAATGGAACCTATGCCAAAGGAATCCGCAAAGTCGGTCTTCAAAAACGTGAAGAGGAGTATATTGCTTCCATACCCTCTTTTGACATCAAGAATACTCTCGCCGACGGACATTTCAAACTGTCGGGTCTTCCTAAGGGACTCGACAAGATCGCATACCATCTGGAAGCAAAGAACTCCGACGGAAACATGAAAAATGCAGCTATAGCAGTGCGGGATATTTCTATACAGGCGCTTCACAATTATATAAAGGGTTATATTTCGATTTCGGATTTCAACAAGATCGCGATACAGTCTGACTTACAGGCTCTTTTCAACCTTGCTGACATCAAGAGTTTCTTCCCAATTGACGATGTCGAGCTAGCGGGGCTCGTGGACGTCAGCCTACATGCAAAAGGGCATGTTGATCTCAAGCGAAATATTTTTCCGGAAACCCACACTTCTTTTGTGATGAAAAATGGACGGATCAAATCGAAAGAATATCCCGTTCCAATGGAAGATATACACATCGAAGCCTTGGTACACAGCGAGAAAGGTTCACTACGCGATTTAAGTGTTAAGATCCTACCCGTATCTTTTACTTTTGCAGGTGAACCATTTTTTCTGAATGCAGACCTACGCAATTTCAACAACATCAGATACGATATCCAGTCCAAAGGCAAACTCAATCTAGGCCCGCTCTACAAGTTTATCGCTCTAGACGGTGCCAACGTAGATGGATTTATACACACGGATTTCAGTCTCAAAGGTCTTCAGAGCGATGCTGCCGCGGGCCGCTATATGCAGCTTCAAAACCGCGGACATCTCCGTGTGGGCAATATTCAGGTGCATACAGATATGTTGTCTCAGCCCATTTCGATCAAAAGGGGGGATTTCCGCTTTCATCAGGAAAAAATGAACTTTGACCGGTTCCTGGTTAGCTATGGTCATAATGCCATTTCGATCAAGGGTTATCTCAACAATATCATAAATTACCTAACCCGCAGTAATGAAAACCTGAAAGGACAATTTACCCTCAACAGTAACAGGATTAACGTGGACGATTTTATGGTTTTTGCAGATCGGCCCATACCCATAACAGTGTCGTCTCCGTCAGAATCAGGCGTTGTTCTATTACCTAAAAACCTGGATATTCAGGTGCTGGGATCCGCCAGCAATATTCTTTACAAGAAGATGAGCATCCAGGATTTTAACGGCTCCCTTCTACTAAAAGAGGGTAATCTGGCTCTCCATAACACAACGTTTGAGCTTGCCGGACTAAAGGTGAATATGAACGGCAATTACAAGCCTTTAAATCCACATCGTGCCGTATTTGATTATCAGGTAAAAGCGGACAGCTTTAACATCCAGCGTGCCTATAAAGAGATTCCCATCTTCCGTGAGATGGTGACCTCCGCAAAGAACGCCTACGGCCTCGTGTCCTTGGATTACCGTCTGGGGGGATTACTCAATGGACAGATGCAACCTATTATGCCGTCCATCACGGGTGAAGGCGCATTGATTCTGGAACAAATAAAATTTCGCGGATTTAAACTTCTCAATGGCATAAGCGCGTCGACTTCAAAAGAAAAACTCAAGGATGGTGAGGTGAAAAAGGTAACCATCAGATCACATATCAAGAATAATGTCATGACGATCCAAAGGACCAAGATGAAGATGATGGGATTCAGACCGCGGTTTGAAGGACAGGTTACCCTCGATGGCCATATGAACCTTGGATTCCGGCTAGGTCTGCCTCCTTTCGGGATTTTCGGAATACCGATGCGAATTACGGGTACTGCTGATAATTTCAAACTCAAAATGGGTAAATACAGGGAAGAAGATTTAGATATGAATATGGACAATGAAGACGCTGAAATGTATAAAGAGTTAAAAAAAGAAAAGTCCGAGGCAATACAATAAACAAAATATAACAAAACACTAATCCCATATTATGCTTTAAAACATATTATTTTTCTATCTTTATTAGGAACAAATTTTTGGACAATGAGATATTTTGCAATTCTACTACTTGCGGGGCTGTCGATCTGCAGCTGGTCCAGTTTCAACGCCATTCAGCAGGATAAAAATCCACTTTATGGAAAAATTTTCCGTGATATCGATGAAATCCCTTCACTACGTCATTATACAGAAGCTTTTGGTACTGTGCTCCAAACGGGCAAACGCGCCAATGGAGATTATCGCTTTGCTGTTGGCTATTATACCAGTGACAAAAACGGCGTATGTATCCTGGAGGAACTAATGGAAGATAGCGGTAATGAGGTTAGGTATAAAATACTGGACACCATCAATATTCCGAAACTTTCAGCCAACCACAATTTTGGCACTTGCGAATACCACCCAACAGGCAAGTCCGCCGCTGATGTAATCGCTATCAGCGTCATCGACGAAAATAAGGAGTATTTCGACAACATCAAGCAGGCTTGGCGTATTGACACCAAAACTCAGAAGTTTATTCCGATAAGAGATTTAAGCGGTATCCGATGTATAAATGAGGGATATGGTCTGTAGTTTAGATCAGACCATCGCCCTCTAATCGCTCAAAAACTTGCAGAACGCCGACAACCTGAATGGGTTCCCGTAGGTAGTCTTCCTGCGAAAAGTATTTCACATCGGCTATTTCGTTACCCGGCGCTATCGTTTCCGTCAACGGATACAGAAAACAGTCCTGTTCCATGATGACCTCGGGCACAATACCATAAGCCGGAGCACTGATGTGACAATAATATGTGATTTTCTGTGGATCAAGGTCAATATTCAGCTCTTCCGAAATTTCGCGCCGTAACGATTGTAGGGCAGTTTCCCCAGTATCAATTTTTCCGCCGGGAAGATACCATGCGTTTCTGTTATTACTGTACGCCAGCAATAGTTTGCGATCTTTAATACTGATTAATCCGGCCGTTGGCAGACCTTGTGTCGTAGTAGGCATATATCTCTTATTAGTCTGAGTTGTGAAAATACCCTTTTTTACTTATCCGTCAAAATACAGTGTTGTCTTTTTCCCCTAAAGGCATGACTGGTAAGCAGTCGGTAAAACCGCTTTGGAACATGCTGCTCATGGGATCACTTCCCGCGTAGCAGTTTCTTTAAGCTGGACAGGAAGATCTCGGCGTATTCCATGGTAAAACAGAGCGGCGGCAGCAACCTTAGGGTATAAGCGCCAGCATAGCCGGTGAAAATTTTTTCATCGAATATTAATTGGTGCCGAAGAGTGGCTATATTGTCCTCAAATTCCACGCCGATCATCAGTCCACGTCCCCGAACTTCGGTAACAGCGTCTATCGACTTCAATTCGTCAATTAAAAATGTACCTACCCGGGCAGCATTTTCAATCAGCTTTTCATTTTCCATGACGTCGAGAACGGCAATTGCAGCCGCACAGCCCAAGTGGTTGCCTCCAAAAGTAGTTCCAAGTTGTCCGCTAATGGCCTTTATCCGCGGAGAGATCATCGTCGCCGCCATTGGATACCCATTCGCGATACCTTTTGCTACCGTAACAAAATCAGCCTGCACTCCAGCATGCTGATGTGCAAAAAAATGACCGGTACGTCCATACCCCGACTGTACTTCATCCATAATGAGCATGGTACCCGTCTGTGTGCAGCTTACGCTCAGCTGTCTCAAAAACTCATCCGATGCTACGTGGATCCCGCCGACACCTTGTATCGGCTCAATGATTACCGCACAGTATGATTCTGTTTCCAGCTGCTTTCTTACACTGGAAATGTCGTTGAACGGCGTGAAAAAGTAGTGGCTGCTTTCATTTACCGGCGCCCGGTTACACGCGATGTCGGTCGCTGCAGCTGCAGCTGAAGTACGACCGTGAAATGCATTGGACATGCATAGCACCTTTTTCCTCCCTGTAAAAAAAGATGCCAGCTTCAGGGCATTCTCGTTTGCTTCGGCGCCAGAGTTTGATAAAAACAGGCTGTAATCCGGATATCCACTCATTTCTCCCAACCTCTTTGCCAAGCTTGTCTGTAGTTCATTTTGGACTGTATTGGAGTAAAATGCGAGCTGTTGCAGCTGCTTTACCATTCGGTGCACAACCTTGGGATGCGTGTGCCCCACGGAAATAACCGCATGTCCTCCGTATAGATCTAAATAGGGCTGTTGTTTTTCATCATACACAAAGCATCCGGCGGCACGCTCAAGCTGGATGTTGATCTTTTCAAATATCGGAAACGGTTTCATCGAAGGGTAGTTTTAGTACAAAGCTAATATGGGCTTAAATTTGCCTATTTTTCCAGTCCAGGATGATTTTAAATAACCAGTCCAAGATAGCAGAAAAGACGAAATCGTCTTTAATCGTAAAGAACAATTGTATATTTGGAACAGTAACCCAAAAGAACGACCCATGCTTAGACCCTGGAATTTGACCATAACCATTGACCGACACTCCGCAAAGGCGATTTATTTACAGATAGCAGCGAGCATTTCTGCTGATATACAATCTGGCCGGCTGAGCAGCGGCACCGCTCTGCCGAGTAGCCGGGCACTAGCCACTCAGTTGGGTGTAAACCGTAACACAGTGGTCGAAGCCCTACAATTGCTTCTTAGCGAAGGCTGGCTGGAGAGTCAGCAGCGGCGTGGCATTTTTGTCGCCAAAGAGCTGCCCCCTCTGTACTCAGGATCAACAGTGGACGGAACGGCGGATACTCCGCAGTCTCACCTACGTATTGTGTTCGATGATGGCAATCCGGACACCAGAATTGCGCCTATAGACCAGCTTGCGCGAGCATATCGCCAGATCTTCAAACGAAGTGCACGCTGGAAAATGATGGGCTACGCCGAACCATGCGGGCATGCTGATTTCCGTCAGGCCATTGCCGATATGCTGAACCAGGAACGCGATATGCGTGTTACCAAAGACCATCTTTGTATCACCCGGGGTAGCCAGATGGCCATGTACCTTATTGCCCAGTGTCTGCTTGAGCCCGGAGATAGCATCTTGGTCGAATCGCCAGGATACTGTACGGCCTGGAAGATCTTCGAGCATCGGGGCGCCCGGCTCATTGAAATCCCTGTTGATGCAGACGGCATCCTTGTAGACGAGATCCTTCCTCATCTCACTGCGGCAACAAATGTCAAAGCCTTATATCTGACTCCCCATCGCCAGTATCCAACGACCGTAACCCTCAGCTCACATCGGCGGTCGCAACTCATCCAGCTCTCCAACGCTTTTGGATTTACGATTATCGAAGATGACTACGACTATGAATTTAATTTTGAGCAGCCCCCCGTATCCCCCTTGGCTGCTTCACCCGTTCTACAGCATTCTATCTATATCGGGACTTTGAGCAAAGTGGTAGCTCCTGCGCTCCGTATCGGTTATCTCGTCAGTAAGAGCGAACAATTATTACGCAATATAGCTGCTTTACGTTACCTTATTGACATACAAGGCGATAATATTATGGAGCAGGCTATACTGGAACTTATTCGGGACGGAACAATACGACGGCATATACGAAAAGCGACAGATCATTATCGGCAAAAGCGCGATCTTATGGTTCGCTTGCTCGAAGAACATCTGCAGGATCATGTCCACGTCCATATTCCTGAAGGTGGACTCGCAGTATGGCTATCCTTCAAACATCAGGTAGATTGGACATTACTATTTAAAAAGCTAAAGCGGAAATCGATACAGATTCCACACCCCGACAACTATGGTAAAAGCGATAGCTACGGAGGACTGCGTTTGGGCTATGGATCACTTTCAGAAGAACTGATCGAAGAAGGCATCAGCGAATTGGCACAGATTCTAAAACATGCCCGGATTAGTTAGGTCCTGACGGGAAGCTTGGTCAAATGTCGTAGACCGTTTCTCCATTTTGACTAGACCTTAAAAATTAAAATTTCGAAATAAAGACAACGAGCCATATATAATTTTGGTATCATATGACCAATCGAAAGAATAGTATAGTCAAGAAACCCAATTCAGTCAAAAATAATGCAGTAACGTAATTATTTTGTAAAAAACGGCTGTTTTCAGCTTTTTGTTCATCAAATTAACCGTAGTTTTACGGCGCAAAAATTGAAGCCCGCTACT
>Ga0164243_10006347_pt1 | contig 17912 bp, 18 predicted proteins | sample OricompcompostOP_FD_108781 | JGI IMG/M metagenome (GOLD analysis project Ga0164243, IMG submission 108781) | Organic Plus compost microbial communities from Emeryville, California, USA - Original compost - Organic plus compost (OP) | ecosystem: Engineered > Solid waste > Mixed feedstock >... | reverse complement strand
GCGGTGGTGCCGACCACTTCCAGATCGGTGGCTTTTTCGCCGTTGGAAAAACCCATGCGATAGATTTGCCCGTCGCGGCGGATCGTCACTTCCAGAATCCTGGACAGCGCGTTCACCACCGACACGCCGACGCCGTGCAGGCCGCCGGAGAACTGGTAGTTCTGGTTGGAGAATTTGCCGCCCGCGTGCAGCGTGCAGAGAATCACCTCGACGCCGGGCTTGCCCTGCTCCGGGTGAATATCCACCGGCATGCCGCGGCCGTTGTCGGTACAGGTGAGGGAGCCGTCCTTGTGCAGGATCACGTCGATGCGATCGCAGTGCCCGCCCAGGGCTTCATCCACGCTGTTGTCGATGACCTCCTGCGCCAGATGGTTGGGGCGCGACGTGTCGGTGTACATGCCGGGGCGCTTGCGCACCGGATCGAGACCGGTGAGGACTTCGATGGATTCGGCCGTGTATTGTTTCGACATGCAATCTCCGTGGATGCGTTTATTCAGGGCGGCATTGTAAGAATTTAACGATGTCAGGCAAATAGCGGGCGAACCCCTGGAATGCGTGATTGCCGCCGGGTTCCACCGTTTGCCGGCAGCCTGCATAAAAATTGATCGCATCCTCGCAATCCAGCACTTCATCGCCGCGCTGCGCCAGCAGCCAGAGATTCGCGCTGGCCGGAGGCGCTGTCGACAACGCCGCCAGCTCCGCGACATCGCGCTCGTCCAAGGTGAAACGCCGCCCGGTGTAGGGGTTGTCGTGTTCGCCCAGGTAATGGCTGAGAAGCCGGTGCGGCCGCACCGCCGGATTGATCAGCACCGCGCGCAAACCATGGCGCACCGCCAGCAGCGTGGCGTAGAAACCGCCCATGGAACTGCCGATCAGACCGAGCGGCTCGCCGCCCGCGGCGCGCGCCTCCAACAGCGCCGCCTCCGCCGCCGCCAGCGCGCGGCCGGGTTGTTCGGGCAGCGCCGGGATGCGGCAGCGCCACGCGGGAAAATTCGTGGCGATGTAATCGGCCACCAGTCGCGCCTTGGCGGACTGCGGTGAACTGATGAAACCGTGCAGGTAAAGAAGGGTCGGGGTCGGCGTGCGGACCGTCATCGAATGCCGTACTCGTTCAGCGGAAGCGGCGACAGTGTATCTCGAAGCGCCCGCGCCTGAGCGCTCGATTTCACCCGCCGCAGGCGTCCGCGCGCGGCGCTCAATAACCGCTGGCGTTCAGGTCCACGTGAAATTCGCCGGCGACGCGGCTGACGCCGGTATCGATGCGGCCGTCCGGATGCAGATCGAGCCAGCGATAACCGGGCGCGCGGTCGTCCACGCGAAATTCATCGCTGCCCCTGGCGAACTGCACCGAGGTGGATGGCGAGGTCAGCACCCGGATATCGCCGCGCCAGGTATCCAGCTCCTGGTGCACGTGCCCCGACAACACGGCGCGCACCTGCGGAAAAGCGGCCAGCTCGCGCCAGAATTCCCCGGCGTTTTCGATCATCTGCGGATCGAGCCAGGCGGCGCCGACCGCGATCGCCGGATGGTGCGCGCAGATCAGCGCATGGCGTTGCGGATGAGCCTCGACACATGCGCGCAGCGCATCCAGTTCGGCGCGCGCGAGCCTGCCGCCGGAAGCGCCGGCAATGGTGGAGTCGAGCATGATGATCTGCCAGGCGCCACACAACAGCGTGCGCTCCAGGCAGGCGGCACCCGGCAGCGCCGCGCGCATCACGGCCGCGTCGTCATGGTTGCCGGGCAGCCAGCGCTGCGCCCGGCCCAGGCCGGCGACGGCGTCGCGAAAACGCAGGTAAGCGCGCGCGCTGCCCTGATCGGAGATATCGCCGGTGGCGAGCAGCGCATCGATGCGCGGCTGCTCCTCGCGCACCAGCGCCAGCACGGCCTGCAGACTGTGATCGGTATCCAGGCCGAGCAGGCGGCTGCCCGGCCGCTCGCCCAGGTGGCTGTCGGTGATTTGAACCAGACGCGGAGCCGCGCCCGTGGAGGAAGAAGGAATCACTGCTGCGGTCCCCAGGATTTGCCGCATTTATAGCCGTCGCGCGATAGTTACGCCACCGACAGGATAACGCCGCGCCCATGCCGAAGTTCACAAATCCGGGCCGGCGAAAAATCGCCGGTCCGCCCTGAAAGTTTTACAAGGAAGATTGCGCAGGGCCCCGGCCCGGCATTTTCAGCTTTCACAGAATTCGAACAGGGGCTTGTCGAGGCTGAAGCCGTGTTGCAGGCAGTGGCTCAGCCATTCGCCGAGAAAGCGATTCCACTGCGATTTTTCATCGGGTTGGAACATGGCGGGGTTCGGGTAATCGTAGCGCGGCTGCACCCGGCGCCGGCTGGTGAAGGCGATGACCTCGGCCAGCCGGGCATCGTGGTAGACACGCACGGTCAGGCGCGGCGCCACCGAGGGAATACCGGCCGGCAGCTGGCTGAACTCCAGCGTGGTGGTATAGGGGCTGCGCTCGATCACCGCGACATGCAGCTGCAGTTGCGCGCCGATGCCGAACGCGTGCGTGTCATCGTCCATCAGCGGCAGCAGGCGTTGCAGGCGCGCGTAATTCGCCTCGCATTCCGCCAGGTCCGCCGCCAGGTCAACCCGATACCGCCGTTTCATTGCTACCACTGCCACGCCAGAATTCCTCCGCGCCTCCCCCGGGAAGGCGCCTGTCTTTGAGATTATCCGTACTGCATCGCAATCATCCCGCGCGGCATTGAACATTGCGCAAAAACGCAGCAGCGCCGCCGCCGTCCATAACACGCCGAGCCACAGGGGCGCCGGCATCGCTTCCGGTGGAGTTTATGTGTCGCCTTAAAAATTATCCACCTTGCGACAATCGGTGCGGCGCCACGGCGCAGTTTGCTACACTGGCCCGCAATAATTTCCAGAGCCCTCAAGGACCTGCTCATGCCTGTGTTTTGCCAGCGCGCCGCCGGCGCGATCACCTTGGGAATCGCATTGAGTCTGGCGAGCCCCGCGGGCTACACCGATACCCTGCGCGATATCTACGAACTGGCGCTGAAAAACGACGCCAAGCTCCAGGCCGCCGCCGCCACCTATCGCGCCAACCTGGAGACCGAGCAGCAGGCCAAATCGCGCCTGCTGCCGCAGATCAATGCCGATGCCTCCTACACGCGCACCCGGCAGACGCAGGACTCCGAGGGCATCGATGTCGAGCCGACCGGCGATAGCGCCAATCCGTTCGCTTTTTCGATTCAGAAGGAACACACCAATCTGGACACGCGCAACCGCGCCTGGGGCGTGAACCTGTCCCAGCAGCTGTTCGATCTGCCCTCGTGGTTCAGTTTCAAGAGCGGCAAGGAACTCAGCAAACAGGCCGAGGCGCAGTTCGGCGCGGACCAGCAGGATCTCATAGTGCGGACCGCCGACGCCTATTTCAACGTGTTGCGCCAATGGGACAATCTACAGGTGTCGAAGTCCGAGGAGCTGACCGATAAACGCCAGCTCGATCAGGCCCAGCAACGCTTCGAAGTCGGCCTGACCGCCATCACCGACGTGCATGAGGCGCGTGCCGCCTTTGATGCCAGCGTGGCCCAGCGTCTGAGCGACGAGGGCGCGCTGGCCACGGCGTACGAGGCGCTGACCCAGCTGACCGGGCAGGAGCATGCCAACCTGTGGCGCCTGAACCGGGAATTTCCGGTGGTCGACCCCACTCCCTCGGACCGTGCCGAGTGGGTACAGTTCGCGCTCGACAATAACTTCAACCTGAAGGCCGCGCGCTACGCCGCCGACGCCGCGAGTGAAAACGCCAGCGCCAAACGCGCCGAACATCTGCCCAAGGTCACCGGCAGCCTGGGTTACCAGGACAATCACATCAGCGGCAGCCAGAACTCTTCGCCGCCGTCGCTGTTCACCCTGCCGCCGGGCGCGGACACCAGCACGCGCACCGCGGCGCTGACCATGACGCTGCCGTTGTACAGCGGCGGCTACACCAGCTCCCAGCAGCGCCAGGCGTATGAGCAGTACAACGCCGCGCTGGAACGCAGGATCGATACCGAACGCTCGGTGGTGCAGAACACCCGCGCCCAGCATATCGCCGCCACCACCGATGTGCAGCGCACACACGCCCGCGCGCAGTCGATCATATCCGCACAGAGCGCGCTCGACGCCACCCGTGCGGGTTACGAAGTGGGTACGCGCAACATCGTCGATGTGTTGCAGTCACAGCGCCTGCTGTTCGTTTCGCTGCGTGATTACGCCAACGCGCGCTATGACTACGTGATGGATCTGCTGCGCCTGAAACAGCAGGCCGGCACCTTGAGCCCGCAGGACATCCAGGATCTCAACCGCTGGCTGGTGGCGCCGGAATCGCCGCTGGCCAGCAGCTACACGGAACTGGAACACTGAGCGCCAACCGCGCTCAGCGCGCGGTTGAGTTCAGCAACACGTCCACCGCGTCACACAGGCGCGACAACGCCCCGCGATTGCTTTCCACCACGGCGCGGGCCCGCGCGCCGCGGCGCGCGCGCTCGGCATCGTTCGCCGCCAGTTCGACCAACGCATCCGCCAGCTGATCGGCGTCGTCCACCTTGCGCAGCGCGCCGGCTTCCTGCAGCAGCGCGGATATTTCCCGGAAATTGAAATCGCTGCGGCCGGTCAGCAGCGGCATGCCCCAGGCCCCGGGCTCCAGCATATTGTGGCCGCCGCGTTCCACCAGACTGCCGCCGACAAACGCCATATCCGCCAAACCGTACAGCGCCAGCAGCTCGCCCATGGTGTCGCCGAGCAGCACCGCCGTCTGCGCGTCGGGCTCGCGGCCGCTGCTGCGCCGGACACAGGAAAAGCCGTCGCGCTCGATCAACTGCGCCACCGAATCGAAACGTTCGGGATGACGCGGCACCAGAATCAACAGCACATCGCCGGCCAGCGCGCGCAGCCGGCGGTGCGCGGCCAGCACCATCTCGTCCTCGCCCGCGTGCGTGCTGGCCGCGATCCAGATCAGGCGATGCCCGGCCGCGCGCCACGACGCGCGCGTTCGCGCCGCGCGCGCGATCAATTCCGGATCGAGTTCGATATCGAACTTGATGCTGCCGCCGACCAGCAGCCGCTCCTGCGGCAAACCCAATTGCACGAAGCGCTGCCCGTCCGTCGCGTTCTGTGCGACCACGGTGTTCAGCTGGCGCAACAGCGCGCGCGTCAACGTGCGAAACCGCGCGTAACCGCGCGCTGATTTTTCCGAGAGCCGCGCGTTGGCCAACAACACCGGAATGCCGCGGCGCGCGCAGGCATGAATCGTGTTCGGCCACAATTCGGTTTCCATGATGATCAGCGCGCGCGGCCGCACCCGCTGTAGAAAACGCGCAATGCAATCGGGCAGATCATAAGGCGCATAAACATGAAACACGCTGTCGCCGAACAAATCGCGCACACGCTCCGAGCCGGTGGGCGTCATGGTGGTGAGCACCACGCGGGAATCCGGATGCGATGCGATGAGCGTGCGCACCAGCGGCGCGGCGGCGATCGTTTCACCCACGGAAACCGCGTGCACCCAGATGGTATTTTGCAAGGCGGCGGGCCGCGCGAAAAAACCGAAACGCTCGGCGATGCGCCGACGATACGCGGGCGCGCGCCGCGAGCGCCACAGCAAACGCGCCACGATCAACGGCAGCGCCAGGTAAAAAATGAACGTATAAAACCAGCGCATGATCACTCTTCACGCTCCGTAAATTTGGCGAACTCTTCCCGGTCCTCACACATGAGCATCGTATACTACGCGAACGAGACATCTGCACCAAAGCGTGTTTCCGCACATCCCAGGGAGTTGGTATGCGCATTGGAAAAACCCATGGAGCACTCTCTTTCGGCCTCGCGCTCATCCTGCTGTTGACCAGTTGCGGCGGTGGTGGAGGCGGCGGTGGCGACAGTCCCGCCAAAGCCGCCGCCGCGCCGCCGCCACCTTCACCACCTGCACAAAACAACGCTTTCGGATTGAGCAGCCGTCCCGCAACCGCCAGCCTGAACTTTCCCAGCCAGACCACCAGCGGTTCGGTCATGTTGCAAAACGTCGCCTCCGGGTTCACGTACCCGGTATTTTTCACCGCGATTCCAAACAGCGGCGGGCGCGGCGCCGTGGTCGAACAGGCCGGGCGCATTCGCGTTCTGCGGCCGGATTTCACCGTCGAATCGACGCTGCTGGATATCTCCCCGCAAGTCGTATTTTCCGGCGAGCAGGGCATGCTGGGCCTGGCCTTCGATCCGCAGGTCAGCAGCAACGGCTACTTCTATATCAGCTACGTTTCGCAGAAAACCGGCGGTCGCTGCGCCACCGCCAGCAACAATACCTGCACGCGCATTCTGCGTTTTCAGTTGAACGGCAGCCCCGGCAGCTTTCAGTACACGCAGGTCGCCGCCACCAGCGGCCAGATCGTGCTCGAAATCTCCCAGCCCTACGACACGCACAAAAGCGGCATGCTGCTGTTCGGCCCCGACGACAAACTGTATATCGGTGTCGGCGACGGCGGCGATTACGGCGATCCGCAGGGCAACGGCCAGAATCGCGCCACACTGCTCGGCAAGATTCTGCGCATCGATCCGACCGGCGGCACGCCTTACGCGGTTCCCGCCGACAATCCCTTCGTCGGCAATACCCAGGGCTGGCGCCCGGAGATCTGGGCATTCGGTTTCCGCAATCCCTGGCGCTTTTCCTTCGATCGCCAGGGCAACACGTTGTGGGCCGGCGATGTCGGCCAGGATACCTGGGAAGAAGTGGATATCGTCACCCGCGGCGGCAATTATGGTTGGGGCGCGCGCGAAGGCAAACACCCGTTCAATGGCGCGGCGGCGCCGCCGGATGCCATCGATCCGGTGTGGGAATACAAACACACCGACGGCATCGCCATCACCGGCGGTTATGTCTACCGCGGCAACGCCGCGCCCGCTCTGCAGGGCCAATATATCTACAGCGATTACGGCGCCGGCACGCTGTGGGCGCTCGATCCCGCCACCTTCACCAACAAGACCGTGCTGACCAATACCACGGGCATGCAGGTCAGTTCATTCGGCGAGGATGAAGCCGGCGAATTGTACGTGGTCGACTATTTCGGCGGCGCGCTGCTGCGCGTCGCCAGCGCCAGCGCCGACGGCGAGGCGATGCCGACATCGCTGTCCGCCACCGGCCTGTTCACCAGCCTCGCGCCGTTGCAGGCCGCCACCGGTTTGATCGAATACGATGTGAACACGCCGCTGTGGTCCGACGGCGCGGTGAAACGGCGCTGGATCGCCCTGCCCGAAGGCGGGCAGATCACCTTCGCCGCCGACGGCGCCTGGCAGCTGCCGGTGGGCAGCGTGGTGGTCAAGAACTTCGCGATGGCGATGGACCAGGCCAGTCCCAGTGTGCTGCGCAATCTGGAAACGCGCGTATTGATTCACCAGAACAGCGGCTGGGTCGGCTACACCTACCGCTGGAACGACGCGCAGACCGATGCGACGCTGCTCGACAGCGCGCAGTCGGAAACGCTGTCGATGCGCGATGCCAACGGCGTCGCCTTCACCCAGCAATACGATTATCCCAGCCCATCGCAGTGCCACAGCTGCCACACCGCTCAGGCGGGCCCGCTGTTGGGCCTGCGCACCCGTCAGCTCAATCGCAATTTCAATTACGTGGATGCGAATGGGCAGACCGTCAGCGACAATCAACTGCGCGCCTTCAACCATGTCGCACTGTTCAATACCGACATCGGCGGCACCGACCAATACGGCGCCTCGGCCTCGCTGGACAACAGCAGCGTCAATATCGGCCAACGCGCGCGCGATTACCTGGACGCGAACTGCTCGCAATGCCACCAGCCCGGCGGCCCCACCGGCGCCAGCATCGATCTGCGCGCCTCGGTGGCCATCGACGCCATGAACGTGGTGAATGCAACGCCCTCGGCGGGCGATCTCGGCATCAGCGGCGCGCGGATCATCGCGCCCGGCAGCAAGGAACACAGCGTGTTGTGGCAGCGTCTGCAAATCACCAGCGCCGGCGCCGGACGCATGCCGCCGCTGGGAACACACGCGGTCGACCAGGCCGCCGTCAACCTGATCGGCCAGTGGATCGACAGCCTGCCGCACTGAGCAGCGCCTCTGACAGCGGCCGGGGCGGCATGTATACTGCGCGCCTCGGTTCTCCCAAGCGACCTGCGCATGCTTTCAATCGACGTGGACATCGCCATCATCGGCGGCGGCATCGGCGGCCTGTGGCTGCTCAATCGCCTGCGCGCGCGCGGCTACAACGCCGTGCTGCTGGAGCGCAGCGCGCTCGGCGACGGCCAGAGCGTCAACTCCCAGGGCATGATCCACGGCGGCATCAAATACGCGCTCGGCGGCGCCCTGACCGGCTCCTCCGAGGCCATCGCCGACATGCCCGAACACTGGCGCCGCTGCCTGCGCGGCGAGGGCGATGTGGATCTGCGCGGCGCCGCTGTGCTGAGCGATCATTTCTACCTGTGGTCGACACAGGGCCTGGGATCGCGCCTGACCTCCTTCTTCGCCAGCAAACTCACCCGCGGTCGGGTGGAAACAGTGCGCCGCGACGAACGCCACCCCGCCTTCCAGAGCCCCGAATTCCACGGCAACCTGTACCGGCTGGTGGATATGGTGCTGGATGTGCCGTCGGTGCTTCAGATACTGGCGCAACGCTGCCCCGGCCGCATCTGGCGCCCCGACGCCGAACCCTTCGTGTTCGAGCGCAGCTCTAACGGCGATATCGAGGCGCTCGGATTCAGCGCCGGCGGCGAAGGCGTTCGCCTGCGCGCGTCGCGTTATGTGTTCAGCGCCGGCGCCGGCAACGAGGCGCTGCTGGCCCAACTCGACTGCAGCGGCCCGGCCATGCAGCGCCGACCGCTGCATCAGGCGTTGATCAAACACGATTATCCGCATCCGCTGTACGCGCATTGCACCGGCACCAATCCCAGCCCGCGCCTGACCATCTCCAGCCATCGCGCCCGCGACGGCAAATGGGTCTGGTACCTGGGCGGCGATCTCGCCACCGAAGGCGTGGCGCTGGATGAGGCAGCGCTGATCGATAAGGGCAGGCGCGAGCTGAAAGAACTGTTTCCCTGGATCGATTTCGGCGCCGCCGAGTGGGCCGCGCTGCGCATCGACCGCGCCGAACCGCGCCAGAAAGGTCTGGTGAAACCGGATCAGGCCTTCGCCGCAACGGCGTCCGGCTGCACCAACCTGATCGTGGCGTGGCCGACCAAACTCACGCTGGCGCCCGACATGGCCGATCAGGTCGAGGCATTGCTGGCGCTGGAGCCGGGCGCAGCAGCGCTGCCTGAGCCGTGCGCAAGGCTGCCGGCGCCCGGCGTCGCGCCGCCCTGCTGGCTCACTCTGTTCTGATTTTTTCGCGAGAGCTTCGCACTTTTTCCGCCACCGGCGCTCCAAGCCCGGCGCGTCGGAAACACCGGGAACGAAACCATCATGCTACGCCGCCGCTTCGGCAGTACCGATATCGAGATCAGCCCGCTGGGCCTCGGCACCGTCAAGCTGGGCCGCGACCAGGGCGTGAAATATCCGCAGCGGTTCACGATTCCCGATGACCGCGCCGCCGCCGATCTGCTGGCGCTGGCGCGCGATCTGGGCATCAACCTGATCGATACCGCGCCCGCCTACGGCAACAGCGAACAGCGATTGGGAGCGCTGCTCGCCGGCCAGCGCGCGCAGTGGGTCATCTGCACCAAGGTGGGCGAGGAATTCGACAACGGCGTGTCGCATTTCGATTTCAGCGCGGCGCATACGCGGCGCAGCATCGAGCGCAGCCTGCGCCGGCTGGCCACCGATTATCTCGATATCGTGCTGGTGCATTCCGACGGCAACGATCTGGAAATCATCGACGGCGCGGTGCTCGATGTGCTGGAGCAATGCAAACGCGAAGGACTTTTGCGCGCCTACGGCGTCTCCACCAAAACCGTGGCGGGCGGCGTGGCGGCGGCGCAGCGCAGCGATGCCGTGATGGTCACGTATCACGTCGGTTACACCGAGGAGAGTGCCGTGCTGGATTATTGCGCGGCGCACGGCAAGGGCGTGCTGATCAAAAAGGCGTTCGCCTCCGGCCACACCGGCGATCCGGCGCAGGCGCTGCAATTCGTGTTCAGGCAGCACGCCGTCAGCAGCGTCATCGTCGGCACGATCAACCCCGACCATCTGCGTCAGAACGTGGCGGCCGCGCACGCCGCGCTGACGGCCTGAACCCGGAGGTGAACACAGCGCGCAGACCGCTTTTCGAGCCCTTGAGTTGTTTTTGTCGATCCCTAAAATAACGGCCAAAGCCGATTCGGAAACCAGACCATGTTGGAAAAATTCGTAGAACGCGCCATGTATGCCGCCCGCTGGCTGGGCGCGCCGATTTATCTCGGCCTGAGCTTCGCCCTGCTGGCGCTCGCCATCAAGTTTTACCAGGAACTGCTCCATGTCCTGCCCCATATTTTCGAAATCGCCGAGGCCGATCTGGTGCTGGTGGTGTTGTCGCTGGTGGATATGTCGCTGGTCGGCGGCCTGATCGTGATGGTGATGTTGTCCGGCTACGAAAATTTCGTTTCGCAGCTCGACATCGACGAGAATTCGGAAAAGCTGAGCTGGCTCGGCAAGATGGATTCGACCAGCTTGAAGAACAAAGTGGCCGCGTCCATCGTCGCCATTTCATCCATTCATCTGCTGCGGCTGTTCATGAATGCGGCCAACACACCCAACGATAAATTGATGTGGTATGTGATCATCCATCTCACCTTCGTCGCGTCGGCCTTCGCCATGGGCATGCTGGACAAGGTGACCCGTCACTGAAAAAAACACGCGGGGCCCGGCCCCGCCGCAATTTCTTTTTGGAATTTTTCTCGGCGGCGAGTCTTCAGCTCACGCGCTCAAACAACAAATCCCATACGCCGTGGCCGAGCCGTTCGCCGCGCATTTCGAATTTGGTTTTCGGCCGCTGCTCCGGCCGCGGCGCGTAACCCTCTCCCGACTGATTCTTGAAACCCGGCGCGTGTGTCAACACTTCCAGGATGTGTTCGGCATAGTCCTGCCAGTCGGTGGCGACGTGCAGCACACCGCCGATGGCCAGCTTGCGGCGCAGCAGTTGCAGGAACTCCGGCTGGATCAGGCGGCGCTTGTGGTGTTTTTTCTTGTGCCAGGGATCGGGGAAAAAAATCTGCACGGCCGCGAGGCTGTTTTCGGGAATGCACTGCTCGAGCACTTCCACCGCGTCGTCGCAGTAGGCGCGGATGTTTTCAACACCCGCCTCGGCCATGCTGTGCAGCAACTTGCCGACACCGGGGCGATGCACTTCGATGCCGATGAAGTCCTTGTCCGGCGCGGCCTTGGCCATCGCCACCAGCGACTGCCCCATGCCGAAGCCGATTTCCAGCACCACCGGCGCGTTGCGGCCGAAGGTGCGCTCGAAATCCAGCCGCCCCTGTTCGCGCTCCAGGCCCTTGTCCGTCCAGTACTCGTCCAGGGCGCGCTGCTGCCCGGCCGTCATGCGGCCGGTGCGCAGCACGAAGCTGCGGATGCTGCGCAGGTGTTTGGCGTCGGTTTCGCTGTCGGTCGCCGTCATCACACGCTCTCCGCCCAGCGCCACGCCGCCAGCGCCAACAGCAGCCAGCCGGCCAGGAACGCGACGCCGCCGATCGGCGTGATGGCGCCGAGCCAGCGCACACCGCTGATGCTGAGCACGTACAGGCTGCCGCTGAACACCACGATGCCCGCGAAGAACAGGGCGCCGCTCCAGCGCAGCAGGCTGCTCGGCGAAAACTGGAACATCAATACCGCCACGGCCAGCAGGGCCAGGGTGTGATAGAAGTGGTACTGCACGCCGGTCTGATAGACGGCGAGCATGTCCGCGCTGAGTTTTTGCCTGAGACCGTGCGCGCCGAAGGCGCCCAGCGCCACCGCGACAAAACCGTTGAGCGCAGCCAGTAACAGATAAATTTTCGCCATGGATTCGTTTCCGCGAGCGCGGCTCCAGCGTTGTGCATCGAAGGGCGCGATTGTACCGGTTGAGGAGCGGGAAGAAAAAACTTTGCCGCCTTTGCGCGCCCATAAAAAAACCGCCCGTGGGCGGTTTTTTGGAGCGGGCCTGGGGTCAGGCCGTCAACATCGCCCTGACCTTGTTCATGGCGTTGTTTTCCAGCTGCCGGATGCGCTCGGCCGAAACCTTGTACTTGGCCGCCAGATCGTGCAGCGTCGCCTTGTCGTCGGTCAGCCAGCGACTGGCGATGATGTCGCGGCTGCGGTCGTCGAGCTGTTCCAGGGCGACGGCCAGCTGTTGGTGGCTGTTCTCTTCCCAGTCTTCCTCTTCCAGCTGCAACGCCGGATCGGTGCGGTGGTCTTCCAGGTAGTGCACCGGCGCGACCATGTCGTCGTCATCGTTCGGGCTGGCGTCGAAGGTCATGTCCGATGCGGACAGGCGCCCCTCCATCTGCCGCACCTCGCGCACATCCACGCCCAGGTCGTCGGCCACCGCCTGCGCCTCGTCGTTGGTCAGCCAGGCCAGCCGCTTTTTCGCGCCGCGCAGGTTGAAGAACAGTTTGCGCTGGGCCTTGGTGGTGGCGATCTTGACGATGCGCCAGTTGCGCAGGATGTATTCGTGCATCTCCGCCTTGATCCAGTGGACCGCGAAGGACACCAGACGCACGCCCTTTTCCGGGTTGAAGCGCTTCACCGCCTTCATCAGGCCGACGTTGCCTTCCTGCACCAGATCGGCCAGGGGCAGGCCGTAGCCCACGTAGGTCTTGGCGATGTGCACCACGAAACGTAGGTGGGCCATGACCAGTTCGCGGGCGGCTTCCATGCTTTCGTTGTAATACAGTTGCTCCGCAAGCTCGCGCTCGCGTTCCGCGCTGAGTACGGGAATGCCGCTCACCGCCTGCATATAGGCGCTGAGGTTGCCCCCCGGTACCAATTGCTGAACAGGCATGACACCCGTATTCATGGCGATCCTCCTAAGAATCCTGTGCCGCGTTCTACCCCGCCATCCGGCAGGGCAGAGCAGTCTAGCACTCCGGGTATTAGAGTGCTAATGGCAAAAAAGTTCATTGCAGGCCGCGCTACCGTTAGTCTGACCGGGTGATGGCCGGCGAGTTGCATCGCGCCTCGGCGCGGCTGGATGCACCTCAGCGCGGCTGGATCGCGCCCAGGTGCCGGCCCACCGACAGCCACGCGCCCAGCCAGCCGAGGCCGACGGCGCACAGCAGCAACAGCGCGATATGGCGGATGTCGAGGCCGTGCAGGCTGAACTGGCTGGCGTAGAGATCGGCCAGATGCGCCACCGGATTGCCCAGCCAGCTCAGGCCCAGGCTCAGAATCAGGCAGGCGACGGCGCCGCCGCCCAGGCCGAACCAGATGCCGGTATACAGGAACGGCCGGCGCACGAAGGCGTCGGTGCCACCCACCAGCTTCACCACCAGGATCTCATCGCGCCGGCTTTCGATGGCCAGCCGGATGGTATTGCCGATCACCAGCAGCACGCCCAGCCCCAGCATCAGCGCCAGCCCCAGCGCGATGCGGCGGCCGATATCGAGCATGGCGTACAGGCGTTCCACCCATTGCAGGTCGAGCACGGCCTTGTCCACCTCCGGCAGCGCCTTGACCTCCTCGAACAGACGCTGCACCGCCGCCGCGTCCTGCTCCCCGGCCTTCGGCCGCACCAGGATGACCGCGGGCAGCGGGTTGTCGTCGAGATGATCGAGCACTTCGCCGAAGCCGGACAGCTGCCGGAATTCCGCCAGCGCCTGCTCGCGCGATACATACTGCGCCCGCGCCACATCGGCGCGCCTGCCGAGCCGCTCGCTCAGCGCCTTGCCCGCGGCCTCCTCGGTGCCCTGGCGCAGGAACAGCGACATCTGCGGCGCGCCGTCCCAGGCGGTGCTGAGCTGGGCCAGATTGTCGAGCGCCACATACAGGCTGCCCGGCAGCGCCAGCGCGATGCCGATCACCAGCCAGGTGGCGAGACTGCCGAGCGGATTGCGCAGCATGCGCATCAGGCTTTCACCCGCCACCTGCCGGTGGTGCAGACCGTAACTGGCCAGGCGGTCGCGCAGGCTGATGCGGCGCGGGCTGGCGGCGGATTTGCGCACGTCGGCGCGCAGCACGTCGTCCTTGGCCGATTTGCCGGAGGTGGCCGCCGCCTTGATCATCGAATCCTTAAGCATGTTCCGGCTCCTCCCCGACCGGCCCCACGCCGCGCAGCAGGCCGCCGTCGCGCAGGGTCAGCAGGCGGTGCGGCATGCGCGCGATCAGCCCCAGGTCGTGGCTGGCGATCAGCACGGTCACGCCCACCTGATTGAATTGTTCGAACAGGCGCATGACCTCGCCGGACAATTCCGGATCGAGGTTGCCGGTCGGCTCGTCCGCCAGCAGCACCGGCGGCTTGTGCACCACCGCGCGGGCGATGCCGACCCGCTGCTGCTCGCCGCCGGACAGGGTGACGGGCTTGGCTTTTTCCTTGTTGAGCAGCCCGACCTTGTCCAGCGCCGCGCGCACCCGCCGGCCGATCTCGCGCGGCTGGTAGCCGAGGATCATCAGCGGCAGCGCCACGTTGTCGAACACGGTGCGGTCCAGCAGCAGCTGGTGGTTCTGGAACACCACGCCGATCTCCCGGCGCAGCAGCGGTATGCGCCGCGCCGGCAGCCGGTTCAGGTGATGGCCGTTGACCTGGATCTGGCCGCTGCTGGGCCGCTCCATCATCATGATCAGCCTGAGCAGCGTGCTCTTGCCGGCGCCGGAGCGGCCGGTCAGGAACAGCATTTCGCCGCGGGGAATCTGGAAACTGACATCCTTCAGCGCCTCGACACCGCCCGGATAGCGCTTGGATACACCTTTGAACTCGATCAAGACCCTTGCGACTCCCTATCGGAACACCGGCCGGCGCCGGATTCATTATCGGACCCGTTCAATCATAGATGGCGCGCCGCGACACTCCAGCTCAGGCGTCGGCCTCGCGCTGGAACAGGGCGCGGATGAACTCATCCGCCTGGAACGGGCGCAGGTCCTGCGCCTGCTCGCCGACGCCGATGAAACGGATCGGCAGCCGGCACTGCTGGCTGATCGCGAAGATGATGCCGCCCTTGGCGGTGCCGTCGAGTTTGGTCAGGGCGATGCCGGTGACACCGACCGCCTCCTGGAAGTGACGGGCCTGGGACAGGGCGTTCTGGCCGGTGCCGGCGTCGAGCACCAGCATGACCTCGTGGGGCGCGCCGGGGTCGAGCTTGCGCAGCACGCGCAGCACCTTCTTCAGCTCCTCCATCAGGTTGTCCTTGTTGTGCAGGCGGCCGGCGGTGTCGGCGATCAGCACATCGGTGCCGCGCGAGCGCGCCGCCTGCAGCGCGTCGTACAGCACCGAGGCGCTGTCGGCGCCGGTGTGCTGGGCGATCACCGGCACCTGGTTGCGCTCGCCCCAGACCTGCAACTGCTCCACCGCGGCGGCGCGGAAGGTGTCGCCCGCCGCCAGCATCACCGATTTGCCCTCATCGCGCAGGCGTTTGGCCAATTTGCCGATGGTGGTGGTCTTGCCGACGCCGTTCACGCCCACCATCAGGATGACGTAGGGCTTGTGACTGGTATCGATCACCAGCGGCGCCACCGCCGGCTCCAGCAGGGATTTCAGCTCATCCTGCAGGGCGCGGTACAGCGCGTCGCTGTCCGCCAGCTCCTTGCGCGATACCCGGCTGGTCAGGTTTTTCATCAGCGCCTGGGTGGCCTCGATGCCGACATCGGCCATCAGCAGTTGGGTTTCCATCTCCTCCAGCAGGGCGTCGTCGATGGCCTTCTTGCCGAGAAACAGATTGCCGAGTCCCTCGGAAAAGTTGCTGCTGGTGCGGCGCAGGCCGGATTTGAGCCGGGCGAACAGACCTTCCTTGCGCGCGGGTTCGGCCTGGATGGGCGCAAGCGGCGCGGGCGCGGCTTCAACGGGTTTGCTCTCGACGGGCGCCACCGGCGCCGGGGCGGGGGCGATGGCTTCGGGCTGCGCAGGCTCGGGCGCCGCGGCGGGTTGTTCGGCGGGAGCGCTCGACGGAGCCGGCGCGTCGGTGTTCTGGTTCTTGCGGAAACGGTCGAAAAACTTCATGGGGGATCGCTATCGGGATCGCTGTGGAAACATGCTAAAGTGGGCCGCTCAAGCCCTGCGGAAAGCGATCATCCTACCATCCCGACATGGTTAAACCGAGTAAAAGTTACGCCCGAGCGCCCCTGGGCGAAGGCGGCGAGCTGCGCATCATCGGCGGCTCCTGGCGCGGGCGGAAACTGCGCTTTCCGGCCCTGCCGGGTCTGCGTCCCAGCCCGGACCGGGTGCGCGAAACCCTGTTCAACTGGCTCGCGCCGGTGCTGCCCGGCGCCTCCTGCCTGGACCTGTTCGCCGGCAGCGGCGCGCTCGGGCTGGAAGCCCTGTCCCGGGGCGCCGCCGGCTGCTGTTTCGTCGATAGCGCCGGCAGCGCCTGCGCGCGCATCGGCGAGCATCTGCAACGGCTCGGCGCAACCGGCGGCCGGGTGGTCAACGCCGACAGTCTGCGCTGGCTGCAAGCGCGGCCGGAGCCGGCGCCCGGCTTCGACGTGGTGTTCCTCGACCCGCCCTTCGGCCAGGGCCTGCTGGAGCAGTGCTGCACACAGCTGGAACAGAACGGCTGGCTGGCCGATGAAGCGCTGATCTACATGGAATCCGGCGGCGCTGAGCCGCTGCCGCCGCTGCCGTCGAACTGGCGGCTGCATCGGGACAAACGCGCCGGCCAGGTCGCCTACCGGTTGTTCCGACGCGAGGCCGGCGCGTTGTCGGCGGGGCGCCAAATTGGCTAGTATCGCGGTCCGGCGTTTTTGCCCTCCGACCGCAGCACAGAGACAGGCCGCAGCATGAAAACCGTCATTTATCCCGGTACCTTCGACCCCATCACCAACGGTCATGTCGATCTGGTGGAGCGCGCCGCCGCGATCTTCGACAAGGTGATCCTGGCGATCGCCTTCAGCGAGAAGAAACGCCCGCTGTTCAACCTGGAGGAGCGCATCGACCTGAGCCGGCGCGCGCTGTCCCGCGTCGGCAACCTGGAAATCCTCGGCTACAGCAACCTGCTGGTGGATTTCGCCCGGGCCAACAACGCGCGTTTCGTGCTGCGCGGGGTGCGCGCGATCGCCGATTTCGAATACGAATTGCAGCTCGCCAACATGAACCGGGCCATGTACCCGGAGCTGGAAACCGTATTCCTGACGCCGACCGAGCGCCACGCCTTCATCTCCTCGACCCTGGTGCGGGAGATCGCCGCCATGGGCGGCGACGCCACCCAGTTCGTGCCGCCGGTGGTGGCGGACGCCCTGCGCGAACGTTTTCCCGGCCAGTCCAACGCCTGACTGACCGCCCAACCAGCGAGATCGATGTAACGCGATGGCACTGAAAATCACCGATGACTGCATCAACTGCGATGTCTGCGAGCCCGAGTGCCCCAACGAGGCCATCTATCAGGGCGACGAGATCTACGTCATCGACCCGAACAAATGCACCGAATGCGTCGGCCATTTCGATGCGCCGCAATGCCAGCAGGTATGTCCGGTGGACTGCATTCCCCTGGATGACGACCACCGCGAGACCGAGGCCGAGCTGATGGTCAAATATCAACGCCTGATCGCGGCCAAACGCTGACCATGTGCCGCCTGCTGAGCGCGCTGCTGCTTCTCCTGTGCTGCCAGGGCCTGAACGCGGCCACCGACAGCGTCATTCCCGAAGCCGCCAGCGGTTTCGGCGAAGTCAAGACCGCCCGCGCCGAGCACTACATGGCGGTCACCGCCAACCCGCTGGCCACCCAGGCGGCGCTCGACACGCTGCGCCGCGGCGGCTCCGCCGTGGACGCGACCATCGCCGCGCAGCTGGTGCTGGGGCTGGTGGAACCGCAGGCATCGGGCCTGGGCGGCGGCGCCTTCATGCTGTACTGGGACAACGGCG
>Ga0164243_10006346_pt1 | contig 17914 bp, 14 predicted proteins | sample OricompcompostOP_FD_108781 | JGI IMG/M metagenome (GOLD analysis project Ga0164243, IMG submission 108781) | Organic Plus compost microbial communities from Emeryville, California, USA - Original compost - Organic plus compost (OP) | ecosystem: Engineered > Solid waste > Mixed feedstock >... | reverse complement strand
CCGTCGGCGTCATCTGGTTCGGCGGCCACCGCGTCGAGTCCGGCGCCATGGAGGTCGGCGCGCTGACCGCCTACATCGCCTACCTGATGCAGGTCGTGATGTCGGTGATGATGGCGACCTTCATGATGATGATGATCCCGCGCGCGGCCGTCTGCGCCGAGCGGATCCAGGAGGTCCTCGACACCTCGACGTCGGTGGTGCCTCCCGCCGACCCGGTGCACCAGCTGGCGACGCCGGGCACTCTCGATCTCGACGCGGTGACCTTCGCCTATCCCGGAGCCGAGCAGCCGGTGCTCCGCGCGGTGGACCTGCACGCGCGCCCCGGCGAGACCGTCGCGGTGATCGGCTCCACCGGGGCCGGCAAGACCACGCTGGTCAACCTCGTGCCCCGGATGTTCGACGCGACCGGCGGCGAGGTGCGCGTCGGTGGCGTCGACGTACGCCGGCTCGCACCGGAGGTGCTGTGGGCGCAGCTGGGCCTGGTGCCGCAGAAGGCGTTCCTCTTCTCCGGCACGGTGGCGACGAACCTGCGCTACGGCAAGCCGGACGCCACGGACGAAGAGCTCTGGGACGCCCTCGAGATCGCCCAGGCGAAGGAGTTCGTGGCCGCGATGCCTGGTGGCCTCGAGGCGCAGATCGAGCAGGGCGGCGGCAACGTCTCCGGGGGACAGCGCCAGCGACTCGCGATTGCCCGAGCGGTGGTACGCCGGCCCGCGCTGTATCTCTTCGACGACGCCTTCTCGGCGCTCGACGTCGCCACCGACGCCCGGTTGCGAGCGGCGCTGGCGCCGGTGACCCGAGATGCCACCGTCGTGGTGGTGGCGCAGCGGGTCGCGACGATCCGCGATGCCGATCGGATCATCGTGCTCGAGGACGGTGCGGTCGTCGGCACCGGAACCCACGACGAACTGCTGCTCGACTGTCCGACCTACCAGGAGATCGTCACATCGCAAGGCTTCGTGGCGACCGAGGGAGCCGCATCATGAGTCGCGGGGAGCTGAAGAAGACCGAGCGCATCGAGGCCGGCGGCCCCGGCCGCGGTCCGATGGGCGGCGCGATGGTCGCGAGCAAGGCGATGAACTTCCGGGGCTCGCTGCGCCGGCTGCTCGCGCGGATGCGGCCGGAGAAGGCCCGCACCCTGGCGGTGCTCGTGCTCACGGTGCTCAGTGTGGTGGCGACCTCGGTGGGCCCGCGAGTCCTCGGCCATGCCACCGACCTGGTCTTCAACGGCCTCATCGGCGGCCGGCTCCCCGAGGGATTGACGAAGGACGAGGCCGTCGAGTCACTGCGTGCCGCCGGCGACGACCAGGTGGCCGACATGGTGTCGGCGATGGACGTCGTGCCGGGCCAGGGAGTCGACTTCCACGCGGTCGGGATGGTGCTGCTCGGGGTGCTGGCGATCTACGTGTGCGCCGCCGCGCTCGCCTGGGCCGCGGGCTACCTGCTCAACGACGTGGTGCAGTCGGTGATCCGGCGGTTGCGCTCCGACGTCGAGGACAAGGTGCACCGGCTTCCACTGGACTACGTCGACAGCCAACCGCGTGGCGAGCTCTTGAGCCGGGTGACCAACGACATCGACAACCTCGGTCAGTCGCTCCAGCAGACGCTGAGCCAGCTGCTCACCGCGGTGCTGTCGGTCCTCACGGTGCTCGCCATGATGCTGTGGATATCCCCGCTGTTGGCGCTCATCGCCCTGGTCACGGTCCCGATCTCGATGTTCGTCGCCAGCGCGGTGATGAAGCGCTCGCAGGGCATGTTCGTGCAGCAGTGGCGGCGGACCGGTCGGCTGAACGCGCATATCGAGGAGAGCTTCACCGGCCACACCCTGGTGAAGGTCTTCGGGCATCAGGCCGACGCCGAGCGGAGGTTCGCCGAGGAGAACGACGAGCTGCACAAGGCGTCATGGTCGGCTCAGTTCGTCAGCGGGCTGATCATGCCGATCATGATGTTCGTCGGTAACCTCAACTACGTCGCGATCGCGGTGGTGGGTGGTCTCCGGGTGGCCAGCGGCAACCTGTCGCTGGGCGAGGTGCAGGCGTTCATCCAGTACTCGCGCCAGTTCACCCAGCCGCTGTCGCAGTTGGCATCGATGGCCAACCTGCTGCAGTCCGGCGTCGCCTCGGCGGAGCGGGTGTTCGAGCTGCTCGACGCTCCCGAGGAGGTGCCGGAGCGGCAGGGCGCGCTGACGGGGCGGCGAGGTGAGATCCGATTCGACGACGTCTCCTTCAGCTATGAGCCCGACCGGCCGTTGATCGAGGAGCTCTCGCTGGTGGCCCGGCCTGGCGAGACCGTGGCGATCGTCGGCCCGACCGGTGCCGGCAAGACGACCCTGGTCAACCTGCTGATGCGCTTCTACGAGGTCGACGGCGGCCGGATCACCTGGGACGGCGTCGACATCGCGTCGGTGCCACGCGGGGAGCTGCGCGGCCGGATCGGGATGGTCCTGCAGGACACCTGGCTCTTCGAGGGCACGATCCGCGACAACATCGCCTACGGCCGACCCGGCGCCTCACAGGAGGAGATCCGCGCTGCCGCCAAGGCGACCTTCGTCGATCGCTTCGTGCACTCGCTGCCTGACGGCTACGACACGTTGCTCGAGGAGGGCGGCGCCAATCTCTCGGCGGGGGAGCGGCAGCTGCTCACCATCGCTCGGGCGTTCCTCTCGGATCCGGAGCTGCTGATCCTCGACGAGGCGACCAGCTCGGTCGACACCCGCACGGAGCTGCTGCTGCAGCAGGCGATGGCGGTGCTCCGGCGGGACCGCACCGCCTTCGTGATCGCCCACCGGCTCTCCACGATCCGCGACGCCGACCTGATCCTGGTGATGACCGACGGACGGATCGTCGAGCAGGGCACCCACGACGAGCTGGTGGCCGCCGACGGTGCCTATGCGCGGCTGGCCGCCGCGCAGTTCGCCGGCCAGCCGGCCTGAGGCGGTACGGCGCGCGGCGGCGTCAGCGCCAGCCGAGCGCGGGCGCGACGTGGGTGAGGATGCTCTCGATGACGTGGGCGTTGTAGTCGACACCCAGCTGGTTGGGCACGGTGAGCAACAGGGTGTCGGCCGCGGCGATCGCCTCGTCCTCGCGGAGCTGCTCGACCAGCACGTCGGGCTCGGCGGCGTACGACTTGCCGAAGCGGGCGGTCCCGCCGTCGATGTGGCCGACCTGGTCGGTGCTGTCGCCGTCGCGGCCGAAGTAGGCCCGATCGACGTCGTTGGTGAGCGCGAAGATGCTGCGGCTGACCGAGACTCGCGGCTCGAAGTCGTGGCCGGCGCCGCGCCAGGCGTCGCGGAACTGCTGGATCTGCTCGGCCTGCAGCTGGTGGAAGGGCACACCGGTGTCTTCGGTGAGCAGCGTGGAGCTCATGAGGTTCATGCCCTGCTCCGCCGCCCAGACCGCGGTCGCACGGGTGCCGGCGCCCCACCAGATGCGTTCGCGCAGACCGGGCGAGTGCGGCTCGACACGAAGCAGGCCCGGAGGGTTGGGGAACATCGGCCGCGGGTTGGGCTGGGCGAATCCCTCGCCCTTCAGCACCTCGAGGAGCACCTCGGTGTGGGTGCGCGCCATGTCGGCGTCGCTCTGGCCTTCGCTGGGCTGGTAGCCGAAGTAGCGATAGCCGTCGATCACCTGCTCCGGTGACCCTCGGCTGATCCCCAGCTGGAGGCGGCCGTCGGCGATGAGGTCGGCAGCCCCCGCGGTCTCGGCGAAGTAGAGCGGATTCTCGTAGCGCATGTCGATCACGCCGGTGCCGATCTCGATCCGCTCCGTCCGGGCGCCGATGGCCGCCAGCAGTGGGAACGGCGAGGCCAGCTGTCGGGCGAAGTGGTGCACCCGGAAGTAGGCGCCGTCGGCGCCCAGCTCCTCGGCGGCCACTGCCAGATCGATGGACTGGTGGAGCACCTCGGAGGCATTGCGGGTCTGCGACCCCGGCGACTCCGACCAGTGCCCGAACGACAGGAAGCCGATCCTCTTGGTCATGCCCCCAGCCTGCCACGGCCGCACACGGGTCTTGACGGCATACGTACCGTTGGTATGACGCACTGGCGCGGGTGGCAGGCAAAGGCGAGCGCAGGAGGCAGGGTGGACAGGACGACGGTGGACCGGCTCATGGACGTGCCCGGCGTACGCACCGCCCGGGAGGGCGCGCACTGGGCGCTGACCCACGGATTGCCGCGGATGCTGATCGCCCGGCTGGCGGCGAAGGGCGACCTGCAGGCGCGACTCATCCTCTCCAGCAGCCAAGACGACCAGTCGATGTTCGACCTGATCGAGGAGGTCCGGGCGCGCGGACCGGTCGTGAAGAGCGGCCTCGCCTACCTCACCCCCGACCATGCTGCGGTGCGCGAGGTGCTCACCAGCAACGACTTCTGTACCGGGATCCCGGGGCGCACGGGTCTGCTCGGGGCACTCGCGGAGCGACTTGCCTTCGACGTGCTGCACCCGGTCGAGCCGCCGTCGCTGCTGGTCACCGAGCCGCCCGACCACACCCGCTACCGCAAGCTGGTGATGCGGGTCTTCACCATGCGCGCCGTCGAGCGGCTGCGCGTGCGCACCGAGGAGATCGCGCAGGGCCTGCTCGACGACCTGGAGCGGCAGGCCGCGACCGGCGCCGAGGTCGACCTGATCGAGCAGTACTGCGCGTTGTTGCCGGTCACCGTGATCGCCGAGATCCTGGGCGTGCCGGAGCAGGACCGCGAGCGGGTGTTGGCCTTCGGCGCGGCGGCGGCCCCGAGCCTCGACCTCGGACTCCCGTGGCAGACCTACCGCGAGGTCAACCGGGCGCTGGCCGACTTCGACGCCTGGCTCGGCAGTCACCTGGAGAGCCTGCGCCGCAATCCGGGCGACAATCTGCTGAGCGAGCTCGTCGCTGTGCAGACCGAGGAGGGGGTGCTCTCCGAGGTCGAGCTGAAGTCGACCGCCGGCCTCGTGCTGGCCGCCGGCTTCGAGACCACCGTCAACCTCCTGGGCAACGGCATCGCGCTCCTGCGCCGGCATCCGGAGCAGCTCGCCACCCTCCAGGAGCGGCCGGACCTGTGGGCCAACGCCGTGGAGGAGGTGCTCCGCTTCGACCCTCCGGTGCTGCTCACCGGCCGCCAGTGCCAGGCCGACACAGAGGTCGCCGGTCGCCGGATGCGTGCGGGCGACCTGGTCACGACCATGCTGGCCGGTGCCAACCGCGACCCGGCCGTCTTCATCGACCCGGAGCGCTTCGACGTGACCCGGGAGAACGCGAGGGAGCACCTCTCCTTCTCGGCCGGCCGGCACCACTGCCTCGGCGCGATGCTGGCCCGCATGGAGGGCGAGGTGGGACTGCGGATGTTCTTCGACCGCTTCCCCGACGTGCGGCTGCTGCCGGGAGCACACCGCCGCTCCACCCGCATCCTGCGCGGCTTCGAGACGCTGCCCGCCGCCCTCGATCCGGTCACCGCGTCGCTCTGAATCCGCGTCAGCGAGATCGGGGTTGCCGGGGCGCGGCGGTCCGGAGAGCATGGCCGCCATGACCGAAGAGACTCCCGGCGCCCTCTATGAGGTGCGCGGCAACGTCGCCCTGATCACCCTCAATCGCCCCGAGGCGATGAACTCCGTCAACCGGGCGCTCTCGACCGGCCTGGGCGAGGGCCTCGAGCGGGCCGACCAGGATCCGACCGTCCGGGTGGTGGTGCTCACGGCGACCGGCCGCGCCTTCTGCGCCGGCATGGATCTCAAGGCGTTCGCGGCGGGCGAGGACGTCTCCGCGGCGGGCCACCCCGAGTGGGGGTTCGCCGGCATGGTGCGGCACCCGATCAGCAAGCCGGTGATCGCCGCCGTGAACGGCTTCGCCATGGGCGGCGGCACCGAGCTGGTGCTCGCCGCTGACCTCGCGGTGGCCGCGGAGTCGGCGAAGTTCGGGCTCCCGGAGGTCAAGCGGGGCCTGGTCGCTGCGGCCGGAGGGGTCCTGCGCCTGCCCCGGCAGATCCCGGTGCGCAAGGCGATGGAGCTGGCGTTGACGGGTCGGGCGGTGACCGCCCAGGAGGCGGCAGACCTCGGCCTGGTCAACCGGGTGGTCGACGACGAGGCGCTGCTGGAAGCCGCCTTCGAGCTGGCCGCGGAGATCGCGGCCAACGCTCCGCTCGCGGTGCAGGCGACGAAGAGGATGATCCACGAGCAGGCGCGCTTCGGGTCCGACCTCGACGACGAGATCTGGCAGCACCACGACGAGGTCCTGCTGCCGGTCTTCCGCACGGCGGACGCCATGGAGGGCGCGGTCGCCTTCGCCGAGAAGCGGACCCCGGTCTGGAAGGGCGAGTGACGGCGTACCGACTCGGGCGTCAGCAGAGCGCGAGCATCTCGGTGAGGGCACGCCGCTCGCTGGCATCGACACCGAGGCGCCAGGCGCGCTTCACCGCGGTCCATCGGCGCGCGTAGTCGCACTGGTAGGCGCGCTTCGGGCGCCACGCGGCGGGGTCGTCGGCGCCCTTGCCGGCGTTGGTGGGTCCGTCGCTGGCGACCAGGCCCGACAGATCGTTGGCGAAACGCAGGCGCCGCCGCTCGCTCCACCCCGCCGCGCCCGAGATCCATGCCTCGGCCAGGGGCACGACGTGGTCGATCTGCACCGCCTGCGCCTGGCGCGGATCCTTGAGGTCGTCGAGCACCATCACGATGCCGGTGTAGGGGTCGTGCCACTCGCCGGCGAGCACGTCGTGATCGCATCTGCCCTGACGAGCGGTGCGGGCGGTGCCCGGCACCGCGTCGCGGAGGAGCACGTCGTCGCGCTGGTTGCAGCCGTTGCCGTCGACATCGCTCCAACTGGGTCCGAACGCCTCCCGGCGGTACGCCGGCCCGTCCGGATGGCGCGGCACCTCATGCAGCTCGGCGAGCGCCTTCACCGATGCGGCGGGGGCGGCGCCCGCCAGGGGTTCGAGCTCCGGCGCGCCGGTGTCGTCGGGCAGCAGCGTGCAGCCGCCCAGCGCGATGGCCACGGCCAGCAGGACCAGCGAGCAGATCCTTCGGCTCAGCGTGGCTCCCCGTCAGCTGATCGCGTCGCGGAACTGCTCCGGGACGAGGTCGGCGTAGTCGGGGTTCTTCTTGATGAAGCCGGCCACCGCCGGGCAGACCGGCCGCACCTGCAGGCCGGCCGCGCGGGTGGCGTCGAGCCCTTCGCGGATCACCCGCTTCGCCAGCCCCTGGCCGGCATAGGCATCGTCGACCTCCGTGTGGGGGAAGGTGCGGATGCCGTCGCGATCGCGGTATTCGGTGAAACCGGCGAGGGCGCCGTCGACCCACACCTCGAACCGCCCTCGGTCGGCCGCATCCACCACGCTGACCGTGCTGTCGTTGACCACGCCTGCCTCCTCTGGGTCTGACCCGACGGCCCGGCCGGGCCGTCTTCGCGATGATGGCACACGCCTCCGACCGCACCGGCCCGCGTGAGGTCACTTCCTCCGCATGCAGGCGCGGCCGCGCTTGAGCAGCGTGTCGGCCGGCTCGGCCGGGATCACCCGGTCGGGCTCGGGAGCCGAGACGGCGAGGTCGGCGCCCTGCCGCGAGAACTGCACGTCGAGCACGAAACCGTCGAGGTCGGCCAGGCCGCGCAGCCTGCCGTCGGTCGCGATGCCGGCTTTCGCCACGGCGCCGAGCAGTTGGCCGCTGGTGGTGCTCCAGCCCCGGAGCCGGCCGTCGCCGACGGTGAAGCTGGCCGGGACCCGTGCGCCGACCGCAGGGGCGAGCTCCGGTGCCGCCGCGAGCGAGGGGTCGACGGCCACCAGCGCCTGCACGAGGTCGACCGTGCCGCTGATCTCCTCGTCGTTCCAGCGCTTGCCCTTGGCGGTCAGCGCGGCGCCCACCGCGCCGGCGTACGCCCCGGGGATGCCGGCGGTGGTCGTGCCGAGTGCGCCGCTGCTGCGCACCCAGCAGGCTCGTCTGGGGTTCATGCGCGCCGTGCGCACGCGCAGCCACACACCGTCGGGGGTGCGCACGCTGTCGGTGAAGGCGGTCTCGCCGCCTTCGGGCGCGGTGATGATCCGGCTGACCGATGCGCTCTCTCGGGAGAGCGCGTAACGCCCCTGGTCGCGGGTGGCACCGATGGCACTGGTGAAGGCGCCGGTGTCGGCCTTGCGCAGCTTGCGGACCGCCGCGGAAAGCACCTTCGGGGCCGGCTGATCGGTGGGCACCGCGTCGGCGCTGGCCGTCGGCATGGGCGGCGGCGACTCGGGGGTGCCGCACGCCGCCAGGAGCAGCGGGAGCAGGCAGCTCGCCGCCAGCAGGCGGGCCAGGCGCGTCGACGACATGGCCACCATCATGGCGGAAGCCGGCTCTGGGATGATGCACCGGTGACGATCCACGCCGCCGCAGACGGATCCGCCCTCGGCAACCCCGGCCCCGCCGGTTGGGGGTGGTATGTCGACGAATCCTGTTGGGCGAGCGGCGGTTGGCCGCACGGCACCAACAACATGGGCGAGCTGATGGCGGTGCTCGACCTGCTCCGTCAGACCGCCCATGTGGACGACGACCTGGTCGTCTACTGCGACAGCCAGTACGTCATCAACTCCGTCACGAAGTGGATGCCGGCCTGGAAGCGTCGCGGCTGGAGGAAGAAGGACGGCAAGCCGGTGCTCAACGTCGACCTCATGCGAGGGATCGACGAGGCGATGACCGGTCGCCGGGTTCGCTTCCAGTGGGTCAAGGGCCATGCCGGCCATGCGCTCAACGAGGCGGCCGACAGGCTTGCCAATGCGGCAGCCGTCGCCCATCGGCGCGGTGACAGCCCGCCGGCCGGCCCGGGCTTCCCGGGCGCGATCCCGGCGTCCGGGCCCGACACGGCCCCGGCGGTCGCGCACGAGGAACCGGACCTCTTCTCGATGCTCGACGGCTAGGGCAGCCCTAGGAGGCGTGTCGGGCGGGCCGGCGCAGCTCGATCACGACCATGACGAGAGCGACGGCGGCGCCGATGAGCGTCTCGATCCCGCGGTCGAGCAGCAGCTGTCCGATCGGGCGCTCCACGGCCAGCTGCCCCATCAGCAGCGCGAGCGGCGTGATGAAGAGGAGCGCCAGGCCGTAGTTGCGTCCGATGAGGATCTCGGTGAGGAACTGCAGCACGATGACGGTCAGCACCAGCGCAACCGGGTCGAGATGCAGCGCCAGGAGCAGGGCAGCGGGGAGCAGACCCAGGAGAGTGCCCAGGGCACGCAGCCAGCCGCGTAGCCAGCGGGCGTGGTGATCGCGCCCGGCGAGCGTGGCCAAGGCGGCGACCATCGCCCAATAGGGATGGCCCAGGCCCGAGAGATGGGCGAGGGCGCCGGAGACGACGACTGCGACGGCCAGTCGCACGAAATGCCACGACGTCTCCCTTCGTACGCCGGGCCACGGACTGTGCTGGCGGCGTACCACCGCGCCGACGGCGCCGACCGCCACGGAGAACCCGGCAGCCGCGCTGCTGACGAGGACGGGCACCCACAGCGAGTCGTGGAGTGGCGGCGCCGAGCCGACCGCCCCGAAGGCGAAGGTCACGAAGAGCGGGCCGGGCGGGTGCCAGTCGAAGACGTCGGAGACCAGCTGGCCGAGCACGGCGATGATTGCGGCACCCCCGACCAGCGTCCACGGTGTCGTGCCGAGCTCGGCGACGAGTGCCCCGGCGAGCACCGCGGCGGTCAACGCGACGCCGGCGCTTACCTGCGTCATCGCCCGCGCTGCATGCACCCGGTCGCGTCCGTAGAGCGCGGCGAAGGACCCGAACGCGGCGTAGAGCGTCCATTGGGGCCGGTCGAGCGCCAGGCACGTGAGCAGCGGTACGCCGACGCTCGCCCCGGCGCGCAGGGCGACACGGTGGGAGCCGGGAGCCGGATGCAGGCGCAGGAGCTCGAGGGCGCGAGAACCGGGTTGCGAGGACGGCACCGATCCATTCTGACCGGTGCCAGAATGTGGGCACCGCCGTCCCCGACGTGATGGCGACCACTGACCGACCCTGACTGGAGGACCTGATGAAGACGCGTCTGACCTGCCCGTGCGGCGAGCTGCTCACCGGCGACAACGAGGACGAGCTGGTCGAGAACGCCCAGGCTCATCTGAAGGAGAAGCACCCCGGCCACGAGTACACCCGCGAGCAGATCCTCTTCATGGCCATCTGACGCCGCGTGAGCCTCCGGGAGGGTGAGACCGGGGCCGGCCTCGGCGGTCGGACCTGGGGCTGGATCGTGCTGCTCGGGTTGGTGGGGCAGCTCGCCTGGACCGTGGAGAACATGTACCTCAACGTGTTCGTCCACGAGACGATCAGCGACGACCCCAACGTGCTTGCCCTGTTGGTCTCCACCAGTGCCGCGGCAGCCACGCTGGCGACGCTGCTGGTGGGCGCGTGGTCGGACCGCACCGGCCGGCGCCGCGAGTTCATCGCCGTCGGCTACGTGCTCTGGGGTGTGACCACGGCCGGCTTCGGCCTGGTCAGCCCCGATCGGGCCGGCGACCTCGCGCCGGCACAGGAGGCGGTGGCGATCGCGGTGATCTCCATCGTGCTGCTCGACTGCGTGATGAGCTTCCTGGGCTCCGGGGCCAACGACGCGGCCTACCAGGCATGGGTCACCGACAACACCACGCCGGCCAACCGCGGCAAGGTCGACGGCGTCATCCAGGCGATGCCGCTGCTGGCCATGCTCGTGGTGTTCGGCGCGCTCGACCCGATGACCCAGGACGGCCAGTGGCGCGCGTTCTTCGCGATCGTCGGAGGAGTCACGGCGGCGGTCGGGCTGATGGCCTGGTTCGGCCTGCGGGGCGTCCAGCCCGCGGCGCGCCCAGGCGGCTCCTACCTCGCGACCGTGGTGCACGGGCTGCGCCCGAGCACGGTGCGGGCCGCCCCGCGGCTCTACCTGACGCTCGGCGCCTGGGCGGTGCTCGGCGCGAGCTTCCAGGTCTTCCTGCCCTTCCTGATCATCTACGTGGAGCGCTACCTCGAGATCGAGGCGTACGCCGTCGTGTTGGGCAGCGTGCTCGTCGGCGCGTCGCTGCTCTCCATGCTGGGCGGTCGCCTTCTCGACCGGGCCGGGCCGATGCGGGCGCTGCCGGCCGTGGTGGCCGGCTACGTCGCCGGCCTGCTGCTGATGTTCCTCGCCCGCGGGATGGCCGCGGTGATCCTGGCCGGCATCCTCGCCATCGGCGGCTTCCTGCTGGCCGTGGCGGCGCTCTCGGCGACGGTGCGCAACCTGACCCCGCTCGACCGGGCCGGCCAGGTCCAGGGGCTGCGGATGATCTCGGCCATCCTGCTTCCGAGCGTCGTCGGTCCTTTCATCGGTGCCGCGGTGATCAGCGGAGCCGACGAGACCTACGTCGACCTGGGGGTGACCAAGCAGGTGCCGACACCGGGGATCTTCGTGGCCGCGGCCGTCGTCGCGGTCCTCGTGCTGCTCCCGATCGCGGCCCTGCGCCGCCTGGGCGCTCCCGGCCCGCATACGCCCGAACCGCGCGAGGAGATCGCCGCCTGATGCTCACGATCTGGGGAGAGCGAATCGATCCCGACCGTCCGCTGCCCGAGCACCCGCGCCCGCAGCTCGTCCGGGCCGGCTGGGTCAACCTCAACGGGCGCTGGCAGCGCGCCGTCACCGACGCCTCGCAACGTGCGAGGCCGACGACCTGGGACGGCGAGATCGTCGTCCCCTTCTCACCCGAGGCGCCACTCTCCGGAGTCGGTCACACCCTGCAGCCGGACGAGGCACTGTGGTATCGGCGTACCTTCCGGCTCGGTGGCGAGACCGTCGGCGCCGGGCGGCTGCTCCTGCACTTCGGTGCGGTCGACCAGGAGGCGCAGGTCTGGGTCGACGGCACACTGGTGGGGGAGCACGTCGGCGGCTTCCTGCCTTTCACACTCGACATCTCCGACGCGCTGCGCAATGTCGGCGACCACGAGCTGGTGGTGCGCTGTCGTGATCGCACCGACACCTCCTGGCACGCCCGCGGGAAGCAGCGGCTCGCACCCGGCGGCATCTGGTACACGCCGCAGTCGGGCATCTGGCAGACCGTCTGGCTGGAGCGGGTGCCCAGCCGGTGGGTCGAGCGGGTCGACCACACCGCGCACCTCACGCGCGGCGGTGAGTGGGAGCTCGAACTGACGGTGCACGCCGGCGGCCGCGGGGCCGAGACGGCCGAGATCGAGGTCTCGGCCGCCGGGGAGGTGGTCGCACGCGTCGACTGCCCGGTCGGGAAGCCGGTGCGCCTGCCCCTGCCCGAAGCGCGCCCCTGGTCGCCGGAGCGACCGTTCCTCTACGACCTCGAGGTGCGCCTGGAGCAGGACCGAGTGACGACGTACGCCGCGCTGCGTGTCGTCGGCACCGCGCACACCTCGTCGGGGACGCGGGTGCTCACCCTCAACGGCGAGCCCTACCTGCACGCGGGGCTGCTCGACCAGGGCTATTGGCCCGACGGTCTCCTGACCGCGCCCAGTGACGAGGCGTTGGTCGCCGACATCGAGATGGCGAAGCGACTGGGCTTCACGATGCTGCGCAAGCACATCAAGATCGAGCCGCTGCGGTGGTACCACCACTGCGACCGGCTCGGCATGCTGGTGTGGCAGGACATGGTCAACGGCGGCCGGTCCTACCACCCGGCGGTGATCACGGCGCCGGCCGTCACGCCGCTGCGGCTCGACGACTCCGCCCACCGCCTCTTCGGGAGGCAGGACGCGGAGGGGCGTGCGGAGTTCCTTGCCGAGGTCGATGCGACGGTGGAGCTCCTGCGCAACACCCCGAGCGTGGTCACATGGGTCCCCTTCAACGAGGGTTGGGGCCAGTTCGACGCCGAGACCGTGACCGACCGGATCCGGGCGCTCGACCCGACCCGGCACGTCGACTCTACCTCGGGGTGGCACGACCAGGGCGCGGGCGACATGGTGAGCCGGCACGTCTACTTCCGGCCCTACCGGCTCTCCGAGCGCGATCGTCGGGACCCTCGGGCGAGCGTGCTCAGCGAGTACGGCGGCTATTCGCACCGCGTCGAGGGCCACACCTGGTCGACGGCGGAGTTCGGCTACCGCCGGATCCGCGACCGTGGCGTCTTCCAGCGCGCCTACCTCCGCCTGCAACAGCACCAGGTGCGCCCCGCGATCGCCCGCGGACTTGCGGCGTTCGTCTACACGCAGGTCAGCGATGTGGAGTCGGAGACCAACGGCCTGATCACCTACGACAGAAGGGTTCTCAAGGTGGACGAGGAAGCAGTGCGCGCCTCCAACGACGGCCTGCGCAGCGAGTTCGCGGCGACGTACGCCGGCCCGCGGCCCGTGCCGGTGGTGGAACGCGAGATCACCCGGCCGGTGTCGCTCACCTTGGCCTCGGGGCACCTCAACCCCGAGGCGGTGGGGTTCACCCGCACCCCGCTGGTGACCACGGATGGCATCGGGCGGGGCCGGGTCGGGAAGGGCCGCAACAAGCGCTGGGAGTATTGGGCGGTGACCACGCCCACCCACGTCGTGGCGGTGGTGGTCTCCGACATCGACTACGCCGGGGTCAGCGGACTGTGGGTGCTCGACCGTCGCAGTGGCACCGCGATCAACCAGGACGCGATCACCCCGTTCGGCGCCGGTGTGCACCTGCCGGGGACGCTGGCCAGGGGCCTGACCACCCTCGCGACGAAGGCGCTGAAGGTGCAGATCGAGGAGGTCGCCGGAGGCACCCGGATCCGGGCCCGCACCGAACGGGTGGAGGTCGACGTGCTCGCGGAGCGACCCGACGGCCACGAGTCGCTCGGCGTGGTGGTGCCGTGGACGGAGCGGCTCTTCCAGTACACGGTCAAGGACGTCGCCCGACCTGCGGTCGGTCGAATCGTCGTCGACGGTGCGCTTCACGAGCTGCCGGCGGGGGAGTCGTGGGCGACCCTCGACCATGGCCGCGGCCGTTGGCCGCACCGGGTGCATTGGAACTGGGGCGCCGGGTCCGGACGCACCGACGGCCGGGTGGTCGGCGTGCAGGTCGGGGGCAGGTGGACCGACGGGACAGGCTCGGTGGAGAACTCGCTGCTGGTCGACGGACGCCTCCACAAGATCAGCGAGGAGCTGGTCTGGGAGTACGACGTCGACCAGCCGATGCGCCCCTGGCGGGTGCACGGGGAGACGGTCGACCTCACCTTCACCCCGGAGTACGACAAGCACACCGTGACGGACTTCAAGCTGATCTCGTCCCGCACCCACCAGTGCTTCGGCACGTGGAGCGGCCGGGTTCGGATCGGCTCCGAGTCCGACGCGGCGGAGTGGGTGCGCGTGGCAAACGTCTTCGGGTGGGCCGAAGACGTCCATCAGCGCTGGTGACCGGCGGTCGCGCCAGGACCGGTGGTCGAGTTTGTCGAGACCCCGCCGCGCTCGGTGGTCGAGCTTGTCGAGACCTCACCGCACTCGGTGGTCGAGCTTGTCGAGACCCCGCCAGGACCGGTGGTCGAGCTTGTCGAGACCCCGCCAGGACCGGTGGTCGAGTTTGTCGAGACCCCACCGCATCCGGTGGTCGAGCTTGTCGAGACCTCACCGCATCCGGTGGTCGAGCTTGTCGAGACCTCACCGCACCCGCACGACGACCCGCCCCGCCCCGCCCCCGCGCATCTGGTCGAACCCGTCGTTGACCTGCTCCAGCGGCAGCACGGTCGAGACCAGCGAGGCCAGGTCGATCCGGCCCTGCAGGGCGAGCTCGGCCAGCATCGGGATGTCGTGGCGGAAGCGGTTGGAGCCCATGAGCAGCGCCTGCAGGCCCTTGGCCTGGGTCAGCATGTGCAGTCCCGGCAGGTCGAGCGTGGCACCGGCCGCCGGCACGCCGACCAGGTACGCCGTCCGGCCGGCCCGCACCATCGCGACAGCCTGCGCCGCGGTGGCGGAGACGCCGACGACGTCGAAGGCGTGGTCGACGCCTCCCGGCACGAGGGCCTCGACCGCGGCGGTGGGATCGCCGTCGTCGACGAGCACGATGTCGGTGGCGCCGAGGATGCGGGCGAGCTCGAGGCCCGACGGAGAGCGATCCACCGCCACGATCCGCCGGGCACCGGCGAGCCGGGCTCCCTGCACGATGTTGAGCCCCACGCCGCCGCAGCCGATGACCGCGACGCTCTCACCGGGGCGCACGCGCGCGCCGTTGATCGCGGAGCCGATCCCCGTCAGCACCGCACAGCCCAGCAGCGCGGCCTGCTCGAACGGCAGCTCGGTGGGCACGCGCACCAGCGCGTTGCGGTGCACGATGCCCTGCTCGGCGAGGCCGCCGAGCCCGGCGACCTGGCCGACCGCGTGGCCGTCGCGGCTCAACCGCGGGCGGAGACGGTCGGGCCAGCCGAGCTCGTGGCGTCGCTCGCACAACCAGGTGCGGCCGGCCGAGCACTCGGTGCAGCCGCCGCAGAACATGGAGAGGCAGGCCACCACATGGTCGCCCACCGCGAGATCGTCGACCGCGGAGCCGACCTCCGCGACGATCCCGGCGAGCTCGTGGCCGGGCACGGTCGGCAGCGAGGTGGGCAGGTCGCCCTCGAGCATGTGCAGGTCGCTGTGGCACAGCCCGCAGGCGACCACCTCGACCCGCACTTCGTCGGGTTCCAGGCGGTCGTCGACCACCAGCTCGCCGACGCGCAGCTTGCCCGGTGCCTCGTCGAGAACCGCCGCGCGCACCTTGAGCCCGCTCACCGCTGGATCGCCTTCGTCTCGACGTACTCCGCCAGGCCGTGCCGGCCGCCCTCGCGGCCCACGCCGGAGAGCTTGTAGCCGCCGAACGGCGCCCGCAGGTTGAAGGCGCCGCCGTTGACGGCGACCTGCCCGGTGCGCAGCCGGCGCGCCACCGCGGTCGCTCGCTCGGGGTCGCTCGACCAGACCGCGCCGGAGAGACCGTAGGGGGTGCCGTTGGCGACCTCGACGGCCTCGTCCTCGGAGTCGACCGGGATCACGCAGAGCACCGGCCCGAAGATCTCCTCCTGCGCGATCCGCAGGTGAGGGGCGACGTCGCTGAACACCGTCGGCACGACGTAGTTCCCGTCTGCCGGAAGGTCCTCCGGGCGATCCACGCCGCCGACCAGGAGCCGAGCCCCTTCGGCGATGCCCGACTCGATGTAGGAGACGACCCGTTGGCGCTGTGCCGGGGAGATCACCGGGCCCACCGCCGTACCCTCCTCCAGGGGATGCCCGAGCGGCGTCTGGGCCAGTACGTCGACCAATCGCCTCTCGACCTCGGCGAGCCGGGCGCGCGGCACCACGAGTCGGGTGAGCGCCGCACATGTCTGTGCGTTGTTGACCAGCCAGCCCCGCACCGCGCCAGGCACCGCGACGTCGAGGTCGGCGTCGTCGAGGATGAGGGCCGCCGACTTGCCGCCGAGCTCGAGGGCCACCCGCTTGACGCCCGGGGCGGCGAGCTCGCCGATGCGCATGCCGACGCGCGTGGAGCCGGTGAAGCTCACCACGTCCACTGCGGGGTGGGCGACCAGCGGCTCGCCGACCTCGGGACCGGTGCCGATGACGAGGTTCGCGACCCCGTCGGGAAGGCCCGCCTCGATCAGTGCCTCGAAGAACGCGATGGTGCTCAGCGGTGCCAGTTCCGACGGCTTCGCGACCACCGTGCAGCCGGCGGCCAGCGCGGGGGCGACCTTGGTGGCGAACTGGTAGAGGGGGTAGTTCCAGGCCGTGATCGCGACGGCCACCCCGGCGGGCTCGTGGACCACGAGGGAGTTGCCGATCTGCTCCTCGTGTGGGAACCGCTCGACCTGGTCGGCCACGTCGCGCATCGCCGCCGCGGGGAGGTGCGCGTGGATGCCGGCCGCGACGGCCAGCGGCGAGCCGATCTCCAGCGCACAGCCGCGCGCGATCTCCTCCGCGCGCTTCTCCAGGAGGTCGGCGGCCCGGCGGAGGAGCCCGGCGCGATCGGCGACCGGGCGGGCCGCCCATCCGGGCCAGGCCGCCCGGGCCGCGGCGACCGCTGCCTCGGCGTCCGCCGCCGTGGCAGCGGGGAAGCGGGCCAGTTCGGCGCCGTCCGCCGCGCTGGTGACGACGACGTCGTCCTCGGCACTGCCCGGGCGCCACTCACCGCCGATGAAACAGCCGCTTAGATCCTCCGCCGTGTGCGTGCTCATCCACCCCTCCATCACTGGTCCGACTATGTCGAACAGTCATAGTGCTGGTGGAAACTGACGGCAAGTCGCGACTGCCGCTGGGAGGGACCCGAGCCCTCCATCCGTCGGCCGGTCGGGTCAGCGCCCCAGCACGTGGCGCGCCATCACCAGCCGCTGGATCTGGTTGGTGCCCTCGTAGATCTGGGTGATCTTGGCGTCCCGCATCATCCGCTCCACCGGGAAGTCGGAGGTGTAGCCGTAGCCGCCGAGGAGCTGCACGGCGTCGGTGGTGACCTCCATCGCCACGTCTGAGGCGTAGCACTTGGCCGCGGCGCCGTAGAAGGAGAGATCGTCGTCCTCGCGCTCGGACTTCGCCGCGGCGACGTAGACCATCTGCCGGGCGGTCTCGACCTTCATCGCCATGTCGGCGAGCATGAACTGCAGCGCCTGGAAGTCGGCGATGCGCTTGCCGAAGGCCTGGCGCTCCTTGACGTAGCCCGTCGCGAAGTCGAGAGCGCCCTGAGCGATGCCGACCGCCTGCGCGCCGATGGTCACGCGGGTGTGGTCGAGCGTGCGAAGCGCGAGCTGCAGGCCGGTGCCCGGCTCGCCGATGATGCGGTCGCCGGGGATGCGCACGTTGTCGAAGAGCAGCTCCCGGGTGGGGGAGCCCTTGATGCCCATCTTCTTCTCCTTCTCGCCGAAGGAGAAGCCCTCGTCGGTCTTCTCCAGCACGAAGGCGGAGATGTTGCGACCGCGCGGTCCCTCGGGGTCGGTGACCGCGAGGACGGTGTAGAAGTCCGAGACGCCGGCGCCGGTGATCCACGACTTCTGTCCGTTGAGGACCCAGCCGTCGCCGTCGGCCTTGGCGCGGGTCTTCATGGCGGCGGTGTCGGAGCCGG
>Ga0164243_10006344_pt1 | contig 17916 bp, 12 predicted proteins | sample OricompcompostOP_FD_108781 | JGI IMG/M metagenome (GOLD analysis project Ga0164243, IMG submission 108781) | Organic Plus compost microbial communities from Emeryville, California, USA - Original compost - Organic plus compost (OP) | ecosystem: Engineered > Solid waste > Mixed feedstock >... | reverse complement strand
CGCCGCGCCGAGGAGGAGCGACAGCGGCTGCTCGCCGAGGAGAAGGCGCGCGCCGAGGAGGAAGCGCGCCGCAAGGCCGAGGAGGAGCGCCGCCGCAAGCAGGCGGAGGAGGAGGCCCGGCTGCGCGCCGAGGCCGAGGCGCAGCGCCTGGAGAAGCAGCGCAAGGCCGAGGAGGCCCTGCTGCGCGCCGAGCAGGCCCGGCAGCTCGCCGAGCGCGCGGCGGCCGCGGCGGAGGCGGGCCCGCGGACGACGGCGACGCCCTCCGAGGCGCCTGCGCGGCCCGCCCCGCGTCAGGACGCCCCGCGTCAGGACGCCGACGAGGCGATCACCGTGCCGACGCCGGTGGTCACGCCGACCAACGCGACCGGCGGCCCGGTGGACGAGACGGCCGTCCTGCCCCGCGTACGGGACGAGGACGCCGCGCGGGACACGGACCGTTCGGCGCCGGCCGACGCCGAGGTGACGACCGAGCTGCCCCGCCCGCAGGTGCCGGGCGCGGCGGACGAGACGGCGGTGCTGCCGCCGGTGCGCGAAGGTGCGCCCGGTCCCGAGGGCCCCGACGACCGTACGCGTGAGCTGCCGCAGATCGACGCCGAGAGCGCCCCGCGCCGCCGGGAGCGTCCCGACTGGGCGGAGGAGACCCCGCTGGACGACCTGCCCTCGCTGGCCGACGAACTGCTCGGCCCGCACGAGGACGACCACGGCGACGACGAGGGCCGCGATGGCGGCGGACGGTGGCGCCGGCGCTGAGACGTGGCTGTGCGTGCCGGGCGTGCCTTCGGGCGCGCCCGGCACTGCTGTGTCCGGGACCGATGGGTCAGGAATGTCAGTGCGGACCCGCACAATGGATCCGGCACAGCACGAACGCGACGGAAGGGCGGGCTGACCCATGACCGTGTGGGACGACCTGGTCGGGCAGGAGCGGGTGAGCGAGCAGCTCGCCGCCGCCGCCCGGGACGCCGACGCGTTCGTCACCGCAGCGGCGAGCGACGAGCCCCCGCCCGAGGCGTCCCGTATGACGCACGCGTGGCTGTTCACGGGCCCGCCCGGCGCAGGACGCAACCAGGCGGCGCGCGCCTTCGCCGCCGCCCTCCAGTGCGTCAGCCCCGACCGTGCCCTCGGCGGCGCCCCCGGCTGCGGCTTCTGCGACGGCTGCCACACCGCGCTCGTCGGCACCCACGCCGACGTCTCCACGGTGGCCGCCGTCGGCGCGGAGATCCTGGTCAAGGACATGCGCGACACGGTCCGCAAGTCGTTCACCGCCCCGGCGAACGGCCGCTGGCAGGTGATCCTCGTCGAGGACGCCGAGCGGCTCAACGAGAAGTCCGCCAACGCCGTCCTCAAGGCCGTCGAGGAGCCCGCCCCGCGCACGGTGTGGCTGCTGTGCGCCCCGTCCGTCGAGGACGTCCTGCCGACGATCCGCTCCCGCTGCCGCCACCTCGTCCTGAGCACGCCGTCGGTGGACGCCGTCGCCGACATGCTGGTCCGCCGTGAGGGCATCGAGCCGGACGTCGCCGCCTCCGTCGCCCGCGCCACCCAGGGCCACGTCGACCGGGCGCGCCGCCTGGCCACCGACCCGGACGCGCGCGCCCGCCGTGCCGCCGTGCTGAAGCTGCCGCTGCGCGTCGAGGACGTCGGCGGCGCGCTGAGGGCGGCCCAGGAGCTGGTCGACGCGGCCGCCGAGGACGCCAAGCAGCTCGCCGAGGAGATGGACGGCAAGGAGACCGAGGACCTGAAGGCGGCGCTGGGCGCGGCCCAGGGCGGCCGGCTCCCGCGCGGCACGGCGGGCGTGGTCAAGGACCTGGAGGACATGCAGAAGCGGCGCAGGACGCGCACCCAGCGCGACAGCCTCGACGTCGCCCTCGCCGACCTCACCAGCTTCTACCGCGACGTCCTCGCTCTGCAGCTCGGCTCCCGCATCGCGCTCGCCAACACGGACGCCGAGGACGCGCTGGAGCGGCTGGCCCGCAGCAGCACGCCCGAGTCGACGCTGCGCCGCATCGAGGCGATCGCGGCCTGCGGTGAGGCGCTGGACCGGAACGTGGCGCCGCTGCTGGCGGTGGAGGCGATGACGATGGCGCTGAGGGCGGGCTGAGCGAAGGCCCCCTTTCGGGGCCTGTAACTCGTACGGGGCACGACACGCACGGAACGCGTTCGACCGGTCGCTCACCGTTACGCTCCCGGTATGCACACACGGCGCACCCCACGCAGGACCCGTACCGCAGCAGCCCTGTTCACCGCGGCCGCGCTGTCGCTGGCGGGCTGCTCCTCCGGGACCTCGACGAGTACGACGGCCAGTTCACCGGTGGCGGGAGCGGCCGCCGCCCTCGCCCCGCTGCCGGGCTCGACCCCCACGTCCCTCGCCGAGTACTACGAACAGGAACCGGCGTGGCGCGACTGCGGCGTCCCCGGGTTCCAGTGCGCCACGGTCAAGGCCCCGCTCGACTACGCCGAACCGTCCTCCGGTGACGTCCGCCTCGCCGTCTCCCGCAAGAAGGCCACCGGACCCGGCAAGCGGCTGGGCTCCCTGCTGGTCAACCCGGGCGGCCCCGGCGGCTCGGCGGTCGACTACCTCCAGATGTACGCGGGCATCGGCTACCCCGAAGAGGTGCGCGCCCGCTACGACATGGTGGCCGTCGACCCGCGCGGCGTCGCCCGCAGCGAGCCCGTCGAGTGCCTGAACGGGCGCGCGATGGACGCGTACACCCGCACGGACACCACCCCGGACGACGAGAAGGAGACCGAGGCGCTCGTCTCGGCGTACCGGACGTTCGCCGAGGGGTGCGGGGCGAAGGCGCCGAAGCTGCTGCGCCATGTGTCGACCGTCGAGACGGCCCGGGACATGGACATCGTGCGCGCGGTGCTCGGCGACGAGAAGCTGACGTACGTCGGCGCGTCGTACGGCACGCTGCTGGGCGCGACGTACGCGGGGCTGTTCCCGGAGCGGACCGGGCGGCTGGTGCTGGACGGGGCGATGGACCCCTCGCTGGACGCGCGGCGGATCAACCTGGAGCAGACGGAGGGCTTCGACACGGCCTTCACGGCGTTCGCGAAGGACTGCGTGCGGCGGAGCGACTGCCCGCTGGGCGGGAAGGGGACGTCGCCGGAGAAGGTCGGCGAGAACCTGAAGAAGTTCTTCGAGAAGCTCGACGCCCGCCCGCTGCCCGCAGGCGACGCCGACGGCCGCGAGCTGACCGAGTCGCTGGCGACGATGGGCGTCATCGCGGCGATGTACGACGAGGCATCCTGGCAGCGGCTGCGCGAGGCGCTGACGAGCGCGATGAAGGAGAAGGACGGCGCGGGCCTGATCGTCCTGTCCGACAGCTACTACGAGCGGGACGCGGGCGGCGCGTACAGCAACCTGATGTCCGCCAACGCGGCCGTCAACTGCCTCGACCTGCCGCCCGCCTTCGAGAACCCGGAGCAGGTCGAGAAGGCGCTCCCCGACTTCGAGAAGGCGTCCCCGGTGTTCGGCGAGGGCCTCGCCTGGGCCTCGCTGAACTGCGCGTACTGGCCGGTGCGGCCCACGGGCGAAGCGCAGCGGATCAAGGCGAAGGGCGCGGCGCCGATCGTGGTCGTGGGCACCACCCGGGACCCGGCCACGCCGTACCGCTGGGCGAAGGGCCTGGCCGGCCAGCTCTCCTCCGCCCGCCTCCTCACCTACGACGGCGACGGCCACACGGCGTACGGCCGCGGCAGCGCCTGCGTCGACGCGGCGATCAACACGTATCTGCTGAAGGGCACCCCTCCGGCGGACGGAAAGCGCTGCTCGTAGCGGGTACGGCCACCCCCGGAGGCGACGGCTCCGCCCCGCCTCCGGGGGCGGTACGAAGCACCCTCGGAAACTGTGTAGACTTACCGACGTCGCTGATCGCACCATGGTGCGCAGGACACGCCGCCTTAGCTCAGATGGCCAGAGCAACGCACTCGTAATGCGTAGGTCTCGGGTTCGAATCCCGAAGGCGGCTCTCTCTGAAAGGTCCAGCTCATTTCTCATGAGCTGGACCTCTTTCGTTCAGTACGCGTCCGCCGCCGGTCCGGCCGGGATGCGTTCCGCGCGAAGGAGCGCCCGGGCCGTCCTCAGGATCTCGGCGTCCTCGTCCGCACCGCACGCGTCCAGCACGCGCAGCAGTCGCGTCCCCCATACGTCCGGGTCCGACGCATGCGCGTCGAGGACGCGGACGGCGTAGGGGCCGGCCGTGGTGTCGGGGGACGTCAGGCGGCGGCGGACCGCCTGCCTCAGCGCGTCGTGGAGGTCGTGGACGGTTCCGCGGGCAGGGCCCGTCAGGGCGGCCGCCGCTCCGGTCGTCAGCGCGGTGGCCACCAGTTCCGCTCCGGTCAACGTGGGTCCCCTTCGGATGTGCGGGTTGTGCGCTTTCGCACGGCCACTGTGTCCGCAGGTGCTGCAATGCTGATGAACTGGCGATGAAGTGCGGGAGCGGAGGCTCGGGTTGGGCGGGAATTCTCAGCGGCTGCGCATCGAGGTGCTCGGCCCGCTGCGGGCCTGGCGGGACGGGGAGCCTCTGGCCCTGGGGCCCGTCCGACGGCAGACCGTGCTGGCCGCCCTGCTGCTCCGCGACGGCGCCGTGGTCAGTCACGAGCAACTGCTCGACGGCGTCTGGGGAGCCGACCCGCCCGCGTCCGGCACCAAGGTGCTGGCCAGTCACGTCAATCCGCTGCGCAGGACGCTCGACCGGGCCGGGACCCGCCACACGGAGTCGGTGATCCGCAGCGGCAAGGGCTGGTACCGCTTCGTCCTCGACGACGTCCGCCTTGATCTGACCGACCTCGCCGAGCTGGGGGACCGGGCGCTGCGGACCAAGGCGAGCGGTGATCTGGCTGGAGCAGCCGGGCAGTTGACCGACGCCCTCGCGCTGTTCCAGGGCGAGCCGCTCGCCCACCTCTCCGGGCCGTTCGCCGCGGCCGAGCGGGAACGGCTCCTCGAGCGGCGGCGCACCCTGAGGCTCGCCCGGCTCTCCTGCCTGGTCGATCTCGGGCGGTACGGCGACGCCCTGGACGACCTGGCCCGCCTGCCCGAGTCCGACCGGTACGACGAGTCGGTGCTGGCCCTGCGCATGCGCGCCCTCTACGGCTGCGAACGCCAGGCGGAGGCCCTCCACGCCTACGAGGACATGCGCCGACGTCTCGCCGACGAGCTGGGCGTCGACCCCGGGGAGGAGCTGCGGCGTGTGTACGAGGCCGTGCTGCGTCAGGACGACGGCACGCTTCTCGGCACCGCCGCCGAGCGTCAGGTCGTCGCCCTGCAGCCGCCCGCCCCTCGGCGCCCCGTCAATCAGCTGCCGGGCGACACCGGGCAACTGGTGGGGCGAGAGGACGAGTTGTCCGTCCTGACCGGTCCGGACCCCGACGACGCCGTCTCCGTCGTCGCCGTCGACGGTCCCGCCGGGGTCGGCAAGACCGCCCTCGTCGTGCGGGCGGCCCACCGCATCCGCGACCGCTACCCCGACGGGTGCCTCTTCGTGGACCTGCACGCACACAGCCGCGAACGCGGCAGACCCGCGCCGGAACGCGTGCTGCGGCGGCTGCTGCGCTCCCTCGGCGCGGACGGCAGCGAGGTGCCGGACGACCTCGACGACCTCATGACCGCCTGGCGGGCCGTCACCAGCCCGCTGCGTCTGCTGCTCGTCCTCGACGACGCCGCCGGCACCCGGCAGATCCGGCCGCTGCTGCCCGCGGGACCCGGCAGCAGGGTGATCGTCACCGGCCGGCAGCGGCTCGCGGGCCTGGACGCCGACCGCCGGGTCACCCTGGAGACCCTCGGCCCCGGCGAGGCGGCCTCCCTGCTGCGGCACATCGTCGGCCGGGAGCGGACGGACCAGGAACCGGAGGCGACCCGGGAACTGGTCCGGCTGTGCGCCGGGCTGCCGCTGGCGCTGCGCATCGCGGGCACGCGGCTGCAGACCAGGCCCGCCTGGTCGCTGGCCTACCTGGTGGAGCGGATGACGGACGACGAGGGGCGCCTTGGCGAACTCAGCGCGGGCGACCGCAGCGTGGAGGCGGCGTTCCGGCTGTCGTACGACCAGTTGCCGCCGGAGCAGCGGCGGGGGTTCCGGACGCTGGGGCTGGCGCCGACGGTGGAGTTCGACGTGCGCACCCCCGCGGCGATGCTCGGCCGGCCCGCCCGGGACGCCGAGCGGATCCTGGAGAGCCTGGTCGACACGAGCCTGTTGCAGCAGCCTCGGCCGGGGCGTTACCGGCTGCACGACCTGGTGCGGGTCCACGCGCGCCGGCTGGCCGAGGCCGAGCCCGGCGAGGCGGGACCGGCACGTGAGGCGGCGCTGCGTCTCTACCTGGACGCGGCCCGCGTGGCCAGTGACTGGGGCGCCGGCGGCTATCCCACCGGGCCCGGGCCGTCCGGGACGTCGTTCACCGGCTGGCGGGAGGCCGCGGTGTGGCTGGACGAGGCCGGCGGGGAGTTGGTCGACGTCATCGCGCACGCCGTGGCGTCCGGCGAGACCGACCACGCCTGCTGGATCGCGGAGGCCCTGACGGACCACTTCGTCGGCCGCGGCCGCCTCCACGAGTGCCAGGCGGCCCTCGAGACCGCGCTGCCGTACGCCGACGCGGCGTCGGACCGGCGGATGGCGCCCGCGCTGCACAACTGCCTCGGCTACACCCTCACCCACCGGGCGCGTTTCCCCGAGGCCTGCCGTCATCTGCGGACCGCGCTCGTCCTCGGCCGTGAGCGCGGGGAGCCGCACGAGGAGGGGCGGGCCCTCGTGGGACTCGGGGCGATGACCGGGCTCGGGGCGACGGTCGGGCTGGGGACGACCGCCGGGCCGGGAGCCACAGGGCCGGACGCCGGCCAGGTCGAGGGAGGGGTGTCCGTGCTCGTCGCGGGGCGGGAGCTCGCCGAGCGGTACGACGACCACTGGCTCGTCGCCATGGCCTCCTTCGCCCTCGGGTTCGTCCGCCATCGCCAGGGCCGGGACGAGGAGGCGCTGGCCTGCTTCCGGGACGCCCACACCCGCGGCCGGGCCATCGAGCGGCCGCGGGCCCTGAGCAGGGCGCTGACCTCGAACCTCGATCTGCACCTCTACCTCGACCCGTCGGCGGCCAGGGTCCTGTTCCGCCGGGTGGCCGACCTGATCCAGCGGACCGGTGACGTCCTCCTGCACACCCTCACGCTGGCGCGGCTCGGCACGGCGGAGCACAACGCGGGAAACCTGGACGCGGCGGCCGAGGTGTTCCGGCGCGCCCTCGCGCAGCACGGGACACCGGGTCCGCTCGACGACCCCGACCACGACCGGCGCGAGATGGACCTGCGGTGCCGGCTGGGCCGTGCCTACCGGGCGGCGGGGCGGACCGCGGAGGCCCGGGAGCAGTTCCGGGGCGCGCTGTCCGTGCCGGGCGCCGACCGGTACCCGAAGGAGCACAAGCAGGCGGTCGAGGGACTCGCCGCCACGGAGGGGCCGGTGCGGGCCGGCTGACCCGTGCGGAAGGCGGGACCGGAAAGAACGAGGCCCCGGTCGTTCACCTCTGGCGACCGGGTCCTCGTGAAGCGGATCGGCCGGCGGCGACACTCCCCCGAGTTGCGCGTCCTACGCGCGCACCCCCGACCGGATCCGATGTTGTGATCACATCAAACCTTGCCAACGGACGGCTAACATAAGGCCAATGGATTTCCCCTCGGCCACCCGGAAGGCAGTGGTGCGGCGTGACACGGCGCGGCCTGCGCTTCGGACTGCTGGGGACGCCTGTTCTCTTCGGCGGTGAGCCGACGCCCGGTCAGTCACCCCCCGGGCGCGCCCCCCGCACCCGCGACGGCACCCCCGTCGTCCCCGTCACCAGCCCCAAACTCCGTACCCTCCTGACCGTCCTGCTGCTCGACGCCGGGCGGGTCGTCTCCGTCGAGGCGCTGAAGGACGCCCTGTGGGGCGGGGCGCCGCCCGTCTCCGCGCTGCCCTCGCTGCACAACCACGTCGCCCGGCTGCGCCGCCTCCTCGGCGAGCCCGGACGGCTCCTCACCGCGCCCACGGGGTACGTCCTCCGTGTCGACGACGGCGAACTCGACGTCCAGGTCTTCGACGCCCATGTCTCCGCCGCCCGTTCCGCCCGTGCCGAGGGCGACTGGGAGCGGGTGCGCCGCGAGTGCCGGGCCGCGCTCGGACTGTGGCGGGGGATGCCGCTGGGCGGGCCGGCCCCCGAGATGGGCGGGTACGCCCTCGTGCGCCGCCTGGAGGAGGCGCGACTGCTGCTCCACGAGTGGCGCTACGACGCCGAACTCGCCCTGGGCGACGAAAGCCTGGCCGACCTCGTGCCCGAGCTGTCCGCCCTGGCCGCCGAGCATCCGCTGCGGGAGGCCTACCACCGTCAGCTGATGCTCGCCCTGCACCGCACCGGCCGTCAGGCAGAGGCCCTCGTCGTCCACCGCGATCTGCGCGCCCGGCTCGCCGACGAACTCGGCGTGGAGCCGGGTCAGCCCGTGCGCGAGGCCCATGTGGAGGTGCTGCGGGGGAGCGGGACGCGGGACGGCGCGTCCCGGTGGGTACGGCCCGCGCAACTCCCGCCCGCGCCTGCCCACTTCGTCGGGCGTGCCGACGTACGGGAGGGCGTCGCCCGGGTGCTCTCCGGGACGGACGCGACCGGTGCCGTCGTCCTCAGCGGGACCGCCGGCGTCGGCAAGACCGCCCTTGCGCTCCAGGTCGCGCACAACCTGGAGGAACGTTTCAGCGGCGGTCAGCTCTACCTCAACCTGCGCGCCACTGAGCCGGGTGCGAAGCCCTTGACCACCGCAGAGGCCCTCGCCTCACTTCTCCGCGACCTCGGCGTCTGCTCCGGTGACGTCCCCGAACACCCCGACGCCGCCTCCGCGTTGCTGCGGTCCCTGCTCGCGCCCAGCCGCACCCTGCTCGTGCTGGACGACGCGGTGAGCGCCGCCCAGGTGCGGCCGCTGCTGCCCGCGGGGCCCGGCTGCGGCGTCCTCGTCACCAGCCGGTCACCCCTCACCGCCCTCGACGGCGCCGCCCGCTTCCCCCTCCGGCCGCTGAGCGACGAGGAGAGCGCCGCGCTGCTGCGCGCCGCGTCCGGGCGGGACGGGATCACCGCCCGGCACCCGCTGGTCGCCCTCACCGGCCGGCTCCCCCTGGCGCTGCGCGTCGTCGCAGCCCGCCTCGCCGCCCGCCGGGCCCTCACCCCGGACGCGCTCGCCGCCCGGCTCGCCGGCGCCGACAGCCGGCTGGACCTCCTCGACCACGACGACCTCGGTGTCCGCCGCTCCCTGGACGCCGCCTTCGACGCGCTCACCGCCTCCGAGCACCGCACCGACCAGGACGCCGCCCTCGTCCTGCGCCACATCGGCGCCCTCGACCTGCCCTCCTACGACGCCCCGTCGCTGGCCCGCCTCACCGGCGTCGACGAGGCACGGGCGGAGGCGGCGCTGGAGCGGCTGGCCGGCGTGGCGCTGCTGGAGGAGACCGCGTACGGGCGCTTCGAGCCGTACGACCTGGTGCGGGACTACGCCCGCGAACGGGCGGCGGAGCCCTGCGCGCACTCCGCGTCGGGGTGTCACTTCGCGTCGGCGTAGCACTCGACCACCGCCGTGGTGAACGGGAACCGTACCGGCGTCCGACCGAACGCGATCCGTCCCGCCTGCTCGGCGGCCTCGCGGATCGCCGCCGTCACCGCCTCCGTCTCCTCCTCGGGGCAGTGCACGATCACCTCGTCGTGCTGGAAGAAGACCAGCTCCGCCGCCATGCCGGTGAGCGCCTGACGGAGCCCGGCGAGCAGCAGCAGCGCCCAGTCGGCCGCGCTGCCCTGCACCACGAAGTTGCGGGCGAAGCGGCCCCGGGCGCGGGCGTCCGTCGAGGCGTAGCCGGGGGTCCACGCGCGGGCCGTCTCGGAGTCCGGCTCGTCCCCCGCCACCGGGATGCCCGCCTCCTCCGCCGCGTCGTCCGTCGTCCGCGCGGCCGGCGGGCAGGTGCGGCCCAGCCAGGTGCGCACCAGCCGGCCCTCCTCGCCCGCGCGCGCCGCCTCGTCGACGTACGCCACGGCCTTGGGGAAGCGCCGGCGCAGCGCGGCCAGGTTCTTCAGGCCGTCGCCGGAGGTCTGCCCGTACACCGCGCCGAGCACGGCGATCTTGGCGCGGTCGCGGTCGCCGGAGAAGGCCCGCTCGGACACCGCCTGGTAGAGGTCGCTCTCCCGGCCGGCCACCTCCATCAGCCCGGGGTCGCGGGAGATCGCCGCCAGCACCCGCGGCTCCATCTGGTCGGCGTCGGCGACGACGAGCCGCCACCCCGGGTCGGCGACCGCCGCGCGGCGGATCACCTTGGGGATCTGCAGGGCGCCCCCGCCATGGGTGACCCAGCGTCCTGTCACCGTGCCGCCCGCGAGGAACTCGGGGCGGAAGCGGCCGTCACGCACCCAGTCCTGGAGCCAGGACCAGCCGTGCGCGACCCAGATCCGGTACAGCTTCTTGTACTCCAGCAGCGGCTTCACCGCCGGATGGTCCACCGACCGCAACTCCCAGCGGCGGGTGGACGTCACCTTGATGCCCGCCTGCGCGAACGCCTTGATCACGTCGGCCGGCAGATCGGGCCGGACCCTGCGGCCGAAGGCGGCCGACACCTCCTCCGCCAGCTCTGCCAGCCGACGCGGCTCGCCGCCGCCCGCGTACCGCTCGCCCAGCAGGTCGTGCAGCAGCGCGCGGTGCACGTCCGCCCGCCAGGGCAGCCCCGCGCGGTTCATCTCGGCGGCGATCAGCATGCCCGCCGACTCGGCAGCGGTCAGCAGCCGCATCCGGTCGGGGTGCGCGGTGGCGTCGGTGCGCCGCTGCTGCTCGGCGTAGACCGCGAGCAGGTCCCCCAGCGGCAGCGGGGCCGCCTGGGGGTCGAACAGCGACGACTGCGCCCCCGGCTCCGCCTGCCGCTGCGGCGGGTCGGGCGGCACGGGTCCGCCGCGCAGCCGGGCCAGCGCGGCCGCGGCCGAACGCGGCTCCCCGTACCGCCCCTCGTGGCCGAGGAGCAGGGTCTCGGCGGCCTCGACGTCGTACGCCCGCTCCACTCGCACCCCCGTGGCGAGCAGACGCGGGTACACCTCGGCCGTGGACCGCCACACCCACCGGGTGACGCCCGGGCGGCTCCGCACGGCCTCGGCGAGGTCCGCCTCGCGCCGTACCGGGCCGGAGGGCAGCCCGTCCGGTCCGAGGGGGGCGACGTCCACGCCACCGTCCTCGGCCGGAGCGAGCGCCCACCTGCCGGACATGTACGCGAGTGTCGCAGGGGGGTGTGACAACGGCCTGGTGGGAGCGGGTCGGGGCCCGGCGTCAGTCCTGCCGCTCCGGCTCGTCCCCCGTGGTCGTCTCCACGTACTGCGCGAGGATCTCGGTCACGTACCGCTCGGCGGCGTCCTTGGTGACGCCGAGGCCGCTGAGCACGCCGGCGCCGTTCTCGTGCTCGAGGAGGGCCAGCAGGATGTGCTCGGTGCCGATGTAGTTGTGGCCGAGGCGCAGCGCCTCGCGGAACGTCAGCTCCAGCACCTTCTTGGCCGCCGGGTTGTACGGCACCAGTTCCGGGGCGTCCTCGACGGCGGGCGGCAGCGCCGCGCGCGCGGCCTCGCGGACCGCGTCCACGGTGACGCCCTGCTCGGTGACCGCCTTGACGGCCAGGCCCTGCGGCTCGGCGAGCAGCCCGAGGATCAGGTGCTCCGGACCCATCTCGGCGCTGCGGGCGGCCTTCGCCTCGTTGTGCCCGGCCATGATCGTGTTGCGGGCGCGGGGCGTGTAGCGGTTGAAGCCCTGGCTGGGGTCCAGGTCGTTGCCGCCCTGGGGGACGAAGCGCTTCTGGGCGGCCTGCCGGGTGACGCCCATGCTCCTGCCGATGTCGGTCCAGGAGGCGCCGGAGCGGCGGGCCTGGTCGACGAAGTGGCCGATCAGATGGTCCGCGACGTCGCCGAGGTGCTCGCCGGCGAGCACCGCGTCCTGAAGCTGTTCGAGGGGTTCGTCATGGACCGTCTTGATGGCCGCGATGAGGTCGTCGAGACGGACGGTGGACTTGATGGCTGGGTTCGTCGTCATGTGTCAACCGTAAGTTGACAGTGACGGGGCGTCAACCCGCGGTTGACACTTCCGGGTGATGTGGGCCGGCGTGGCACGATCGGCCGTGTGAGTACGTCCGGCACCGTCGACCGCGCCTTCCGTTCCGCCCTGTACGACTCGGGCGACGACACCCTCGACACGGGGGCGTCCCTGCTCGCCGCCGACCCCTCGGCGGACGCCGAACTCGCCCGGCGCGGCGAGGAATTCGTCGCGTCCGCCTGGAAGCGGGGGTGGCAGCCCGCGGACGTCGTGCGGGTGGTGCGGCGGGAGCTGGACGAGACGCATGTGCGTCTGGTCGGTTCGTTGATTCGCGCTCAGGCGCGGAGGGAGGCGGCCGAGGGGCGGGCGCGGGGGGCCCGGTGGGATGCGCAGGTTGCCGAGGTGCCGACAGGTGACGCGGGGGCGCGGGGGGATCGGTTTTCGTACGCGACCACTGTTCTGGAGTTGTATCGGCTGTTGTTGCGGCTGCCCGCGTTGGAGCCGCTCGACCAGGCTGCGGGGGCGGCTGGGTCGGCGGGGTCGCCTTCGCCCGGTGGGCGCGAGCGGAAGCCTGAGTCGCGGATGCTCGGGCGGATCCGGGCGCTGCTGGCGAAGGCCGAGGCGACCGGGTTCCCGGAGGAGGCGGAGGCGCTGAGCGCCAAGGCGCAGGAGCTGATGGCGCGGCACAGCATCGACGAGGCGTTGCTCGCCGCGAAGGCGGTTGTTGTTGAGGGGCCGGAGGCCGTCCGGATCGGGGTGGATGCGCCGTACGAGCAGGCCAAGGCGGTGTTGCTGGACGCGGTGGCCTCGGCGAACCACTGCCGGGCGGTGTGGAACGAGGCGTTCGGGTTCTCGACGGTGGTCGGGTTCGCGGCCGACCTCGAGGCGGTCGAGCTGCTGTACACCTCGCTGCTGGTGCAGGCGAGCGGGGCGATGACGAAGGCGGAGGCCGCGCAGCGGGCGGGCGGGCGGAAGCGCACGAAGGCGTTTCGGCAGGCGTTTCTGGCTGCGTACGCCCACCGGGTGGGGATGCGGTTGGCGGCGGTTGCCGCTGAGGCGGCTGCGGGGGAGGAACTGTTGCCTGTGCTGGCGTCGCGGGAGGTTGCCGTGGGGGAGCGGGTGGCTCGGCTGTTCCCGGAGACGACCACTACGCGGTTGCGTGGGGTGCGGGATGCGGCGGGGTGGGACGAAGGGGTGCGGGCGGCGGAGCGGGCGCAGGTGCGGGGGCGTAGGCCGTTGTCGTGACGCGGGGGCAGTGCGGGCGGGCGGGGGTGCGGTGCCGTCTGCGGGCCGCCTGCGCCCACCCGTGCCGCCCCAAGCGGCACGACTGCCCGCAGGCGGCGGTGGTGCGGCCCTCCGGTTCCTACGAGCCCAGCCCCTCCGTAGGCAGTCCCGGCGGCAACGAGCCGCCCTCTGCCTTGGTGTACGTTTCCTCGCCCGCCGCGCCGTCCCATGTGATCGTGAGCGACTTACCGTCGGCCGAGGTCACCGTGCCCTTCGTGCGGTCGGCGTTGCCAGCGGGGCACTTCAAGGTGATCGTCGCGTCGGTGTCGCCCTTCGCCGTGCCGCTGCACACCGTGCCGCCCGTGGCGAAGAGGGCCGCCTCCTCGCCGTTGACCATCAGGACCACCGCCTTGCCGTCCGCGGTGGTGAGCCAGCTGCCCTGGAGGTCGCCGGCCGGGGCCTTGTCCGAGCCGCCCGTGCCGCCGCCGGTGTCCGCGGTCCGGGTGACGGACGGGGCGGGCGTGGCCGAGGAGCCGTCCGAGCCGTCGCCGTCACCGCCGCACGCCGTCAGTGTCAGCGCGCCGGCCAGACCCACGGCCGCGGCCGTCCACCGGGCCCGCCGGGAACGCCCTCCGCCCGCGGGTACCGGACCCGTGAGCGCCGCACCCGTGCGCACCGGACCTGTGTGTGCCGGACCTATGTGTGCCACCGAAGCCTCCACAGTCACCGCTGGTCCCCTCCCTGGCGCCGGCCGGGCGGCCGGACCGCCGGTGTCAGCTAACAGGAACCGCCCCGCGCCCGGCCAGGGTTGCGTGACGCACCTCGCACCATCGCCGCCGTGCCGCCCGGAACACATCACCGCCCACCCATCGGAAGGGCACATGAGGGAACACAAACGCCCCCGCGTGCGTCTCTAAGGCAGCGGGGGCCCGGTAAAACGTCCGTCGAAGCGGGCACCGTGCGACGGGTGGGGCTGTAACCGCGCCGACACCCCTCGTGCACGTGCATCCGTCCATGCATATGCACGTGAACGCAGCTATGATCCGGGTCAGTTGATCAGTGCATCAATGGTCACATCAGCCAGTGCACCAGCGGGGAGCGACCTGTGGACCACGACGTGTACGACGGTGACGGGCACGAGGGTGCCGGCGCGTCCGGCGTGTACAACGGCATGGCGGCCACCCGGTTGGACGGTGTGGCCTGGCAGAAGAGCAGGCACAGCAACTCGCAGGGGTCCTGCGTGGAGTTCGCCCGGCTGCCGGGCGGGGAGGTCGCGGTGCGCAACTCCCGTTTCCCCGACGGCCCCGCGCTCGTCTACACCCGCGCGGAGATCGAGGCCATGCTGCTCGGCGTGAAGGACGGCGAGTTCGACCACCTGGTCGCAGGCTGAGGCGGCCGGGCCGCCCGCACCCGCGGCCCCCTCGGGAGTGACGCGCGTAGACAAACGGCACGCGCGTGCGCCGTACGGAGATCAGGGCTGCGGGAGCCGGAACAGCGCCCACACGACCTTGCCGCTGAGCGCGCCGGCCAGCGGGTGCCAGCCCCAGCTGTCGCTGAAGGAGTCGACCAGGAACAGTCCGCGCCCCGACTCGGCGGAGCAGTCGTCGGACAGGTCCTCCGCCTCCCGGGCGACCGGGCCCTCGTCGCTGGGATCGCGCACCGCGCACACCAGGCGCTCGGTCCACCGCATCAGGTGCAGCCGTACCGGGGGCTCCGGTCCGGCCAGGCGCGGGGTGTTCGCGGGCAGGGCGTGGCGCAGGGCGTTGGTGACGAGCTCGGAGACCACCAGACAGACGTCGTCGAAGCGTTCGCCGAGGTGCCACTGGTCGAGCGTGCCCCGGGTGAACTGCCGTGCCTCGCGCACCGCTTCGTAGCGGGCGTGCAGGGCGCAGGAGGCGGCGTCGGAGGCGGCCGCGAGGTTCAACGGCGGAAGGCCCTGCCGTAACGGCTGGAGCATGGTCGATCCATTCGTCCCCATGCGAGGCACTCCCGGGAATTCGCGGTCGTAGCGAGGCGGCGGTGGTGCGGGGACCATGGTTTCGGATGCGCACACCAGATGCAAGGGCAGATGCACGTGCAGCTGACCGAAATCAGCCCTGCCGTTCTGGTTTTTGGGCAATTTTTCCGTCATCCAGGCGTCTTCTCCTGGCTGTTCTCTTACCCCCTCGTTGCGGTGCGGTGCCCGTTCCGTGCCGCTTCCTGACCGGATCGAGCGGCCGAATTCCGTTTGTGTAATCGGGCGAGTACTGCTCGGAGTGTTTTAGTGGCAGACTGCGGGCCTTGAAGACGTTGGGGAGGCTGTCGAACGTGAGCGCGGGAGAGCCGGGATCGGTGGTGCGGCGCATGCTGCTCGGATCACAACTCAGGCGACTGCGTGAGGCGCGGGGGATCACGCGCGAGGCCGCGGGCTACTCGATCCGCGCCTCCGAATCGAAGATCAGCCGGATGGAGCTGGGCCGGGTGAGCTTCAAGACCAGGGACGTGGAAGACCTGCTGACGCTGTACGGCATCACGGACGAGCAGGAGCGCGCCTCGCTGGTCTCCCTGGCCAAGGAGGCCAACGTGGCGGGCTGGTGGCACAGTTACTCGGACGTCCTGCCCAGCTGGTTCCCCACCTATGTCGGCCTGGAGGGCGCGGCCTCGCTGCTGCGCGCCTACGAGGTGCAGTTCGTGCACGGTCTGCTGCAGACCGAGGAGTACGCGCGCGCGGTGGTGCGGCGCGGCATGAAGAGCGCGAGCGACGCCGACGTGGAGCGCCGGGTGGCGCTGCGTCTGGAGCGGCAGAAGTACCTGCTCGCGGAGAACGCCCCCGAGTTCCACGTGGTGCTCGACGAGGCCGCGCTGCGCCGGCCCTACGGCGACCGCGCGGTGATGCGCGGGCAGCTCCAGCATCTGATCGACGTCTCCGAGCGGCCCAACGTCCGCCTTCAGGTGGTGCCGTTCGGCATGGGCGGCCACTCCGGGGAGTCCGGCGCCTTCACCATCCTCAGCTTCCCCGAGTCCGACCTGTCGGACGTGGTGTACCTGGAGCAGCTGACCAGCGCGCTCTACCTGGACAAGCCCGAGGACGTGGCCCAGTACGAGAAGGCGCTCAAGGAGCTGCAGCACGACAGCCCGGGTCCCGCCGAGAGCCGTGACCTGCTCCGGGGACTGCTCCAGCTGTCCTGAGGGCGCCCCCAGCTGTCTCAAGGCCCCCTTCAACTCCCGTTGCACACAAGTACGATGACGTGTGATCACACCCCGGTGTGCTGATCGTATTTCTGCTGACGCAGCGAGGGATCGAGGGATCACATGTCGTCGTACTTCACCGACCTGGCTCAGCAGTACATCGACGGTGAGTGGCGCCCCGGCACCGGCTCCTGGGACATCATCGACTTCAACCCGTACGACGAGGAGAAGCTCGCGTCGATCACCATCGCCACGGTCGACGAGGTCGACCAGGCGTACCGGGCGGCGGCCCGCGCGCAGAAGGAATGGGCGTCCGTCAGCCCCTACGCCCGCCGCGCGGTGTTCGAGAAGGCGCTCCGGCTGGTCGAGGAGCGCGAGGAGCGGATCGCCGAGGCCATCGTCGCCGAGCTGGGCGGCACCCGGCTGAAGGCCGCCTTCGAGCTGCACCTCGCCAAGGAGTTCCTGCGCGAGTCGGTGCACCTGGCGCTGGCCCCCGAGGGCCGGATCCTCCCCTCGCCGGTGGACGGCAAGGAGAACCGCGTCTACCGCGAGCCGGTCGGTGTGGTCGGCGTGATCAGCCCGTTCAACTTCCCCTTCCTGCTGGCGCTGAAGTCCGTCGCCCCCGCGCTCGCGCTGGGCAACGGCGTGGTGCTCAAGCCGCACCAGGACACCCCGGTCGTCGGCGGCTCCCTGGTCGCGAAGATCTTCGAGGACGCGGGGCTGCCCGCCGGGCTGCTCAACGTCGTGATCACCGACATCGCGGAGATAGGCGACGCCTTCATCGAGCACCCGGTGCCGAGGGTCATCTCCTTCACGGGCTCCGACGGGGTCGGCCGGCACGTCGCGACCGTCTGCGCCTCCCACTTCAAGCGCGCGGTGCTGGAGCTGGGCGGCAACAGCGCGCTGGTGGTGCTGGACGACGCCGATGTGGACTACGCCGTGGACGCCGCCGTGTTCAGCCGGTACGTCCACCAGGGCCAGGTCTGCATGGCCGCCAACCGCGTCCTGGTCGACCGGGCGGTGGCCGACGAGTTCACCGAGAAGTTCGTCGCCAAGGTGCGCTCGCTCAAGGCCGGCGACCCGCGCGACCCGGAGACCGTCATCGGCCCGGTGATCAACTCCCGCCAGGCGGAGGCCCTCGCCGGCGTCGTCGAGCAGGCCCTCGCCGAGGGCGCCACCGCCCTGGTGCGCGGCGAGCGCCACGACAACCTGGTGGAGCCGTCCGTCCTCACCGGGCTGCCCGCCGACTCCGCCCTGCTGCGGCAGGAGGTCTTCGGTCCCGTCGCCTTCCTCGTCCCGTTCGACGGCGAGGAGGAGGCGGTGCGCCTGGTGAACGACACCCCCTACGGCCTCAGCGGCGCCGTGCACACCGCCGACGTCGAGCGGGGCGTGCGGTTCGCGCGGCGGATCGACACCGGGATGTTCCACGTCAACGACGGCACCGTGCACGACGAGCCGATCGTCCCCTTCGGCGGCGAGAAGCACTCGGG
>Ga0164243_10006343_pt1 | contig 17917 bp, 14 predicted proteins | sample OricompcompostOP_FD_108781 | JGI IMG/M metagenome (GOLD analysis project Ga0164243, IMG submission 108781) | Organic Plus compost microbial communities from Emeryville, California, USA - Original compost - Organic plus compost (OP) | ecosystem: Engineered > Solid waste > Mixed feedstock >... | reverse complement strand
GGAACCGCATCAAGTGGCCCTTCGGCCGCGCCGCCCTCTACTTCGTCCTCTCCGTGCTGCCCACCGGTGGCTTCTTCGCGGACAGGATGCTCCGCGAGGAGGAGAAGGCCGGCATCATCGCCGCCCGCGCCCGCAAGGAGCAGAGCGGCACGGTCAACGCCGGCGGAAACGCGGCCACGTCATGATCGTCGCCTTCTCCGTCACCCCGCTCGGCGTCGGCGAGGACGTGGGGGAGTACGTCGCCGAAGCGGTACGGGTCGTCCGCGAATCCGGACTGCCGCACCGCACCGACGCGATGTTCACCTCGATCGAGGGCGAATGGGACGCCTGCATGGACGTCGTACGGCGGGCCGTCGCCGCGGTCGAGGCCCGCGCCCCGCGGGTCTCCCTCGTCCTGAAGGCCGACATCCGCCCCGGCGTCACCGACGGCCTCACGGCGAAGGTCGCCACGATCGACCGCCACCTCGCGGCCGACTGACACCACCGCCCCACGAAGGGCTGGTGCCCCCGCCCCGCCCCCCGCGCACGGTTGGTGCCGTCGGCCACCCGGAGAGCTGGTGCCCCCGCCCCTGCGCACGGCTGGTGCCCCCGTGGGACAGCACCCCGGCGGTGCCGCACCTGGCGCCGCGGATCCGGCTCCGCGGCGCCGCTGGGCGGGGGACGTGAGTGTCGTACCCCGCCGTTTCACCGGGGCGTGGTGGGCGGGTCTGCCTCCAAGTCGTCAGGGTGGCCGTCGGTCAGGGCGCGGCCGAGTGCGGTGCGGGCGTACAGGACCTGGTGGCCCACGCGGCAGGAGACCAGCAGGCCGGCGTCCCGCAGCGTCGACAGGTGCGCCGAGACGGACGAGGGCGCCAGGCCCAGGCGGGTGGCGAGCGCGGTCGTCGAGGCGGGCTCCTCCAGCGCCGTGAGGACCGCCGCGCGCCCCCGTCCCAGCAGCCGCACCAGCGCACCCCGGCGATCCGTGCGCGGCGGCGACCACAGGCGCGCGATCCCGCGCGCCGGGTACAGCACCGCGGCGGGCGCGGGCGCCTCGAACCCGCCCGCCACTCCCGGCCACACGAAGACGCTGGGCACCAGCGTCACCCCCTCGCCCCCGGCCAGCACCCGGTGGTGCCGGGGCGGACGGTCGATCCGCAGCGTCCCGTCGCACCAGGTGATCTGGGGATGCAGCGAGTCCAGCACCCGGCCCAGACCACCGTCGGCCAGCTGCCGCGCCCGGTGCGCGACGTCCGCGTCGAGCACCGCCCGCAGCCGGGGCCACTCGGGTGCCAGCAATGTCTCCCACGCACGGGTGACCGCTGCCGCCAGCGTCGTGACGGCGGCGGCCGGATCGGCGAGCAGCGCGCGGCCCACGGCGGACCCCGCCGCCCCCGGCGTACAGGCCAGCGCACGGGCCAGCTCCCCCTCCGCGCGGCCCGGATCGGTGGCCCGGATCCGAGCGACCTCCTCCTCGAAGGAGGCCGTCGGTCCGGCGGGAGCGGGGAAGAGGAAGTCCGGGGTGTAGCCGTGCCGGGGCATCACCGCCCACAGCGCGTCCAGGGGCAGCGAGCGTACGAGGGGCGCCGCCTCGCGCGCCCAGCGGCGGTGGGGCGCCCCCTCCGGCGGATGCGCCAGCGCACGCAGTGCCGCCTGTGTCTCCCAGACGGGGGAGAGTGCGAACCGGCAGTTGAGGGGGTCGGCCGGCCCGAAACGGATCGTGATCGCCACCAGTTGCCCTCCCCCCGGATTCGGCCTGCGCCGAAACACTAGGCGGCGCCCCGGTGCCCCGCCAGGCTGCGGCCATGCCCGAACCGGAAGAGCACGCCACGGCACCGGCCCCTTCCCCGGAGGGCGGACGGACGGTCCCGCCACCCGGGGCCGGACCGACGATTCCTTCGTCCGGGGACGGATCGCTGTCTCCTTCGGCGGGGGCTGGTCCGGGGGTTTCTTCGTCCGGGGACGAACCGCTAGCTCCTCCGCCCGAGGCTGGTCCGGGGGTCTCTCCGCCCGGGGCCGGATCGCCGGTCACCCCGCCTGCGGAAGGGGCGGACCCTCAGTCCGGGCCGGAGGCGGGCCGTCCCTCCGGAGGAGTACGCAGCGCCCCGCCCGCTACCGAGACGACGGGCACCCCGCCTCCGGGCGACGGCGCCCATCCCCTGCACGCGGCCGACGAGGCTGCCACCCCGCCCCCGGGCGACAGCGCCCGTCCCCCGCACGCCGCCGATGCCGCCACCCCACCCCCAGGCGACGGCCCCGCGGTCCCGGGCCCGGCCGGCAACGCCACCACCCCGGCCGAGAAGGCCACCTACGGTTCGCTCTTCCGGGTGCGGGAGTTCCGGGCTGTGTTCGCCGCGCATGTGCTCTCGCTTCTGGGGACGGTCGTGGCGGGGCTGGCGCTGCCGGTGCTCATCTATCAGCACACGTCCTCGCCCCTGCTGACGGCCCTCACCTTCGCACTGGGCTTCCTGCCCAACGCGGTGGGCGGAGTGGCCCTGGCCCCGGTCGCGGACCGGTTCGCCGCGCGTCGGGTGCTGGTCGCCTGCGATCTGTTCAGCGCGGCCGGGGTCGCGCTGATGCTGCTGCCGCACGCCCATGTCGCGCTCCTGCTGGCGCTGCGCGCGGCCGTCGCGTTCGTGCAGCCGCTGTTCACGGGCGTACGGGCGGCCAGCCTGGGCGCGATCCTGCCGGGCCAGGACGCGTTCGTGCTGGGCCGTTCGCTGATCCGGGTGGTGGCGCAGAGCGCGCAGATCGTCGGCAACGCGGCCACGGGGCTGCTGCTGGTGGTGGTGACGCCCCGCACGGCGCTGGTGCTGACCGTGGCAGGGTTCCTGGGTTCGGCGCTGCTGCTGCGGACGGGCACCCGGCTGCGTCCGCCACTGGCGCGCGCCGCGGCGCGGACGACGGCCGGCACCCGGCGGCTGCTGGCCGACCGGAAGGTGCGGGCGTTGCTGCTGCTGTGCTGGCTGCCGCCCACGTTCGCCGTCGTCCCGGAGGCGCTGGCCGCGCCGTACGCGGACGGGCTGGGGGCCGGGCCGGCCGGGGTGGGGCTGCTGCTGGCGGCCGGGCCCGTGGGCAGCGTCGTCGGCGAGCTGGCGGTGGGTACGCTGCTGCGCCCGGCGGCCCGGGAACGTCTCGTCCTGCCGCTGGCCTCGGTCCTGCTGCTGCCGCTGCTGGTCTTCCTGCTGCATCCGGCGCTGCCGCTGGCGCTGGCGGCCCTGTGTCTGTCCGGTATGGGCATGGGCTACACGCTGGGGCTGGACCGCTGGTTCTTCGACGCGGCGCCCGAGGAGCTGCGGGGCCGGGCACTGACGGTGATGACGGCGGGCCTGATGAGCGCCCAGGGGATGGGCATGGCCGCGGGCGGCGCGCTGGCGGAGTTCCTGCCCGCGCATCTGGCGATCGTGCTGACGGGTGTGGTGGGCACGGTGTGTGTCGCGGTGAACGCCCGGAACGTGAGACGGCTTCTGCGGGGCTTCGACCGGCCGGTAGGGTCGAGGCGTGCCGAAGCCGCTCAGTCTGTCGTTCGATCCGATCGCCCGTGCTGATGAGCACTGGAAGCAGCGATGGGGGTCGGTGCCGTCCATGGCCGCGATCACGTCGATCATGCGGGCGCAGCAGATCCTGCTGTCCGAGGTGGACGCGGTGGTCAAACCGTACGGGCTGACGTTCGCGCGGTACGAGGCGCTGGTGCTGCTCACCTTCTCGCAGAAGGGCGAGCTGCCGATGTCCAAGATCGGGGAGCGGCTGATGGTGCACCCGACCTCGGTGACCAACACGGTCGACAGGCTCCAGGCGGCGGGCTTCGTCGAGAAGCGGCCCAATCCCAACGACGGGCGCGGCACCCTGGCCGCCATCACGGACAAGGGCCGCGAGGTGTGCGACGCGGCGACCCGGGAACTGATGGCGATGGATTTCGGGCTCGGCGTCTACGACGCGGGGCAGCTGGAGGAGATCTTCCGGCTGTTCCGTCCGCTGCGGGTGGCGGCCGGGGACTTCGCCGACGACCCGGTCGGCTGACCGGTCGGCGGGGACGACGGAAGCGGGCGGTGGCCGGGCCGCCACGGGCGGTGCGACTGCCGTGTGCCGTCCGCCTCTTCGGCGAGGGGGCCCGAAGATCGCCGTCGTCGGCGGGCTACGCTCGATCCCATGAAACGAAGCGTGTTGACCCGCTACCGCGTCATGGCGTACGTGACCGCCGTGCTCCTCGTTCTGCTGACGCTCGGCGTGATCGGCAAGTATCTGCTGGGCATGGACGGCGCCGCGGGCTTCACCAGTGTGGTCGGCATCGCGCACGGCTGGCTCTACATCCTCTATCTGGTCTTCGCCTTCGACCTCGGCCAGAAGGCGAAGTGGCCGCTGGGCAAGCAGCTGTGGGTGCTGCTGGCCGGCACGGTGCCCACGGCCGCCTTCTTCGTGGAGCGCAAGGTCACCCGCGAGGTCGAGCCGCTGGTCAAGGACGAGCGGCCGGCGACGGCCGGCGCCGCCTGAGCCTCCTCCCGGCGGTCCGCGCGCAGGGGCGAGGCCCTTCCGCTCGGGGTCCGGAGCCACTCCGGACCCTTTCCTCATCGACTTTTACTTGGACGTCCTAGTAAATTCGGTGGTATGGATGCTGACGCCATCGCACAAGGCCGCCGCCGCTGGCAGGAGCGCTACGACGCCGCACGCAAGCGCGACGCCGATTTCACCACGCTCAGCGGTGACCCCGTCGAGCCGGTCTACGGACCCCGGGACGGCGACACCGTCACCGGGTTCGAGCGCATCGGGTGGCCGGGCGAGTTCCCCTTCACCCGCGGACTCCACCCCACCGGATACCGGGGGAGGACCTGGACGATCCGCCAGTTCGCCGGCTTCGGCAACGCCGAGCAGACGAACGAGCGGTACAAGATGATCCTGGAGGCGGGCGGTGGCGGGCTCTCCGTCGCCTTCGACATGCCGACGCTGATGGGCCGCGACTCGGACGACCCCCGCTCGCTCGGCGAGGTCGGCCACTGCGGTGTCGCCATCGACTCCGCCGCCGACATGGAGATCCTCTTCCGTGACATCCCGCTCGGTGACGTCACCACCTCCATGACCATCTCCGGCCCCGCCGTGCCGATCTTCTGCATGTACCTGGTGGCCGCCGAACGGCAGGGCGTCGACCCGGCCGTCCTCAACGGCACTCTCCAGACGGACATCTTCAAGGAGTACATCGCGCAGAAGGAGTGGCTCTTCCAGCCGGAGCCGCATCTGCGGCTCATCGGCGACCTGATGGAGCACTGCACGCACGGCATCCCCGCCTACAAGCCGCTGTCCGTGTCGGGCTACCACATCCGGGAAGCCGGTGCCACGGCCGCGCAGGAGCTGGCCTACACGCTGGCCGACGGTTTCGGCTACGTCGAGCTCGGTCTCTCCCGCGGCCTGGACGTCAACACCTTCGCGCCCGGTCTGTCGTTCTTCTTCGACGCGCACCTGGACTTCTTCGAGGAGATCGCCAAGTTCCGTGCGGCGCGCCGCATCTGGGCCCGCTGGTTGCGCGACGTGTACGGCGCCACCAGCGAGAAGGCGCAGTGGCTGCGCTTCCACACGCAGACCGCCGGTGTCTCGCTGACCGCCCAGCAGCCCTACAACAACGTCGTGCGCACCGCCATAGAGGCCCTCTCCGCCGTCCTGGGCGGCACCAACTCGCTGCACACCAACGCGCTGGACGAGACACTGGCGCTGCCCAGTGAGCAGGCCGCGGAGATCGCGCTGCGCACCCAGCAGGTCCTCATGGAGGAGACGGGCGTCACCAACGTCGCCGATCCGCTGGGCGGTTCCTGGTACGTGGAGGCCCTCACCGACCGGATCGAGGCCGACGCGGAGAAGATCTTCGACCAGATCCGCGAGCGGGGGCGGCGTGCCGTGCCCGACGGGCAGCACCCCATCGGGCCCATGACGTCCGGCATCCTGCGCGGCATCGAGGACGGCTGGTTCACCGGCGAGATCGCCGAATCGGCGTTCCGCTACCAGCAGGCGCTGGAGAAGAACGACAAGAAGGTCGTCGGCGTCAACTGCCACACCGGGTCCGTCACCGGGGACCTGGAGATCCTGCGGGTCAGCCACGAGGTCGAGCGGGAGCAGGTGCGCGCCCTGGCCGCGCGGCGGGCCGAGCGTGACGACGCCGCGGTGCGGACGGCGCTCGCGGCGATGGTGGAGGCCGCGCGCGGGACCGGCAACATGATCGGGTCGATGCTCGACGCCGTGCGGGCCGAGGCGACGCTCGGCGAGATCTGCTCGGCCCTCCGCGACGAGTGGGGCACCTACACGGAGCCGCCCGTCTTCTGAGCGGCCCGCTCCGGGAGCGGGTCCGAGGGGGACGAGACGGCGCCCAGGCCCTCCAGGAGGAGGGTGGTGAAGTGGTGGGCCCAGCTGCGGTCCACGGGGCGGTCGCTCACCAGGGAACGGTGGACGACCGCCCCGGCGATGACGTCGAAGATGAGGTCCACGACGCGTGCGGTCTCGCCGTCGTCGGACGAGTCGGGCGGCAGCTCCCCCCGCTGCTGGGCCCGCGCCCGTCCGGCGAGGACCAGCCGTTTCTGGCGGTCCACGATGGCCGACCGGATCCGCTGGCGCAGCGCCTCGTCGGTGGTGGACTCGGCCAGTACGGCCATCAGCGCGGTCTTGGTCTCGGGCCGGCGCAGCAGGGCGGAGAAGGAGAGCACGACGCCTTCCACGTCCGCCCGCAGGCTGCCGCCGTCGGGGAGTTCCAGTTCGTCGAAGAGGACGGCGACCGCGTCGACGACCAGTTCGCTCTTGGCGGCCCAGCGCCGGTAGAGGGTCGTCTTGGCGACTCCGGCGCGGTGGGCGACCTCGCTCATCGTCAGCCGGCTCCAGCCGAGGTCGACGAGGGCGGCGCGGGTCGCGTCGAGGATCGCGCGGTCGGCGGCGGCACTCCGGGGGCGTCCGCGTCGTTGGGGGCAGGGGCGGTCGGCGGCGGCCATGCGCTGACCATACCGAGCGGTAGGACGGGTGCCGCCGGGCTCGTACCGTGAGGCGGATCACCGCTCGCGGGCGCGGATGTGGTCTTGCGGTGGCGCCGTCCCTTCGAGTTACGCTACGGCTCGTAGCGGAATGGGTGGCGGACCGGCCACCGCGACAACCACCCGCCAGGTGGGGACCTGGCGACCAGTGCACACACGGCCGCGCGGAGGGGGGAGACTGGTGCCATGCAGCCACGCAACATGTCCATGAGCGGAGTGGTCGACCTCGCCGCGGTGAAGGCGGCCGGGGAGGCCAAGCAGAAGGCGGAGCAGGCGCGGGCCGACGCCGCGCAGGGGCGCGGTGCCCCCGCCCCCTCCGGCCTGGTGATCGACGTCAGTGAGGCCACCTTCGAGGCGGAGGTGCTCCAGCGGTCCGCCGAGGTCCCGGTCGTCATCGACTTCTGGGCCGAGTGGTGCGAGCCGTGCAAGCAGCTCTCGCCGGTGCTGGAGCGGCTCACCCAGGAGTACGCGGGCCGGGTGCTGCTCGCCAAGATCGACGTCGACCGGAACCAGATGCTGATGCAGCAGTTCGGCGTCCAGGGCATTCCCGCGGTGTTCGCGGTGGTGGCCGGGCAGGCGCTGCCGCTGTTCCAGGGCGCCGCTCCCGAGCAGCAGATCCGCGCCACGCTGGACCAGCTCGTCCAGGTGGCCGAGCAGCGTTTCGGCATCACCGGTCTGGCCGCCCCTCCGGAGGGTGGCGAGGAGCAGCCGGCCGCGCCGCAGGCCCCGGAGGACCCGGTGCTGGCGGCGGCGCAGGAAGCGCTGGACGCCGGTGATCTGTCGGGTGCGATCCAGGCGTACCGCAACAAGCTGACGGACGAGCCGGGCAACGTGGAGGCGAAGGTCGGCCTCGCGATGGCCGAACTCCTCAGCCGGGTGCGGGAGATGGACGCGCGGCAGGTCCGCAAGGACGCCGCCGACCGCCCGGACGACGTGGCCGCCCAGCTGCAGGTCGCGGACCTGGACATGGCGGGCGGTCATGTCGAGGACGCCTTCGGCCGGCTGGTGGACACGGTGCGCCGGACGGCGGGGGAGGAGCGGGACGCGGCGCGGGTGCGTCTGCTGGAGCTGTTCGAGGTGATCGGCGCCGAGGATCCGCGGGTTGTCAGTGCCCGTGCGGCGCTCGCGCGTGCCCTGTTCTGACCTGCCCGTACCGACGGTCACCCGCCCGTCGTGACTCATTGATTTAGCGACAACAGCGGCTGCACTTTGCCAAAACTTGGCAATTGCAGCCGCTGTTACTCGTCGTAACGGCAGTGCGTGGAATGCATCCGGCGTGCCCGGATTGATGGGCATTGGTACCCGTCGGCCGCCGTGGCGTTCCGTCACCGTCCGAGACCGCGCAGGGGCTCTTCGGTTACCCGTCCGTTACTCGTAAGTAACGAACCCCTTGTGCCGCGGGCCCTGATGCACCACGATCGGCCACGCTCGGTCCCTCGTCCCACAGCCCGGCAACCATTCGGCGCCCCGTGGCGATGAGGGGTCCCCACCGGGTGGACAGGGGGGTCCCTGCCGCGGCAGGGCCTGTCCGCACAAAGCAAGGTTGCGCGAGAGCGTGGCCCGTGGTTGTCGCTCGGGGGTGATCGCCGGCAGCTCGGACGTGTCGTGCCAAGGCCGCCACGTGCGCAGGGTGTTGGCGCTCTCCGTTCCGAGGACGTAGCTCTTCTCCCTCCCCAGCCTCGAGGCCGGGAGGTACCCCCACGGCAGGAGCGGCCCGCTGAGTACAGGCGGCACGGCTCTCCGAGCCGGAGATGTACGTCCGAGAAGGAGGAAAGTCATGGAGTCCCTGGCTCGTGGCGGGACCAGATGGAAGCGGTTCGCCGTCGTCATGGTGCCGAGCGTGGCCGCTACGGCAGCGATCGGTGTGGCACTGTCGCAGGGTGCGCTGGCGGCGTCGTTCAGCGTCTCCGGCCAGCAGTTCAAGGTGACGGCGGATCAGCTGGACGGCGACGGTTTCGTCCAGTACGGCGCGCTCGACAGCACGGAGAAGGGCAAGAAGCCCGTCACCGTCGTCGGCATGGACTCGGCGAAGATACGCAACCTGTGCCAGTCCGTCGTCGTGCCCGTCCCGGTCTTCGGCGACGTGTCGATGAAGCTCAACGCCGGCGGTGCCGGCAGCCCCAAGGTCGAGGCGAAGAAGCTCTACATCGACGCCGACGACCTGAGCACCAACGGCACGTTCAAGAACATCGACATCGGCGTCAGCGTGGACAAGACCACCAAGGGTCCCGGTCCGCACAAGGACGACGCCTACGCCAAGGGATCGTTCTCCCAGCAGGCGGACAGCGTCCACTTCACCGACGTCAAGCAGCGCGCGTGGGCGACCACCGCCGGCACCTTCAAGCTCAGTGGCCTCCACATGAGCGTCAAGAAGGGCAAGCACGAGTGCTACTGAACTGAGCCTTGCGGGTGCGGAGGGCGAGGGCGCCCGCTCCGTCCCGCCTCCGCACCCGTAGGGTCCGCTCCACACCAGCAAGTTCTGTGCCAGTTCCGAGGAGCCCCGTACCCATGAGCGCCGACACGCAGCAGAGGATGACCACCGGATTCGGCCGCAAGCGGCAGGCCTTCCGGAACTGGCGTGGACAGCGCCCGTTCTGGGGCGGGATGCTGACGCTGCTCGCGGGCATCCCGATCATGTACGTCCCCTACCAGAACCTCACTCTGGGATCCCTGACCATCCGCACGTCCACGACGGCGGGCGCCGGCTCGCTGATCATCGGCGTGCTGCTGGTCGTCCTCGGGCTGACCATGTGGTTCCAGCCCCACTCGCGGGTCTTCGCGGGCATCGCCGCGATCCTGCTCTCGCTGGTCTCCCTCGTCGTGTCCAACTTCGGCGCCTTCCTGGTCGGTTTCCTGCTCGGACTGATCGGTGGCGCGCTGGGCGTCTCCTGGGCCCCGGGCAAGCCGGTGAAGGCCGAGGCGTCCGGGAGCCGGCAGACGGCCCGCGCGGCGGGTGCGCCGGCGTCCGACGACACCGATGCCGCACCGCCCGCGTCCGGCCCGGCCGACGGGGGCCCGCAGGGCAACACAGCAGTCTTTGAAGCGTCCCCCCAGGACGGGACGGACGCGTATGACGGGAACGGGAGGCACCGTGCCGGGTGACGAGGTCCACGAGGGGGAGGGCGCGGGGAGCACCTTCGCTCCCGCCGGGAGGGGGAAGACCGGTCCCCGGCACGCGGCCCCCAGAAAGCCGCTGCTGACCCGGCTGCACATGCCCGCGGGCAAGGCCGTGGCGCTCGCCGCGATGCCGTCCGCCGTACTGATGGGCATGGGGCTCACCCCTCAGCTGGCGAACGCCAAACCGCTGCCGAAGAACCCCTTCAAGGGCGAGTCCTGCGTCTCCATATCCGAGCAGCAGGAGACCGCTCAGGAGAAAGCGGAACGCAAGAAGCGCGCCGAGAAACTCAAACGCGATCTGGCCAAGGCCCAGGCGGAGCGCGAGAAGGCCGCCGAGGAAGCCCGGCGGGGCGGGAAGGGCGACGAGGCCGGGGCCGACGGCTCCTCGGCCGCCCCCGGACACGGCGACGGCGCGGACCGGCCCTCCGGCGGCGACACGTCCCCCGCGGAACCGCCCGCCGCCGACGAGCCGCCCGCGACGCCGCCGTCCTCCTCCACCCCGCCCTCGTCCGGCGGCGACGAGGACGAGGAGGCGGACGGGAAGAACCCCTGGTACGACCCGCTGGGGCTCGGCAAGAAGCTGGAGGACACCTTCAAGCCCCGCAAGGACGCCGAGGACTCCGGGGACTCCGGGAACGACGAGGACACCGGGGACTCCGGGAACGACGAGGACACCGGGGACTCCGGGAACACCGAGGGCTCCGAGGACACCGGCGACGGCAAGGACGCGGGGAAGGGGGAGGACTCCGCCCCCTCCGGCGGCACACAGAAGTCCCCCTCGCACCGCAGGAGCCAGGACGGCGAGCGGACCGGGGGCACGGCACAGGGCAAGGCGAAGGCCCAGGAGCGCGACGGGGACTCCGGCCAGGGCGGCGACGACAAGGGCGACGAAGCCGAGGACGGCGAGCGCTCCGGGGACGGCGAGGACGGCAAGCCCGGCGGGAAGAAGGACGGCGAGAAGTCCGGGGAATCGGGCGTCGACAAGAAGGACGGCACCGTCCGCGACTACGACCCCGCCAAGGACGCGGGCAAGCCGTTCCCCTGCCCCGAGAAGACCCACGTCGCCGGCACCGACGAGCAGACCCCCGCCCAGGTCGCCAACGACCCCTGGTACCTGGAGGCTTCGTCCCTCACCCTCAAGGGCCTCGACTACAAGGGCGTCGTCAACATCACCACGCCCGACGGCCGGACCAAGCAGGCCCTCAAGTTCACCGCCAGCGGCCTCGACATCGGCGATCTGCACCAGATCGTCAAGGGCGACAACGGGCTGACCTACCACGTGGAGGCCGCGAAGGGGTCCACCTCCACCATCCGCGACGGCCAGGTGACGCTCTACACCGAGGAGCTGAAGGGCAATCTGTTCGGGCTCATCCCGATCACCTTCACTCCCGAGACGCCGCCGCCGATCAACGTGCCCTTCGCCTACTTCACGCACGTCACGGTGAAGCAGGCCGGCCAGTTCGGCGGCACCCTCACCATCCCCGGCCTGCACCAGTACGTGCGCAGGGCGTAGCGGGCCCCCTCACCGAACACGCACCGGGACCGTATGCGGGACCGGTACCCCAGGCATGGGCGCCGGACCGCAGACGAGCGCCGGGCGGGCCCGCACGGCCTGCCCGGCGCTCGCCTGCGGCGTGCGCGGCGGTGCCCCCTCCCGGGGGCACCGGTTCACGCCGCCGGGTTGCCCAGGTGGTGGACCCGGACCATGTTCGTCGTGCCGGGGACACCGGGCGGGGAGCCCGCCGTGATCAGCATGGTGTCGCCCTCCTCGAACCGCTGGAGGCGGGAGAGCTCGGCGTCGACCAGCTCGACCATCTCGTCGGTGTGGTCGACGTGCTTGACCACGAAGGTCTCCACGCCCCAGGTGAGGGTGAGCTGGTTGCGGGTGGCGGCGTCCGTGGTGAAGGCGAGGATCGGCTGGCTGACCCGGTAGCGGGAGAGCCGGCGTGCCGTGTCACCGGACTTGGTGAAGGCGACCAGTGCCTTGCCGTCGAGGAAGTCGGCCATCTCGCAGGCCGCGCGGGCGACGGAACCGCCCTGCGTGCGCGGCTTCTTGCCGGGCACCAGCGGCTGCAGGCCGCGGCCCAGCAGCTCCTGCTCGGCCGCCTCGACGATCTTCGACATCGTCTTGACCGTCTCGATCGGGTACTGGCCCACCGAGGACTCGGCCGAGAGCATCACCGCGTCCGCGCCGTCCAGCACCGCGTTGGCCACGTCGCTGGCCTCCGCGCGGGTCGGCCGCGAGTTGGTGATCATCGACTCCATCATCTGCGTCGCCACGATCACCGGCTTGGCGTTGCGGCGGCACAGCTCGACCAGCCGCTTCTGCACCATCGGGACCTGCTCCAGCGGGTACTCGACGGCCAGGTCGCCGCGGGCCACCATCACGCCGTCGAAGGCCATCACGACCTCTTCCATGTTGGCGACGGCCTGCGGCTTCTCCACCTTGGCGATGACCGGCACCCGGCGGCCCACCTCGTCCATGACGCGGTGCACGTCCCGCACGTCCGAGGCGTTGCGCACGAAGGAGAGGGCGATCATGTCGGCGCCCATCTTCAGCGCGAACTTGAGGTCCTCCACGTCCTTCTCGGACAGCGCGGGCACGTTGACGGCCGCGCCGGGCAGGTTGATGCCCTTGTGGTCGGAGATGACGCCGCCCTCGATGACGATGGTGCGCACCCGCGGGCCCTCGACCTCGACGACCTGGAGCGCCACGTTCCCGTCGTTGATCAGGACCGGGTCGCCCTTGGCGACATCGCCCGGCAGCCCCTTGTAGGTGGTGCCGCAGATGGTCTTGTCACCGGGCACGTCCTCGGTGGTGATGGTGAACTCCTCGCCGCGGACCAGCTCGACGGGGCCCTCGGCGAAGGTCTCCAGGCGGATCTTGGGGCCCTGGAGGTCGGCGAGCACGCCCACGGCGCGGCCGGTCTCCTCGGCGGCCTTGCGGACGCGGTGGTACCGCTCCTCGTGCTCGGCGTGGGAGCCGTGGCTCATGTTGAAGCGGGCCACGTTCATGCCCGCGTCGATGAGCGTCTTGAGCTGCTCGTAGGAGTCGACGGCGGGACCCAGGGTGCAGACGATTTTGGAACGGCGCATGGGGGCGATCCTATCGTTTTGTTTAGGTACTGAACGATTCGGGGCGGCCCCGCGTCCGGCGGCGGGGGCCTTGGGCCGCCCCGCCGCCTGCTCAGCGGGAGGCGACCAGCGCGTAACTCTGCTCTGCGATCTCCAGTTCCTCGTCGGTCGGTACGACGGCCACCTTCACCCGCGCGTACGAGGGCGAGATCAGCCGGGCCTCCTTCCCGCCCGCCGCGTTCAGCTCGCCGTCCACGGCCAGGCCCAGCTCCTCCAGGCCCGCCACGGCGGCCTCCCGCACGGGGGCGGAGTTCTCCCCGACGCCCGCGGTGAAGACCACGGCGTCGACCGTGCCGAGCACCGCGTAGTAGGCGCCGATGTACTTCTTGAGCCGGTGGATGTAGATGTCGAACGCCAGCCGGGCCGCCGCGTCGCCCTCCGCCATGCGGCGGCGGATCTGCCGCATGTCGTTGTCGCCGCACAGCCCCAGCAGGCCGCTGCGCTTGTTGAGCAGCTCGTCCACCTCGTCCATGCTCATTCCGGCCACCCGGCCCAGGTGGAAGACCACCGCCGGGTCGATGTCCCCGGAACGGGTACCCATCACCAGGCCCTCCAAGGGCGTCAGGCCCATCGAGGTGTCCTCGCAGCGCCCGCCGCGCACCGCCGACGCCGAGGCGCCGTTGCCCAGGTGCAGCACGATGAGATTGACCTCGGAGGGGTCCTTGCCCAGCAGCTCGGCGGCCTTGCGGGAGACGTAGGCGTGCGAGGTGCCGTGGAAGCCGTAGCGGCGCACACGGTGCGCGTCGGCCGTCTCGACGTCGATGGCGTAGCGGGCCGCGTGCTCGGGCATCGCCGAGTGGAAGGCGGTGTCGAAGACGGCGACCTGCGGCAGATCGGGCCGCAGCCGCTGCGCGGTGCGGATGCCGGTGACGTTGGCCGGGTTGTGCAGCGGCGCCACCGGGATCAGCCGTTCGATCTCCTTGAGCATCGCGTCGTCCACCAGCGTCGGCACCGTCAGCTTCAGCCCGCCGTGCACCACCCGGTGCCCGATCACGGCCAGCTCGGGGGAGTCCAGCCCCATCCCGTCGGCGGCCAGCTCCTCGGCGATCGCCTCCAGCGCCGCGTCGTGGTCGGCCAGCCTGCCGTGCCGCTCCCGCTTCCCGCCGCCGCCGGCCAGCGGCTCGTGGTGGAGGGCGGAGGTCTCCTCACCGATCCGCTCGGCGAGGCCGACGGCCAGCCGCGAACGGTCGGCCATGTCGATGAGCTGGTACTTCACCGACGAGGAGCCGGAGTTGAGGACGAGGACACGGGTGGGGGTCACGAGGAGGAGCGCTCTTTCCGTACGGGGACTTCACATGGTCGGGGTGTTCAGGCACCGCCGGGCGCCGTCTCGCCCTGCGCCTGGACGGCAGTGATCGCGACAGTGTTCACAATGTCCTGCACCAAGGCGCCGCGGCTCAGGTCGTTGACGGGCTTGCGCAGGCCCTGGAGCACCGGGCCGACGGCGACGGCCCCGGCCGAGCGCTGCACCGCCTTGTAGGTGTTGTTGCCGGTGTTCAGATCGGGGAAGACCAGCACGGTCGCCTGCCCCGCCACCTTCGAGCCCGGCAGCTTGGTGGCGGCGACCGACGGCTCCACGGCCGCGTCGTACTGGATGGGGCCCTCCGCCAGCAGGTCGGGGCGGCGCTCGCGCACCAGCTCGGTGGCGCGGCGCACCTTGTCCACGTCGGCGCCGGAACCCGAGGTGCCCGTCGAGTACGAGAGCATGGCGATCCTCGGCTCCACCCCGAACCTGGCCGCGGTGGTGGCCGACTGGATCGCGATGTCCGCGAGCTGCTCGGCGTCCGGGTCGGGGACCACGGCGCAGTCGCCGTAGACCAGCACCCGGTCGGCCAGGCACATGAAGAACACCGAGGAGACGATCTCGGCGTCCGGCTTGGTGCGGATGATCTCGAAGGCGGGGCGGATGGTGGCCGCCGTGGAGTGCGCGGCGCCCGAGACCATGCCGTCGGCCAGCCCCTCGTGGACCATCATCGTGCCGAAGTACGACACGTCGGCCACCACGTCGTGGGCCAGCTCGTAGGTGACGCCCTTGTGGGCGCGCAGCTTCGCGTACGACTCGGCGAAACGTTCCCGCAGCGGCGAGGTCTGCGGATCGACGAGACGCGCGGTGGCCGTGCCGCCCGGCGCCGGCGCTTCCCCGTCGGCCAGCAGCTCCAGGGAGATGCCCAGCTCGCCGGCCCGCCTGCGGATCACGGCCGGGTCGCCCAGCAGGGTCAGGTCGCAGATGTTGCGCCGCAACAGCACCTCGGCGGCCCGCAGCACCCGCTCCTCGTCGCCCTCGGGCAGCACGATGTGCCGCCGCGCCGCTCGGGAGCGCTCCACCAGCTCGTGCTCGAACATCATCGGGGTGACGCGCTCGCTGCGCTCCACGGACAGCCGCTGGGACAGCTGCGCCGCGTCCACATGGGTCTCGAACAGGCCCAGCGCGATCTCGGCCTTGCGCGGGGTGGCCGCGGTCAGCTTGCCCTCCAGGGACAGCAGCGCGTCCGCCGTCTCCATCGAGCCTTCGGGCACCACCATCACCGGGGTGCCGGGCGCCAGCCGGGAGGCCAGCGCGAGGGTCTGCTCGCCGGGGTGCTCGTCCAGGGTGAGCAGGACACCGGCGATGGCGGGGGAGCCCGCGGAGTGCGCGGCCAGCGCCCCGATGATCAGGTCCGAGCGGTCGCCCGGCGTGATGACCAGCGAGCCCTCGGTGAGGGCGGGCAGGAAGGCGGGCAGATGGGCGCCGCCGAAGACGAGGTGGCGCACGTCCCTGGCCAGCCCGGCGTGGTCGCCCAGCAGCACCTCGGCGCCGGTGGTCTCCTTGACCTGCGCGACGGTGGGGGCGGCCAGCGCCGGCTCCTCCGGCAGCACGTACACCGGTTCCGGCAGCCGCTCGGCCAGGCCGCGCACCGCCTCGGCGGCCTTGGGGTCGGCGACCCGGTTGGCCACCATCGCGATCAGGTCCGCGCCCAGCGAGGCGTAGGCGTGATGGGCGTTGCGCACCTCGGCGACCACGGCGTCCGGCGCCTGGTCGCGGGCCGCGACGACGGGCAGCACGGCCGCGCCGAACTCGTTCGCCAGCCGCGCGTTGAGAGCCAGCTCGGCGGGGAGTCCGGTGTCGGCGAAGTCGGTGCCCAGCACCAGGACGGCCTCGTACGCGCCGGCGACCTGGTGGTAGCGCTCCACCAGGCGGGAGACCAGCTCGTCGGTGCCCTGTTCGGCCTGGAGGGCGGCGGCCTCCTCGTATCCCATGCCGAAGACGGTGGAGGCGGGCTGGCTGAGCCGGTAGCGGCTGCGCAGCAGGTCGTAGAGCCGGTCGGGGCCGTCGTGCACGAGGGGCCGGAACACCCCCACCCGGTCCACCTGGCGGGTCAGCAGTTCCATGACGCCCAGCTCGACGACCTGGCGGCCGTCGCTGCGTCCGATGCCGGTCACATACACGCTGCGCGTCACGCGCTGTCTCCTCCGGGTCGTCGCGGTCGAGACCGTGTGGGCGGTCTCTTGAGCGGTTTCGCCTAGAAAGCACCTGTAAGAGTACGGCTATACCCTTGACACTACCCGTGCCAGTGGGTATGCCGCTCGCCGGCCGTGAGGGCCCCGGCCACCGGCGGCGAGCGGGCGGCGCGGCCCTGCCGCGGGACCGTGGCAGGAGCCCGCGACGGCCGGGGCGGAGGGCCGCCGGAGCGGACGGCGAGAGGAAGACGAGAGGACGAGGAGGGGCCCTCGGTCGCGGGGTCCGGATGCTGGGCGGGGCCCATGCCCCCGTCTTCAAGACGTGAAACAATCGCACCGGCTCATACGGACCAGCGGCACCGGACAGTGAGGTCCGGCCATGCCCCAAGCGGCCCGCCCCCGGGTGGGCACCCGTTCCCAGGCGGGCATCTACGAGCAGGAGAAGCGAACCCCATGCGCATCGGAGTCCTCACCGCAGGCGGAGACTGCCCCGGTCTCAACGCCGTGATCCGATCCGTCGTGCACCGTGCCGTGCACGACCGCGGCGACGAGGTCATCGGCTTCGAAGACGGTTTCAAGGGCCTGCTCGAAGGCCGCTACCGCCCCCTCGACATAAATTCCGTCAGCGGCATCCTGGCCCGCGGCGGCACCATTCTCGGCTCCGCGCGTCTGGAGCGGGCCCGGCTCCGCGAGGCGTGCAACAACTCCGAGGAACTGATCGAGCGGCTCGGGCTGGACGCGCTCATCCCGATCGGCGGCGAGGGCACCCTGACCGCCGCCCGGATGCTCGCCGAGATCGGCCTGCCGGTCGTCGGCGTCCCCAAGACCATCGACAACGACATCTCCGCCACCGACCGCACCTTCGGCTTCGACACCGCCGTGACCGTCGCCACCGAGGCCATGGACCGGCTCAAGACCACCGCCGAGTCCCACCAGCGCGTGATGGTCGTGGAGGTCATGGGCCGGCACGCGGGCTGGATCGCACTGGAGGCCGGCATGGCGGCCGGCGCCCACGCCATCTGCGTACCCGAACGCAACTTCGAGGTCGACGATCTGGTGAAGATGGTCGAGGAGCGGTTCGCCCGCGACAAGAAGTTCGCCATCATCTGCGTCGCCGAGGGCGCCCACCCGGCCGAGGGCTCCATGCCGTACGAGAAGGGCGTGATCGACCAGTACGGCCACGAGCGGTTCGCCGGGATCGGCAACCGGCTCGCCGTCGAGCTGGAGCACCGCCTCGGCAAGGAGGCCCG
>Ga0164243_10006342_pt1 | contig 17917 bp, 14 predicted proteins | sample OricompcompostOP_FD_108781 | JGI IMG/M metagenome (GOLD analysis project Ga0164243, IMG submission 108781) | Organic Plus compost microbial communities from Emeryville, California, USA - Original compost - Organic plus compost (OP) | ecosystem: Engineered > Solid waste > Mixed feedstock >... | reverse complement strand
CGACGCGGGTGTGGAGCTGTCGCAGATCGACGCGGTCGTCCTGGGCAAGGCGCCCGATCTCTTCGAGGGCGTCATGATGCCCGAGCTCTTCCTCGCCGACGCGATCGGCGCCAGCGGGAAACCGTTGCTGCGCGTGCACACCGCCGGCTCGGTGGGTGGGGCCACCGCGATCGTGGCGACGAGCCTGGTCAAGGCGGGCCTGCACCGGCGGGTGCTCGCCGTCGCCTTCGAGAAGCAGTCCGAGTCCAACGCGATGTGGGCGCTGTCCATCCAGCCGCCGTTCACCGTACCGGTCAACGCGGGCGCCGGCGGCTACTTCGCGCCGCACATCCGCTCGTACATCCGCCGCTCCGGTGCGCCCGACCACATTGGGGCGATGGTGGCGGTGAAGGATCGCCGCAACGGCGCGCTCAACCCGCACGCCCATCTGCGCCAGCCCGACATCACGCTGGAGTCGGTGCAGGCTTCGCCCATGCTGTGGGCGCCCGTACGGTTCGACGAGACGTGCCCGTCCTCGGACGGCGCCTGCGCCATCGTGATCGGCGACGAGGCGGCGGCATCCGCGTCGCAGCGGCCCGTCGCCTGGATCCGGGCCACCGCCAACCGCAGCGAGCCAACGTCGTTCGCCGGCAAGGACCACGTCAACCCCCGCGCCGGAGCCGACTGCGCGGCCGCGTTGTGGCAGGCCACCGGAATCACCGATCCACTGTCCCAAGTGGACGTCGCCGAGATCTACGTGCCGTTCTCGTGGTTCGAGCCGATGTGGTTGGAGAACCTCGGCTTCGCCAAGCCCGGCGACGGCTGGCGGCTCGTCGAGTCCGGGGAGACGGCCCTCGGCGGCTCGATGCCGATCAACCCGTCGGGCGGGGTGCTGTGCAGCAACCCGATCGGGGCGTCGGGGCTGCTACGGTTCGCGGAGTCCGCGATGCAGGTGATGGGCCGGGCCGGCGCGCACCAGGTGCCCGGCGCGCGTACCGCCCTGGGCCACGCCTACGGCGGCGGTTCCCAGTTCTTCGCCATGTGGCTGGTCGCCGACACCCCCTGACCCCCGCGGCTCGCTCGCCCGCCTCCCCCGGCGCCCTCTCCGTCACGCCCGCCTCCCGCCGCGCCCTCTCCCGCCGCGCCCTCTCCGCGAGCGTGAGCGACACGCCGACGACACACCGCACGCCCGGTTCACACGCCGGGCGCCCACGCACGAGCGTGAACAGCGGATCTTGCATCCACCCAGGTCACCGCGCCAGGGACGTTCACAGTCGCACGGGCGCACCGACCCGCCGAGGCCGCGACCGCACACAACCCTCGCGAACCATCCGACCCGAGCGAGAGCCCGTACGGGCGAAGGTGTTCACACGCTCGGCAGGTCCCGGGTCCGGCGCGCGATCTGGTGCATGACGTCGGCGACCGTGTCCAGGGGACGGCGGCGGATCGCATCGGCGTCGTACCGGACGGTGACCCAGCCCGCCCGCAGGAGCCGACGGTCCCGCTCCTTGTCCCGCGCGACCTGGCGAGGACTCGAATGATAGGCGAATCCATCGATCTCGAAGTCGATGTGCGCCCGCAGGTCGGCGAAGTCGCAGATCACCTCGTCGCCGTCGGGCAGCCGCAACCGATGGCCGGCGACCAGCGGGATGCCCGCGCGGCCGACCAGCGTGCCGAACTCCGCGGCGAGGATGGACTCGAGTGCCGGGTCGACGACCTCCAGCGTGGCGGCGAACCGACGCCCGCCGGCCCGGTGGGCGAGCAACGCACGCCACTGGGCAAGCTGATCCACTGTGCACAGTCCGCGCTGGATCGCCTCCAGCGCGACGGCGGTCAACTGTCGCTGCGTGAGAAACCGAGCCAGGTCAGCGATCGTGCGATCTGGCGAGGTCAGCCGCACCCCGTCCCGCTCGCGTACCGAGGCCGGCGGCAGCACCCTGGTCCGCACCACCCGAAGACCCGGTGCCGCCCGCGGGTTTCGCCGGTATGGGACGGTGATCCACACGTCGTTCTGAGCAGGCACCCCGAGACGCCACCACCGGGCCGCCGAGTAGTGGCTGAGCACGGCATCGTCGCCGCCGCGCGCGAGAGCCGCGTGTTCCCGGCACAGCACGGTCGCCGGTGTCGTGGCCGCTCGCAGACCCACCTGGAACTCCGCGATCCACAGGCCATCGGCCAGGCGGCGACGGACCTCGGCGGCGGGCAGTCCGGCGGCGAGCGCGTCGGCCCGGGTGAAGACACCGGCCCGATGCTGAGCTAGCTCGCCGAGCAGCTCGTCGGCCCGGTTCCCGTTCATGGCACCCAAGCATGAGACCGCCGCAGGGCCGCCGGGCTCCCAAACGCAAATTTGTGGATAACCAGGTCCCTACGCCTGTGGATAACGCGCGAATATCGCATTCGTTATCACGAATATGAGCTGGTAGGTACTGCTCGGCTCGGCGACGTAGCCCGTCAACAGTGTGCCTCGTGGTGGCGCCGCGCGGCCCTCGGGCGCACCCGTGCGCTCACGATGCTCAACCACGTGAGCCCGCGCGACTCGCGCTCCGCCGCCCCTCCGAGCGTGAGCGACACTCCGACGACACACCGCACCTGCGGTTCACACAGCGAACCCAGACCAGCACGCGTGAACAGTCGATCACGCAACCACCCAGGCCAACGCATCCAGGATGTTCACAGTCGCCGGGACCGACCGCGACGCGCGAGCACCACACCGCACCGGCTGGCCGCGAGCCCGTACGGTCACCACACCCGGAACCACGGACCGTACGGTCACCACCCCGGAACCACGGACCGTACGGGCAACGCAAGCGTGAGCGACACCCCGACGACACACCGCACCTGCGGTTCACACAGCGAACCCAGACCAGCACGCGTGAACAGTCGATCACGCAACCACCCAGGCCAACGCATCAAGGATGTTCACAGTCGCCGGGACCGACAGGCCACTGTGGACCGTCGACCATGCATCTACTCGGCGGACTTGCGGGGTGCGGCGGACTTGCGCGGCGCCGGCGCGGCGACACCCTCCGGCGTCGCCAACGATGCCTTGGCGCCACCAGCCTTCGCGGCCCCACCGGCCTTCGCGGCGGCCTTCCCCCGCGTGGCCACGCCCGCCTTCGTGGCAGCCGCGGAAGTGCCGCGGGCCGCGGAGGTGCCGTGAGCCGCGGAAGTGCCATGAGCCGCGGCGACGGCCGCCTTGGCGCGAGGAGCCTTAGCCGACGCCGCCGTGTCGTCGGCGGGTTGGCGGGGGGCGGGCACCGGCTTGGTGTAGGCGACCGGAAGGGCCTTGATGCCGTGGACCCAGCCCGAATGCAGGCGCTCCGGCTCGCCGACGCGGTGGATGTCCGGCACGATGTCGGCGATGGCGTTGAACATCAGGTCGATCTCCAGCCGGGCCAGGTTGGCGCCGAGGCAGTAGTGCGCCCCGCTGCCACCGAATCCGAGATGGGGGTTCGGGCTGCGGTACATGTTGAACGTGTACGGGTCCTCGAAGACCTCGTCGTCGAAGTTGGCGGAGCCGTAGAAGAGGCAGACCCGGTCGCCCTTGCGGATGTGCTGGCCGCCGAGCTCGGTGTCGATCGTGGCGGTGCGCTGGAAGACGTTGACCGGCGTGCCCCACCGGATGATCTCGTCGACGGCGGTCTTGGGCCGCTCCGCCTTGTACTGCTCCCAGAGCTCGGGGTTGTCGAGGAAGACCATCATGCCGTGCGTGATCGCGTTGCGGGTGGTCTCGTTGCCCGCCACCGCCAGCATCATCACGAAGAATCCGAACTCGTCGATAGTAAGCTGGTTGCCGTCGATCTGCGCGGTCACGAGCTTGGTGACGATGTCGTCGCGCGGCGCCTCCTGCCGGTCCTCGGCCATCTGCATCGCGTACGCGAGCAGTTCCATGGCGACTTCCAGCGGCTCGTCGGTGACGTTCGGGTCGTCGTAGCCGACCAGTTTGTTGGTCCAGTCGAAGATCTTGCCGCGGTCGTCCTGCGGCACGCCGATGAGTTCGGCGATGGCCTGCAGCGGCAGCTCGCAGGCGATGTCGGTGACGAACTCGCCCGACCCGCTGTCCCGAGCCGTACGGACGATCATCTCGGCGCGCTGGGCCAGGGCGTCGCGCAGCCCGTTGATGGCCCGGGGAGTGAACCCGCGCGAGACGATGGTGCGCAGTTTGGTGTGGTAGGGCGGGTCCATGTTGAGCATGATCGCCCGCTGCATCTCGATGTTCTCGCGGCCGATGTCGGGGCGGAACCGGACGATGGCGGTGTTCTCCCAGGAGGAGTAGACATCGCTGTCCTTGGATACCGTCATGACGTCGGCGTGCCGGGTCACGGCCCAGTAGCCCTCGTCGTCGAAGCCGGAGCTACCGCGCGGCTGACTCGTCCAGCGCACGGGAGCGGTGCGCCGCAGAGCCCGGAACTCCTCGTCCGGACGGCCGAGGGCGAGCATGTGGGGGTCGGTGAGGTCAAACCCTTGCGGAAGGGGGGAACCGGGCACTTGATCCTCCATCCGGGAACAGGTTCTAACCAGTAAAGCATGACAGTGCGTGCCAGAAAACAGTCTGTGCCAGTTTGTTGCCGTGGAGTTTTCCGTGATCAGGCACTTCGGGCTGGCGTCCGGATGCCATGGATGCGAGTCTCGTAGAACACGTTCTAGCTACAGGAGGGATGCTCGTGGGCACGCCGGTCATCGTGGCGGCGGTACGCACCCCCATCGGCCGTCGAGGCGGGTGGCTCGCCGGCCTGCACCCGGCCGAGATCCTCGGCGCGACGCACCGCGCGCTCGTCGAACGGACCGGCATCGACCCGATCCTGGTCGAGCAGGTGCACGGCGGCTGCGTGACGCAGGCCGGGGCACAGTCCAACAACGTCACCCGTACGGCCTGGCTGCACGCCGGCCTGCCCTACCAGACGGGCGCGCTGACGCTGGACGCCCAGTGCGGCTCGGCCCAGCAGGCCAACCACCTCATCGCCGGGTTGATATCCATCGACGCCATTCAGGTCGGCATCGCCTGCGGGGTCGAGGCGATGACCCGGGTGCCGCTGGGCCGCAACCGGGGTGTGGACGCCGGTCTCCCGCGCCCCGACTCCTGGACGATCGACATGCCCAACCAGTTCGACGCGGCCGAACGGATCGCGACCCGGCGGGGAATCACCCGCGAGGAGCTCGACGCGTTCGGCGCGCAGTCCCAGCAGAAGGCCGCGGTCGCCTGGCGCGAGGACCGCTTCGCCCGCGAGATCGTGCCCGTCACCGCACCGGTGCTCGACGCGCAGGGCCAACCGACCGGCGAGTCCACTGTGGTCACCCGCGACCAGGGGCTGCGTGAGACCACAGTGGACAGTCTGGCGGGCCTTAAGCCGGTCGTGGCGGGCGGCCTGCACACCGCGGGCACCTCGTCGCAGATCTCCGACGGCGCCGCGGCGGTGCTGCTCATGGACGAGGCCCGCGCCCGGTCGCTCGGGCTGCGGCCGCGGGCGCGGATCGTCGCGCAGGCCCTGGTGGGGGCCGAACCCTACTACCACCTCGACGGCCCGATCGCCGCCACCGAGCGGGTGCTCGAACGCAGCGGCATGTCCATGAGCGACATGGACCTCTTCGAGGTCAACGAAGCATTCGCCTCCGTCGTGCTGTCGTGGGCCTCGGTGCACAAGCCCGACCCCGAGCGCGTCAACGTCAACGGGGGCGCCATCGCGCTCGGGCACCCGGTGGGCAGCACCGGTTCCCGGCTCATCACCACCGCGCTGCACGAGCTGGAACGCCGCGACGGGCAGTTCGCCCTCATCAGCATGTGCGCCGGCGGCGCCATGGCGACCGGCACCATCATCGAACGACTCTGACACCGCACCACCGGTACGGCTCCTGGCACACCGGCCGGCGACGGCGCAGCGCGCCGAGGCATGCGGCGGCGGCCGTCCACAGCGGACGCCGGCTCGAACCGTTACATCCAGTCGTCGTGACGGGACCAGGACAGGATGGTGTCGACGACCTCGGGTGGGTCGAAGGGCGACACCCCCGTGCTGGTGTAGCGGCCCTTGTAGAACAGCAGCGGCTGTGCCGGCCGCGACTCGCCCAGCTCGGTCACCCGGCCCACGGCGATGCGATGGTCGCCCGCCACGGTCACGCTCTCCAACTGGCAGGCGGCCCAGGTGAGCACGCCGTCGAGGACCGGCGCACCGTTGCCGGCCGGCGTCCAGCGCAGGCCGGCGAACTTGTCCGGCCCGCTGCGCCCGAAGGTCCGGGAGATCTCCCGCTGGTCGTCGGCGAGCACGTTCACCGCGAACATCCCGGACCGTTCGATGTGCGGCCAGGTGCTCGACGTCAGGCTGGGGCAGAACAACACCAGTGGCGGGTCCAGCGACAGCGCCGCGAAGGACTGGCACGCGAAGCCCACCGGCGCACCGTCGACGTCGCGGCTCGTGACCACGGTGACCCCGGTGGCGAAGTGCCCCAGAGCCTGACGGTAACGAGCGGAGTCGACGGCGGTCATGACCTCCATTATCTCAGTGCCCGCCGCCGCCGAAGAGCCAGCGGTGTCCCCACACGGTGTGCGCGCCGGTCACCCGCGGCACCCAGGTGGCGTCGTCGTCCACCGTGATGCCGTCGTAGCCGTACTCGATCATGAACCCGCCCGGCGTGTTCAGGTAGAACGACACCATGTTGTCGTTCGCGTGCCGGCCCAGGGTCGAGGCGAGCGTGCCCTTCTTCTTGCCGGCGCGGTCGATGGCGCGTCCGACGTTGTCCAGCGTGTCCACTTCGAGCATCACGTGCACGATCCCGCTCGGCGGCCGGAACGGGGCCAGCGCCAGGCTGTGGTGACGTGGCCCGCAGCCGAGGAAACGCATGAGCAGCGGCGGGTCCTCGGCGGGCTTGCCGGCGAACAGGGCCGGCACCTCCATCGTGTCCCGCAGCCGGAAGCCGAGCACGTCGTGGTAGAAGCCCATGCCGGGCGCGACATCCTCGGTCCCGATCACCAGGTGCCCCAGCCCGCCGTCGCCGGTCACGAAGGTCGTGCCGAGCGGGCTCAGGAACGGCTGCGCGTCGAGATAGGCACCGGTGAAGACCTCGACGGCGTTGCCGTACGGGTCCTCGAACCGGATCAGCTCGCTGACCCTCCGGTCGGCCAGGTCGGCGGGCGTGCCCTGCTTCCAGCCGATGCCAGCGGCGTCGAGCCGGGCGGCGACCTCGGCCACGTCAGCCGACGTCGGCGCCTCGAACCCGATGGTGAGCAGGCGATCCTGCTCGCCGGGCAGCAGGACGAACCGGGCCGGGAAGGCGTCCAGTCGCAGGTAGAGCGCCGAGGCGTCGGGTCCACCGCCCTCGGTGGCGCCCAGCACCGTGGTGCCGAACGTGCGCCAGGCGTCGAGGTCCGTGGCCTCGATGCGCAGGTAACCCAGGTTCAGGATGCCGCTCATACGGGGTCTCCCAGGAACGAGGCAGCGAGTCTGTTGAATTCGTCGAACTTTTCCAGCTGTGCCCAGTGGCCGCAGCCGGAGAAGACGTGCAGCTGGACCTTGCGGATCATCTTCAGCGCCAGGAGCGCGCCGTCGAGCGGGTTGACCCGGTCCTCCCGGCCCCAGATGAGCAGCACCTCATGGCGCAGGCGGTGCGCCTCACGCCACAACAGGCCGTCCTCGAAGGTCGCCGGGTCGTAGAACGACCTGCCGAACGCGGCCAGCGCGGCCAGCGCCTGCGGGTCGCTCGCGTACTGATAGCGCTCCGCGACCAGTTCCGGCGTCACCAGCTTCTGGTTGAACACGAGCGTGCGCAGGAAGGTTTCGAGTTTGGCGGGGGTCGGGTCGGCCGCGAACTCCCCGATGCGCTTGACCCCTTCGGTGGGGTCGGGGGCGAAGACGTTGAGGGTGAGCCCGCCCGGGCCCATCAGCACGAGCTTGCCGGCCCGGTCGGGATACCGGAGCGCGAACCGTACCGCGGTGCCGCCGCCGAGCGAGTTGCCGATCAGGTCGACCTTCGTCACGCCGAGCTCGTCGAGCAGCGCGGCCAGGGCGACGGCGGAGTGGGTGAAGTAGTTGCCCACGATGCCGTCGGTCACCGAACGCCCGAATCCGGGCTGGTCGGGCGCCAGCACGCGCCGGCGCTGGGCGAAGACCGGGATGTTGCGGCCGAAGTTGCTCCACGCCGACGCGCCGGGTCCGCCACCGTGCAGGAAGACCACCGGCGCGCCGGTCGCCTCGGCCGGCTCGCCGGTGTCGTGGTAGTGCAGCCGGGTGCCGGGGACCTCGACGAACCCGCTGGTCGACGCGAAGTCGATGGGACTGTCCACTGTGGTCATGAGGTGACCTTCCTTACAGCATCGCGTCGGCGATGGGCATGCCGAACTCGAAGGTGCCGAACATGGACAGGGCGCGTTCGACGTCGTTGATGGCGTGCACCCGGCCGGCGTGGGCGTCGCGCCAGAAGCGCTGGATCGGCGTGCCGACGGCGAGTGCCCGGCCGCCGGAGTTCTCGAAGAGCCGGTCCACGGCGTGGATCGCGGAGGCGGTCGCCCGCACCTGGTCGCGTCGGATGCGGGCGCGCAGCCGCATGGGGATCTTCTCACCGGCCGTCACGTACCGCATGAGCTCGCGGAAGTTGTGCTCCAGCGCCAGCCACGCCGAGTCGATCTCGCCGGCGGCGTCGGCGACCCGCACCTGAGAGTGCGGATCCTGCGCGGCCTTGACGCCCGTGTACGAGGCCCGGACCCGGGTCTGCATGTAGCTGATGTGCGCGTCGTAGGCGCCGGTCGCCATGCCCAGGATCGGCGTGGCGATGGCGTAGGGAAACAACGAGCCGTACGGGATCCGGTACAGCGGCGCCGGATTGAGCTCCTGCCCGGGGCAGACGCACTTGGCGGTGTCGTTGAAGCTCAGCGCCCGGTGGGCCGGCACGAACACGTCGGAGACCACGATGTCGTTGCTGCCGGTGCCCCGCAGCCCGACGGTGTGCCAGACGTCCTCGACGGCGTAGTCGCCGCGGGGCAACAGGAACGTACAGAAGTCGATGGGCTTGTCGTCGTCGGTGACGATGCCGCCCAGCAGCACCCAGGTCGCGTGGTCGCACCCGGAGGAGAAGCTCCACCGGCCGTCGAGCCGGTAGCCGCCGTCGACCTTTCTCGCCGTACCGGTGGGGGCGTAGGACGACGACGCGCGCGCCGAGGTGTCCTCGCCCCAGATGTCGCGCTGCGCCTGGTCGGGGAACAGGCCCAACTGCCAGTTGTGCACGCTCACGACCGAGCAGACCCAGCCCGTCGAGCCGCAGGCGCTGCTGATCGCCCGGATCACCCTGAAGAAGTCCACCGGGTCGGCCTCGTAGCCGCCCCAGCGCGCCGGCTGCAGCAGCCGGAACACGCCGGCCTCCTCCAGTTCCTTGACGCTCTCGGGCGGTAACGACCGACGATCCTCGGTCTCCTGCGCTCGTTCCCGCAGCACGGGGAGCAGTTCCGCCACCGCGGCGAGAACGCCCGCCACCTGCTCGTCACTCATCGTCGCCCGCCCTCCGCCCGCTACCGCTGAGCCCCAACACGGGCTATGGTAGAACACGTTCTAGTTATGTGGCGAGCCCTGACGCGGTGCGAGTTCAGGGTCATCGCTGACGGCGCCGGGAACGTGTTTCCTGTCGTGGACCGAGCTGGAGGAACGTCATGGGCGACCGCGACGAGGTGCGGGTCATCGATCCGGGAACCGTGCCGACCCGCTACGCGCGCGGCTGGCACTGCCTGGGTCTGGCCGACACCTTCCGCGACGGCAAGCCCCACGCGATCAAGGCCTTCGGCACCAAGCTGGTCGTCTTCGCCGACTCCACCGGGACGCTCAACGTCCTGGACGCCTACTGCCGGCACATGGGTGGCGACCTGTCCATGGGCACCGTCAAGGGCGACGCGGTCGCCTGCCCGTTCCACGACTGGCGCTGGTCGGGTGACGGGCGCTGCCGCCACATCCCCTACGCCAAGCGGGTCCCGCCCCGGGCGCGCACCCGGTCATGGATCACGCTGGAGGAGAACCGGCAACTGTTCGTGTGGAACGACCCGCAGGGCAACCCGCCACCGCCGGAGGTGACGATCCCGCGCATCGAGGGGGCGTTCTCCGACGAGTGGAGCGACTGGACCTGGGACTCGATGGTCATCGAGGGATCGAACTGCCGCGAGATCATGGACAACGTGGTCGACATGGCCCACTTCTTCTACATCCACTTCGGTTTCCCCACGTTCTTCAAGAACGTGTTCGAGGGCCACATCGCCTCGCAGTACCTGACCACCCGTGGACGCCCCGACGTCTCGGACGCCGGCTCCTACTCCGGTGACGTGAGGTTGCGTTCCGAGGCCGGCTACTACGGGCCGTCCTACATGATCGACAACCTGTACCACGACTACAACGGCATCGAGATCGAGAGCGTCCTCGTCAACTGCCACTACCCGGTCACCCAGAACTCCTTCGTGCTGCAGTACGGCACCATCGTCAAGCTGCTGCCGGGCCTGACCAAGGAGCAGGGCAACAAGGTCGCCCGCAGGATGGCCAAGAGCATCGGGGTCGGCTTCCTGCAGGACGTGGAGATCTGGAAGCACAAGAGCAAGGTCGACAACCCGCTACTGTGCGCCGAGGACGGGCCCGTCTACCAGCTGCGCCGGTGGTACGAACAGTTCTATGTGGACGTCGAGGACGTCACCGAGGACATGGTCGCCCGCTTCGAGTACGAAGTGGACACCAAGACCGCGATCGAGGCGTGGGAGGCGGAGGTCGCCGAGAACCTGGCCCGGCGCGAGGCCGAGCGGGCCGCGCAGGCGCAGGCCGGCGCCGAGGTCGCCACGGCCGAGGCGACCACGTCATGATCCGCCCGACGACCCTGGCCGACCGGCGCCGCTACCTCGAAGACGGGCTGGTCGACCTCGCCTGCGACCACTGTGGCGGGACCGTACGGGTGAAGAAGAACAGCGTCGAGCAGACCACCGTGCAGTGGACGGTCGCGGCGGCCAACGGTTGTGCCGAGTTCGTCATGCGCCGCAACGCGGGCCAGCTCTCCGCGCTCGTGGCGACCTGTGGCCGGCTGCGGGCCACCATCGACCGCGCGGTGGCCGAGGGTCGCCTGCGCATCGTCCCCGCCGAGGGCACACCGGTGGAGCCAGCCCCGCGTGGCGCGCCGGTGGAGCCGGCCCCGCGTGGCGCGCCGCCGCACGGCGGGCCGCACGAGCCGGAGTCGCCGCCGGCTCCGGCCGCAGCCCTCGGAGTCGCGCCATGAGCCGCCACAACACCTTCCGGCCGGTGACCGTCGTCGAGGTCATCCAGGAGACGCCCGACGCCTGCTCGCTCGTGATCGCCGAGACGTTCGACTACCGCCCAGGGCAGTTCCTGACCGTACGGGTTCCGCACGAGACGCTCGGAACCGTGGCCCGGTGCTACTCGCTGTCGAGCGCTCCGCAGACCGACGCGCGGCTGAAGGTGACGGTCAAGCGGGTGCCCGGGGGCTACGCCTCCAACTGGATCTGCGACAACGTCCGCGACGGGTCCACAGTGGAGGTGCTGCCGCCGGCCGGCTCGTTCACCGCCTCCTCGCTCGACGGTGACCTGCTCTTCCTCGCCGGCGGCAGCGGCATCACCCCGGTCATCTCGCTCGTCAAGGCGGCCCTGGCGACGGGGTCGGGCCATGTCGCCCTGATCTACGCCAACCGCGACGCCGGCTCGGTCATCTTCGCCGAGGAACTCGACGCACTGGTACGGGCCCATCCGCAGCGCCTGCGGGTCGAGCACTGGCTCGACGCGGCGCGCGGCAAACCGACCATCGAGTCGCTGACCGCACTCGTCGGCGACTGCGCCGGTAGAGAGGCGTTCGTGTGCGGGCCCGAACCGTACATGGCACTCGTGGAGAAGGTGCTCGCCGGGCTCGGCGTGCCCACGGAGAAGATCCACATCGAACGGTTCACTGTGGACGACGAGACGCCCCCGTCGGGTCAGCCCCGCGCCGTCGCCATGCTGGAACTCGACGGCAAGGTCCACACGCTGCCCTGGGGCGCCCGGCAGCGATTGTTGGACGTATTCATCGAGGCGGGGCTCAATCCGCCCTACTCGTGCCGGCAGGGCAACTGCGGCGCCTGCATGATCCGCATTCTGGAGGGCGAGACCGAACTCGTACACAACGAAATCCTCGAGGAAGAGGACTTCGCGGAGAACTGGACACTGGCCTGCCAGTCCATCCCCAAGACGGACAGTGCCCGGTTCACCTACGAGGCGCCGTAGCCGAGGCGTCCGTCGTCGCGGGCAGTTGCGCGACGGCCGAGCTGCCGTGCCTCGGTCGCAGCAGCCACGCGGCAGCCGCGGCGACCGCACCAGCCGCGACAATTCCGGTGATCCACCATTGTGTCTTGGACATGCCGCTGATCCTAGACATCCGCAATTCAATTTTCAACGGCAATTGCCCGGCCCCGGAAGATCTCCATTTCGCGGCATTGGATACGTGAAATCGATCGCATCTTCATCGATTTCTGTCGCCGTATCGGCGGACGACCCAACCCCACCTATTAAGAACGCCGAGGCACTGGCCGCCGCACTGCGGCAGACCGCGCCAGCCTGAGCCAGCCGGCCGTCAGGAGGCGCCGCGGGACTCGGCCCGCAGACCGAGGGCGATGTCGATGAGCTGGTCCTCCTGACCACCGACGAGCTTGCGCTGCCCGGCGCGGACGAGCACCTCGGCCCCGGAGACGCCGTACCGTTGGGCGACCGTGTAGGCGTGCTTGAGGAAGCTCGAGTAGACCCCGGCGTAGCCCATGATGAGCGCCATCCGATCCAGCCGGTTCTCCTCGGGCATGGCCGGCGCCACGACCTCCTCGGCGGCGTCGATGATTTTAAAGAAATCGACCCCTGTGCGCAGTCCGAGCCTGTCGCAGACACCGACGAACGCCTCGACCGGCGTGTTGCCGGCACCGGCGCCGAACCGGCGGGTCGAGCCGTCGATCTGCTTCGCCCCGGCCCGGTAGGCGAAGACCGAGTTGGCGACCCCCAGGCCCAGGTTCTCGTGGCCGTGGAAGCCGACCTGTGCGTCGTCGCCCAGCTCCGCCACCAGGGCGGCGACCCGGTCGGCGACCTGGTCGAGCACCAGCGCGCCGGCCGAGTCGACCACATAGACGCATTGGCATCCTGCGTCGGCCATGATCCGGGCCTGCTGGGCGAGGACCTCCGGCGGCTGCGAGTGGGCCATCATGAGGAACCCGACCGTCTCCAGCCCGCGCTCGCGGGCCAACCCGAAGTGCTGCACCGAGATGTCCGCCTCGGTGCAGTGGGTGGCGATGCGGCAGATCGAGGCACCGTTGTCCGCGGCGGCCAGGATGTCGTCCTTCACCCCCACGCCCGGCAACATGAGGAACGCGATCTTCGCCCGCTGCGCGGTGGCGACCGCCGTCGCGATGAGGGTCTGCTCGGGCGTGTGGCTCAAGCCGTACGTGAAGGACGATCCGCCGAGCCCGTCGCCGTGCGCGACCTCGATGACCGGGACGCCGGCATCGTCGAGGGCCGCGACGATCGCCCGCACCTCGTCCTGGGTGAACTGGTGGCGTTTGGCGTGCGAACCGTCGCGCAGCGACGTGTCGGTGATGCGCAGATCCAGACCGTCCGGAAAGTACATCTAGATCCTCCGAGCGAGTTCTTCGCCGACGCGGGCCGCCGCGGCGGTCATGATGTCCAGGTTTCCCGCGTACGGCGGCAGGAACTCGCCCATGCCCTCCACCTCGACGAAGATGGCGACCCGGGTGGCGCCGCCCGTCGCCGCCGACGGCGGGTCGAACTGCGGCTCCTGCAGCAGCCGATAGCCGGGCACGTACGTCGCCACGTCGGCGGCCATCTGCCGCACCGACCCGGCGACCGCGTCGGTGTCGGCGTCGGGCTCGATGGCGCAGAAGATGGTGTCGCGCATGACCATCGGCGGATCGGCCGGGTTGAGCACGATGATGGCCTTGCCCCGGGCCGCGCCCCCGATCGTCTCGATCCCCTGACTGGTCGTCCGGGTGAATTCGTCGATGTTGGCCCGGGTGCCCGGGCCGGCCGACCGCGACGCCACCGAGGCGACGATCTCCGCGTAAGAGACCGGGGTGACCCGGGAAACCGCGTACACCATGGGGATCGTGGCCTGCCCACCGCAGGTGATCAGGTTGACGTTCGGCGCGTCGAGGTGCGCGTCGAGGTTGACGTTGGGCACCACCGCCGGCCCCAGCGCCGCCGGCGTCAGGTCCACCGCCCGGATCCCGGCCTGCTCGTAGCGCGGAGCGTTCGCCCGGTGCACGGAGGCCGACGTGGCCTCGAAGACGATGTCCGGCAACGTGCTGCCGGAGAAGAGGACGTCCACACCGTCCGCGGTCGTCTCCAGGCCGAGATCGGCCGCCCGCTTGAGGCCGGGGCTGTCCGGGTCGATGCCGACCATCCAGCGCGGCTCGACGAGTGCCGAGCGCCGCAACTTGTAGAGCAGGTCGGTGCCGATGTTCCCCGACCCCACGATGGCGGCGAGCGCCTTGGCCATCTCAGCTCACCGCCACCCTCAGCTGGCTTCCTGGAACGACAAGGAGACACTGCCGAGCCCGGTGAAGGTCGCGTGGAACTTGTCCCCGGGCGCGACGTCCACCGCGCGGGCGCAGGCACCGGGCAGGATCACGTGTCCGGCGTGCAGCCGAACCCCGAACCGGGCCACCGTACGGGCGAGCCAGGCCACGGCGGTGACCGGGTTGCCCAGCACGGCGTCGGAGCGGCCCTGCGCCACCACCTCACCGTTACGGGTCAGCATGGCATCGATGGTTTTGATCTCGATGTCCGCTGGTGCCACCCGGGCCGCGCCCACCACGAATCCGGCCGAGGAGGCGTTGTCCGCGATGGTGTCGACGATGCTGATCCGCCAGTCCAGGATGCGGCTGTCGATGAGCTCGATCGACGGGGCGAATGCCCGCGTGGCGGCGAGGACATCCTGTTCGGTGCAGTCCTCCCCGGGCAGGTCCGCGCCCAGGATGAACGCGACCTCGATCTCCACCCGCGGATAGCAGTAGCGCTCCGCGTCGACCGGCACGTCCTCGTCGAGGCGCATGTCGGCGAGCAGATGGCCGTAGTCCGGTTCATTGACACCCATCATCTGCTGCATCGCCAGCGACGAGAGCCCGACCTTGTGTCCCACGGTGGGTGACGCGCGGCGACGGATGTTGTGCAGCTGGATCTCGTACGCGTCGGCCGCTGTCAGCTGTGGGTAGGTCTCGATCAGCGGGGGGATGGGTTCGCGCATGCGCTCGGCCGCCTCCAGCCGGTCGGCCAGCAGCGACCGCTGGATCTCGGTCAGCACGGCCCCCGCCTCTCACTGGCGGCGCGCCGCTTCCGCCGTCGGCGGGTGCTGCTCGGTGGCTCCAGCCGGTCCGTGGTCATGCGACGACCTCCACTGTGCGGGGGCGGGGAAACCTGTTCTCGGAACGGGTTTCCGGCGGGGATGGCGCGGTGCCTGGCGAAACTATAACCTGTTCTAGTGACTGCGAGCGAGGCCGAGTTCGATGTTGTCGTCATCGGCAGCGGCGCGGCCGGGATGACCGCCGCCCTCGCCGCGGCGAGCAGGGGCCTGCGGGCGGTGGTGCTGGAGAAGGCCGCCACGTTCGGCGGGTCGACCGCACGCTCGGGTGCGGGCATCTGGCTACCGGGCAACGAGGTGCTGGCGAAGGCCAAGGTCCGCGACAGCCGCGCCGCCGCGCGCACCTACCTCGCCTACGTCGCCGCGCTCGGCCAGACCGGACCCGCCGGCACTGATGGACATCCGTCAACTGCTCGGCAGCGCGCGCTGCTCGACCACGGCCCGGCGATGCTGGGCATGGTCCGCGACCTCACACCGCTGGACTTCGCCTGGGTGCCCGGCTACTCGGACTACTACCCCGAGGCCCCCGGCGGAGCCGCGCTGGGCCGCACGATCGAACCACGCCCCCTGGACGGCAAGCTGCTCGGGTCGGAGCTGGCCCACCTCAACCCGCCCTATCTCGCCGCGCCCGGCAACATGGCGGTGACGGCACGCGACTACAAGTGGCTCAGCCTCGGCACCCGCCACCCCAAGGCGGTCGTCGCCGCGCTGCGCGTCGGGGTGCGCGCCACCCTCGGCCGGCTGCGGGGGCAGCGACTGCTCACGATGGGTCAGGCCCTGGCCGCCGGCCTGCGGATCGGCCTGCAGCGCGCCGGCGTGCCGGTCTGGCTCAACACCCCGATGGTCGAACTGCACGCGGAGGACGGCCGGGTCTGCGGCGTGTGGGTCTCCCGCGACGGCTCGCGCGAGCTCGTCCGGGCGCGCCGGGGCGTCATCCTGGCCAGCGGCGGGTTCGAGCGCAACGAGGCGATGCGCAAGCGGTACCAGAAGGCTCCGACCAGTACGGCGTGGACGGTCGGCGCGGTCGAGAACACCGGCGACGGCATCGAGGAGGGCCACCGGCTCGGTGGTGCGCTGTCCCTCATGGACGATGCCTGGTGGGGCCCGTCGATCCCCGCCCCGGGCGGCCCCTACTTCGCCCTCGCCGAGCGGAACCTGCCAGGATCGATCATCGTCAACCAAGCCGGTGAGCGGTTCTTCAACGAGTGCGCGCCCTATGTGGACGCCGTACACGCCATGTACGACAACGACACGCCCGAGGCGCCGACCATCCCGTGCTGGCTGATCGCCGACCAGCGCTACCGCGACCGCTACCTCTTCGCCGGACGCGGGCCCCGCCAGCCCCTGTCGCGTCGGTGGTACGCCGCCGAGATCCTCTTCAAGGCCCCGACGCTGGCCGAGCTGGCGGAGAAGATCTCCGTGCCCGCCGACGCGTTGGAGTCCACTGTGGAGCGTTTCAACGAGATGGCGCGCGCGGGCGTCGACGAGGACTTCGGACGCGGCGACTCCGCCTACGACCGCTACTACGGCGACCCCACCAACAAACCCAACCCCTGCCTGGGCGAACTGGTGAAGCCGCCCTTCTACGCCGTGCAGATCGTGCCCGGCGACCTCGGCACCAAGGGCGGGTTGGTGACCGACGAGCGGGCCCGCGTCCTGCGCGAGGACGGCAGTGTCATCCCCGGCCTCTACGCCGCCGGCAACGTCAGCGCCGCCGTGATGGGGCGCAGCTACGCGGGCGCGGGCGCCACCATCGCCCCCGCCATGACGTTCGGCTACCTCGCCGCGCTCGACATCGCCGAGCACACCCCCCGCCGCAGCACACGCTGACCCACCCCGCGCCCCGCTCCCCCTCGCGGAGCGTGAACACCAATAGTCGGCTGACCAGCACCTTGGCAAGATCCACTGTTCACACGCACCGGCCGAACCACCGCGTGTGAACACCCCGACGGCGTGTCCCCGGCGCGCCGCTCACACTCGTACGGGGGCCCATGCACCCGCACCCGGCACCCCAGCGCTCGCCGCTCCAGCCGACCTCAGCACCCTCACCCCAACGACCGTGAACACCCACCGACACCCCACCAGCACATTCGCAAGATCCACTGTTCACACGCGCCAGCCGAACCACCGCGCGTGAACACCCCGACGGCGTGTCCACGGCGCGCCGCTCACACTCGTGGGGGCGCCGACGCGGGTCAGGCGGCGGCGAGGATCAGGCCGCTGGTGGGCACGCCGGTGCCGGCGGTCACGAGCACGGGGCCGTCACCGGGCACCTGGTTGATCGCGGTGCCCCGGACCTGCCGCACCGCCTCGGCGATGCCGTTCATGCCGTGGATGTAGGCCTCGCCGAGCTGCCCGCCGTGCGGGTTCAGCGGCAGCCGTCCACCGATCTCGATGTTTCCGTCAGCGATGAAGTGTCGCGCCTCACCGCGCTCGCAGAAGCCGAGCTCCTCCAACTGCATGAGCACGTACGGCGTGAAGTGGTCGTAGAGCACGGCCGTGCGCACGTCGGTCGGGCCGATCCCCGCCTGCCGCCACAACTGCCGCCCGACCACCCCCATCTCGGGCAGGCCGGTGAGGTCGTCGCGGTAGT
>Ga0164243_10006341_pt1 | contig 17917 bp, 12 predicted proteins | sample OricompcompostOP_FD_108781 | JGI IMG/M metagenome (GOLD analysis project Ga0164243, IMG submission 108781) | Organic Plus compost microbial communities from Emeryville, California, USA - Original compost - Organic plus compost (OP) | ecosystem: Engineered > Solid waste > Mixed feedstock >... | reverse complement strand
GACCGCCATGGCCGCGACCCGGGACGCGGTCTTCGCCGTGGTGAACTACGGCAGGCTCTTCCGCAGCAGCGACGCCGGAAAGACGTGGGAGGAGCTCACGCCCGTCGGCACCGTCGTATCGCTCGCCGGCGACGGGGACCGGCTGTACGCCGTGAGCGCCGACGACACCGCGCTCGGCGCGCGGCGCAGCGACGATGGCGGCGAAAGCTGGACGGATCTCGCCCCCCTCGGCCCGTCCGGCGAGGTGGCCTACCGCCTCTTCCCCGGCGACGGCCTGCTCTTCGCCCCTTCCTATGAGAACGGCGCGCTGTACCGCTCCCGCGATCGGGGGGAGAGCTGGGAGGCGATCGAAGGTGCGCCGCGGGCGGTCGTCCTCGCCGACGTCGTGGGCTTCCACGCCGGCAGCTTCTTCGCCGTGTCGCAACAGGAGGGCGCGATCTACCGCTCCACCGATCGGGGCGAGACCTGGACCGCGCGGCCGATCGACACCCGGGCGGTCTCCTACGACCAGTCGTATCTCGCTGCCTCGCCCGAGGGCTTCTTCGCCGGCATGGGCTCGGGGCCCGTGTACCGGTGGGAGCCGGCGCTCGACAACTGGCTGCCCGCGGGCGCGGGGCTCGGGCCCGGCTTCCTCGCCGCCCTGCACGGCGGCGCCGCCGGCACGTTTGCGGTGGTGGAGGATCGGCTCTTCCGGTACGGCGCCGACGGCCCCCGGTGGAGCGAGGTGGGGGGCCTCGTGCGCACCCGCGTGCTCGCGCTCGACGGCGGCGGCGGCACGCTGCTCGCCCGCGACTCCTACGGAAGGCTCCACGCCACGCGCGACGACGGCGCGACCTGGGCGCGCCTCGGGGCGCCGGGCACGGCGCCGATCGCCGCCGCCGCCACCGACGGCGCCAGCCTGTGGGTCGGGACGGCGACGCAAGGGGTGTTCCGCTCCGACGACGCCGGCGCCCACTGGACGGAGGGCGGCGGCGATTTTCCCGCCTACCAGGGGACCGCCGGGCTGCAGCGGCGCGAGGTCGCGGCGCTCGCCCTGCACGACGGCGCCCTCTTCGCCGCCACCGCCGGAGGGTACGAGCGCACGTCCGATCCGCGGGAGCCGGTGCGGCTGACCGGCGCGGGCGTGTGGCGGTCCGACGACGGCGGTGCGCACTGGGTGCCCGCGCGCGAGGGCCTGCCCGCGGCCGACGGCCATTGGGAGCCGCTGGCGATGCTGCAGTCCGAGGGCGGCGCCCTCTACACCAGCGGCGCCAGCGGCCTCTATCGGTCCGACGACGGAGGCGCGAGCTGGACGGTTCTGGGGACGGGCCTGCCGAACGCCCTGGGCGAGGCGCCGTCGCCGGTGGTCCGCCTGGCTGCGCTCGGCGCGCGCCTCTTCGCGCGGGTGGGGCTCGGGGAGACCAGCCGCCTCTACGCGTCGGAGGACGGCGGCGCCACCTTCCGGCCCGCCCACGTGGCCGACGGCGCGGTGGCGGCGCTCGCCGGCGGCGCGGGGGCGGTCGCCGTCGCGATCGAGGGCGACGGCGGCACGCTGCTGCTGGTCAGCGAAGACGGCGAGACGTGGGAGCCGCTGGGGCGGGAGGCGCCGTCCGTCGGGATCCGCGACCTGCGGTGGAGCGGCGGCGCCTGGTACGCGGCCACCGAAGGGGCGGGGGTCTGGCGCCTCGGAACCCGATAGTCGGTCGTGCGGAATTCCGCACTAGGCGTGCGCCCGCCATCCCGGCGAGATTGCGCGCATCAGGGGAGTGCGATGAACGTCAACCTGCTCATCGATGCCATCACCCGGCAGACCATGATCCTCGTGGCGCAGCTCGCCACGATGCATGGCGCCCGGGCGCAGCTCGCCTCCGTCGCCAACCAGGTGTTTCTGGACCTGGTCGACGAACTGAAGAACCAGGGTCTGGGGCGCAAGGTCATCGCCGACATGTTCGGCATGTCGCTGCGCACGTACCACGACAAGGTCCAGCGGCTGAGCGAGTCGGCCACCGACCGGGGCCGGTCGCTCTGGGAGGCGGTGCTCGGCTATCTCGAGGAGCGCGAGGTGGCCTCGCGGGCCGAGGTGCTCCAACGCTTCTGCCGCGACGACGAGGCCTCGGTGCGCGGCGTGCTCCGCGATCTGGTCGAGACGGGCCTCGTGTTCCAGACCGGCCGCGGCGACGCCACCGGCTACCGCATCGCCTCCGCCGAAGAGCTCGGGGCCCTGGGGCGCAAGCCCGATCCGGAGGCCGAGGGCGCGTTTCTCTGGGTGCAGGTGCACAACCACGCGCCCATCTCGCGTGCCGCGCTGCGCGAGATCGTCCGCATGGACGGCGAGAAGTTCGACGTGGGGATCGATCGCCTCGTCGCCGACGGCCGGGTGAAGGACGAGAACGGGTTGCTGCGGGTCGAGGACTACGTCATCCCGTACGGAGCACCCTGGGGCTGGGAGGCGGCGATCTTCGACCACTACCAGGCCGTAGTCACGCTCATCGGAAACAAGCTACAACGCCGCGAACGTCGGGCCCTGCCCGACGACGCGGTCGGGGGAAGCACGTACCGTTTCGACATCTGGAAGGGCCATCCCCTCGAGGACGAGGTGGTCGGCTTCCTGAAACGCGTGCGCGAAGAAGCCAAAACGCTGCGCGAGCGTGTGACGGAGCACGGCCGGCGCGAGACGGCGTCGCAGTACCAGGTCGTGTTCTACGTGGGCCAGGCCGTGCGCGAAGACGGCGACGGCGGAGAGGAATGAGAAGAGCCATGATGCGCTTTTCCTTGCTTGCGATCGTGCTCGCGATGCTCGGCGCGTGCGGCATGTCGAGCGACACGGGGCCGCTCGATCCGGGCGGCGAGTCGCACTTCATGGGGCCGTGCGAGGACGACGCGGGGTGCGGCGACGGGTATGCGTGCGTCTGCGGCACCTGCACCATGGCCTGCTTCAACGACACGCAGTGCGGCGAGCTGCCCGAGCCCAGCGTGTGCGTCGGGTTCGAGTACACGCCCGGCTACGGCAGCTGCAAAGTCGACGAGATCCGCGCGCCGCGCGTGTGCCTGCCCGCGTGCACCGAGGACGCGGAATGCGGCGTGTGGGGCCTGTCGTATTGCGTCGAGGGTGCCTGCTCCGCGACGAAGCCGGGCGAGCCGGTGGTGCTGGTGCCCTCGGGCCCGCTCGACCCCACGCCCGGCCCCGTCGGGACCGGCACCGCGCCCGTCTATGCGTCGTCGCACGGGCAGCTCTTCCTCGCCAGCCCCGCGCACCTGCTCCGCTCGACCGACGGCGGCCGCACGTGGAGCGAGGCGGCCGACGCGCGCGCCGGCGCCATCGTCGAGGCGGACGGCGTCCTCGCCGCGGTCTTCGCGCACAGCGGCGTGTCGCGGTCGCTCGATGGCGGCGCCCACTGGCACAACGTCGTCGGCCTCGGCCTGGACGGCGACGTCTTCGATCTCGTGGCGCGAGCCGGCAGGCTCTACGCCGTCGCCGGCGATCGCGATGCGAGCGGCCGCAACCTGCTCTTCGTCTCGTCCGACGCGGGCGATTCGTGGAGCGCCATCGCCTCGCTGCCCGATGGCGAGGCCATCGGCGCGTTCTTCGCCGCCGACGACGTGCTCGTCGCCACCGGCCTCTACAGCGGGCGCCTGTTCCGCTCCACCGACGCCGGCGCGAGCTGGCGCGCGATCGACGGCAGCAAGGCGGGCTGGGCCACCGCCGTCACCGAGTTCCGGGGCGATCTCTTCGCGATGGCGCCCGGCCTGTCGAGCGTGTTCCGCTCGACCGATCGTGGCGCGACGTGGAGCGAGATGATCCTTTCGTCGTTCCAGACGCGCGCGCTGGGCCTGCCGCACCTGCTGGCCACGGGCGAAGAGCTGTTCGCGGCGATGGGCAGCGGCGACGTCTACCGCTGGGACGCGACGCTCGGGCGCTGGCTCGAGGCGAGCGAGGGCCTGCGCGGCGGCCGCATCACGGCGTTCGCCGGCGGCGCTGCCGGCGTGTGGCTGGGCGCCGACGAGCAACTGTATAGGTGGAGCCGCGGCAGCAGCCGCTGGGAAGCCGTCGACCTCACGCTCGTGGAGACGCAGGTCGTGGCGCTCGCTGGCGAGGGCGGAATCCTCGTCGCCTCGAGCGGCGGCGACGCGGTGCACCGCTCGGAGGACGGCGGCGCGACCTGGAGCCGCAGCAGCGCGGGCCTGCCCACGAATTCGCGCGTGCTCCAGCTGGGCACGAACGCGGGCCTGTACTTCGCGAGCACCGCCGAGCACGGCCTCTTTCATTCGTCCGACGGCGTGAAGTGGTTCGCCGGCAACACCGGCGTGCCGCGGCTCGCCGACGGCCTGCCGGCGCGCGTGAGCGCGTTCGCGTTCGACGGCCCCACCGCGTGGGCCGCGACGACCGACGACGCGGGGGCGATCGGCGCCGGCGTGCTGCGCTCGGAGGACGCCGGCGCGACGTGGAAGGCGTTCTCCACCGGCCTGCCGAAAGGCGGCGAGGGCACGGCGGCGATCACCGCGCTGCTGTTCGTCGACGACGCGCTGTATGCGGCCACCGCCGGCGATGGCGTGTTCCGGTCGACCGATCGCGGCGAGACCTGGACGCAGGCCGCGTCGGGGCTCGAGATCGGCGACGCGTTCGGGCGCGTGAGCGCGCTCGCGGCAAGCGACGTCGGCGTGCTCGCGGCGGTCGAGGACGGCGAGCGCACGCAGCTGTTCGTCACGATGAACGACGGCTCGCGCTGGGAGACGATGGGCGAGGGCGGCGCGCTGCCGGGCGCGGTGCGCTCGCTCGTGGGGCGCAGCGGCCTGCTCGCCGCGAGCGTCGTTTCCGCCGACGGGGGCGGCGCGCTCTACTCCTCGAACGACGGCGGCGGCAGCTGGACGACGGCGAAGGGCGAGGTGGTGCCCGGGCCGCTGGTCGTCGGGAACGACGCGCTCTTCGTGGGCACCGGCCAGGCGGGCGTCTGGCGGCTCGGCCTCACGGCGGTCGCTCCGCCGCGGTTCACCCGGTAGTCGGGCAGCTGCGCTCGCGCGGGATTCGGCCCCGGTCGCCACCCGGTTGTCCGGGAGGCGGCGCGGGGCCGTCGACGTTCCGGCGGGCGAGCGGGCGGGCGCCTGCTCTGCGATCGGGGGGAAGCGTTCCCATCGTTCCTGTCGAGCGCCCGACCTGCGGGCGCAGGAGGTGGGCATGCGGCGCGGCACGTGGCGGAAAATCTCGCGGGGCGGCGCGGTCGCGCTGCTGATCGCGGCGCCGGCGGTCGGGGCGCAGGCGCAGGAGCAGCAGCAGCAGCCGGCCGGCGAGGCGCAGGGCGCGCCGCGGACCCCGACGCAGGGGGCGGCGGGGCTCGCGCCGGAGGGAAATGCGGGGGCTGGGGCTGGGGCTGGGGCCGCGCAGCCGGGTGCTGCGGGTGCCGCGCAGCCGGGTGCGGCCGCGGGTGCCGAGGCGGGTGCCGCGCAGCCGGGTGCGGCCGCGGGTGCCGAGGCGGGTGCCGCGCAGCCGGGGGCTGCGGGTGCGGAGGCGGGTGCCGCGCAGCCGGGGGCTGCGGGTGCGGAGGCGGGCGCCGCCACCCAGCCGGGTGCTGCGCAGCCTGGCGGTCTGGCCGGCGCGCAGCCAGGCGCCCCCGCCGCCGGAACCACCGTCCCGCTGGCGCCCGTTCCGTCTCCTTCGACGTCGGCGGGCGCGTCGGCGGGCGCAGCGGCCCAGGGTGACGGCGCCACCGGCGGCGGCTCGCTCCAGCAGACCGCGCCGATGCAGCGCCCGTTCCGCATCGTGCAGGGCGGCGGCCAGCCGGCCGACGCGTGGCGGCAGCTCGTCGGCTCCGACATCGACACGGCCGAGCGCGTTCGCATCGCCGCGCAGCAACTCGCCGACGCGGAAACCGCGCTGGGCACCGGAGACGCCGAGGCGGCGCGCGACCCTCTCGATCTCGCCACCCAGACGCTGCAGGCGATCTACCAGGAGGCGCCCGGCGCTCGGCTGGCCTCGTATCTCGGCGCGCTCGCGGCGCAGCTGCAGGCCCCGGCCTCGCCGCCGCTCGACTTCGCGCCGATCTCCGCCGATCTGCAGGCGATGAAGGCCGTGCTTCCGCCCAAGGCGGTCACGCAGCTGCAGGACGCGCGGCGTCAGCTCCGCGCGGGCGATCGCGACGGCGCCGCGCGTTCGCTGCTCGGCGCGCGCGAGAGCGTGATGAAGGATTTCGAGCTGCTCCCGGCCGAGGCGGCATTCGCACGATCGCGCGCGGCGCTCGCCGAGCTGGAGGCTGGAAATCTCGCGCTCGCCCGCAGCCTCGTGCAGGGCGTGCCCGATTCCATCGCCCAGCTGCGGACGACGGCGCCGCTCGTTCCCGTGCGCCTGCGGCTGCGCGCGGCTGCGGGGCAGGCGAACGAACGCAACTGGGCCCAGGCGGAGCGGCTGGTGAACGAGGCGGGCAGCCAGCTCGATCAGCTGCGTCTCGACGCCTCGCCCGCGCTCCTGCAGCGCATCGACGCGTTGCGCGCGCAGGTCGGCGTGCTGCAGGAGCGGATCGCCGCCGGCGGACAGCCGTCGCCGCGCCGGATCCAGCAGCTCGCCGAGGCGGCGGGCGGCACGCCGGCAGGCTGACGGGCGGGCGACGGGCGGCGGGCGATCAGTCGTCGCTGCCCCGGTCGTCGCCGCCGCCACGCTCGCCGTCGCACGACTCGTACCGATCGTCGTCGCGATCGGGATCGCGGCAGAGGCCCAGGCTCCCGGCGACCGACGCCTCGAACTGCGCGAGCACGTCCTCGTTGTTGCGGCGATCGATGAGGATGCGGCCGCCGCTCGCCTCCGCGCCATCGAGATCCACGTCGGCGAACCACTGCGCGACGTCGAACGAGATCGTGTACGTCTCCCGATCCTGCTGGAACTGCAGCAGGTCCGCGAGGAGGAGCGGCAGGTCGCGCACCTCCTTGCTGCGGACGAAGAACGGCGTCCCGTCGGCGCGCGTGCCTTCGACGTAGATGCGGGCGTCGTCCAGAAACTCGCGCAGCGGTGTGCCGGCCGGCAGCTCCTCGCCGTCCTCGAGGCTCATGTTGACCGCGCAGAATCCGTCGGATTTCGCGATCTCGAGCTCGTCGAGGGCCGTCCCCTGCACGAGATCCACGGCGAAGAAGGAGTGGATCTCGAGGGCGTACGCGTCGTCGAGGATCGCGGTGTCGCAGGTGCCGTCGGGAAGCGGGCGCACGAACTCGAGCTCCTCGACGCCGATGATCGCGCGCGTGACCACCACGCCGGTGGTGAGCGCCTGCGGCTGCGGCACCGTCGCGACGTTCTCGTCGCTCGAGTAGGCCGCCATCTGCACCTGCACCTTCGCGTTCTGGCCGGGATTGCCCGTCTTCGTTCCGTCGATCGGGCCGTCGCCGATGCCCACGCCACACGCGGCGAGCAGCACCGCCCCCGCCAGCCAGCCCATGTTTCTCATTTCTCGGTCCCCTCGCTCGGGCGCTTCGACAGCGGGAAAAGCTGGAAATTGATCTGGATCACCTGCTGCGGATCGCTCTCGAGCGACGAGAGCTCCAGCAACTCGTTCTGGAAGCGCTGCATGCGCTCCTTGAAGCGTTTCAGCCCCGACGGCCCGAGGCAGAGCGTGAGCGACGAGATGTCGCGCTGGTCGGAGGGCACCTGATCCATCGCGTCGAGGCTACGCGTGATCATCGTGCGGTGAAAAGAACGGACGTGCACGAGCAGGGTCTCGTCGCCGGTCGTCACCAGCTCGGTCCCCTGGCCGAGCGAGCCGTCCTCGCGCCGCACGAGCAACCCGAGCTCCAGCAGCTTCTCGAGCGCCATCGACGCTTCGGCGACGGTGATCTCCGGATAGAGCGTGCGCGCGATCCAGCCCGGATCGTCGCGGAAATCTTTGCGGGCGGCGAGCTCGCGGATGGCGGGGAGGAACCAGTTGCTGTGGTAGGCCGCCTGCGCCAGCTCGATCTGGTGCGCCGCGCGGTACTTCCGGAAGGTGGTGAGCTTCGCGTACTTCTCGCTGCGCTCGACGGTGTTCTTCGCCTGGTTGAAGCCGACGAGCTCGCAGAAGAACGCCGCGGCGTCGCCCTTCAGGCCGCACGCGAGCGCGAACCGCTCCGCCATCTCGGTGGTCAGGTTGCGGTCGCCGTCCATCACCAGCTTCAGGTAGTTCGGCGACCCGAGCCCCGCCTTCTTCGAGAAGGCGCGGAACGAGAAGCCGCGACCGTTCGCCTTCCGGTCCGCGTAGTAGTCCCGGAGGAAGGCCCGGTAGTCCATGTAGCCGAAGACGTCGATCGCCCGTGCCATGGCGACAGAGTGGCGCGGGCGGCCCCCGCTGTCCAGCCGGGCGGGCGGGCCCTCGGATACGCGGGCATGGTCGGCGCCGGCGTAAGGTGGCGCGACCTTTGGCGTATTCGGACAGTATGCGGATTCGCACGGCGGCCCATCGGGGACGCTCCCGTATACGGGGGACGCGCCCTCTCCGGTTGCTGCCCCGTCGTCGCCGCCGCGGCGCCCTACCCGGCGCGTTTCGCCTTCGCGCGGGGCGGGCGCAGGTCCTTCACCCAGAGGTTCATGTCCTCGAACGCACCGTAGATGTCGCAGTTGTTGATCATCCGGCCGTTGAACTCGTAGCCGAGCGCGTGGAAGGCGGCGTTCATGCCGTAGCTGCGGGCGCGCGCCATCGTGAACGCGCATACGTAGCCGGATTTGCGCAGATCGTTCTCGAGCGCGTGCAGGATGACGCTCATCAGGCCCTTGCCGCGCTCGGCCGGGTGCGTGGCGCAGTCGGTGAGCTCGGCGGAGCGGTGGGCGCGGTCGAGCTCGGCCGACGCCACCGACACCACCTGGCCGCTGCGATCGCGGATCACGCGGAAGAGGGCGTCGCGGTGGAGCACGGCCGTGAGGTATTCGCGGTAGGTGAGCGGCGAGGGATAGGTGCGGAACACGCGGCGGTAGAGCGCCAGCATGCCGTCGACGTCGGTCTCGCGGGCGAAGTCGAGCACGTAGCCGGCGCCGAGCGGGCGGGGCGTCTCGCGGCGCGTGCGGCCGAGGATCTCCTCGATGAGCCGCGTCTCCTTCATCAGCTCGCGCGAGTGGATCCGCTGCTGCGAGCGGAACTTCGACACCATGTACGCGGTGCGGCCGCGATTGGCGTATTTGAGGAGGCCCTCGAGCACGTAGCCGAAGCGGAGGAACTGCTCCCAGTCCTTGCCGTCCGCCTTCACCCAGATCTTGTCGAAGCGGTTCGCCTCGGCGAGGAAGTCGAGCTTGCGGACGAGGGCGCCGTAGTCGGTCGCGCGGTAGTCGAGCACCTTGAGGCGGCGGTTGTAGCAATCGAGGAAGAGCTTCACGCGGTAGCCGGGCTCGCTGACCTCGTGCTCGAGGCCGTAGCAGATGCCGAGCACGTCCGTGGTCTGGCCCTCGCCGAGCACCAGCTGCACGCGGCCGAGGAGCCTGCGGCCCCGGCGGATCGGCCGCGGGAGATCCTCGCGGCGCAGCAACACGCGCTTCCCCTCGGCGGGCGCCTCGCGGCGGGGCGGCACGGCAGGCGCGCGCGCGGTCCGCCGACGCGGCTGCGGCTTCTTGGTGCGCGCGACCTGGAGTCGGGTGGGCGGGTCCGCAGGCACCGTCGCCGACGCGTGGGCGTCCGCAACGGCTGCGGCCGGTTCGATGGGTTCCATCTGTTGCTCCTCGGGTGACGCCAGCACGCTCCCCGAAGGATGCGAACGCTCGGCGGCACGGGAAAGAGTTGCGCCACGCCGGCACGCGGCAAGATGCACGTGCGGGCGGAGGAAGGGCGGCCGGCGCACGGCGGTGGCTGCGCGCTGCATGGCTCGCCCGGGCTGCCCACCATAGCGACGGCGGCCCCACGGCACAAGGTTGGTGGGCCAAATAAATTCTCGGTCGCGGAGGGAGAATGGACGCGCGGGTCTTTCGCTGCGGCAATTGCGGCGCCTTCAATCGCGTGCCCGCCGGCCGGGAGGGAGCTCCCTCCTGCGGCCGCTGCAAGCGGACGCTGGCGACCGACGGGGCGCCGCAGGCCGTCGACGTGGTGGGCCTGGAGCGCGCGATCGCGGGCTCGCCCGTGCCGCTGCTGGTCGACTTCTGGGCGCCGTGGTGCGGGCCGTGCCGGATGGTGGCGCCGACGGTCGAGCAGGTGGCCCGCGCGCACGCGGGGGAGCTGGTGGTGCTCAAGCTCGACACGGAGGCGCATGCGGATGGCGGGGCGCGGTTCGGTATCCGTGGCATCCCCACGTTCGCGGTCTTTCGCGGCGGCGCCGAGGTGGGCCGGCAGAGCGGCGCGCTGCCGCGGCCGATGCTCGAGGCGCTGATCGAGTCCGCGCTGCGCCCGAGCGCCCGGGGGGCGTGAGCGCTCGGGCCCGGCTACCCCGGTGCGGGGATTCGGCCTTGTCGATCGGAGGGTGACGCTCTATGCATCCCTCCGACGGAGCGCCCGAACGGCCGGGGAGCAGGCATGCAGCACCACTCGACGCTCGCGACGATTCGCAAGACGCCGGAGGTCATCCTCTGGGCGCTCGCGATCTTCGTGTGCGGCGTGGTCGTGCTGCCGCTCGTGCACCTCGTGGGGCATCGCGCCGATCACGTGCACGGGGCGCTCGCCGAGCACGTGCGTGCGCATGCGGCGGGGGCAGCGCACGATCACGGCGGGCCGGTGCACGGGGCGGGCGATCCGGCGCACTTCGGCCTGGCGCTCCTCGAGGCGGAGCCGCCCGCGCTCGCGCCGCCTTCGCTGCCGCTGGCCGTGGTGGCGGCTTCTCCCGCGCATGCACCGCCGGCGCGCGCGAGCCGTTGGACGCCGATCCGGCCGGGCGCTCCGTAGGCGCTGCGCGCGGTTCGATCGTCGATTGGCGCCTAGCCTTTGGCGTCCGGCCTTTGGCCTTGGGTCTTGGGTCTTTGGCCTTTGGGCCGAGCGCATGCCGGTTCGTGCGTGCGCTCGCTTTCCGCTCGATTTTGCCCGAAGCCGGCGGTGCACGGGAGCGTGTGGCCGCGGGAGTCCGTATTTGCGCCGTTCGCTCCTGGCGATCGTCTTTTCGCTCGTCGTTTGCACCGCCGCCGCGGCCGACGTGTTGCCGCCGCGGCCGCTCGGCGCGCAGGTGGCGCCGTATCCGCCGGGGGCGACGGGCGACGCGGCGGTCGGATTCGTGCTGGTCATCGATGCGCAGGGGCGGGTCGCCGACGCGCGCGAGATCCCCGGGCGCGCCCCTCAGGCGTTCGTCGCGGCGGCACGGGCGTTCGTGTCGACCCTGGCCTTCGCGCCGGCGGAGCAGGACGGCGTGCCGGTGCCGGTCGAGATCGAGTACGTCGTGCGGTACGTGGAGCCGCCCACTCCCGCGGAGGCGGAATCTGCGCGGCTTTCGCGCGAGCCGGCGCTGCCGGCCTTCGAGAGCGAGGTGGTCGGCGAGGCGCCCGACGAGCCGGTGGCTGCCGGGGACTTCCGGCTCGATCCGCGGCGGTTCGCCGCCGTGCCCCGCCGCAGCGCCGAGCAGCTGCTCACGCTGGCCCCCGGCGTGCTGCTGCGCAACCACCAGGGCGCGGGCCACGCGTCGGCGGTGTTCTTGCGCGGGTTCGACGCCGGCGAGGGGCAGGACATCGAGTTCCGGCTCGACGGCGTGCCGCTCAACGAAGTGTCGAATCCGCACGGCCACGGCTACGCCGACACGCACTTCATCCTGCCGGAGCTCGTGCAGGAGGTGCGCGTCGTGGAGGGGCCGTTCGACGCGGCGCAGGGCGACTTTGCGGTCGCCGGGAGCGCCTACTACCGGCTCGGCCTGCCGGAGCGCGGGCTCCGCGTGCAGGGCGGGTACGGCTCGTACGACGCACAGGAACTCCTGCTCCTGTGGGGACCGGAGAGCGAAGAGGACGGCACGTTCGTGGGCGTCCGGCTGCGCCGCGGCGACGGCTTCGGGGTCAACCGGTCCTATGGCGGCGCGACCGCGATGGCGGGCCTGGAGCGCCAGCTGGGCGGGCGGACGTCGCTGCGGTTCGTGGCGTACAGCCATTCGCTGCGGTTCGACAGTGCGGGCGTGGTCCGGGCGGACGCGTTCGAGGCCGGCGCGCTGCCGTGTGCGGGTGGCGCAGACAGCCAGTTCTTCTGCGCGGCCGACGCGAACCAGGGCGGTGCGTCGTCGCGCCACGGCGTGTACGCGGTGCTCGAGCGCGTCACCGGCCGGCGCGAGCTGCGGCAGGTCGCGTTCTTCTCCACGCGGCGGCTGCGGCTTCGCGAGGATTTCACCGGCTGGCTGCTCGACGAGCAGGGGCGCGGGGACGGTACGGAGCAGCTGTACGACGCGGTGACGCTCGGCCTGCACGGCAGCCTGGCGCTGCACCGCCGCTGGCTCGGCCGGCGGCAGACGCTGACGGTGGGCTACGACGCCCGCCACGACGACGGCACCGCGACGGTGCGGCGCCTCATGCGCAGCGGCGGCGCGCCCTACGCGCGGTTGCTCGACGACGACCTGCGGATCACGCAGATCGGCGCGTTCGGATCGCTCCAGCTGCGGCCGCTGGCGTGGCTGTCGCTGCAGGGCGGCGTGCGCGTCGACTCGTTCTCGTTCGACGTGACGGATCGGAACCGGCCGTCCGAGACGCGTGCGGGGCCCCGCGAGCCGGTGGAGTCGTACGACGCCGGCGGACTCGCGCTCCAGCCGCGGGTATCGGCGCGGCTCGAGGTGCTGGACGGGCTCGACTGGCTCGCTGCGTTCGGCGTGGGCGTCCGCTCGAGCGACGCGGCGGCGCTGTCGGCCGGGGAATTCGCACCCTTCGCGCGCGTGCGCGCGGCGGAGACCGGCCTCGCCTGGAGGGGCGAGGCGCCGTTCGCGCATGGGCTGCGGCTGGTGGGCTTCGTGACGCACGTCGACCGCGACCTCGTCTTCGACGAACGGCTGGCGCGGAACGTGTTCCTCGGCGCGTCGGCGCGTCACGGTGCGCTCGTCGTGGGGACGGCCTCGCCGCACCCGGCGGTGGAACTGCAGGGCAGCGTGACGTGGGCCGAGGCGCATTTTTCTGCGCGCGATGCGGGCTTCTTCTCGCTGGGGGAAGGGCGGCGCCTGCCCTACGTGCCGCGCTGGTCCGGGCGCTTCGATGCCGCGCTGCAGGGCATGCTTCCCGCGTGGTTGGGGGCGCTGCCGGCGCGCGCGGGCGTCGGGGCCACCTGGGTGGGCGCACGCCCGCTGCCGAACGAGCAGGTCGGCGAGCCGTACCTCACCGTCGATGCCGGCGCGCGGGTGCGCTACGGGAGCGTCGAGCTCGGGCTGGCGGTCGAGAACCTGTTCGACGCCCGCTACCACCAGGCGGAGTTCGCCTACGCGTCCAACTTTGCCGGCCCCGACGCGCCGGCGTCGCGGCTCGCCGCGCTGCACTTCGCGGCCGGGCCGCCGCGCCTTCTGCTGGCGACGGTGGCGCTGGTGCTCGAGCCCGATGCGTCGGGCGACACGGAGGCTCCATGAGAGCGTTGGGTTGGTGTCTGGTGCTCGTGCTCGCCGCCTGCGGCGCGAGCGGCACGGGCGAGGAGAGCGTGCCTTTCACGCTCGCGTTCGAGGCGGATGCCGCGGGTCGCGAGTTCGAGACGGTGAGCGGCTGGCACGTGCGGCTGGACGAGATCTATGTCGCGGTGGGGCCGCTCGCGCTCTTTTCGAACGCGGCGCCCAGCGCATCGCTCTGGGATCGCGTGCGGGGATGGGTCGTGCCGGTGGCGTGGGCGCACAGCGGCTTCGACGAATACGACGGCGGGGCGGTGCGCGGCGAGCTGCTCGAGACGGTGGTGCTCGACCTGGGGCGCGACGGCCTGCAGGCCGAGACGCATCTGATCGGCGTGGCGGGGCCGGTCCGGTCGGCGACCTTGGAACTCGTGGCCACGCCGAGCCCGCTTCTGCACGGCGCGCACGCGTGGGTGCGAGGGACCGCGACGCGCGCTGGGGAGACGGTCGCGTTTGCCGGCGGGCTCCAGCTGCCGGCCGACGCGAAGAGCCGGCGGGTGACCGGGATCCCCGCGGAGGTGGAGCTCGCGGAGGGAAGCACGGTGGTGGTCGCCGTGCACCCGCAACGCTGGTTCGCCGAGGCGGATTTTTCTTCGCTGCCCGAGGGCGGCACGGATGGCGTTCGGCCGATCGCCCCGGGGAGCCAGGTGCATGCCGCGTGGTTCCTCGGCGCGCGCGGATACGGGGCATTCACGATCCGGTGAGGCCGGGTTTTCGCTCGGAGAGGTGTCGTAATGAAGCGGGTTCTCTCGTGGATGGCAGCGGGCGTGGCGCTCATCGCTTGTGGTGGTGAGACCGAGGGCGGTAGCGGCAGCCTGGTGCTCACTTTGAGTGGAGAAGAGGCGGCGCAGACGGGGTTTCCGGTGCCTGGCTCGCCGGAGTTGCGGTTCGCGGACGGCTGGGCGGTGCACTTCGACAAGTATCTCGTCGGCGTGGGCAACGTGCGCGTGGCGGGAGCGGAGGGCGAGGTGGCGCTCGCGGATACCGGCAGCGTGGTGGTCGATCTCACCGCGGGCGAGACGGAAGTCTTCCGCTTCGATGGGCTCGGTGCACGCCGCTGGGAGCGTTTCGGCTACGACATCCTGGTCCCGCGGGCGGACAGCCGTGCGATCGGCGTGTCGGAGGCGGACGTGCGGCGGATGATCGACGGGCGGTACAACTACTGGATCGAGGGAACGGCGACGCGCGAGGGGACGACGCTTCGTTTCGCGTGGGGGCTCTCGGCGCCGACGCGCAACGACGACTGCGTGAACAGCGCGGACGATTCGCCGGGCGTGGTCGTGCGCAACCACGGGCTGGCGGCGTACCAGATCACGTTGCATCTGGACCACCTGTTCTACGACCGGCTGGGCTCGCACGACGGCGTGAAGATGCGCTTCGCTGCCATTGCGGCGGTCGCCGGCGGCGATGGGGCGATCGCGTGGGACGCGTTGGCGTCGCAGCGCCTCGCCTCGCTCCGCGACGGGGATGGGCAGCCGCTGCGCGGCGAGGACGGGGCGCTGCTCGTGTACGACCCCGAGAGCGTGCCGCTCGCGGACGCGAACCTGCAGCAGTACCTCCTGGCCGCCTCGGTCTCGCAGGGGCGGTTCAACGGCGAGGGGGTTTGTGTCAATCGCACGATGAAGTGAGGCGAACGGATGGCGATGGCGCCAGGTGCGTACATCGACCATCGGCGCGACCTGCGTTAGCTAGGTGCACGTGCTGCAGGTCCGGCTCCGTGCCGGCGGTGACCGGACATGATGTTGAAGGAAGACAGCGCCCCGACTTTCGATGCCGGCACGAGCCGCGCGCGGCTGCTCGTGGTCGACCGCGACCTCGAGTTCCTGCGCACCGTGCAGCAGCTCGGGCGGGCGCACCTGTTGGAGATTGCGTCTGCCGTGACCGCGGACGCTGCGGTCGCCCTCGCGCAGCGGCGCCCGCCCGACGCCGCGGTGATCGACGCGGGCCTCGGGCCGAACGAGTCCGCCTTCGCGCTGGCGGCGGCGTTGCGTTCGCTGCCCCAACTCGAAGCGCTGCCGATCGCGTTCACGTCGGACGACGCCCACGTGGACAACCGGGTGGCGGCCGCCCATGCCGGTGGCTCGCTCTATCTCGCCAAGCCCATCGAGGCGCCCGCCTTTGCGACGGCGCTGCAGCACCTGGTCTCGCAGCGCCGCGCCGAACAGCCGCGCGTGCTGATCGTCGACGACGACGCCGAGTTCCGCGGCGCGGTCCTCGACATGCTCGCGGGGGAGGGGATCGCCGCGTTCGAGCTCGGCGACGGCAAGCTGCTCTTCGAGTCGCTCGAGCAGGTGCGGCCCGAGCTCCTGCTCCTGGACCTCGAAATGCCGGGCCTGTCGGGCTTCGAACTCTGCCGCATGGTGCGCATGAGCCCGCGCTGGCAACAGCTGCCCGTGGTCTTCGTCACGGGGCGCACGGACCTCGAGAGCCGCCTCGCCGCATTCCGCTTCGGCGCCGACGACTACCTCGCCAAGCCCGTGATCGTCGAAGAGATGCTCGCGCGGATCCGCGTGCGTCTCGAGCGCACCCGCCTGTTGCGCGAGAGAGCCGAGCGTTGCCCGCTCACAGGCACGCTCCTGCGCCGCGCCCTGCTCGAGGCGCTCACCGCCCGTCTCTCCGAAGCGCGTCGCCGCACCCAGCCGCTGTCGGTCGCGCTCCTCGACCTCGACCGCTTCAAGCAGGTCAACGACCAATATGGTCACCTTGCCGGCGACCGTGTGCTCCTCGGGTTCGGCAAGCTCCTCGGCGCCCGCTTCCGCGCGAGCGATCTGCGCGGCCGCTGGGGCGGCGAAGAGTTCGTGGTGGCGCTGCCGGATGCCGACGAATCCACCGCCCGCGGGGTGCTCGAGCGCGTCCTCGCCGAATTCGCCGCCATGGAGTTCGAGGGCGACGCCGGCGAGCGGTTCCACGTGAGCTTCAGCGGCGGAATCGCCTGCCTGCCGGGCGACGGCCATCGGGTCGAGGACCTGATCCGCGTCGCCGACGCCCGTCTCTACCGCGCCAAGGCCGGGGGGCGCGCCCGCCTCGTCGGGAGCGAAAGCTAGGCGGCGGCCCGAGGTACCTCCCGCCCACGTGGGCGGACGAGGTACGGCGCCGCCTCCTCCGCGACGGCGGACGGCGCCTTGCCGCGACGGCTCAGCCGCAGTGCCGCCTCGACCAGCTGCTCCGTCGTCGGCACGGCTCCCGCCCGATCGAACTCCCCGCGCGCGTCACGCAGCAGGTACCGCACGTCCTTCTCGCGAAAGCCCATCCCGCGCAGCACGCCGAACGCCTCGTGGTTGGCTTCGAGTGCGTCGGGCTGTAGCCGCCTGCCGTAGACCGTGCCGTCGGCATGGCGAAACACCAGACCCGCCGGTGAGGTCCCCTCGATCCACATCCGCCCCTCGTGGAGCAGCTGGTGGTGCGTGCCGCAAATCACCAGCAGGTTGTCCGGCGTGTTGGGCCCGCCGTCCATCCGCATCTCGATGTGGTGGATCTCGGTGAACAGCCGGTTTCGGCAGCCGGGCACCTGGCAGGCATCCTTGTCGCGGAGCCGCACCCGGCGCTCGACCTTGGGCGACACGCCCCGACTCGTGCGGACCCGATCCGTGCCCACGTGGACGGCCATCGACTTCGGCAGCGCCGATTTGTCCACGTGGGCGGCCGCCACCCGCTCGTCCGCCTCGTCGACGAAGCCCACGCACGCGCAATCGCACGCCGCGCGCTCGACCATCGTGTTCGGCACCGGCACGTGCGTGCCGCCAGCTACGCGGAAACCCTGCTGGCAGCCGGCACAGACCATGAGCGCCACCTGGTAGGTGGTCTTGCGCGCGGCGTGCACCGCCCCTTCCGCCCCTTCCGCCTCGCCCGGCGGGCTCGCGCCACCCGCTTCGGCCTGCATCGCCGCGAGCCCCGCGCGAACGAGGTGCTGCCACACCTGGTCCGGTGCGAGCTTCGGATCCACGTTCCGGCGCACGAAATCCTGCGCCTCCTCCCAGAGCGCGAGCCCTTCGGCCGGCAGCTCCACCTGGAACCGATGGCGCACCAGCGAGGGATCCGGCGGATCGGACGGCAGATCGCCGGGCCGCCGCCCGCGCACCTGCCGCTCGAGCTCGCGTACCGAGCAGGCGGCGGCGTTCTCGATCCACTGCGCCTCCGTGTCCGCCGTCGCCACGCGGCTGATCTCCCGCACCTTCGACCAGTGCAGATCGCCGGCCGCCAGCCGCTCCGCCAGAAGCGGAAGCCCCTCCAGCGCACGCGCGACCCGCAGGCGCTCGTAGGTCGTCCGCGGCTCCCACCCGAGCAACCGCTCCGCCAGCTCGTAGATCGACGCCGCGCCCGCCAGCTCGAACGCACGGGTGCGGTCCGCCGCGAGCAGCCACCGCCCCACCTCCGCGTCACGCGCGCCCGACGCGCGCCCGAACGCCTGGAGCCAATGCACGATCGCCGAGCGATCGCCCGCCTGCTCCGCCTCGCGTGCTCCCATCGCCATCGCCAT
>Ga0164243_10006339_pt1 | contig 17921 bp, 16 predicted proteins | sample OricompcompostOP_FD_108781 | JGI IMG/M metagenome (GOLD analysis project Ga0164243, IMG submission 108781) | Organic Plus compost microbial communities from Emeryville, California, USA - Original compost - Organic plus compost (OP) | ecosystem: Engineered > Solid waste > Mixed feedstock >... | reverse complement strand
ATAGGCATCAAGCTTGCTCGGCCGCTCCGGCGCCTTGAAGCGGGGCTCGACCTCACCTGATCGCAGGTATTTGCGGATCGTATTCCGCGACAGTCCCGTGCGCCGCGCAATCTCCCGGATCGAGTGTCCATCCCGCAGATGCCAGCGTCGGATAACGCTCAGTAACGCCATGTCTATCACTCCAAAGTCCCCTGCAATCAGCCAGCAGGGGTGGGTTCAAACATGGGTCACTTCTCGATGGAAAAATCCCTCAATCCCGGGTCAGTTCTCGGCGGAAATCAACAGCGCATGGACAATCGCCGAACGCCATAGTCCTGCGAAGCGCCAGTTTGACCTTCAGCCGGTGGCTTCGCCCGGTCTTTGTATGAGATTCCAGCGAGGTTGGTCACGACTGGTGAATTAGCCCAATCGTGTCCACTGGCCTGAAGCCCGAACCGCAGGACGAATTCTCAGAGAACGGCGGCTCGCCGCGCACGCGAGAGGCCACCCCGAGCGGAGACGGTCAGATTCGGCCTGTAATCCCGTTCGTCGCTTATGCCTGTAGATAGCGCTCGGCCAGTCGCGCCCATAAAGCCGCGCCCGTGGTCAGGCTGGCGTCGTTGAAGTCGTATTTCGGGTTATGCAGGAAGGCCGAGCCTTCGCCGTTGCCCAGCCGCAGGAAGCAGCCGGGCTTGTGCTCGAGGAAGTAGGCGAAATCCTCGCTGCCTGGAATCAGCGGACACTCGGAGACCCTCCCGGCGCCGACGAGTTCGGTGACGACATCCGTCGCGAACGTGGTTTCCTCCGGCGCGTTGACGACGACGGGATAGCCGTGCTCCCAGTCGATGTCGACGGTCGCGCCATGCGCCTCGGCAATGGCGCCGGCGATCGCCCGGATGCGCTGCTCCAGCGTCTTGCGGACCTCAGGCGAAAAGGAGCGAATGCTCGCCGCGATCTCGGCGCGCTCGGGTATAACGTTGGAGGCCGTTCCGCCCTTGATCGTGCCCACCGTAACCACTGCCGTCTCGGTCGGATTGACGCTGCGCGACACCACCGTCTGCAAAGTCATCACCAGATTGGCGGCAGTCACGATAGGATCGACCGCCAGATGCGGGCGCGAGGCGTGGCCGCCGCGGCCGGTGATGGTGATGGTGGCCGTGTCGGCCGCCGCCATCAGCGGCCCCGAGCGCATCAGGAAGCTTCCCGCCGGCGCGCCGGGATGGTTGTGCAGCCCGAAGATGGCGTCGCAGGGAAACCGCTCGAACAGGCCGTCGGCGATCATCGCCTGGGCGCCGCTCACCTTGCCGGCTTCTTCCGCCGGCTGGAAGATCAGGTTGACCGTGCCGGTGAAGTGGCGGGTGCGCGCCAGATATTCGGCGGCGCCAAGAAGCATCGTCGTGTGGCCGTCATGGCCGCAGGCGTGCATGACGCCCTGCTTGGTGCTGGCGTAGGGCAGGCCGGTTTCCTCGACGATCGGCAGCGCGTCCATGTCGGCGCGGATGGCGATGCTGCGCCCGCCGGTCCCCTGTGTCAGTCGCCCCACCACGCCGTAACCGCCGACATTGCGGGTGACCTCGTAGCCCCAGGCTTCCAGGCGCTCGGCGACGTAGTTCGCCGTCTCGCGTTCTTCGAAGGAAAGCTCGGGATTGGCGTGGAGATGCCGGCGCGTGCGCGTCAGCTCGGCCTCCTTGTCCTTGAAATCGGGGATGGAGGCGAACTGGTTGGATGTCATGGATTTTCTACTCGACTTGGAAAAGAGCGGATGCCGTCGTCAGATGAAGCGGCCGAGGAAGCTGCGGGTGCGCGGATGCGACGGGTTGGTCAGCACCTCGTCCGGGGGGCCGGTCTCGATGACATGGCCGCCGTCCATGAACACCACCCGGTCGGCCGCCTCACGGGCGAAGCCGATCTCGTGGGTGACGACGATCATCGTCAGGCCCTGGTTGGCGAGATCACGCATGGTCGCCAGCACCTCGCCCACCAGTTCCGGGTCGAGCGCCGATGTCGGCTCGTCGAACAGCATCAGCTTCGGCCTGATCGCCAGCGCGCGGGCGATGGCGACGCGCTGCTGCTGGCCGCCCGAGAGCTGGCGCGGATAGGCGTCGATCTTCTGCTCGAGCCCGACGCGGATGAGCAACTCGCGGGCGTAGCGGACAGCCTCGCCGCGATCCTGGCCGTGAACGCCGACAGGCGCCTCGATGACGTTTTCCAGCGCCGTCATGTGCGGATAGAGGTTGAACTGCTGGAACACCATGCCGATCTTGCGGCGCTGGCGGGCGATCTCGCGGTCCGACAGCCGGTCGAGCCGGCCGTTGCGCAGGCGATAGCCGATCTGCTCGCCGTCGACCTCGATCGAGCCCTGATCGATTGTCTCGAGATGGTTGATGCAGCGCAGGAAGGTCGATTTGCCGGAACCCGACGGACCGAGGATGACCACCGTCTCTCCTGGCGCGACATCGAGATCGATGCCTTTCAGCACCTCGTTGGATCCAAACGCCTTGTGGACGTCGCGCGCCCTTACCAGCGGACGATCAGGCGCGGTCATCGTGCGGACTCCTGTTCGCTGACCGCATCCGGCACCGCCGGCGCGATGGCGTTGGCCGAACCGCGGTCGCCGCGGCCGTAGTAGCGCTCGATCGCGCTCTGGCCGATGTTCAGGATCGAGGTGATCAGGAGATACCACAGCACCGCCACCATCAGCAGCGGGATGATCTCGAAGGTGCGGTTGTAGATCGACTGCACCGAATAGAGCAGGTCGGCCATGGCGATGACGCTGACCAGTGAGGTCGCCTTGATCATGCTGATGAGCTGGTTACCGGTCGGCGGCACGATGGATTTCATCGCCTGCGGGATGATGATGCGGCGCAGCGCACGGCCGCGCGTCATGCCGAAGGCTTCGGCCGTTTCCGCCTGACCCTTGTCGACCGACAAAAGCCCGCCGCGGATGATCTCCGCCATATAGGCGGCCTCGTTGAGCGCCAGGCCGAGCACCGCCGCCGTCAGCGGCGTGATCAGGTCGTTGGTGTCCCAACTGGCGATGCCGATGGAGATGCGCGGGAACAGCGTCGACATGTTGTACCAGAAGATGAGCTGGACCAGCAGCGGCGTGCCGCGGAAGAACCAGATGAACAGCGCCGAGAGCGACCAGGCCAGGCGGTCCTTCGACATGCGCGCGATTGCCAGGACAAGGCCGAGCGCAATGCCGATCGCCATGCCGACGACGGTGAGGCCGAGCGTTACCGTCAGGCCCTGCATCACCGTCGGATCGAAGAAATACTTGCCGACGACCGGCCATTCGAAATTCGGATTGATGGCGACGATGTAGGCGAACCCTCCCGCCAGGACGAGCGTCACACCCCAGAGGACGACCCGGTCGAACGGGAAGGGCCGGTGAGCCCTGCGCACGTCGCGCTGTTCGTCCTCGGCAAGGCGCGGCAGCCGTGCCGCGAGGTGGGCGGTGTCCGTCATGATCCGGTCCTTACTGGCCCTGGTTGATGCCGGGCTTGTCGATCATGTTGTTCTCCAGGCCCCATTTCTTCATGATCGCCGCATAGGTGCCGTTGTCCATCAGGATCTTGAAGGAATCGCGCAGCACCTCGCCGAGCGGCGAACCTTTCGGCACGACGGCGCCCTGATAGATGTCCTTGAAGCCGTTCGGCTTGCCGACGGCGGCCAGTTCGAGCTGGCCATTCGCCTGCTGGACGAAATAGGTCAGCGGCGCCTGCGAGGAGAAGAAGGCGTCGGAGCGCTTGGAGCGCACGGCGAGGATCGAGCTCGGCTGGTCGGTGAAGGACTGCACCTCCACGGCCGGCTTGCCGCCGTCGGTGCATTTCTGCGACTGCTCCTTGATGACCTTCTCGGCAGAGCCGCCGGACATCACGGCGATGCGCTTGCCGCAGGCGGTGTCGAGCGAGGTGATGTCGGCAGGATTGCCTTTCTGCACGGCGAAGACGACGTATTCGCGCACCCAGTCGACGAAATCGTTGGACTTCTGACGATCCGGATAGTCGCCGACCGGACCCATGGCGAACTGGTAACGACCGGAATCGATGCCGCTCAAGAGCGCCGGCAGGCCGGCCACCGAAGCATGATCGATCTCCACTCCGAGGAGCTGGCCGATGGCGTCCGAAATGTCCTTGGTCGCGCCGGACAGTTCCGTTCCGGTGACGATCTCGTAGGGCGGGAAGGAGCCGTTGTTGACGGTGGTCATCTTACCGGCGTCGACGATCTCCTTCGGCAGGCGGGCGCGCAGTTCGTCGTTGACGCTCTGTTTCTGGATATCCTGCGCGAATGCGCCCTGCGCCAGCATCGCGGCGAACGACGCGATCAGAACGGTTCTCGGTTTCATGTTTTTCTCCTTCCCGGTGTTGAAACGGTTGCCGTCACGCCGAGGACGGGTGCGAATTCACGAAGGGGAAAAGCTCTTCGACCGATATCGGACGAGGCAAGATCCCCTGCGCATGAAGCTCGGCGGCGAAATCCTCGATCATGCGGCGGTTCGGTTCGATGCCGCTGTCGTTCCAGGCCGGCGGCAGGTCGTGCGCTGCTTGCAGCAATTCTTCGATGATCCATGGCGAGGTCTCGGCATATTTGCGGCGCTTGGCGGTCCACAGGCGCTGACTTTCATCGACGAGGCGCGACAGTTCGTCCGGCAGCCAGGGATGCCGACTGGCGATCTCGCTCTTCACCGCCACCAGATGCATGCCGGGAACATAGCCCACGTCATCGAAATAGAGCCGTTCGGCGGTTCGGAAATCCCTGACGAGCTGGCGGAACCCGGAACCCGGCGCGAAGAAGGCCGTCGGCATGAACGGCGTGAACACGGCGTCGAGCCCGCCCTCCGCCAAAAGCTCCATCATCGGCCGCTCGCCAGGCGCGGCCTCGATGCGTCCGGGCCGGCCGAAGCCGTCGAGGCGGTCGACGATCGGATGCTCGGCGGTCAGGCGGCCGGCGAACCAGCAGGCGTCCTCGACGCCGACGCCCTCCCGGCGCAGTGCGGCGCGAGTCCATGTGTTGCCGGAGTCGCGCCAGCCGGTGACGCCGATGCGCTTGCCCGCGAGCTGGTCGAGCCGCTCCAGCGGGCTGGCTTCCGTGGTGATGATGCAGCGGTGCCGGAAGCCTCGCATGATGAAGCACGGCACGCCGACGATCCCGCCGGCGCCTTCGGCCATGGCCGAGACATAGCGGCTGAAGGACACTTCGGCCGCGTCATAGGCCGCATCGGTCGCAAGGTCCGGGATCAGCGTGCCGACCCGGTCGACGGAGACATCGAGCCGGTCGGACTTCACGTCGCCCAGGATCAGCGGGGTGAGATAGTCCCAGTCACGGGTGGCAAACCGAATGGAAACAGACACGGAAAAACTCACTGACGGAAATGGACAAGACTGCCGTTAAATGTTTAGCATAGACCGATCAAACGTTATTACGTTATTGAACATTAATTCGGAGGGGCGATGGCCGATTTCGACGCGGAATGGTTCGCCGGGCGGCTCGGCGACCGCACGACGCATGGCATCGCGCGCGAAACGGCGGCCCTGATCCGTAACGGCGTGCTGCCGGTCGGCTCCAAGCTGCCGCCGGTACGCGACATCGCCTATGCGCTGGGGGTCAGTCCGGCCACCGTCTCGACGGCCTGGAGCGACTTGCGACGCCACAAGATCATCGAAGGCCGGGGCCGCAACGGCGCCTGGGTCAGGACCGACCGGTTCACCGCGCGGCCCGAACGGCATATGAGCGGCGGAAACTACGGGCCGGGCATCCTCAATCTGGCGATCGCCGAGCCCGACGTGGCGCTGCTGCCGCCGCTCGGTGCGGCGCTCGCGCACGGCGCTCGGGCCGAGCGCCTCAACAGCTATGAGCGGGTGCGCATCCTGCCGGAGCTGGAGGCGGCCGTGCGGCCGGGCTGGCCTTATGAGCCGGGCGCCTTCCTGGCCACCAACGGCGGCTATAATGCGATCTATACGCTGCTCCACGCCCTGGTCCGGCCCGGCGTTCCGGTGGCGATCGAAGACCCCACCGCGCTGCGCCTGCTCGACATCCTGGAAGACCTCAACGTGCCGATCCTGCTGGTCGAGTGCGACGGGGAGGGACCGCTGCCACATTCGTTAGCGAAGGTGCTCGAGCAGCGGCCGGCCGCCTTCATCTTCCAGCCGCGCGTGCATTCCGTGACCGGAGCGCTGATGTCGGCCGGGCGGCTCGAGGCGCTGGGCGACGTCCTTGCCTCCACCGACGTGCTGATCATCGAGGACGACGGCGTCGGCGACATCTGCGAGGTACCGCGTATCTCGCTCGGCCGGCGCTTTCCCGATCGGGTGATCCATGTGCTGTCCTTCTCCAAGACGCACGGTCCCGACCTGCGCCTCGCGATCCTTTCCAGCTCGGCGACGCTGGTCGAACAGATCCAGTCCTACCGCAGCTTCAGTTCCGGATGGACGAGCCGCATCCTGCAAGCGGCGACGGCATGGCTGCTCAACGACCCGGAGACGGCGACGATCGTGGCGCGGGCGCGGGACGTCTACAAAAGGCGCCGCGAGGTTCTCGCCGAAGAACTGGACCGGCAAGGCGTCGCCATCGAGGCCGGCCACGGCCTCAGCGTGCTGATTCCGGTCATGCAGGAGAACTACGCGATGGTTACGCTCGCCGCGCGCGGCATCGCCGTTCATGCCGGCGCCAAATTCTCGCTCGGCACGACGAATTCCATACGGGTGGCGACCAGCATCCTGCCGCAGGAGAAAGTCGCGCATGTCGCCAGATCGATCGTGCTCGCAGCGGACCCGGCGCGAACCGACAAGGGATGACATCGGCGCCATGCACGAGCGGACGCCGTTCGGCCGGTCGCTGACCTTCATTGTCCAGCCCAAGGTCCACAATGTGAAGTGGATTGGGAACACTTCGCCCCGCATCTGCCTCTCGCTGCCATTTCGGCTTTCCGTTCGGGCGCTTTGTGTGAAATAAAAATGCTTCTCGGGAGAGAGGCGGTCCACCATGTGGACCTTTGGAAAAATTGACGAGAACGGCGTCGCTGACGAGCCCGACGCCGTCGAACTGGGAGGAACAGATGGCCGGACTGACGCGCAGAGATTTTCTTGGAACCACCGCGATCACCGCAGCGGCGCTAACCATGCCGGCGATCCGGTCCGCGCGGGCCGCCGATTTCCGCTACAAATACGCCAACAACCTGCCGGTCGCGCATCCGCTCAACATCCGCGCCAAGGAGGCGGCGGACGCCATCGCCAAGGACACCGACGGCCGCTTCGAGTTGCAGATATTCCCCAACAACCAGCTCGGCTCCGACACCGACGTGCTCAGCCAGTTGCGCTCGGGCGCGGTCGAGTTCTTCACCCTGTCGGGCCTGATCCTGTCGACGCTGGTGCCGGTCGCCTCGATCAACGGCATCGGCTTTGCCTTCCCCGACTACGACACCGTCTGGAAGGCGATGGACGGCGACCTCGGCGCCTATGTGCGCGGTGAGATCGGCAAGTCCGGTCTCGTCGCCATGGACAAGATCTGGGACAACGGCTTCCGCCAGACGACGTCGAGCAGCAAGCCCATCGTCACGCCCGAGGATCTGGCAGGCTTCAAGATCCGCGTTCCGGTGAGCCCGCTGTGGACCTCGATGTACGAGGCCTTCGGCGCGTCCCCCACCAGCATCAACTTCGCCGAGGTCTATACCTCGCTGCAGACCAAGGTGGTCGAGGGCCAGGAAAACCCGCTTGCCATCATCCAGACGGCGAAGCTCTACGAGGTGCAGAAATTCTGCTCCATGACCAACCATATGTGGGACGGTTTCTGGTTCCTCGCCAACAAGGACATGTGGGAAGCGCTGCCCGAGGATATCCGCGCCGTCGTCACCAAGCACATCAACGCAGCCGCCATCGCCGAGCGAGCGGACACCGAAAAGCTCAACGCCTCGCTGGCCGACAAGCTGAAATCCGAGGGCATGGAACTCAACACGCCCGATCCCGCGCCCTTCCGCGACAAGCTGCGCTCGGCCGGCTTCTATGCCTCCTGGCGCGACAAATACGGCCAGGAGCCGTGGGACCTCCTGGAAAAAGCCGTCGGCAAGCTGGTGTGAAGCGCCGGGCCTGACGGTGAAGAACGGCTATCGGATAGTCCGGCGCGACATCGAACGGAAAGGGCTGGGCAGACGGCATCGACTTTCCGCCTGGCAGCCTGACCGATGACGGATTCGGTGGGCCACGGCGAGGCTGACGTTTCGCTGCGCCCCTGGGCGGCGAAGGCGGACGCTTTTCTCGGCCATCTGGTGGAAATCCCCGCCGCGATCCTCGTCATCGCCGAGGTGGTGGTGCTGTTTGCCGGCGTCGTCTCGCGCTATGTCTTCGACCGGCCGCTGGTCTGGTCCGACGAACTCGCTTCGCTGTGCTTCCTGTGGCTCGGCCTGCTCGGCGCCTGCGTGGCGCTGCGCCGTGGCGAGCACATGCGCATGACCGCCCTGGTCACGGCGCTGCCGCCGCGCGGCCACGCCTTCATCGAAGTGCTGGCGATCGCGGCCTCGGCGGCCTTCCTGCTTCTGATCCTGGCGCCGGCCTACAAGTTCGCGCTCGGCGAAACCTTCATCACCACGCCGGCGCTCGGCATCTCGGCCGCATGGCGCGCCTCGGCGCTGCCGGTGTGCGCCGCGCTGATGATCCTGATCGCGCTGGTGCGGCTGGCGCGGGTCGCTTCCGCGCGACAGATCGTCGAAGCGGTGGCGCTGACGCTTCTGATCGGCGCGGCGCTCACTTTGCTGAAGCCGGTCTTCGCCGGCCTCGGCAACATCAATCTGGTCATCTTCTTCGTCGTTCTGCTGGCCGCCGCCATCTTCGCAGGCGTGCCCATCGCCTTCGCCTTCGGCCTCGGCACCTTCGCCTATCTGGCGCTGACGACGCGCGTGCCGATGAGCATCGTGGTCAGCCGCATGGACGAGGGCATGTCACACCTGATCCTGCTTGCCGTGCCCCTCTTCGTGCTGCTCGGCTACCTGATCGAGACGACGGGCATGGCGCGCGCCATGGTGGCGTTCCTGGCCGCCCTCGTTGGCCATGTGCGTGGCGGCCTGTCCTACGTGCTGCTCGGCGCGATCTTCCTGGTGTCCGGCATCTCCGGTGCGAAGGCCGCCGACATGGCCGCGGTGGCGCCCGTATTGTTTCCCGAGATGAAGGCGCGCGGCGCCAAGCCCGGCGAGCTGATCGCGCTCCTGTCGTCTTCGGGCGCCATGTCGGAGACGATCCCGCCGAGCCTTGTCCTCATCACCATCGGCTCGGTCACAGGCGTGTCGATCGCCGCCCTTTTCACCGGCGGCCTTCTGCCGGCGCTGGTGCTGGCGTTGGCGCTGGCGGCCGTCGCCTGGTGGCGCTCGCGCGGCGAGGACCTTTCACATGTGAGGCGCGCCGGCCTCGGCGAGATCGGCCGCACCTTCGCCATCGCGCTGCCGGCGCTGATCCTGCCCTTCGTCATCCGCTTCGCCGTGGTGGAGGGCATCGCCACGGCGACGGAGGTGTCAACCATCGGCATCGTCTATTCGGTGCTGGCAGGCTTGCTGATCTATCGCCGCTTCGAATGGCACAGGCTGCGCGCCATGCTGGTCGGCACGGCCTCGCTGTCGGGCGCCATCCTGTTCATCATCGGCGCGGCGACCGCGATGGCCTGGGCGCTCACCCAGTCCGGCTTTTCCGGCCAGCTCGCTTCCTTCATGTCGACCCTGCCTGGAGGGGCTGCGAGCTTCATGGCGATGTCGATCGTCGTCTTCGTCATCCTCGGCTCGGTGCTGGAAGGCATTCCGGCGATCGTGCTGTTCGGGCCGTTGCTGTTCCCGATCGCCCAAACGGTCGGCATCAACGAGGTGCACTATGCCATCGTCGTCATCCTGGCGATGGGCATCGGCTTGTTCGCGCCGCCCTTCGGCGTCGGCTACTACACCGCCTGCGCCATCGGCCGGGTCAACCCCGACGAGGGCATGCGGCCGATCATGGGCTATCTGTTGGCGCTGCTCATCGGCGTCATCGTGATCGCGGCCGTGCCTTGGTTCTCGATCGGGTTCCTGTAGGCCGGCTCCGGCCCAATCATGCGCAACGCGCGGTCAGGCCGCCATCGACGATGATATGCGTGCCGTTGACATAGCGCGCCTCGTCGGAGGCCAGGAACAACGCGGCATAGGCGGTGTCCCAGGCATCGCCCATGCTGCCCGTCGGGCTCTGGGCGTTGCGTTTGGCGATCATCGTCTCGACGTCCGCGCCATAGGAGGCGGCCAGCGGCTCGCGGATCATCGGCGTGTCCATCAGGCCGGGCAGCACGCAATTGGCACGGATGCCGCGACCGGCATATTGCAGGGCGATGTTCTGCGTCAGCGCCAGCACGGCGGCTTTCGTGGCCGTATAGGCGGCATAGGGAAAGCCGATCCAGCGCAGGGCAGCAGCCGAGGAAATGTTGACGATGGCGCCCGTCCCCTGATCGACCATCACCGGCAGCACATGCTTGCAGGCAAGGAACACGCCGGTCTGGTTGATCGCGACGATGCGGTTCCATTCCTCCTCGCTGGTCTCGACCGGCCCGCCGGTGGCGGCGATGCCGACATTGTTGTGCAGCACGTCGATGCGGCCATGAGCCTTCAGGGCGGCGGCGACGGTCCGCTCCAGGCTGGCGCTGTCGGTCACGTCGGCCGTGAGCGCCAGGCAATCGCCGCCTTGCGCCAGGATCTCGCTTCGGGTCCGTTCCGCCGCCGCAAGGTCGCGGTCGGCAACGACGACGGCCGCACCTTCGCGCGCATAGAGCAGTGCCGCCGCCTTGCCGTTGTTCAGCCCTTCCGGCGGCGCCCCACCGCCGATGACCAGCACCACCTTGTCCTGCATGCGTCCGGGCATGAATGCGTTCCTTCGCTGGTTGTTCACAATATGGACCATTCAGCCCAGTTGCCGGAGCGACCATAGCGCAAAGCGCGCGCTTGCGCAGTCGTAACTGTAATGCGAATATGATTCAGGACGGAAGAGATGCATATCGACGGTCCATATTATGGTCATGAGGATGGTTCCATAGCATGGACATGACGCGAGAGGTCACCGGCGCGCAGAGCGTGGACCGCGCGCTCGGGCTTCTGGCCATCGTGCGCCGCAATGCCGAGGTCGGCATCGGCCTCGCCGAGCTTCTGGCCGAAAGCGGCCTGAACAAGCCAACGGCACGGCGCCTGCTGCTGGCGCTGATGCGGGCCGAGCTGGTGGAGCAGGACACGAAAAGCCGGCGCTATCATCTTGGCGAAGAGGCCTTCCTGATGGGCGCTCTGGCGGCCACGCGCCACAGCCTGCTCGAATTCACCGGCGAGAGCCTGCGGCGCATTTCCGACAAGAGCGAAGATTCCTCGTTCTTCTCGGTGCGCCGGCAGAATCATTCGGTGTGCCTGCAACGCGAGGAGGGCCGCTTTCCGATCCGCACGCATGTGCTGCAGGCGGGCGCCCACCATCCGCTCGGCATCGGCGCCGGCTCGATGGCACTGCTGTCCGATCTGGCCGACGAGGAGATCGAGCATATCGTCGCCGAGAACGAGGTCGCCATCGCGGCCCGGTTCCCGAATTACACGCCGCAGGTGATCCACGAGCAGGTCGAGGCGACGCGCACGCGGGGTTGGTCGCTCAATCCGGGACTGGTGTTGCCCAATTCATGGGCGATCGGCGTGGTGGTGCGCTATCCGGACGGTCGCACGGCCGGCGCGCTCAGCCTCTCGGCCATCGACAGCCGCATGGGCCTGGAGCGCCAGAAGACCCTCGCTGCGCTTCTGCAGGGAGAGGCAAGCCGCCTGACCTCGAAGCTGGCCCGGCTCTTCGCGCGCAACCGTGACGGCCGCGCGGGAAAATCCACGGAGACATAGAGTGAGCGAAGCGCCATCCGAAAACGAGGCCCTGCCGCGGTCGACGCGGGTGTCCAACCTGGCGCATCTTCTGACGCGGTCGGCGCGCAGGCTGGGCGAGGAGACTGCGTTGGTCTGGGGGGAGCAGCGCTGGACATGGCGCGAACTGGACGCGCGCGTCGACGCCATGGCAGCGGCGCTGCGCGACCGCTTCGGCGTCATCAAAGGCGACCGCATCTTGGTCCAGTCGCAGAACTGCAACCAGATGCTGGAATCGATGTTCGCCTGCTTTCGGCTGGGTGCCGTTTGGGTGCCGACCAATTTCCGCCAGACGCCGGCCGAGGTCGCCTATCTCGCCGAAGCGAGCGGTGCCAAAGGCATGATCTGCAACGCTGCCTTTCCCGAGCACGCCGCCGCCTGCGCCGCGATTGCCGTGCCGCTTGCGTTCACGCTCGCCATCGGCGAAGCCGCATTCGGCGAGAGCTACGACGCGATCGTGGCCGAGTATCGAGGCGGCGCTGTGCCCAATGAGGCTGTCGGACGCGACGATCCGTGCTGGTTCTTCTTCACCTCCGGCACCACAGGCCGGCCGAAGGCGGCGGTGCTGACGCACGGCCAGATGGGCTTCGTCGTCACCAACCACCTGTGCGACCTGATGCCGGGCACGACGCCTGCCGACGCCTCGCTGGTCGTCGCGCCGCTCTCGCACGGCGCCGGCGTGCATCTGCTGACTCAGGTGGCGGCCGGTGCCAAGACCGTTCTGACGTCGTCGGAACGCTTCGACCCGACCGAAATCTGGACGCTGGTCGAGCGCTGGCGCATCTCCAACATGTTCACCGTGCCAACCATCCTCAAGCGTTTGGTCGAACACCCTGGCGCGGACAACGCCGACCACGGTTCGCTGCGCTACGTCATCTACGCAGGCGCGCCGATGTACCGGGAAGACCAGAAGCACGCGCTCGCAAAGCTCGGCCCGGTCATCGTGCAATATTTCGGTCTCGGCGAGGTCACCGGCAACATCACCGTGTTGCCGGCCGGCGAACACGAGCTTGAGGATCGGCCGGGGATGCGCCTCAACACCTGCGGCTTCGAGCGCACGGCGATGGAAATCTCCATCCAGGACGACGACGGCACCGAGCTTCCCGCCAACACCAGCGGCGAGATCTGCGTGACCGGTCCGGCCGTCTTCGCCGGCTACTACGACAATCCGGAGGCCAACGCCAAGGCTTTCCGCAACGGCTGGTTCTGCACCGGCGACCTCGGCTATCTCGACGAGCAGGGCTATCTCTACATCACCGGGCGAGCCTCCGACATGTACATCTCCGGCGGCTCCAACATCTATCCGCGCGAGATCGAGGAGAAGCTCCTCGCCCATCCGCAGATCGGCGAGGTGGCGGTGCTCGGCGTGCCGGACCCGGCCTGGGGCGAAGCCGGAATCGCCGTCTGCGTGGCGGAGCCAGGGGCAGTCGTCGGCGAAGCCGAACTGCTCTCTTTCCTCGACGGCAAGATCGCCCGCTACAAGATGCCGAAACGCTTCATCTTCATCGAGGAGATGCCGAAATCGGCCTATGGCAAGATCACCAAGAAGCTGGTGCGCGAGGCACTGGAAGCGCGCGGCCTGCTTGCAGGTCCGGAAGCCGGTCAAGCACCCGGCAAGGCGACGGCATGAGCGCGCGTCCGCCCATCGTTCATCCGGGTCCGGCGGCGCGAGAACGACATGCGCTAGCCTGGGCGGCAGCGGTGCCGCTGGATTTCACCCTGGCGCGGGGCGAGGCGGCGGAAACAGGACTGGCCAGGGCGGTCGCCGCCGCCGGGTGCGACAGCGCCTGCGTCGAGATCAGCGGCGGCCGCTTCGATCCGTTCGGCTATGTGCTGCCGGCGGCTTCTCCCGACGGCGATCATGCCGCCTGGTATTCGGCGACCGTCGCGCCGGAAGGCGGCGTGACGATCGACCGGGCGACGGCGGTCGTCGGCCGCCGCGACGGCGCCGGTTTCGTGCATTGCCACGGGCTGTGGCGTGATGCGGCAGGCCGGCCCGCCTTGGGACATATGCTGCCGCCCGAGAGTTTTGCCGCCGAGGACGTGCATGTGCGTGGCGTCGGGCTGAGCGGCGCGCTGTTCGAATCCCGGCACGACCCGGAAACGAACTTCAAGCTGTTCGCCGCCGAAACGGCGCTTTCGGGCGAGACGCGCGACCGTTCGGCGCTTGCCGTCACCCTGCGCCCGAACCAGGACATCTCCTGGGCCATGGAGGCGATCTGCCGCGACGCCGGCATTGGCCGGGCATCGATCCTCGGCATCGGCAGCCTGAACGGGGCGCGGTTCGAGAGCGGACTGGAGATGGAGTCCTACGCCTCCGAGTTCCTCATCACCGGAGGCCGGCTAGAGGAAACTCCGGACGGTGCGCGCGTGCGGCTCGACATCGCCGTGGTCGACATGGACGGCGCCATCTTCCACGGCAGGTTGGTGCGCGGCCAGAATCCGGTCTGTGTGACCGCGGAACTGGTCGTGCTCTCCGAACTCGCTGTCGCGCTCTCGCACGCAGACTGATCGGCATTACACGGTCGACTTTCGCGGCGGCTTTCGCACGACGGCGTCGATACCAATTCGTTGAAATAGGAATGGAAAATCGGCCGGGTCGATGGCCTGCACTATTCCGGGAGATCAATCTGTCTCAGTTCCCCGGCCGCGGGCATCCAGATCGCATCTGCTCAGGTAGGCGCAGAACATATCTGCCATTGCGTCGGCATAGGTATTGATCTCGGTCTCCGTTCTGGGTGCTCCCGAGAACTCCTTTCCGACCGCGGTGATCGTGGTGACGACCAGATCGCCGATCAGGTCACGGGTGGCATCCGAAGCCGCCGGAAGCGCTTCGCGCATGAACCTCTCGATGATGCGGTCACCTTCGGCATGGATTTCCCGCGCCTCGGGGGCGTCACGATAGAGCGGCGCTGCGTCGTCCAGCGCCACGCGCACGGCCGCCTCCTCGACCTCGGAGCGGATGAAGGCGTGAACGAGGTTTCGTAGCCGTTCGTGAGGCGGCTTCGTGACGTCGCCGAGAATCGCACCCCATTGCTCGGTCGTCCGGCGCCATTCGTCGCTTTGCAGCCGAAACAGGATGGCCGCCTTGTTCGGGAAATACTGGTAGAGCGATCCGACGCTGACACCCGCCCTCTCGGCCACCCTGGCGGAGGTGAATCGCCGTATGCCTTCCTGTTTCAAAACCTGAACAGCCGCCTCGAGAACCGCTGTGACCAGCTCGGTCGAGCGAGCCTGCCTGGGTTGTTTTCGTGAAGAAATCCGGGGTGTTGGCCGATTGGTCATCAGGCGTTCCGCTAATGCGAATACAAAATGCGACGAATTCGTCGTATTTCATCGTCCAGCACGAAGCAACGCTTTCCGGATCGGAGCCGAAGATGACCACACTGACCACCGCGCCGCTTGCGCCCCTCCTGGACCGCCTGTTCGCTGAGGCCGATGCAGCGACCAGCCCCGCATTATCTGCGCTCTCCGGCGAAGAGCGCGACAGGCTGATGCACAGCAAGACGGACTATCTGCGCCTCTACGGGCTGATGAAGGATCTGTGGCTGCCGGTGTCGCGGGAGACCGGCGTACTCCTCTACATGCTGGCCCGCAGCACAGACGCGTGCAACATCGTCGAGTTCGGCACCTCGTTCGGCATTTCGGCCCTGCATCTGGCCGCGGCGCTGCGCGACAATAGCGGCGGGCGCCTGATCACCAGCGAGTTCGAACCTTTCAAGGTGATGCGGGCACGCGCGCATCTGGCCGAAGGCGGCCTGGACGATCTGGTGGAGGTCCGCGAGGGAGACGCCCTGAAAACGCTGAGCGTCGATCTTCCGGAGAGGATCGATCTGCTGCTGCTCGACGGAGCGAAGCCGCTCTACCCCGAAGTCTTGAGTCTGGTGGAAAGCCGACTCAGGCCGGGCGCGCTCGTCGTCGCCGACAACGCGGATCTCTGCCCGGAATATCTGGAGCGCGTGCGCGCGCCGGACAGCGGCTACCTATCCGTGCCATTTGCAGAGGATGTGGAACTTTCTCTGCGCGTGGGCACCTCAAGGCTGCACGCGAACGCTGAGGTTTCGACATAAAGTCAAGGAGTCTTTATCCTTGGCGGCGATGGTTACAGTATAGTTCTTTTTATCCGCCGGTATATCTATCCTCGCCGTGTATCCGACGTCCTTGAGATCGGGGCGCTTGAAATATTTGCCGACATCGGGCCGGGGCGTCCGCTGCGTCTTGTAGAAGGATGTCTCACCGTCCTCATAGGCAACCTCGACGAGGACCTGTGAGGTGATGGTGTCCGTATTCTTGCCGGGAGATATGAACCATCCGTTGAGCGTCAAATACCTCTGGGGCGTCGTGACCCGTTTACCGCGGAGCAGTTGCCCGTTCGTCCTGTCAATACTTCCCCAGCATTTGTCGACGCTCGCGGCCGCAGCCGGGTTCGCCACCGTCAGCGGAGAAAAGAACGAACTGGGTTCCTGATAGCGCACGGGATCGAGGGGCGTATAGGCGATTTTAAATGTGGACTTCCATATGGGAAGGCGTGGAAGATCGGACCAGATTTTCGCCGATGTAACGCGGGTTCCGTCGAGCGCGCTTTGGTTGCCCGAGACCAGATCGGCGAATTCAGCCGTCGAGCGGGCCAGTGGCGACAGAACGAAGCCGGATTTGGTCATGGTGGAAACGATACGATAAGTCTGCGTCTGTCCGTTCGCGAACCACAGCGTCATGTGGAGTTGCGTCGGCTTGAAGAGGATTTCCAGTGCGCGCCCGAAAAGCGTCGGTTCGATTTCCACCTTTGCGAACAGGATCGAGGCGTTTTGCCGGGGAAGCGAAAAGACTTCGCCGAGCGCGTGACGCTCTGCTTGCTGCGGCTCGCCCATAATGTCGGCTGTCGGCACGGGCCGCCGCCGCAACTGGGCATATTTGCCGACAGAGTCCACCAAGCGGTAATGAGACATGAAGACAGGCCAACTGAGGCCGTCTTCCAGTGTCGGCAATCGTCCGTCGATCGGCTCAGGCGCGAAAAGAATATTGTCGGGAGCATTCGCGCCAAGAAGATGATCGCGATTGAGTTCGACCAGCGATGGCTCGTAGGCCGCATAGCTTTGAAAGACGGGGCGCGGATTCCAGACGTTGCCCGATGCGATCAAAGCCGCCTGATTATAGGAGTATATATCCGTTGTTCCCGGCAGTTTCAGAAGCGGATCCTGCTTGCGGATACGGGCCAGCGCATCCTCGTAACGTCGTTCCAAGGCAGCCCGGGTGGGTGGGAAACTCTCGACGCTCCCGATCCATGACCGGACAGGCGCAAGGTTTGCCTGAAGGCGTGTAACGGGATTGTATCCGTATCCGGCTCCTCCAATGAGATAAGCCGAGACGCAGGCGAAAATGATCGAAAAAAGCAGGACTGCCGAATTCGTCCTCGAGACGCTTCGCTGCAGCGGCAGTACCGTCACCGCCAGAAGGAGCGCACCCGCGGCTATCGGAATATGCCCGCCGCCATGGCGGACGAAGCCAATCTTGAACTGAAAAAAGAGAAATGCCGCCACGGCGGCCGTCCATAGAATGGTGCGCCACCTCTCGGAGGGATTGTCATGATGCACAAGCGGCCATGCAACCGAAACAACGATCAGCACAGCAGCCAGAACAAACAGGACGATTTGCCATGGCGGGCCATATATTGCCATGGCCTCCGTATACCCCGAGATGATGGGGAAGATTGTTTTCAAATAAGATGAAAGTCCGCCCAGAGGCTGCGAAGAAATATTCCAGAATAAAAATATAGATATTAAAAATAATGCAGGAGATAAGAAAGCTAGAAAATACCTTTTATAGGTTATTCTATAAATTGATGTGATTACCACAAAAAAAATACACGGGATAAGAAACGACCCCTTGACTAGAACAAAAATCGATAAAGTTATAAATGATACCAAATGAATTATATATTCAAACCTGTCCGTCGTCAGAACATTTGGCGCTGATGGCTGCTTGATTTAGCGGAGTGTCGGCCTCGATCTTTGGTTGATGTTAAGCGGCGAGTTTGCGGTGCTGCAAGCGCCGGAGCTCGATTGTCTGT
>Ga0164243_10006338_pt1 | contig 17921 bp, 15 predicted proteins | sample OricompcompostOP_FD_108781 | JGI IMG/M metagenome (GOLD analysis project Ga0164243, IMG submission 108781) | Organic Plus compost microbial communities from Emeryville, California, USA - Original compost - Organic plus compost (OP) | ecosystem: Engineered > Solid waste > Mixed feedstock >... | reverse complement strand
TCCGGGATAATGCGACATGCCGCCGGTAGCCAACACCAGCACGCGATCTTCCACCGTGTCGAGAATTTCGCGGATCGCCTGCCCCAGCATGTAACTGCGCTTCGGCCAGGGCAGCGGAGGCACATATCCGTTGGTGAAAAGCAGCATCAGCTTCTTGTCAGCCTTGGGATTGAGGAAATTCGTCGTCAGGATTTCCTCGCCATCCATCGTTCCGTTGGATGTAAACGGCATGTCGAATCCGCGCTCGAGCAGACCTTTCAACAGGCGAACGCTGAGATCCGTGTTGACTGAGTAAACGTAAGGCTTCTCGCTTTCCCAATTGGCCATATGCTGAGGGATGCCGCTCGGAGCGGATTGATAGCTTTCCTTGCCCTCGTATTTGCGATAGACGGCGCCCGTAACTTTCTCAATCACAGCAGGATCGGTCACACCGCTTCCCTTTGCTTCCTGTCCGATGAACAGCGCAAAAGGCGGGTAGCATCGAAAGTCGAAATTGACGAAGTGGTCATCGTGAATGACCAAAATCGTGTCCGGATTGCTGCGATCGACTTGCTCACGCAGGGCCAGCAATGCTTTGCGGCCCTTCTCGACGTCCTGCTTGTATTGCTCGCTTTCCGCCGGGCGCGTGAATAGTTGAAGGTGCGAATGCGGTACCGCGACCGCTCCCACTAAAGGCATTTCTTGTCTCCTATTAGAAGAATTATTGGACCACGCGTGCGGTATTCAAACAACATGAATTACCTAATGGATTGATCAGATATACTAATCAATCACAAAGTTGACATTCGGCCTGCTCAAGCGTTCCAATATATTTGCGATTTTCAACCTTCGGTTACAGGCATTGGATTGGGGGCATCTGTGAGGGCACTTTCACGACTGATCACCGTATCGGCAATCTTGATGGCGATGACGGCGGCACAGGCTCAGGACTGGCCGGACCGCACAGTGCGCTTCATCGTCGGTCAAGGCGCAGGCAGCGCGCAGGACCTGAGCGCGCGCATGTTTGCTGAAAAGCTCTCCAAAGTATGGGGCCAGCCCGTGGTGATCGAAAATCGTCCCGGCGCGGACGGTATCGTTTCGATCATGGCTTTCGTTGGCGCACGCGACAATCACACGTTCCTCTTCACCGCTTCCGGAACATTCGCCGCGCATCCCGTGTTGCGCGTAAAGGTTCCCTACGATCCGAACGATCTCGTTCCAATCGCCCAGATTTCGACAACTGTCATCGCGGTTGCCGTCCCGACTGCCTTGAATGTCAGCTCGCTCGACGAACTGGTTGCGCTGGCAAAGAAAGAGCCGGGAAAAATCAATCTCGCCCCGACGCCGGGAACGACCGAGATCACCTTTGACAATTTCCTGAAGACCACGGGCATTTCGATGACGAAAATTCCGTACGGCGACATTACCAAAGCCGTCACGGATCTCAGCGAGAACCGGGTGCAGGTCGTCGTGGCAGGCGTTGCCGTTGTGAAAGCGCAGGTCGATGCCGGCAGGGTGAAACTCATAGCAGTCACGAACCACAAGCGTGCGCCGTCGCTGCCCGACGTGCCCACCGCGGCCGAAGCCGGCTATCCTTCATTGACCCTCGACGGACTGATCGGGTTGTTCGGGCCGAAAACCTTGCCGGCCGGTGTAGCGGACCGCATCGCGAAAGATGTCCAGGACGCCGCAGCCGATACCACGATCAAGGCAAGGGTTGAGGCAAGCGGCCAGGTGCTCACGCCGGCCGGCCCCGCAGAATTTGGAGAAGCCGTGGCCGCCCAACGCCGCAACATTGCCGAAACTGCAAAGGCTTTGAATATCAAGCCCGTTCAATAGCGAGAGGTCTCTCTGCTTTACCTGACCTGACGTTTTTCGAGCTTGCGGGCAAGCGTTCGCCGATGCATGCCGAGGCGCCTGGCAGTTTCGGAAATGTTGAAGTCGGTTTCGATCAGCGTCTGATGGATCCGCTCCCACTCCAGCGTCTTGATCGAGGTCGATCGCTCGGCGACGGCGACCTCGGTGTCGCCGTCCGCTTTGCGGAATGCTGCCTCGATGTCGTCCGTGCTCGACGGCTTTGCGAGATAATGGCAAGCCCCGAGCTTGATGGCCTCCACAGCCGTCGCGATACTGGCGAAGCCTGTCAGTACGACAATCAGCATGTCGGAATCGCGGGCATGCAACGCCTCGACGCAGGCGAGACCGGATGCACCGGCGAGCTTGAGATCGACCACGGCATAGCCGGGCGTTTGCGTCTCCAATACCTTCCGCATCTCTTCAAGTCCTGCCGCGACGACTACCGTATAGCCGCGGCGCTCAAATGAGCGCTTGAGCGTACGCGCAAAATTCTCATCGTCCTCAACGATCAGCAGCAACGGATCAACGGACATCGTCTTCTCCGATCGCAAGCATCGCCAGCGGCAGCGTCAATGTCACTTCCGCTCCCCCGAGCGGACGATTTTTCGCTGTGACCTGCCCTCCGAGCTTGCGCACGACGTTGAATACCAGGAACAATCCCAGTCCTCCTCCCGGACGCCCCTTGCTCGACTGATAGGGCTTTCCGAGTTGCAGGAGCATCTCCGGCGAAAAACCGGGACCGCCATCCCGGATACGCAGGACGAGCGCGTCGCCTCCCCGCTCGGCCGTCAACTTGATCGGGTTGGATGACGCCTCAAGTGCGTTGTCCAATACGTTGAAAATCACCTGTTTCAAGGTCGCATCGGAAGCAATCGCAAGGTCCGCGCCAAAAAAGTTCTCGAACGAGAGCGTCGTTACCGAACGTGCTGTTTTCCACTCCTCCACCAGTTCCTCAAGGAACCTGTTGATCGTCGTTGCGGAAGAACCTTCGCCGCGGGCTTCACCTGCGGAGACGAGAATGCCGGTCACGATGGATTTGCAGCGCTGTAGCGACCGTTCCATTTCAGAAAGGTCTTCATCAATTTCCGGATCGGACGTAAGTGTGGACATGCGCCGCCAGTCGCTCAGAATCACGGACATGGAAGCGAGCGGCGTACCAAGTTCGTGCGCCGCACCCGACGCCAGCAATCCCATCCGGACGATGTGATCCTCTTCGATCGCACGCTGTCGCAAGGCGGACAGATAGGCATCGCGCTCCCGGAGATTTCGGTTAATCCTGGTGACGAACACGACGAGCAATACAGCATTCAAGGAAAATGCGACAAACATGCCCGCGATATCGAGGCTCAAGGGCTCCGCGAAGCTCTGGTTCGAAATTTCGAGCGGTCGATAGAACAAAGAAAGTCCCGCGAAACACGCACATGTGAGCGCCAGGAGCGACCAGGTCGAGCGTGCATCGAGCAGGATGGCGCCGAGTGTGACCTGCAGGAGATAGAGGGACGTAAAAGGATTTGTCGCTCCCCCGCTCAGATAAAGCTGGACGGTCAGTGCGGCGACATCGAGCATCAGCGCCAGCAGCAACTCATGATTGCTGATGTCCGCGCCGATGCGCATCCGCGCCAGGCTGGCCAGGTTGAGCGCGACCAGCGCGCCGATGACGGCGGCCATTGGCACCAACGGCAACGCGACATCGAGCCACCGGTATACAAAGATAACGGTGGCCACCTGCCCGATCACTGCCGTCCAGCGAAGCTGGATCAGCAGTTCCATATTTTTCCGGTTCGTCGTGTCTTCGGTCTCAGGCACTGCTGCACGCCCCCTCGCCCCCGCATCTACCCACCTTTGTGCGGAAGGCGAAAGCGGCGCGGCCGAAGGAACGAGGCTCTTTTGATTTCCCGGGGTGGTCGAAATCAGGCTCAGCATCTAGAATCCGGCGTGGCGACGGAACCCTGCCTTGTGAAAACATGGTTCGCGTCAAAGCTCGCACCTGAATCTAAGCTCTCTTTGCGCGATCGCCACTCCTCACGCGCGACCATAACGGCCGCTCCGGCCAGCATGAAAGCCATGGTAAACCATGTCAGGGCATAGACCATGTGGCTGTTGCGAAATGTCACAACCGTGAGCCCCCCGACTGGCCACCCGCCCGGATTGGGCGTGGCGTCGGCATCGACGAAAAACGGCGCCACCCGAGACAAGCCTCGGGCCGCGGCGATGGCCGCGACATCGCGGGAATACCACCGACCTGCCCCCGGGTCGTTAGCCCTGAGAAAGCCGCCGGTCGGTTCCGTCATCCGCAGGAGGCCGGTCACATGAACCTCGCCGGTCGGATTGCCGTCTTGGCGCGTAACCCGATCATGGCGGTCCGGCGGAACAAAGCCGCGGTTGACAAGAAAGGTCGGTCCCTCATCAGTCCGCAGCGGCGTAAGGACCCAGTAGCCCCGGCCGAGCTCCGTCACCGCCTGCACCAGCGTCTCGCGGTCGTGGAGGAAGCGTCCCCTCACGCTCACGCGCCGATAGGCGTCATTCGCAGCATTGACCGCAGACCAGGCATCAGGCGCCGGAATGGGACTCGCCGGGGCATGAATTCGTCGCTCCACCTGATCGATCAGATCGAGTTTCCAAACGCGACGTTCGAGTTGCCATACCCCCAAAGCGATAAAACCGACGACGCCGACCATCGCCATCATGCCGAGGAGGAAAAGCGTCAGCGCTGAACGCCCTCTCCGCCGCACTAAGCGGCCCTGATCGATACTATCGCCGATGCCTTGCCTGCCGGTAACGCTTGGCGTCACGGCATCTGGCTCATGTCGTGCACCGGCATCATATTGACGTTGAGGTGATACATCACCCATAGCGAGCCTGTCAGCGCGATGACGACCATGATGATGGTGAAGATCAGCGCCATGATGGTCCAACCCTCTTCGGCGCGCGTGTTCATATGGAGGAAATAGATCATGTGAACAACGACCTGAATCGCCGCGAAAAAGGTGATCAGGATAGCCGTCGTCTCCCGATTGCCCAGGACATCGCCCATGACCAGCCAGAAGGGAATGGCCGTCAAAATAACCGACAGGCCAAATCCGATCAGATAACTTTGCAGGGAGCCATGCGCATGGCCGCCATGGGCGTGTTCATTGCCGGTGTGACCATGTCCGGTATGACCATGTCCATGCGGCAGCGATCCGGCGGACGCGATTTCGTTGCTCATCGCAGCATCCCCATCAAATAGACGAATGTGAAAACACCGATCCAGATGACGTCCAGGAAATGCCAGAACATGCTCAGACACATCAGACGCCGGCGATTGGCCTGAATGAGGCCGTGTCGTGCGACCTGAACCATAAGCGTCGTAAGCCAGACCAGACCAAACGTAACGTGCAGGCCGTGCGTACCCACAAGAGTGAAGAACGACGACAGGAAGGCGCTGCGTTGTGGGGTAGCGCCTTCATGGATCATGTGCGCGAACTCGGACAACTCGATGCCGATGAACGCCAGCCCAAACACCCCGGTGATGGCAAGCCATGCCTGGGTTATGCCCACGCGGTCCCTTTCCATGGACAACATCGCGAAGCCGTATGTGATCGACGAGAGCAACAGCATGGTCGTATTGACGGCGACGAGCGGCAGGTCGAACAGGTCCCGCGGCCCCGGCCCGGCCGCATAGTTGCCGCCGAGCACGCCGAACGTCGCAAAAAGGATCGCAAAGATGAGACAATCGCTCATCAGATAGATCCAGAAGCCCAGCATGGTGCTGCCGCCTTCGGCGTGCTCGTGCTCGTCGACGAGGTGGAAGGTCGGAGCAGCTTCTCTTGGCGGTGCGACGACGACGGTCATCAATGTCCCCCCGTCAGCAGACGCGTCCGCGCGCTTTCGACATTCAGCACTTCATTTGCGGAAATATGAAAATCGCGGTGGTAGTTGAACGTATGGCCGATCGCGACGGCGAGCAGCGCAATAAAGCTCGCTGCAGCCAGCCACCATATGTACCAGATCAACGCGAAACCCAGCGCCGTGCTGAGACCGGCCAGAATGATTCCCGTGCCGGTGTTGCTCGGCATGTGAATCGCCCTGAAGCCCGTCAGCGGCCGCTGATAACCCCGGCGCTTCATATCCCACCAGGCGTCATTATCGTACACGACCGGCGTGAACGCGAAGTTGTAGTCGGGAGGCGGCGACGACGTCGCCCATTCCAGCGTGCGGCCGTTCCAGGGATCCCCCGTCACATCGCGCAAGGCTTCACGCCGCATAACGCTGACAGCGATCTGGATAAGGAAAGCGGTGATGCCAAGGAGGATCATAAACGCGCCGATGCCCGCGATGACAAACCATATCTGCAGGGACGGATCATCAAACACGCGCAGCCGGCGGGTCACACCCATCAGGCCAAGCACATAAAGCGGCATGAAAGCGAAATAGAATCCGACGACCCAGAACCAGAAAGATATCTTTCCCCAGAACGGATCAAGCCTGAAGCCAAATGCCTTGGGGAACCAGTAGGCGATGCCCGCGAACATGCCGAACAGCACGCCGCCGATGATCACATTGTGGAAGTGCGCGACCAGGAACAGACTGTTGTGAAGCACGAAGTCTGCCGGGGGAACCGCGAGCAGCACTCCCGTCATCCCGCCGATCACGAACGTCAGCATGAACGCCACCGTCCACATCATCGGCAGTTCGAACCGGATACGGCCGCGGTACATGGTGAAGAGCCAGTTGAACATCTTCGCTCCCGTCGGGATCGAGATGATCATGGTCGTGATCCCGAAGAAGGAATTCACGCTCGCGCCCGACCCCATCGTGAAGAAATGATGCAGCCACACGAGATAGGACAGGATCGTGATGACGACCGTCGCGTACACCATGGAGGTGTAGCCGAACAGGCGCTTGCCGGAGAATGTCGACGTCACTTCGGAAAAGATGCCGAACGCCGGCAGAATGAGAATGTAGACTTCCGGATGGCCCCAGATCCAGATGAGGTTGACATACATCATCGGATTGCCGCCGAAGTCGTTCGTAAAAAAGTTCGTTCCGACGTAACGATCAAGCGACAGCAACGCGAGGACGGCGGTCAGGACCGGGAAGGACGCGACGATAAGCACGTTGGTGCACAGCGATGTCCAGGTGAATACCGGCATCCTCATCATCGTCATGCCGGGCGCCCGCAACTTGACGATGGTGCAGATCAGATTGATCCCGGACAGCGTCGTCCCGACGCCCGCGACCTGTAGCCCCCAGATGTAATAATCCACGCCGACATCGGGGCTGTACCCGATATTCGAGAGCGGCGGATATGCGAGCCAACCGGTGCGGGCAAATTCACCTATGAAGAGCGAGGCCATGACGAGAGCCGCGCCGCCGGTGGTCATCCAGAAACTGAAATTGTTGAGAAACGGAAACGAGACGTCGCGCGCGCCGATCTGCAACGGTACGACATAGTTCATCAGACCGGTGACAAGCGGCATCGCCACGAAAAAGATCATGATCACGCCGTGCGCGGTGAAGACCTGATCGTAGTGATGCGCGGGCAGATAGCCTTCCGACCCCCCAAACGCGATAGCCTGCTGCAGCCGCATCATGATCGCGTCGGCGAAGCCGCGCAGCAGCATGACAATACCAAGCACCATGTACATGATGCCGATGCGCTTGTGGTCAACGGTGGTGAACCATTCACGCCACAAATAGCCCCACAGGCGGAAATAGGTGATGCCGCCGAGAAGCACGAGACCGCCGCAGGCCACCACCACAAAAGTAACGACGACGATCGGCTCGTGAAGCGGCAGAGACTCCCATGTCAGCCGACCAAAGACCGTTTTTGCAATTCCGGTATTTTCCAGCATGGCGGTCTCGTTCAGGACTCTGATGGAAGCCGCGGTGCGACAAACAACGATGTCGTCGACGGCCGTCCTCGTGTAGCGGCGGGGCGCGGCAAGCCCGCACCCCTGAGCGGTGCGGCACGGCGCGGCGGGGCAAATGGCTGGGGTGGCGTGTCGCCCAGTTCGTCAATCGAGCAGATGCCTGCGACATACGTCGGTTTGGGACCGAATACCGCGCCGCGGCGGGCATATTTGTCATAGGTCAGCGGCAGCGTGGCATTGATGCCGGCCATGCCGAGTCCGCCTTTTGCATCAATCGCCGTCATCTCGCTCATGCACATCTTGCCCGGCTCGACGCACAGATTGAGGATTGCTTTGAAAAGATTGGGATCGACGGCAGCGAACCGGCGTGCCGGCTCGTTCTCGCTCGGCCTTTCAAGTTCGAGATAGACTGGGCTGCTGAGTTCGCCGCCCTCTGCCTTGGCATTCGCCACGAAGGCTTCGAAATCGCGCGCCGTCATTCCATAAAACGGAAAGCGCATGCCGGAAAAGCCAGCACCGCTATAGTTCGCGGAAAAACCCTGATAGGAGCCGGGTTCGTTGATCACGGCATGCAGCTTCGTCTCCATTCCCGCCATCGCGTAAATCTGTCCGGCGAGCGCGGGAATGTAGAAGGAATTCATGACCGACGATGACGTGATCCGGAAATTGATCGGGCGATCGACCGGCGCAGCAAGTTCATTGACCGTGGCGATGCCTTGTTCGGGATAGATGAACAGCCACTTCCAATCGAGCGCGACGACATCGACTTCAAGCGGCTTTGTGTCCGCGGGCGCAACGGTGTCTACAGCGATACGATCCAGCGGACGGTAAGGATCGAGCAAGTGCGTGCCCATCCAGGTGAGCGCGCCGAGGCAGATAATGATGAGCAGCGGCGCGGCCCAGATGACCAGTTCGAGATGCGTCGAATGATCCCAGTCGGGGTCATAGGATGCGGACTCATTCGACTCCCGATAGCGCCAGGCAAACAGCACCGTCAGGATCATCACAGGTATAATGATCAGCAGCATCAATACCGTTGAGATGACGACGAGGTCGCGCTGCTGAAGTGCGATATCACCGGCAGGATGAAGAACGACAAAGTTGCAGCCGCCCAGGAGTGCCATAAAAGGCAAGAGAGCAATGGCTTTTAGTCGCTTCACCACAAACCTGTCCGCACGATTGCATGTCACTCGCATGACCTAGCTGCGGTGCAGCAACGGTGACATTGGACAATTTGTCCAATGTCGGGACGTGCATTCAGGAGCAAAAAGCACGGCTGCGATGACGCGCTTCGTTGGACGTGGCTAATTATGATGCAATCGTCGACCTTGGCAGACGGTGCCGGCGCGCACGTCGGTGCGCGTCATGTGAATGCGCATGACGATGGCGCAAACCCCGGCGAAATCGCTGTCGGCGTCATCATCGGTCGCACCTCCGAGTTTTTTGATTTTTTCGTTTACGCCATCGCTTCGGTCATCGTCTTCCCGCGGCTGCTGTTTCCCCACACCGATGCGTTGACCGGAACGCTGTATTCCTTCGCGATTTTCGCGCTTGCTTTTATCGCCCGGCCGTTCGGCACGACCATCTTCACGGTCGTCGATCGAAATTTGGGGAAGAATGCCAAACTTACGTCAGCGTTGTTCCTGCTCGGAACGTCGACTGTTGCCATCGCATTTTTGCCGAATTACGACACGATCGGCGTTGCGGCCATCTGGCTTCTGGCGCTGGCTCGTATCGGTCAGGGTCTCGCATGGGGCGGCGCATGGGATGGCCTCGCGTCGCTGCTGGCCGTAAATGCGCCTCCGCAGAAGCGCGGCTGGTACGCAATGGTGCCTCAGCTGAGCGCGCCGCTCGGGCTGATCGTCGCAAGCCTTTTGTTTGCTTATTTCGCCGGCAACCTTTCAGCAGATGACTTCTTTGACTGGGGCTGGCGCTATCCCTTTTTTGTGGCCTTTGCGATCAATGTCGTAGCATTGTTCGCCAGGCTGCGGATGGTGGCAACGCCGGGTTATTCGAAGCGTTTTGAAAGGCGCGAACTCCAGCCCGCGCTGGTTGTCGACACACTCCGGCACGAATGGCGAAACATTGCGATTGGGGCGTTCGTGCCGCTCGCCAGTTTCGCCCTCTTCCACATGGTCACGGTTTTTCCGCTGTCATGGGTTTTCCTCTACACGCAGGAAGCCCCCGCACGGTTTCTCCTGATTGAGGGAATCGGAGCGCTATTTTGCCTCGCAGCGATTGTCGCTTCCGGGTTGCTCGCCGATCGCTTCGGACGTCACGCGCTGCTGCTCGGATCGGCGGTAGCGATTGCAGCCTATAGTGGTTTTGCGCCACAGCTGCTCGATGCCGGCGTCGTCGGTGAAACCATTTACATGTTCGTTGGCTTCGTCCTGCTCGGATTGTCCTTTGGACAGTCCTCGGGTGCTGCAGCATCACATTTCTCCAATGCCTATCGTTATACGGCGTCCGCTTTGACGGCTGATTTCGCGTGGTTGTTCGGCGCGGGGTTCGCACCGCTCGCGGCGCTGCTGCTGGCCAGCAATTTCGGGCTCATTGCTGCCGGCGCCTATCTTCTGTCCGGCGCGGCTTGCTCCCTCGTGGCGCTGGCCCTGATCCTGAGACGGAGAAGGAACAACCCGGCGGGACAGCAAGCCTAGGGCGCATGCCCGAAGGGCGGTGAAAGCCGCCAGATGTACAGCAGGACACCGAGCGGCAACGCCGCTTTTCACGCCCGGACCGCTGGGAGGACGTCGAAAGCGTCCCGTTCATATCTCACAACGACCTGTTTCTACTGATTTATTTCACCGATGTGAGGGGCGCGCGCTTTTCTACCTCTTGTTTCCGCACCTTCGCGGGGAACCGCGCGGCATCGCGGCGTCCCTGTGGAGAAGGCATGCCAAATTGATATGTGAAACATCAATAAGAATGCTTTTCACATTTAAAGGCATGATCTATACGGTTTCACAGATAGCCAGTACGGCGTCCCCCAATAGAACATGATCACTGCCGCACAGCTCCGCGCCGCGCGCGCGCTCCTTAGCCTCGACCAGCGCATGCTGGCCGAGCTTTCAGGCTTGTCGGTCCCGACAATCCAGCGAATGGAGGCCAGCGAAGGTGTCGTCCGCGGCACAGTCGATTCGTTGATGAAGCTGGTCCATGCCCTGGATGCTGCGGGAATCGAATTGATCAGCGAGGGCGGCGTCAGCACCGGCGGCGGACGCGGCGTGCGGTTGAAGGAGCCGGTCGCGCGCCCGGCCGGCGATTCGCGAACGCTCCATTCTGTCAGCAGCGTGCGAACGGTAGGGGATTGAACGAACGATGCCGGTCGTTGTCGAACTGTGGTGCGTGGCCGCTCTCCTGGCAATTGCGGTTGTCGCCGCAGTGGGGGCGCGTATGCCGCTTATCCGGCGCGGGATTTACGGTGCTTCGCTCGCCGTCACGACCGTTGCCTTTGCCGCGGCGCTCGCCCTCCCCGCCGACGACTCTCACATCACTCTGCCGCTGGGTCTGCCCTGGATCGGCGCCCATTTCAGGTTGGATGCGCTCGCAGCTTTCTTCCTCGCCGTCATAAATCTCGGCGGGGCGGCTGCGAGCCTCTACGGCATCGGCTACGGACAGCACGAGCACGAACCGCAACGGGTGCTGCCGTTCTTCCCGGCATTCCTCGCCGGCATGAACCTCGTCATCGTCGCAGACGATGCCTTCACTTTCCTTCTTTCCTGGGAGTTCATGTCGCTTGCCTCCTGGGCGCTTGTGATGGCGCATCACCGCGAACCGGACAATGCGCGCGCCGGCTATGTCTATATCCTGATGGCCAGCGTCGGGACGTTTGCTCTGCTGCTCGCCTTCGGTCTGCTGGCGGGTCCGGACGGCAACTACGCTTTCAGCGCGATGCGCGCGCAAACGCCCCCTCCGTTGTTCGCCGGAATCATTCTCGGCCTTGTTCTGCTGGGGGCCGGCTCGAAAGCCGGACTTGTACCGTTGCACGTCTGGCTCCCGCTCGCGCATCCGGCCGCGCCGAGTCATGTCTCGGCGTTGATGAGCGGCGTCATGACCAAGGTCGCAATCTACGGCTTTATCCGCATTGTGTTCGACCTGCTTGGTCCGACCTCATGGTGGTGGGGCGTTCCGGTGCTTGCGGTCGGCGGCGGTACCGCGACACTTGGCGTCCTCTATGCGTTGATGCAGAACGATCTCAAGCGCGTGCTTGCCTACAGCACCATCGAGAACATCGGCTTGATCTTCGTCGGCCTTGGATTGGCGCTGGCGTTCAAGGGCAATGACATGCCGGCGGCAGGCGCCCTCGCCCTGACGGCAGCGCTGTTTCATGTCTTCAACCATGCGCTGTTCAAATCCGCTCTCTTCTTCGGCGCCGGCGCGGTTCTGACCGCGACGGGCGAGCGCCAGATGGAGCGGCTTGGCGGCCTCATTCATCGCATGCCTGTCACCAGTGTTGCTTTCCTGGTCGCCTGCGCGGCGATTTCGGCTCTGCCGCCGCTCAATGGCTTCGCATCCGAATGGCTTGCATTTCAGGCTATCTTGCTCAGTCCGCAATTGCCGCAATGGGGGTTGAAACTGCTGGTCCCCGCCGTTGGCGCTTTGCTCGCACTTGCAGCAGCGCTTGCGGCCGCCTGCTTCGTCCGCGCGTTCGGCATCGTCTTCCTCGGACGGCCCCGCACCCCGGCAGCAGAGCAAGCCGTAGAGGTCGACCGCTGGTCGCTCGTGGCGATGGGCATTCTCGCGGTGCTCTGCATCATTGTCGGCATCCTGCCCGGCCTGGTGATCGACGGGCTGGCGCCGGTCGTGACCGCTCTCGTGGGCGACCGCATGCCGGCGCAACTCGGCGTGCCGTGGCTGACGACAGTTCCGATCGTGGAGAGCCGAAGCTCCTATAACGGTCTGCTCGTGTTCCTGTTCACGGCGGCTTCCGCTTCGCTCGCCGCTTTCGCAATCCACCGCCTTGCCTCGCAAGCACTGCGCCGGGCGCCGGCCTGGGACTGCGGCTTTCCCGATCCAAGCCCGGTGACGCAATACACCGCGGCGAGTTTCGCCCAGCCGATCCGCCGTGTGTTCGGCTCCTACGTGTTTCAGGCGAGGGAGCATGTCGATATGCCGCCGCCCGGCGACATGCGTCCGGCTAGCTTGGCCGTCAAGCTGCGCGATCCCGCCTGGGAATTCATCTACACGCCCATCAAAACCGCCGTTTCCGTTGCTGCGGATCGGCTCAATCTGCTCCAGTTCCTCACGATCCGCAGTTACCTCAGTCTTGTCTTCTTCGCGCTCGTCCTGCTCTTGCTGGTGCTTGCGCTATGGCCGTGATCGCGAACCTCGCCATCCAGTTCGTGCAGATGCTGCTGGTGCTGCTGCTGGCGCCTCTGCTCACGGGCTTCGTGCGCAAGGTGAAGGCGCACCTGCTGCGCCGGCAAGGCCCGCCCCTGCTCCAGCCGTATCGCGACCTGTTGCGGCTTATGCGCAAGGAAGTGGTGCTCGCCGAGAATGCTTCCTGGCTCTTTCGCGTGATCCCCTATCTGATCTTGGCGGCGACATGGGTAGCGGCCGCTCTTGTCCCGACATTCGCGACCGGACTCATTTTCAGCTGGTCTGCCGATCTTATTGCGATCGTCGCACTGCTCGGCAGCGCACGTTTCTTCCTCGCGTTGGCCGGCATGGATGTGGGCACCAGTTTCGGCGGCATCGGCTCAAGCCGCGAAGTCATGATTGCGACGCTCGCCGAGCCGGCGATGATCATGATCGTGTTCACGCTGGCGCTCATCGCCGGCTCGACCCAGCTTTCGACGGTTGCCGGGCTCATGCTGTCCTCCGGCGTCGGGCTGCGCGTCTCGCTCGGTCTGGCGTTGATCGCGCTCATCCTGGTCGCGCTTGCCGAGAACGCCCGCATTCCCGTTGACAATCCTGCGACGCATCTCGAACTCACCATGGTCCACGAAGCCATGGTGCTCGAATATTCCGGACGCCATCTCGCGGTGATCGAACTCGCGGCGTCCCTGAAACTTCTGCTCTACATGTCGCTGATCGCCTGTCTGTTCGTGCCTTGGGGGCTCGCGCCGCACGGAGCCGGACCGGTCGCGCAGTTCGGGGGCGCTGTCGCCTATATCGCAAAGCTCGCTATCGGCGGCTTCCTGCTTGCGGTTTTCGAAACATCCATCGCCAAGATGCGTGTCTTTCGTGTCCCCGATTTCCTGGGTGCAGCCCTCATGCTCGGTCTGCTCGGCACCTTGCTGCTCTTCGTGTCGCGGAGCCTCTAGATGCACGGTCTCACCTTCGACGTCGCTCATATGTTCGCCGGCGGGCTCGTGCTGGTGAGCTTCATGATGCTTTATCAGGATCGTCTCTACGCGTTGCTCAACGTGTTCGCGCTGCAGGCCTTTGTGCTTTCGCTGTCAGTGGCTTGGCAGGCGCTGGTTCAGGACGCGCCACACCTTTACGTTACCGCCGCAATCGCGCTCATCCTCAAGGCCATCGTCATCCCGGTTGCCCTGCACCGGATTGTTGCCCGGCTCGGAATCCACCGCGAAGTTGAGACCGTCGTCGGGGTAGGACTTACAATGCTTGCCGGCATCGCGCTCGTCGCACTCTCCATGGTCGTCATGTTGCGGGTCACCGGGGAAGCGGATCCGCTGGCTCGCGAGGATCTTGCCTTCGCCCTCTCCGTCATCCTGCTCGGGCTTCTGATGATGGTGACGCGGCGCAATGCGGTGAGCCAGATCGTCGGCTTCATGTCGCTCGAGAACGGCCTGATCCTGGCCGCGACAGGCGCCAAGGGCATGCCGCTCGTGGTCGAGATCAGCGTCGCCTTCTCCGTCCTCATCGCGCTTATCGTGATCGGCATCTTCCTGTTCCGCATTCGTGAACGCTTCGACACCGTCGACGTCGGCGCGCTGGACCGCGCGCGCGGGGAGCGGCTGTGACCATGCCCGCGATCGACGCCGTCACACTCATTCTCGCCATTCCCGCCGTCGCGGCGGCGGTGCTGGCGTTGCTGCCCGGGTATCGTCTTTCCGCCCAGCTCAACGTGCTGGCAAGCTTCCTCACGCTCGTCGCCGCGCTGTCGCTGTTCGTCGCCAAACCCGAACCCGGCCCCTATCTCCTGGTCGACGATCTCAACATCGTGTTCATCGCTCTCAATGCGTTCGTGGGCTTCACCACGAGCGTGTTCAGCGCAAGCTACATTGCCCATGAACTGGAGACCGGCCGGCTGACACCGGTTTATCTGCGGTTCTATCACGCGATGTATCAGGTGATGATGTTCGGCATGAACCTCGCACTGGTCGCCAACAACATCGGCCTGATGTGGGTCGCGATCGAACTCGCGACGCTGACCACCGTGCTCATGGTCGGCATCTACCGCACGCACGAAGCGCTTGAAGCCGCATGGAAGTATTTCATCCTGGGCAGCGTCGGCATTGCGCTTGCGCTGTTCGGCACCATCCTTGTCTATATGGCTGCGCGTCCGGTTGTCGGCGAAGGTCTCGACGGCATGGTCTGGACCATTCTCATGGCGCACGTCGCAGGCTTTGATCCCGCCCTGCTTAACGTCGCCTTCGTCTTTCTCCTGCTCGGATATGGCACCAAGGTCGGTCTCGCGCCATTGCATGCCTGGCTGCCCGATGCCCACGCCGAAGGCCCGACCCCGATCTCCGCAGTCTTGTCGGGCTTGCTGCTCAACGTCGCGCTCTATGCCGTGCTGCGATTCAAGCTGCTGCTCGCCGCCAATCCCGGCGCGATCGCGCCCGGCCCGCTGATGGTGGTGCTGGGGCTCACGTCACTCGTCTTTGCCGGCTTCATGCTGTACCGCCGGCGCGACATCAAACGCATGTTCGCCTACTCGTCGATCGAACACATGGGCATCATCACCTTTGCGTTCGGCATGGGCGGGCCGCTGGCGAATTTCGCGGGGCTCTTGCACATGATGATGCACAGCCTCACCAAGTCGGCGATCTTCTTCACCGTCGGTCACATCGCGCAGGTCAAGGGCACGCAGAAGATTGCCGATATCCGCGGCCTCACCGTCACTCATCCCCTGCTCGGCTGGGGCCTCGTCCTCGGCGTGGTGGCGATTGCCGGCATGCCGCCGCTCGGCATTTTCATGAGCGAGTTTCTGGTGGTGAGCTCGACCTTCGCCCGCGAACCGTTGCTGGCGATACCGCTTGTTCTGGGACTTCTGATCGCGTTCGGCGCGCTGATGCTGCGGATTCACGGACTGGCCTTCGGCGAGCCGACCGGCAGCACGGCGCCGGTGAAAGCATCCTATCTGCCGATGGCCGCACACCTCAGCCTCGTGCTGATGGCGGGCTTCTACCTGCCGCCTCCGCTGGTCGCCTGGTTCCAGCATGTCGCCCGTCTGCTCGGATAGAGAAACATGTCGACCCTTGGCGAAACACTCGCGAACAGCCAGACCGTACAGGCCCATCGGCCTTGGACGCGGAACGTGGTCGACGCCGAGTTGTGGCGGACCCTTGCGAGCCAGCTCGCCGACGGACGCTGGACCCTGCTGGGATTATGGGGCGATCGACCTTCCGGCACACCGGCGCAAGTCCATATGGCGTTGCTCGACGGGCAGGCCCGCGAAGTCGCGGTCGCAACTTATGTTGCCGCGGGCGAAAGCTTCCCATCCGTCGGGCGGTATCATCCGCCTGCAATCAGGCTGGAACGCACGATTCGCGACCTCTTTGGAATTGAGCCTGACGGCCTGCCTGACCAGCGGCCATGGCTGGATCACGGCCGCTGGGGAACGCGTCATCCTCTCGGCGCCGCGACCGAAGCGCCCGACTCGCTGCTGCCCTATACGTTCCTTCCCTCGGAAGGCGAAGGGCTACACCAGATACCCGTCGGGCCGGTGCATGCGGGCATCATCGAGCCGGGCCATTTCCGTTTCACCGCCAATGGCGAGACGGTGGTACGGCTCGAAGAACGTCTCGGCTACGTCCACAAGGGAATCGAGTCGCTGATGACAGGCGCGCCGCTGGAGCGCGCCGCGCGGATTGCCGGCCGCACCTCCGGTGACAGCACGGTCGCATATGCGCTCGCCTTCGCGCGTGCGGCGGAAGCCGCCCTTGGGATCGATGTGCCGGCGCGCGCGCACTGGCTGCGCGCGCTGATGGCCGAGCTTGAGCGGCTTGCGAATCACTTTGGCGACATCGGCGCGATCTGCAACGACGCGGCCTTTGCCCTCATGCTCGCCCATTGCGGCGTGCTGCGCGAGCGCGTGCTGCGCACGGCGGGGGCGTGCTTCGGACATCGTCTGATGATGGATTGCATCGTGCCAGGCGGCGTGAAAACCGATCTCGTCGCGTCCGGCGCCGGACAGATTCGCAATCTTGTCGATACGGCGCGCCAGGCTTTCCCGCCGCTGGTAGAACTCTACGACAACACGACGTCGCTGCAGGACCGGACCGTCAGCACGGGAATCACTCGTCCCGCGCTCGTCCGGCAATACGGTACCGGCGGTTATGTCGGACGTGCCTCGGGACGCGAGTTCGACGCCCGCCGCCACCTTTCCTATGCGCCCTATGACGGGCTTCACTTCGATGTCCCCGTTCTCAACGAAGGCGACGTCAATGCGCGAATCTGGATTCGCATTCGCGAAGTGGAGCAAAGTCTCGCGCTCATCGGACAGCTCCTCGACGGCCTGCCCCCCAGCGAGACTGTCCGTGTGCCGATCGATGGCACAGGCCATCCGGCTGAAGGCATGGCCGTTGTCGAAGGTTTTCGCGGTGACATCCTCGTGTGGATACGTCTCGACGGCGAAGCCCATGTCGAGCGCTGCCATCTCCGCGATCCATCGTGGTTCCAATGGCCCCTGCTGGAGGCCGCCATCGAGGGAAACATCGTCGCCGACTTTCCTCTCTGCAACAAATCGTTCAACTGCTCCTATTCGGGGCACGATCTCTGAGCCATGCGCAAGATCCTGTTCGAAAGTTTTGTGAAGGCACCCCTCACCGAGCCGGGACCGGCGGGCGACGACCCTGAACTTGCCCGGCTCGCGGCCAACCTCGACCATGCGGCCCGCATCCGGCTCGGACGCAGCCTGTCGATTCGCCAGGTCGATGCCGGCTCGTGCAACGGCTGCGAACTGGAGATTCACGCACTCAGCAATGCGTTTTACGATCTGGAGCGTTTCGGTCTGCGGTTCGTCGCCTCGCCCCGCCATGCGGACGTGCTGCTGGTCACCGGTCCGATCACGAAGAACATGCGCGAGGCGTTGCTGCG
>Ga0164243_10006337_pt1 | contig 17926 bp, 18 predicted proteins | sample OricompcompostOP_FD_108781 | JGI IMG/M metagenome (GOLD analysis project Ga0164243, IMG submission 108781) | Organic Plus compost microbial communities from Emeryville, California, USA - Original compost - Organic plus compost (OP) | ecosystem: Engineered > Solid waste > Mixed feedstock >... | reverse complement strand
CAAGCTCACGCCCAAGCGGCAGATCCGCGACGGCTTCCTCATCATGCTGGTGGCGGCGGCGGTGAACCTGGTGGCCAACACCTTCTTCTGGCCGCAGGCCTGGTGGGCGATCTGGCCGCTGACCGTCTTCGCCTACGGCTGGGCGCTGATGGTGCCGGTGGTCACGCTGCTGGTGCTGGACTTGCACCCGGAGCGGCGCGGCATGGCCTCGTCGCTGCAGGCGGTGATCGGCTCCACCGCCAACGGCCTGGTGGCGGGCGTGATCGCGCCGCTGGTGATGCACTCGCCCTTCGCGCTGGCGCTGACCTGCATCACGATGCTGGGGGTGGGCCTGCTGTCGTGGGTGTGGCTGCATCGCCGCTGGCCGGAGATCGGCCGCGCAGTGCAAACGGGCTGAGCAGGCGCGGCCTGCCGGGGTTCGCGGCGTTCAGCGCCGCGCGGCGCCGGGCGAACCGAAGTCGTAGCGCGGCCCGGGGCCGGCCGCCGGGGGCGGGCCGGGATCGCCTCGCACCGCCGGGGCGCGCGGATCGTCCGACTCGGCGAACGCCGGCGGCATGACGCGCGGGCCGGGCCCGATCACGACCGGCGGGCCGGCATCGCGATAGCCGGGTGCGGCGGTGTTGGTCGCCTCCCGCGCCGGAGGCGGACTCACCCAAGGTGCGTCGGCAGGCGCCATGGCGTCGCCGGGCGGCGGCGCGGACGGAACCGGCGCCGCTTCTTCGCGCGGGGACGCCCGCCGCGGGGCAGCCGCGGCGCGTGTCTCGGGTGGTGGTTCGCGGCGCACGTTTCGAGGGCGCGCAGGCGCCACGGCGCGATCAGCCTCGCGCGGGGCGGGCGGCGGTGCGGCCTTGGCCTGCGACGGCTCGACTGGCGCAGGAGCCGGCACGGCAGCAGCCGGCGGCGCCGCAGGTGCAGGCGACGGTGCAGCGACCGCAGCAGGCGCCCCTTCGCCCGCGGAAGGCGCCGGCGCCGGACGGTTCAGCACGACGTAGCCGGCCACCGCCGCCGCGATGCCGGCAATCGCCCACGGCAGCCAGGCCATGCCCGTGCCTGACGCGGCGCGACGATCCCGGGCACGGCCATCGCCGGCGCGCGGGTCGTCTGCAGCATCCGCGCGCCAGTCAGGCACCCCGTTTTCCGGCGCAGCAGGCATCGCCGCTGCGGTCGGCTCGGCGCCCAGCGGCGCGCCGCAGCGCGCGCAGCGCAGCGCCTTGTCGCGGTTGCGCTGGCCGCAGGACGGGCAGGCGGTGGCCATCACCCAGCCGGCCGGGATGCGGCCGGCCTCACCTGTCCGCCCCGCCGTGCGCGGGGGCGGCGCGGGGGATCACTTGGGCTGCGACGGGTCCGTGGAGGCCGGTGCGCCTTCGCCCGAGCCGGGCGCCGGTGCCGGCGTGCCGGGCGTTGCCGGCGCGGCGCCGGAAGGCTCGCTGGGGTTCGGGGCCGCGGCCGGCGAATCGGGCATGGCGGGCGCCGGTGCAGCCGCCGGGGGCGGCGGGCTGGCCGAGTCGGGCGAGGGAGCGCCGTCGGGGCCCTTGCCGCAGGCCGTGATCAGGGCGCCTGCCGCGAGGACGGCGGCCAGGGTGGAGAGTCGGGGGAAGGATGGGTTCATGTCGGGGTCTCCCAATGGTCGGGTCAAACCACCACTCTAGGGACGCCGGCGCGCCGCGTCTGTCCCTCCCCCGTCCTCCTGTCGCGTCAGCCTTTGGCTGCCGGCGCTGTCGGGAGGGTCCTACTCCAGTACGACATTGGCTTTCTTTACCAGTGCGGCGTAGCGGGCCGCCTCGCTGCGGAAATACGCTGCCGCCTCCTGCGGCGTGCCGGGGTGGATGACGTTGCCCTGCTTGCGCATCGCCTCCGCCACCTCGGGCGCGGCGAAGGCGGTGGTGATCGCGTCGTGCGCGCGCCGGACCTCGGCCGCGGGCAGCTTCGCCGGGCCGACGAAGGCGAACCAGCCCTCGACGCTGTAGCCGGGCAGGCCCTGCTCGGCGATGGTCGGCAGGTCCGGCGCCGCCGGCGAGCGCGCCGGGCCGCACAGGCCGACGGCGCGCAGCGCGCCGCTCTTCATGTGCGGCTGCGCCGCCGGCAGCGCGACCACACCGATCTCGACTTGGCCGGCGATCATGTCGGTGACCATCGGGCCGGTGCCCTTGTAGGGGATGTGGCGCGCCTTCACGCCGGCCTCGTCCATGAACATCTCGCCGGCCAGGTGGATGATGGTGCCGTTGCCCGAGGAGGCGTAGTTGTAGCCGTCGGGCTTGCCCTTGAGCAGCGCGACCAGCTCGGGCACGTTCTTCGCCGGCACCTTGGGGTTGACCAGCAGCACCAGCGGCGTGGCGCCGACCACGCTGATGGGCGTGAAGTCCTCGATCGCGTCGAAGGGCATCTTCTTGTAGACGGCCGGGTTGATGACGTGGTTGTTGGAGACCATGCCCAGCGTCAGCCCGTCGGGCGCGGCCTTGGCGACCGCCGCGGCGCCGGTGATGCCGCCGGCGCCGGGCAGGTTCTCGATCACCACCGGCTGGCCGAAGGCCTGGCCCAGCGCGGGCGCGGCGGCGCGGGCGATGGCGTCCACGCCCGAACCGGCGCTGATCGGCAGCACGATGCGGATCGGCTTGTCGGACTGGGCCAGGGCCGCGCGCGGCAGCGCCAGCGCGCCGGCCAGGCCCAGCAGGTGGCGGCGGGACAGGGCGAAGGGGGATGCGGTGTTCATGGGGTGTTGTCTCCTTGGTTCGTCTCGGTCATGCATGGCGCTCAGGCGGGGGCGGCGGACCGCAGCCCCGCGAGGATCTCCTCGGTGTGCTCGCCCACGCGCGGCAGCGGCCGGCGCACGCCGGGCCGGCGCCCGCCCATCTGCAGCGGCAGCAGCACCGCGTCGCTCTGGCCGCCCTCCTCGTTGCGCATCGGCACCAGGCCGCCGCTTTGCCGCAGGTGCGGGTCGTCCAGCAGCTGGTCGGGCCGCACGATGGGTGCATAAGGCACGCCGGCGGCCTCCAGCTTCGGCGCCAGCTCGGCCACGCGGTGGTGCTGCAGGATGGCGCCCAGGCGCTGCAGCAGCTGCGGGCGCACCGCCACGCGGCTGGCGTTGTCGGCCAGCTGCGGGTCGGCGGCCAGTTCGTGCGCCTCCAGCACGCGGCACAGGGTGGCGAACTGCTTGTCGCTGACGGCGCCGATGAAGAGCTGCTCGCCGCCGGCGAGGGTGAACACGTCGTACACGCTCCAGGCCGACACGCGCGAGGGCATCGGCGGCGGCGCCTCGCCGGTCATCGCGAACTGCTGCATGTGCTGCGCGCAGAGGAACACGCAGTTCTCGAACAGCGCGCTCTGCACTTCCTGGCCGCGGCCGGTGCGCTCGCGCTCGCGCAGCGCGGCCAGCACGCCGATGGCGCCGAACATGCCGCCCATGATGTCGTTGACGCTGGTGCCGGCGCGCAGCGGGCGGCCCTCGGGGCCGGTCATGTACGACAGGCCGCCCATCATCTGCACCACCTCGTCCAGCGCCAGGCGCTTCTCGTAGGGGCCGGGCAGGAAGCCCTTGTGCGAGGCGTAGACCAGGTGCGACGCCCCGCGGCTGAGCGTCTCGTAGTCCAGCCCGCGCTCGCGCATCAGGCCGGGGCGGAAGTTCTCGACCACCACGTCGCACTGGCGCGCCAGCCCGGCGGCGGTGGCGGCGCCCTCGTCGGTGGAGATGTCGATGACGACGCTCTTCTTGTTGCGGTTGAAGCTGCGGAAGAAGCCGATGCCCAGGCCCGGCAGCCGGCGGGTGCGGTCGCCGCCGGGCGGCTCGACCTTGATGACCTCGGCGCCCAGGTCGGCCAGGATCATTCCGCAGGTCGGGCCCATCACCATGTGCGAGAACTCGAGCACGCGAATGCCGGCCAGCGGCAGGGGGGTGTCTTCAGGCATGGACTCCTCGTCGGGGAAAAGTAAGCGGGGTCAGGCGGCCGCGGGCAGCGGCTGCGGCGCGAAGGTCTTGGGCAGCCCGGCGCGCCACAGCGTGCCGTGCAGCGTCTCGCCGGCCAGCCAGCCGGCCACGCGCTGGCGCAAGGCCAGCAGCGCGCCGATGTCCAGCCCGGTGGCGATGCCCATGCTGCCGAGCATGTAGGCCAGGTCTTCGGTGGAGACGTTGCCGCTGGCGCCGGGCGCGTGCGGGCAGCCGCCGATGCCGGCCAGGCAGGCGTCGAAGCGGGCCACGCCCACTTCCAGCGCGGCGTACACGTTGGCCAGGCCGAGGCCGCGCGTGTCGTGGAAGTGGCCGCACCAGAAGCGCTCGCCGGCGATGCGCACCGCCTGCTCGAACAGGCGGCGCACCTGCGCCGGGTCGGCGTATCCCACGGTGTCGGCCAGGCTCACGCGGTCGGCGCCGGCGTCCAGCAGGGCCTGCATCAGGCGCAGCACCTCGGCGGGCTTGACCTCGCCCTGCAGCGTGCAGCCGAAGGCGGTGCCGACGCCGCCCTCGATGAGCGTGCGGCTGCCGGCGGCGTCGCGCGCGGCGCGCATCTTCGCCACCTCGGCCACCACCTCGTCGGGCGTCCGGCGCAGGTTGGCCAGGCTGTGGGCATGGCTGGCCGACAGGGGCACGATCATCAGGTCGGCTTCGGCGGCGATGGCGTTCTCTGCGCCGCGCAGGTTGGGCACCAGCACCGAGACGAAGAGCTGCGGCAGCGTCTTCGCATAGGCCGCCAGCTCGGCGGTGTCGGCCAGCTGCGGCAGGAGGCGCGCCGGCACGAAGGAGCCGACCTCGATCTCGCGCTGGCCGGCCGCGTGCGCGGCGCGGATCCACTCGCGCTTGCGCTCGGTGGGCAGCACGGTGGCGATGCTCTGCAGGCCGTCGCGCAGGCCGACCTCGCGGATCACGGCGCGGGCGGGCAGCTTCGTGGGGGTCATCGGGCTGTGTCTCCTTTCGGGGCGACTTTAGGCATTCCCGATTCATCTCAAAAGCGGTAATCTGGAACGCCAGACATTCCCGATCGGAACGCTACGCCCGCCATGCGCGACCTCGACCTCACCAGCCTGCGCCTGTTCGTCGCCGTCTGCGAGACGCGCAACATCGCCCGCGCCGCCGAGCGCCAGCACATCGTGGCCTCGGCCGTGAGCAAGCGCCTCGCGCAGCTCGAAGCCACGGTGGGCGCGCCGCTGTTCGAGCGGCGCCGCCGCGGCGTGGTGCCGACGCCGGCCGGCGAGATCCTGCTGGAGCACGCGCGCGGCATGCTGGCCGGCGCCGACCGCGTGGCGCGCGACATGGCGGCCTACGGCCGCGGCGTGAAGGGGCTGGTGCGCATGCTGGCCACCGTCTCGACCATCGCGGAGTTTTTGCCCGACGACATCGCGCGCTTCCTGCAGGCGCCGGCGCACCGCGAGATCCGCGTGGACATCGAGGAGGCGCTGAGCCGCGACCTGGTGCGCGCCATCCGCGAGGGCGTGGCGACACTGGGCGTGTGCTGGGACGCGGCCGACCTGGAGGGGCTGCAGACGCGGACCTACCGCCACGACCGGCTCGCCATCATCGCGCCGCCCGCGCACCCGCTGGCACGGCAGGCCGAGTGCCGCTTCGAGGAGACGCTGGCCTGCGAGCACGTGGGCCTGCCCGCCTCCACCGCGGTGCACAGCATGCTGGCGCGCGCCGCGGCCATCGCCGGGCGGCCACTGCACTACCGGGCGGTGGTGTCCACTTTCGACGCCTCGCTGCGCTGCGTGCGCGCGGGACTGGGCATCGCGGTGGTGCCGCGCGAGGTGGCGGAGCCGATCGCGCAGACCGTGGGCGTGCGCGTGGTGCCGCTGGCCGACCCGTGGGCGCACCGGCGCATCGTCATCTGCTTCCGCGACGAGGATTCGCTCTCGCCAGCGGCGCGGATGCTGGTCGAGCATCTGGAGGCGGCGGGCCGCGCGGCGCTGCCGCCCGCGGCCGCAGCGCCTCCCGCGCGCAGCCGGAAGCGCTGAAGCACCCGAAGGCCGCGCCCGCTCAGAGTGGCGGCGCGACCCTGACGGGCTGGGACGGCAGGGCCTTCTGCCTGGTCTGGGTCTTCTTCGCGGGAGGCGACGGGGGCGGCTCCGAATTGATCAGCCGCGGGCCGGCGACATAGGTCTTGCCGGTCTTGTGGTTGAACTTCAGGTACAGGCCGCTGATGCTGCCCATGTAGGCATCGATGCGCGCGCCCCTGGCCACGGCCTCGTCCTCGGGCGACATCTCGTCCGGCTTCATGGTGAAGCCGGCGCCCGCCACGTTGGGATGGGTGTGGTAGTAGGCCACCGGCACGGCGCCCTCGATGGGGCAGCCCTTGTCCGGCGCATCCTGGCCCACGCTCACGCTGTTGCGCTCGCCCTCGACGTAGGGCATCACGTAGTACTTGCCGCGCAGCCTGCAGATCATGCCGCCGTACTCGTTGCGCGTGGCGATGGAGTGGATCAGCAGGGCCTGCAGCGCCGCCCGCGCCGCCTCGCCGGGCGTATTGAAGGGCTTGTCGAGCGCCGGAAAGCTGGCGAGCTGGTAGGGCTGGGGTGCGGGTTCGGCCATCCCGGAAGTCTGCCGGCGCGCTGCAGTGCGCGCCATCGGCCACATCGCCTAGGCCGGCCTGTCCGGCGGCATTCAGGCGCGGCGCCGCAGGAAGACGTGCGTGGCGCGCTCGCCCGGTTCCTGGCGCTCGCACACGTAGCCGAGCACCGGCAGGTCCAGCCCCTGGAACAGCGCCTCGCCGCGGCCCATCAGCACCGGGCGCAGCGCCAGGTGCAGCTCGTCGATCAGGCCCGCCTGCAGGTACTGCCGCACGGTGGACGTGCCGCCGCCGATGCGCACGTCGCGCCCGCCGGCCGCCTCCTTCGCGCGGGCCAGCGCCTCGCCGATGCCGCCGGTGACGAAGTGGAAGGTGGTGCCGCCCTGCATCGCCAGCGGCGCGCGGGCGTGGTGGGTGAGCACGAAGACGGGCACGTGGTAGGGCGGCTCCTCGCCCCACCAGCCGCGCCAGGATTCGTCGGGCCAGGGGCCGCGCACCGGGCCGAACATGTTGCGCCCGAGGATCCAGGCGCCGACCTCGGCGAAGCCCAGCTCGGCGATGCGGTTGTCCACGCCGGTCTCGCCCTCGCCCTGCCCCTGCATGCGCTGCCACACGCGGGTCGGGAAGAACCAATCCACCAGCTCGACGCCGCGCACCCCGAGGGGATGTTCGAGGCTCTGGTCGGGCCCGGCGGCGAAACCGTCGAGCGAGACACCGAAACTGCGCACCAGGACACGGGACATGGCGGGACTCCTTGCCGTGCGCCGCGCGGGCCGCGGCGCTCTATCGCGCGACGCCGAGCAGCCGGTCCAGCACCTCGGGCTGTGAAGCCAGCGTGGCCGCCGCGTCGCGGTGCACGATGGTGCCATGGTCCAGCACCACCGCCTCGTCGGAGATCGCGAGGATCGCCTGCGGGTGCTGTTCCACGATGATGGCGGCCAGCCCCTCGCCCTGCGTGATGCGGCGGATGGCGCGCAGCAGCTCCTCGACGATGATCGGCGCCAGGCCCTCCAGCGGCTCGTCCAGCAGGAGCAGGCGCGGGTTGACCACCAGCGCGCGCGCCACCGCCAGCATCTGCTGCTCGCCGCCCGAGAGCTGCGTGCCCAGGTTGCCCTTGCGCTCGGCCAGCCGCGGGAACATCTCGTAGGCGCGCGCCGGCGTCCAGGGGCCGGGTCGGGCCACGGCCGTCAGGTTCTCGTGCACCGTCAGCGACTTGAAGATGTTGCGCTCCTGCGGCACCCAGCCGATGCCGGCGGCCGCGCGCAGGTGCGAGGCCAGTCCGTCGATGCGCTGCCCGCCCAGGCGGATGCTGCCGCCGTGCTGGCGCGTGGCGCCGGCCAGGGTGTCGATGAAGGTGGTCTTGCCGGTGCCGTTGCGGCCCAGCAGGGCCAGCGTGCGGCCCTCGCCCAGCGCCAGCGAGATGCCGTTGAGCACCACCGCTTCGCCGTAGCCGGCGCTGAGGTTCTCGACTTCGAGCAGTTCAGCCATGCGCGGCCTCCCCATGCCCCAAGTACACCTCGCGCACGCGCGCATCGGCGGCGATCTCGTCGGGCGCGCCCTCGGTGAGCAGGGCGCCGTTGACCAGCACCGTCATGCGGTCGGCGAAGCTGAAGACCAGGTCCATGTCGTGTTCGATGAGCAGCACCGAGACGTCGGCCGGCAGGGCCGCGACCGTGGCCAGCAGTTCCTCGCGTTCGCCCGGCGGCACGCCGGCCACGGGCTCGTCCAGCAGCAGCACGCGCGGCTCGCAGGCCAGCGCGATGGCGATCTCCAGCAGGCGGCGCTTGCCGTAGGCCAGGTGCTGCACCTTCTGCTGCGCCACGTCGGCCAGGTGGAACTGCTCCAGCAGCGCGCCGGCGCGCTCGGCCACCGCCTTCGAGCTGCCCAGCGCCCGCCACCACTGGCGCGTCAGGCCCTGCTGCTGCGACACCACCAGCGCCAGCGTCTCCAGCGGCGTCATGGCGTCGAACAGCTGGTTGATCTGGAAGGTGCGCACCATCCCGCGCGCCACCCGCTGGTGCGGCGCCAGGCGGGTCACGTCCTGGCCCAGCAGCGCGATGCGGCCCGCGGTGGGCGCGAGCACGCCCGTCAGCAGGTTGACCAGGGTGGTCTTGCCGGCGCCGTTGGGGCCGATCAATGCATGGCGCGCGCCGCGGCGCAGTTGCAGCGAGACGTTGTCGGTGGCGGTGATGCCGCCGAAGCGCATCACCAGCCCCTGGGCCTCTAGCACGACCGGCGCGTCGTTCACGTTGGACACGGTGGCGGACGTCATGCCTTGCGCCCTCCCCCGAACCAGGTCCACGGCCGCAGCAGCCGCTCGCGGCCCACCAGCACCAGCAGCACCAGGATCAGCCCGATCCAGAACATCCAGTACTGCGGCGTCACCGATGACAGCCAGTCCTGCAGCAGCTTGAACACGATGGCGCCGGCCACGCCGCCGTAGAGCCAGCCCACGCCGCCGATCACCAGCATCAGCAGCACGTCGGCCGATCGGTCGAAGGCCAGCACGTCCAGCGAGGCGAAGCCGGTGGTCTGCGCCAGCAGCGCGCCGGCGGCGCCGGCGATGGCGGCGGCCACGGTGTAGATGGTCACCATGCGCGCGGCCACCGGCACGCCGATCGCCATGGCGCGCAGCCGGTTGTCGTGGATGGCCCTGAGCGTCGCGCCGAAGGGCGAGTGCACGATGTGGCGCATCACGACGAACAGCAGCAGCAGCACCGTGAGCGAATACCACGCCGCGGTGCGGCCGAACAGGTCGAACTCGAACAGGCCGAGCACCGGCCCCATCACCACGCCCTGCAGGCCGTCGGCACCGCCGGTGAGCCAGTCGAGCTTGTTGGCCAGCTCCAGCAGCAGCAGCGCGGTGCCGAGCGTGACCATCAGCCGCGTGAGGTCGCTGCCGCGCAGGATGGTGACGCTGGCCACCAGCCCGAGCAGCGCGCTCAGCGCGACCGCCACCACCAGCCCGACGGTCGGGTCGGGCATGACGTGCTTGGCGAACAGCGCCGCCGCGTAGGCGCCGAAGCCGAAGAAGGCCGCATGACCCAGCGAGACGATGCCCGTGTAGCCGAGGATCAGGTCCAGCGACATGGCGAACAGCGCCACGATCGCGATCTCGTTGACCATCAGCGAGTGCGAGGGGAAGACCAGCGGCAGCGCGAAGGCGGCGGCCCACAGGACGAACTCCCACGGGCGCCAGCGCGCCTTGGCCATCAGCGGCGCCTGCCAGTCGCGCGTTGTCGTGACGGGTGTGCTCATCAGCGGGCCCCCTTGCGGGTGAACAGGCCCTGCGGCCGCCACATCAGGATCACGATCATCAGCAGGTACACCGTGAAGGCGCCCATCTTGGGGATGTAGTACTTGCCGGCCACGTCGGCGATGCCCAGCAGCAGCGCCGCCATCAGCGGGCCGGTGATGGACGAGGTGCCGCCCACCGCCACCACGATGAGGAAATAGATCATGTACTTGAGCGGGAAGGTCGGGTCCATGCCCAGGATCTCCGCGCCCAGCGCACCGCCCAGCCCGGCCAGCCCGGAGCCGGCGGCGAAGGTGAGCAGGAACACCACGTTGACGTTGATGCCCAGGCCCGAGGCCACGCGCGGGTCGTCCACCGCCGCGCGCAGCCGGCTGCCGAAGCGCGTGCGGGTGAGGATGGCCTGCAGCACCACCGTCAGCAGCGCGCACACCGCGATGATGAAGATGCGGTAGTGGCCCATGCCCAGCAGGAAGGCGCCGTCGCCGATCTCGGTGCGCCCGCGCAGCCACTCGGGCAGGTGGATGTTCTGCTGCGAGGAGCCGACGAAGTAGTCCAGCCCCGCCACCGCCATGAAGGCCAGGCCGATGGAGAAGAGCACCTGGTCCAGGTGCGGCCGGCCGTACATCGGCCGGTACAGCAGCCGCTCCAGCACGGCGCCGGCCAGCGCCGTCAGCACGAAGGCCAGCGGCAGGCACGCGAGGAAGGGCACGCCCGCCTTCTGCATGGCGAACACGGTGATGTAGCCCCCCGCCATGGCGAAGGCGCCGTGCGCCAGGTTGATGAAGTTCATCAGGCCCAGCGTCACGGCGAGGCCGACGGCGAGCACGAACAGCAGCATGCCGTAGGCGATGCCGTCGAAGAGGATGGTCAGCATGCGGGAAGTCTCACACCGTTCGGCCCGAGCAGGCTCACACCGTTCGGGCCGAACCCGTCGAAGGCGGTGTACAAGGCTTCGACAGGCTCAGCCCGAACGGGCGGAAGGATCGCTTACTTGGACTTGCCGGGGTCCTTGACGGCCTTGAGCACGTCGAACTCGACGTTGTAGAGCTTGCCGTCCTTCTTCTCGACCTTGCGCAGGTACACGTCCTGCACGATGTCGCGCGTGGCCGGGTCGATCAGGACCTCGCCGCGCGGGCTCTCGAAGCGCATGCCCTTCATCTTCTCGACCAGTGCGGTGCCGTCGCCCTTGCCGCCGGTGGCCTTCAGCGCCTCGTAGATCAGGTGCATGCCGTCGTAGCCGCCCACGGCCATGAAGTTCGGGCGCATGCCCTTGTTGGCCTTCTCGAAGGCCTCGACGAACTGCTTGTTCAGCGCCGAGGGGTGCGCCGCCGAGTAGTGGTGCGTGGTGACCACGCCCAGCGCGCCGTCGCCCATGTCGTTGAGTTGGTCGTCGTCCGTCACGTCGCCGGTGGCGATGAGCTTGATGCCGGCCTTGTCCAGCCCGCGCTCGAGGAACTGCTTCATCACCGCCGCGCCGGCGCCCGAGGGCACGAAGACGAAGAGGGCATCGGGCTTGGCGTCGCGCACCTTCTGCAGGAAGGGCGCGAAGTCCGGGTTGCGCAGCGGCACGCGCAGCTTCTCGATCACCTTGCCGCCGTTGGCGGCGAAGCGCTCGGTGAAGAACTTCTCGGCGTCGTTGCCCGGGCCGTAGTCGGACACCAGCGTCACCACCGACTTGATACCGTTCTTGGGCGCCCAGTCGGCCATGGAGACGGACACCTGCGGCAGCGTGAAGCTGGAGCGCACCACGTAGGGCGAGGCCTCGGTGATGCTGGAGGTGGCGGCGGCCATCACGATCTCGGGCACCTTGGCCTGCGTGGCCAGCGGCGCGGCAGCCAGCGCCGCGGGCGTGACGCCGAAGCCGGCGATGACGTTGACCTTCTCGTTGACGATCAGCTCCTGCGCCAGGCGCTTGGTCACGTCGGGCGTGGCCACGTCGTCCTTGACGATCAGCTCGATCTTGCGCCCGGCCACGCTGTCGCCGTGCTGCGCCATGTACAGGCGCGCGGCGGCCTCGATCTGGCGGCCGGTGGAGGCCTGCTGGCCCGTCATGGGCAGGATCAGGCCGATCTTGAAGGCGTCCTGCGCCATGGCGGTGGCCGTGGCGGCCAGCGCGGCGGCAGCGACGGCGGCCTGGATCAGGGTTCTTTTCTTCATCTGCGGTCTCCTGTGAAACGAAAGGATGGGACGCCACTGCGCGAGGCAAGAAACGGCGCGGATTTTCCGCCGATCGCCGACGGGGCGGTCCAGAGAACTGTGCACTATCAGTTATCGCGGATTGCTATAGCCGGGCCGGGGCTATTTCATTCGGGTAAACGTGGATGCCTCCGGCCGGATCAGTGCGACGCCGGGCAGCGCCTGCGGCCGCTGCAGGCGCAGCGCCTCGCGCAGGTTGCGCTGCGCGATGCGCGCATGCTCGCGCATGATGGCCTCGGCGCGTGCGCCCTCGCGGCGCTGGATGGCGTCGAGCACGGCGCGGTGCTGCGCCTGGGCGACGACGAACATGTCGCGCGCCTGGGGCGAGTCGGCCTGCACCACCACGAAGGCCGAGGGCGAGGCGAAGGGCATGCGCACCACCCGCTCCACCTCGCGCGCCAGCACGCGGCTGTCGGCCATGCGCAGCAGCACGGCGTGGAAGCGGCCGTTGGCCGCCACGTAGCGGGTGAAGTCGGCCTCGTCCAGTTGCGGGCGCGCCAGCACGGCGTCGATCTCGTCCAGCGCCTCGCGCGCCTCCCCCAGCAGCGCCGACGGCACGCCGCGCTCGGCCGCCACGCGCGCCAGCAGGCCCTCCAGCGTGCCGCGCAGCTCGATGGCGTCGGCCACCTCGCGCTCGGAGAAGGAGCGCACCGCGAAGCCGCCGTGCGGCAGCGCCTCCAGCAGCCCTTCCTGCTCCAGCCGCACCAGCGCCGCGCGGATCGGCGTGCGCGAGATGCCCAGCTTCTCGACGATGGCGACCTCGCCCACGCGCTCGCCGGGGGGAAGCTCGCCGGCCAGGATCATCTCGCGCAACTGCAGTTGCGCGCGCACCGCCTGGGAGCCGCCTTCGGCCGTGGGTATCGCGGATGTCATCATGGGACGACAAGTCTATCTGTATACATCACACCTTGAATCAAGTTCATTTATCCTCGTTTACCCTAGATAAACATCGAATAGAGTCATTTTCTGTATACATTGAGGACGCCTCTTCCCATAATCCGGCCCAGCGCATTCCCCGACACGAAGAGGTTCCCACGATGTTTCCCAAGAACGCCTGGTACGTCGCCTGCACGCCCGACGAGATCGACGACAAGCCCCTGGGCCGCACCATCTGCGGCGAAGCGATGGTCTTCTACCGCGGCCAGGACGGCCACGCCGTCGCGCTGGAGGATTTCTGCCCGCACCGCGGCGCCCCCCTGTCGCTGGGCACGGTCTGCGAAGGCCAGCTGGTGTGCGGCTACCACGGCCTGGTGATGGGCGAGGAAGGCCGCACGGTCGCCATGCCCGGCCAGCGCGTGCAGGCCTTCCCCTGCATCGGGCGCTTCGCGGCGGTCGAGCGCCACGGCTTCGTCTGGGTCTGGCCCGGCGACCAGGCGCTGGCCGACCCGGCCAAGATTCCGCACCTCGAATGGGCCGACAGCCCCGACTGGGCCTACGGCGGCGGCCTGTACCACATCGCGGCCGACTACCGCCTCATGGTCGACAACCTGATGGACCTGACGCACGAGACCTACGTGCACAGCACCAGCATCGGCCAGAAGGAGATCGACGAGACGCCCGTCAAGACCCGCACCGAGGGCGAGCAGGTCATCACCAGCCGCTTCATGGAGGGCGTGATGGCCCCGCCCTTCTGGCGCGCCAACCTGCGCGGCAACCACCTGCCCGACGACCAGCCGGTGGACCGCTGGCAGGTGTGCCGCTTCACGCCGCCCAGCCACGTGATGATCGAGGTCGGCGTGGCGCTGGCCGGCCACGGCGGCTACGACGCGCCGGCCGACAAGAAGGTCTACAGCATCGTGACGGACTTCATCACGCCCGAGACCGAGACCTCGCACTGGTACTTCTGGGGCATGGCGCGCAACTTCAACGTCAAGGACCGCAACCTCACCGCGCAGATCCGCGAGAACCAGGGCCGCGTGTTCGCCGAGGACAAGGTGATGCTGGAGGCGCAGCAGCGCTCGATCAGCACGCACCCGCAGCGCAAGCTGCTCAAGCTGAACATCGACGCCGGCGGCGTGCGCTCGCGCGAGATCATCGACCGCCTGCTGGCCGGCGAGCAGGCCGCGGCGCCGTCGGCGCTGGCGGCCTGAGCGGCGAAGCCGCCTTCGGCCGCACCGCCTGCCGGAACCCGGCCAGCCCAGGTTCGACGATGGCCGCATCGCCCTCCGCCGCGTAGACCGCATAGGCCGGGTAGAGGAACTCGGGCGCCCCCTTCACGCGATACAGCCGGCCGGCCTGCAGGTCGTCGCGCACCACGTCCTGGCGGAAGTAGCCGGCTCCCCCCGCGGCCAGCAGGTATTCGCGGCCCAGCGGCCCCAGCCCGGCCGTCACGCCCGGATTCGACAGCTCGGCGAAGACCATGCCGTGCTGCAGCGCGAAGTCCGGCCCCCAGTCGACGTACACGTATTCGCCCGGCCGCGGAAAGGCGCGCTGCGGCGAGGTGGTGACCATCACCAGCTTCTCCTCGATCAGCAGCTCGACGCGCAGGCCCGGGCGCTGCCGGGGCGCGTAGACGATCGCGATGTCCAGCACGCCGGCCGCCACCTTGTCCAGCAGCTCGGCGGCGCCGCCGACCTCGGTGCGCGCGGCCAGGTGCGGCGCGGCCGAGCGCATCCACAGCAGCCAGTCGAGCAGCAGCGGGTCCCACAGGCTGACCTCGCAGCCCACCGACAGCACGGCGCGGCGGCCCTCCGGCACCGCCACCTGCTGGCGCGCACGCTCCCACACCTGCACCAGCAGGCTGGCGTGCGGCACGAACTGCTCGCCGGCCGGCGTGAGCGCGGCGCCGGCCTTGTTGCGCGTGAACAGCGGCCGGCCCAGCAGCGACTCCAGCGTGCGCACCCGCGCGCTCACCGTGGTCGGCGTGACGTGCAGCCGCTCGGCCGCGTGCAGGAAGCTGCGCGAGCGCGCGATCTCCAGGAAGGTCAGGGCGAGCGTGATGTCCACGGTGTCGGCGCCTCTTTTTGAATGCGATTTTTCCGCATTCATTGTCCAATAAATATCGCTTTACCGAGATCGTACAAGGGTGCAGCATCAGGGCACGACGGCCTCAGAGGAGTACGACATGCAAGCCAGCGACATCATGACCCGCTCGGTGATCTCGGTTCAGCCCGACACCGAACTGCACGAGGTGGTGGAGATCCTGCTCAAGCACCGCATCAGCGGCGTGCCGGTGGTCGAACGCGGCGAGGTGCTGGGCTTCGTCGGCCAGGGCGACCTGCTGCACCGCTACGAGATCGGCACCGACACCGCGCCGCACGACGCGCGCACCTGGTGGCGGCGCCTGGTGGGCCCGGACGGCAGTTCGCAGGCCTACATCCGCTCGCACAGCCGCCGCGTGCGCGACGTGATGAACCCCGACGTGGTCAAGGTGGAAGAGGACGCCCCCGTCTCGCGCATCGCCTCCATCTTCGAGGCGCGCCACGTGCGCCGCGTGGTGGTGGTACAGGGCGGCTGCCTGGCCGGCCTGGTCACGCGCTACGACCTGATGCGCGCGCTGGCCATGGCGTCCGCATCCGAGCCGCAGCCGCAGGCGCCGGCCGACGACGACCAGATCCGCGCCCGGCTGCTGCACGAACTGGACGGCCAGCCCTGGTGGTCCGACGCCTGGTCCAGCGTCTTCGTGCACGGCGGCGTGGTGTACTTCGCCGGCGTGGCGCGCAGCCGGGCCGACCAGGACGCGGCCCGCGTGGCGGCGGAGAACATACCCGGCGTGCGCGCGGTGCGCGACCAGCGCCAGGTCGGCATCGAAGCGCAGCCGATCTTCCTGTGATGCAGGCGGCGGACGCGAAGGACATCGAGGACCCGGCCCTGCGCCGGGCGGCCGGCGTGCTGCACCGGCCGGTGTGCGAACTGCTCGGCTGCCGCCTGCCGCTGGTGCTGGCCGGCATGGGCGGCGTAGCGCGGGCCGAGCTGGTCACGGCCGTGACGCGCGCCGGCGGCTTCGGCCTGCTGGGCATGGTGCGCGAGCCGCCGGCGCTGATCCGCGAGCAGGTGCAGGCGGTGCGCGCCGCGACCGACCGGCCCTTCGGCGTGAGCATCATCCCGGCCGCCACCGAGGCCGGCCTGCTGCGCCGCCAGGTCGACCTGCTGCTGGCGCTGGAGGTGCCCGCCGTCTGCCTGTTCTGGGACCTGAGCGCGCCGATCGTGGAGCGCTGCCGCGCCGCCGGCACGCGCGTGCTGTGCCAGGTGGGCAGCGCCGCCGAAGCGCTGGCGGCGCAGGAGGCCGGCGCGCAGGTGCTGATCGCCCAGGGCATGGAGGCCGGCGGCCACGTGCGCGGCCGGCAGCCGCTGGCCGAGCTGCTGCCCGAGGTGCTGGCCGCCGTGCGCATCCCGGTGCTGGCGGCCGGCGGCCTGGCCGACGGCGGCGACGTCGCGGCGGTGCTGTCGGCCGGCGCGCAGGGCGCGATGCTCGGCACGGCGCTGCTGGCCACGCACGAATCCTTCGCCCACCCCTACCACCAGCAGCGCATCGTCGACGCCCGCGAGGGCGACACGCTGCTGACCGAGGACTTCCACATCAACTGGCCGCGCGGCGCCGGCGTGCGCGTGCTGGTCAACAGCGTCACCCGCGGCGAGCACGGCAGCCCTTTCAGCGGCGCCCGCATCCCGATCGGCGCCGACGCCGGCCGGCCGATCCTGATGTTCAGCACCGACTCGCCGCTGCGCTCGACCAGCGGCAACCTGGAGGCGATGGCGCTGTACGCCGGCCAGGGCGCCGCGCGGATCGACCGCATCGCCGGCGCGGCGGAGCGGCTGCGCGCGATCGCGCTGGACACGGCCGACCGGCTGGGCGCAGAACTCGTGCAGGGGTCGCAGGCCGATCCGGGCGCCGAGGCCGGGCGCCGCGACGACACGCTGATCGCGGCCCTCGACGAACTGCTGGAGGCCGAGCGCGCCGGTGCGCGGGTCGCGCTGACGCTGCTGCGCGAAGGCATCGGGGACGACGCGCTGGCCGAGGTGATGCGCGAGGTCCACCGCGGCGAGGTGCAATGGTGCGGCGTGCTGATGACGGCCATCCGCCGCCTGGACGGCACGCCCGGCACCCGCACCGGCGACTTCTTCGGCAAGGTGATGGCCCTGCCCGACCTGCCGGCGCGGCTGGCGCTGCTCAACCGCGGCCAGGGCTGGGTGGCGAAGAAGCTGAAGGCGCTGCTGCCGGAGATCGGCGACGAGGAACTGCGCGCCGCCCTGGGCGCCATGCTGACGGCGCACCAGGACAACATCGAGCATGTGAACGCGCACCTGGCGCCGGTGGCCTGACGGGCAGGCCGTCGGCCTTAGAGCGCCTTGACCAGTTCCGGCACGGCGGCGAACAGGTCCGCCTCCAGCCCGTAGTCGGCCACGCTGAAGATCGGCGCCTCCGGGTCCTTGTTGATCGCCACGATCACCTTCGAGTCCTTCATCCCCGCCAGATGCTGGATCGCCCCCGAGATCCCCGCCGCGATGTACAGCTGCGGCGCCACGATCTTGCCCGTCTGCCCCACCTGCAGGTCGTTCGGCGCGTAGCCCGCGTCCACCGCCGCGCGGCTGGCCCCGATCGCCGCACCCAGCTTGTCCGCCAGCGGCGTCATCACCTCCTGGAACTTCTCGGCACTGCCCAGCGCCCGTCCCCCGGAGACCACGATCTTGGCCGCCGTCAGCTCCGGACGGTCGCTCTTGCTCACCTCCCGGCCCACGAAGCTCGATTTGCCGCTGTCGGCCACCGCGTCCTTCGTTTCGATGGCTGCGCTGCCGCCCGTGGCGGCTGCGGCGTCGAAGCCGGTCGTGCGCACCGTGATCACCTTCTTGGCGTCTCCCGACTGCACCGTGGCAATGGCGTTGCCCGCATAGATCGGCCGCTCGAAGGTGTCGGCACTGACCACCTTGGTGATGTCGCTCACCTGCGCCACGTCCAGCCTGGCCGCCACCCGCGGCGCCACGTTCTTGCCGCTGGCCGTGCTGGGGAACAGGATGTGGCTGTAGTCGCCCGCCAGGGCCAGCACCT
>Ga0164243_10006333_pt1 | contig 17931 bp, 18 predicted proteins | sample OricompcompostOP_FD_108781 | JGI IMG/M metagenome (GOLD analysis project Ga0164243, IMG submission 108781) | Organic Plus compost microbial communities from Emeryville, California, USA - Original compost - Organic plus compost (OP) | ecosystem: Engineered > Solid waste > Mixed feedstock >... | reverse complement strand
TCGAACTCGCCGCCCGGTTCGGTCAGCCGGCGGATCTGCTCCGGTGCGGCGATGCTCGCCTGCACGGCCGGATTCGCGGCGACCCACGCGCCGAGCAGCCCGCCCACGACAATGGTGACCGCGGCGGTGGTCAGCCACCAGCGCGAGGTGCGGTAAACGGCGGCGGGGAAGCGCTGGGAGAAGAACAGGCCGACCTCGCGCCAGGCCGGAGTGTGCGTGCCGGTGACGGCGGCGCGGGCGCGGGCGATCAGCGCCGACAGCCACGACAGCAGAGCGGGGTCGGGCGCGGCGGCGCGGACCATCGACAGGTGGGTCGCGCTGCGCTGGTAGAGGGTGATCAGCTCGTCGGCCTCGGCGCCACGAAGTCGGCGTTGCTTGAGCAGCCGGTCGAGACGGTCCCATTCGGCGCGATGAGCCGCGACGAAGAGGTCGACATCCACGCGGCCAGATTACAGTGAGCCAGTGAGGCCCGAATCCGATCTCGTGACCGGCGACGCGGTCGTGCTCGATCTGCGGCTCGCGAGGCTGGCCAGCCGAGGGCTCGCGTTCGCGCTCGACGTGCTGGTGCAGTTCGTCGTGCTGGTGGTGTTCGTGCTCGTCGTGGTGCTCTTCGGGCTGAACGACGAGGCGCTGGGCGCCGCGGTGCTGCTGAGCGTGCTGGTCCTGGTGCGCGTCGGGTACCCGGTGTTGTTCGAGACGCTGACCGGCGGGCGCACGCTGGGGAAGATGGCCGTCGGCCTGCGCGTGGTGCGCGACGACGGTGGGCCGATCCGGTTCCGGCAGGCGCTGACGCGAGGGCTGGCCGGGGCGATTGTGGACTTCGGGCCGGTGCTGGTGTGGAGCATCGTGGCGCTCGTGGTCTCGCTGTGCTCGGCGAAATCGAAGCGGGTTGGGGATTTCCTGGCCGGCACGGTCGTGGTGCAGGAACGCTCGCCCGCGGCTCCGGCGCCGTTCATCAGCATGCCGCCGCTGCTCATGACGTGGGCGCGGGGGCTCGATCTGTCCGGCCTGCCGGACGACCTGGCGCTCGCGGTCCGGCAGTACCTGGCCCGGTACTCGACGTTGCGCCCGGAGGCCAGGGACGCGCTCGGGTACCGGCTGGCCGGAGAGGTCGCCGAGCGGATCGGCACGCCGCCACCGCCGGATGTGCCGCCGTGGATGTATCTGATGGCCGTGCTCGCCGAACGCCGCAACCGGCTCAGTGGTGCGACGAACGCGGAGCCTTGTCCACGCGGGGAAAGCGGCCCGTTCGCCCCGCCGGGGTAAGGGTTTCCGGCCTCAGCTGACCTCGGAGCTGGGCGCGGCGAAGGTGTTGCACTGCGCGAGCCGGTTGCTCTGCGCACCTTTTCGCCACCAGGCCGCGTAGTGGGCGTTGGTGCCGTGGTCGTGGCTGCCGGAGGTGTTGTCGCCGCGCGTTTCCTGGTCGTTCCAGGCGGTGTCGAACACCTTCTGCGTGATCGTTCCGCCGCGGTTGGCGGTGGCGCCCATGAACATTCCGGAGAAGCACTGCGCCTGCAGCTCCTTGCGGCGGGACATGTCCAACCCGGCGGCGCTGTTCTCGCCCTTCTGGTAGATCACGTCCCATGCCGCGTCCATGAGGCCGACCAGTTCCTGCACGTGGTGCCCGTATTCGTGGGCGAACAGGGCGAGGTACACGCCCGGTTTGTTGCCGTACTGGTCGGTTTGGAGGCCGCGCCACGGGACGTAGAGGTGGTCCTTGCAGTAGTAGGCCGCGGTGGCGACGCCGACGTTGATGGTGCCGCAGTCGGTCGTGAAGCTGGTGCCGGTCGGGAACTCCAGCTGGGGCGGGTGGAACGGCATGTTCAGTGCCGTCAGCAGCGTGCCCCAGCGGGAGTTGAGGCAGTTGGCGGCGGCGGTGAAGAACGCCTGCGAGGCGGCCGGGTCGCTGGGCCAGCCGGGGACGGTGCAGCCGGCGTTGGCCAGTCCGGTGTCCGGGTCCGCCATCAGCGGGTGGTCGGCCAGCGCGAGGATCTTGCGCGGGCCGGTGGAGGTCGGTTGCGTAACCGAGGAACTGCTGGTGGACGACGACGTCGTGCGAGACGTGGTCGAGGACGAGCGGGTGGAGCTGGGGGTCGGTGTGGTCGATGACGTCAGGGTGCCGTAGGTGGCCGCGTTGCTGGTGGGCTTCGACGGCCAGGCGACGACCGCGACGGTGACCGCGAGCCCGATCATCACCACGGCGGCGATGCACACCGAGACGATCAGGCCGGTGTTGGTGTTCCTGCGCGGAGGTTGCGGGGGCTGCGGTCCCCACGGCTGCTGAGGCGGCCATTGGTTCGGCCGCGGCGGCCAGGGTGGTGGCTGGGACATCGCCGGCTGCTTCTCCCGTATGACTTCCGAGCACACCGGCGGACGTTCGGCATGCGACGGACAGCATAGAGGGCAGCGCTGCCCTCGGGCGACGATCTTCGGAAAGTCGCAGGTGGGAGGAGGTGTGGTAGTTGGGCGGGGGTGTTGGCCGGGGGTGTGGTGCTGGGGTAGGTGGGCCCGGTGTTGGTGGGGCCCGGTGATGGTGGGGCCCGGCGATGGTGGGCGCTGGAGTGGGTGGTGCCGGGCTGGCGGGCACCGGAGTGAGCGGGCCGGCGCTGGCGGGCCTTGGGCGGGCGGCTTCGTACTGGCGGCTCTGGGGTGGGCGGCCTGGTGCTGGCGGCTCTGGGGGAGGCGGCCCGGTGCTGGTGCGTACTGGGTGGGCGGCCCGGTGCTGGTGAGTACTGGGGCGGCGACGCTGCCCCGGTGGAGGCCGGAGCGGGCGAGGCTGGGCTGGTGGGCACCGGGGCGGGTGGCCTGGTGGAGGCCGGAGCGGGCGAGGCTGGGCTGGTGGGCACCGGAGCGAGCGACCCGCCGCGGCGGACGCGGGCGCAGAGCGCCCTTGCCTCGGCGGACACCGCCGTAAATCAGTGGGTTTGCCCCGTCGGGGGCTGCGGGAGCGCAGCCCGTCTGGAGGCCGGGGAGCAGCAGCCGGGTTCGCCCCGGCGGCTCCGTCTGGGGCGAGACATCCGGGCCCACGCTGGTGGCAGCGTCTGGCGGCAATGCGATCGGCTCCATCCCGGTGGCGCCGTACGGGGGTGAGGCGACCGAGGCCATCCCGGCGGCACCCGTCCGGCAGCGAGCCACCCCGGCCCTGCGGCCGCTGGGGGCGGAGAGTCAGTTCAAAGCCTTGGTCACCAGCTCCTCGGTCAGGGATCGCAGTTGTTGCCGGGCTTGGGGGTCCGCGGCCTGGGCGTTCGGGGTCGCGCGGTGGGTGCCGTTGTAGTAGGCGCCCGTCACGCCGTCCGTTGCGTGGATCAGGTACAAGACGGCAGCACCGCCCTCCTCCAGGGTGCTCATGGTGCCGATGCCCGATTCGCGGACCATCGTGGTGGGCATCATCGTCGCCGGGTGGAGGGCGTTCACCGTGACGTCGCTGCCCGCCAGCTCCTCCGCCAGGTCGACGGTGAACATGATCTGCGCGAGCTTGCTCTGGCCGTACGCCCGCATCCCCTCGTACGACCTGGTCAGCATCGGGTCCGCGAAGTCGATCGCCGCCTGGCCTGCCGACGCCACGTTCACCACCTTCGCCGGCGCCGAGGCGCGCAGCAGCGGCAGCAGGCGCCTCGTCAGGTGGTACCCCGCCAGATAGTTCACCGCGAACCGCAGTTCGACGCCGTCCGGGCTCTCCTCTCGCCGCGAGAAATCCGAGCCCGTGCCGATGCCCGCGTTGTTCACCAGCACGTCCAGCCGGTCGTAGCGGGCGAGGATCTCGTCGGCCAGCTTGTCCACCTGACGTAGTTCGGACAGATCGGCCCGCAACGTCTCCGCGCCCAGCTCCGACAGCTCCGCCAGCCGCGCCTCGTTCCGGCCGTGCGCGATGACCCGCTCGCCCGACTTCAGCAGTTCCCCCACGACGTACCGGCCAAGCCCGTCGGTCGCTCCGGTAATGAGGATCATGCGGCCGACGCTAGTCGTGCACCGCCGTCGACGCGAAGGACGACGCCGGTGGTGAACGTGTTCTCGATCATGAACGCGATCGCGCCCGCGATGTCCTCCGGTGCTCCGACCCGGCGCACCGGCGTGCCCGCGGCCGCGCTCGCGAGTGCCGCCGACCTTGCCCGGCCGAGGAAATCCCACCAGCCCGTATCCACGACGCCAGGCGAGACCGCGTTCACCCGCACCGGCGCCAGCTCGACCGCCAGCACCGGCACCATCGCCTCGATACCCGCGTTGACGGCCGCGAGCGCCGCCGTGCCCGGCAACGCCGCACCCGCCGAAGCCGCCGTCACGAAGGTCAGCGAGCCACGCAACCCGGGTAGCGCCGCATGCGCGCTTGCCATATGCGGCAACAACTTCCCCTCCACCCCTTCCCGCGCCACCGCCGGCGTCAGCTCGGGGAACGGTGTGGTGCCGGGTGCGCCGGTCACGGTCACCACGACGTGGTCGACCGGGCCGAGTCCGGCGAAGAAATCCGCCAGCGCACCGGGATCCCGCGCGTCCACGTTCTGCCCGCTCGCGTTCTTGCCCAGCCGCTCCAGTGCGGCGTCGAGCTTCGGTGCACTGCGGCCGGTGACAACCACCTCCCGCCCGGAATCCACCATGCGCTGCGCGGTGGCAAGGCCGATCCCTGAAGTCCCACCGACGATCACGACGCGTTCGGTCACGGCGTTCGCTCCTTTTCGAGTCACTGTGTCTCGTAATATATTCGAGGCACGGTGACTTGTAAAGTGGGTTCATGAACCGAGGGCGGCCGCGCAGCGAGGAGGCGAGGCAGGCGATCCTCAAGACCGCACTGGAAATGTGCATGCGGGACGGCTATCCGCAGCTCACGATCAAGGCGCTCGCGGACGAGGCGGGGGTCGGCAGGCAGACCGTCTACCGCTGGTGGGACGAGAAGTCCGCGATCGTCGTCGAGGCGCTGATCGACCTGCGCGAACGCGAACTTCCCGAACGTTTCCAGGAGACCGGCGACACCCTGGTGGACGTCGAGCAGCTGCTCGCGACGACCTACGAGCTCACCCACGAGTACACCGGAAAGGCGCTGGTCGGCCTCATGGCGGACGCCCAGAGCGACGCCGGGCTGTCCGATCGGCTGCAGGAAACGGTCATCGGCCCCCGGCGGGACGCGCTGCGGGACATCCTCGGCCACGGTGTCGAAACCGGACAGCTCAGGGAAAACGTGCCGCTGCCGCTCGTGGTCGACTTCGCGTTCGGCACGATGTGGTACCGGATGCTCAGCAGGCATGCCCCGGTCGACAGGGAGCTGGCCCGCGACATCACCGACGCGATCGCGATCATGCTGGCCGTGTGAGTTTGGTGGTCGTACCCCGTCCGGGGCACGGCGGATGGCCGTATGGTGGGGCCTATGGCCGCACCCGAGAACTCGCGCTTCACCCTGGACAACGGCTTACGCGTGGTGCTCGCGCCGGACACGACCGCACCGGTCGTCGGCGTGTCCGTGCACTACGACGTCGGCTTCCGTTCCGAGCCGGAGGGGCGCACCGGTTTCGCGCACCTTTTCGAGCATCTGATGTTCCAGGGCAGCGAGAGCCTGGAGAAGCTGGCGCACTTCAAGATCGTGCAGTCCAGCGGCGGCACCTTCAACGGGTCCACCCATCCCGACTACACCGACTACTTCGAGGTGCTGCCCTCGGCGGCGCTCGAGCGGGCGCTGTTCCTCGAGGCCGACCGCATGCGCGCGCCGAAGCTGACGCAGGAGAACCTCGCCAACCAGATCGACGTGGTCAAGGAGGAGATCCGGCTCAACGTGCTGAACCGGCCGTACGGCGGATTCCCGTGGATCCTGCTCCCGCCGGTGCTCTACCAGACCTTTCCCAACGCGCACAACGGATACGGCGATTTCACCGACCTCGAACAGGCCACCCTCGACGACTGCGCGGCCTTCTTCGACACCTACTACTCGCCGGCCAACGCGGTGCTCACCGTCGCCGGTGACTTCGAGCCGGACCACGCGCGTGACCTGATCGAGAAGCACTTCGGCGACGTGCCGCACCGGCCCGCGCCTGCCAAGCGGTCCTTCGTGGAACCGCCGCCTTCGCGCGAGATCCGGGACAGTCACGTCGATCCGCACGCGCCGCTACCCGCGCTCGCCGTCGGCTACCGGATGCCGGACCCGATCAACGAGCTCGACGGGTACCTCGCGAACCTGGTGCTGGCCGGTGTGCTCACCGACGGCGACGGCTCGCGGCTGCAGCAGCGGCTGGTGCACCGTGAACCGCTGGTCACCGACATCGGCGCCGGTGCCGGACTGTTCGGCCCGTTCGAGGCGCGCGATCCCGACACCTTCTCGGTCACCGCGATCCACGCGCCGGACGTCTCGCCGGACCGGGTGCTGGCCGCGCTGGACGAGGAGCTGGAGAAGCTGGCCGCGACGCCGCCGGAGGCGCAGGAGCTGGCCAAGGTCACCGCGCGGTGGAGCGCGAGCCTGCACTCGGAGCACGACCGGCTGGTGTCGCGCACGCTGGGGCTCGGCTCGTTCGAGTTGCTCTATGGCGACCCGTCCCTGATGTACCGCCTGGCCGACCGGATGGCGGCCGTCACCGCGGAGGACGTCGCGGCCGCCGCCAAGGCGCTTCGCCCGGATTCGCGTGCGGTCCTTTTGGTTGAGCCCAAGAACGAGGAGAGCAAGTGAGCACAGCTGCGCATCGCACCGCGGAGGAGATCGGGCGGACCGCGGGCGGGGCGAGGCCCGTGCCGCCGCTCGGCGTGCAGAAGGCCGCCGCCGATCTGTCCCATGTGGACACCACGCTGCCGAACGGGCTGCGCGTACTGAGCGTACGCAAGGCGAATGTGCCGCTCGTCGAGGTCAGGCTGCGGATCCCGTTCGCGGGCGCCGACGCGATGCATGCGGCCAACGCCGAGGTGCTCGCGGAGACCATGCTGACCGGCACCGCGCGCCGGGACCGGGTGGAGATCGACACCGAGCTGGCGCTGATCGGCGGCGAACTGAGTGTCTCGGTCGACCCGGAACGCCTTGCCATCAACGGCAACGCGCTCGCCAGCGGACTGCCGACCCTGTTCGACGTGCTGGCCGACGCGCTCACCTCGGCGTCCTATGTGGACGATGAGGTGGCGCGCGAATCGGCCCGGCTCGTCGAGCGGCTGGCGGTTTCGCGCACGCAGCCCAGGGTCATCGCGCGCGAGGCGTTGCTCAAGCACTGCTACGGCGATCATCCGGTGACGCGGGAGATCCCGCAGGCCGAGGACGTCGCGAAGGTGACGCCGGAGCAGGTGCGCGCGCTGCACTCCCGCGCCGTGCTGCCGCGCGGCTCGGTGCTGGTGCTCGTCGGCGACTTCGACCCGCAGGGCGTGGTCGGCGAGGTCGAAAAGGCGTTGCAGGGCTGGCAATCCGACGCTTCGGCGGCGGTCCTGCCGGAGTTGCCGGTGCTCTCCGGCGGTGACGTGCTGCTGGTGCCGCGTTCCGGTGCGGTGCAGTCGCAGATCAGGCTGATCGGGCAGGCCCTGCCGCGCACGGACGAGCGGTACGCGGCGCTGCAGCTGGCGAACCTGGCCTTCGGCGGGTACTTCTCGTCCCGGCTGGTCGAGAACATCCGTGAGGACAAGGGTTACACCTACAGCGCGCACTCCGGTTTCGAGTTCAGCGGTTCGGGTGCGACGGTCGGTGTGGACGCCGACACGGCCAACGAGGTGACCGCCGCGGCGGTGCTGGAGACCCTGTACGAACTGGGCCGGATCGCGCTCGTCCCGCCCACCGAGGACGAGGTCGAATCGGTGCGGCAGTACGCGGTCGGCTCGCTCGTCACCTCGACCGCCTCGCAGGCGGGCCTGGCCAGCCAGCTGGCCGCGCTCGCCGCGAGCGGACTGGGTGTGGAGTGGCTGGCCGGGCATCCGGGCAGGCTGGCCGCGGTGACCGTGGACGACGTCGCGAAGGCTGCGCTGGAGTTCTTCGCCCCCACGCGCTTCACCGGCGTGGTCGTCGGCGACGCGGACTCGCTGGCGCCGAGACTGGCCGCACTGGGCGGATTCACCGTCGGAGAGCCCGCCGCCTCATGACCGCACCATTCGAACTCGGCAAGCTTCCCACCCTGTCCAGGTCCACTGTGGACCGCCAGGAGAACCTGCGCACCAACCCGGAGCGGCTCGTCTCGCGCTGGCCGGACGCGCAGGTCGTGCTGCTGGACGACAAAGCGCGCACTCCCGTACGGGAGGGCGAGTCGGCACTGGCCACGCGCAAGGCGCTGCAGTTCGGGGACACCCCGCCGGAGGACGCGGTGTTCCTCGGCGAATGGCAGGGCGTGGACTACTGGGCGCTGCCGGGCAGCCCCTCCGGTGAGCCCGGGGTAGTGCGCGCGACCGGCAGCTGGGGGATGACCGAGGAAATCCCCAAGTACGACGGCGAGTTGTGGGTCGAGCTCCGTGGCTTCGGTGATCGTCTCGACGACACGGCCGCCGGTCTGTTCACGACCGCGCAGGCGCTGCGGATCTGGCACCGGCACGCGCGGTACTGCGCGAAATGCGGCGGCAGCGTGCGGCTGGTCCAGTTCGGCTGGGCTTCGCGCTGCGAGAACTGCGGCCGCGAGGAGTACCCGCGCACGGACCCGGCGGTGATCTGCCTCGTGCACGACGAGGCGGGCGTGAACGGTGAGCACGTTCTGCTTGCGCGCCAACCGGTTTGGCCGAAGGGCAGGTACTCCGTGCTCGCCGGTTTCGTGGAGGCCGGCGAATCGCTCGAAGGCTGCGTCGTGCGGGAGATCCGCGAGGAGGTCGGCGCCGAGGTCCGGGACGTGCGGTATCTCGGGAGCCAGCCGTGGCCCTTCCCGCGTTCGATCATGCTCGGCTTCACGGCGCGTGCCGACAAGGCGCCCCCGCTGCGGCCGGCGGACGGCGAGATCGAGGAGGCGCTGTGGGTGCCGCGCGCGGATGTGCGCGCGGCGTTCGAAAGCGGCGGCGAGCCGGTCCCGATCACGGGCACCGATTCGACGATCGTGCTGCCGGGCAACTCGTCCATCGCCCGCGTGATGCTGGAGGCCTGGGCGTACGCCGAGCCGGGAGCCTGACGGGGTTTCGCCAAGATCGCGCCCACACCACGCGCGAGTCGAGCCTTCCCTGCTGCCGAGTCGGGCTTTCCAAGCGCCCGAGTCGGGTTTCCAAGCGCCCGAGTCGGGCTTTCCAAGCGCTTGAGCTGGCTTCCCGCGCGCGGAGGCCCGGGCCCGGTCGCGTTGAACCCGCGACTCGGGCGCGCGGAACCTTCGACTCGGGCGCGCGGAACCCCAGACTCGGGCGCGCGGAGGCCCAGACTCGGGCGCGCGGAGGCCCAGACTCGGGCGCGCGGAACCTTCGACTCGGGCGCGCGGAAGGGGCGACTCGCGGGGTCAGGTGATGAGGGCGCCCAGGGGGAGGATGATGGCGATGGCGACCACCGAGATGATCGTTTCCATGATTGACCAGCTCTTGATCGTCTCGCCGACGGACAGGCCGAAATACTCCTTCACCAGCCAGAAGCCCGCGTCGTTCACGTGTGAGAAGAACAGCGAGCCCGCGCCGATCGCGAGTACCAGCAGCGCCGCGTGAGTCGAGCTCATCGTCGCGGCGAGGGGGCCGACGATGCCCGCCGCGGAGACCGTGGCGACCGTGGCGGAACCCGTCGCGAGGCGGATCGCCACCGCGACCAGCCAGCCCAGCAGCAGTGCCGGGATCGACGCGCCCGTCGCCAGCTGAGTGATCACCTTGCCGACGCCCGCGTCGACGAGGGTCTGTTTGAAACCGCCGCCCGCGGCCACGATCAGCAGGATGCCGGCGATCGGACCGAGCGACGAGGCGACCGTCGACGTCAGCCTGCCGCGGCTGAAACCGGCCGCCCTGCCGAGCGTGAACATGCCGACGATGACCGCGGCGAGCAGCGCCACCAGCGGATCACCGATGAAGTCGAGCACCCGCCGTGCCGTCGAACCCTCGTCGGCGACGATGTCCGAAACCGCTTTCCCCAGCATCAGCACGACCGGCAGCAGCACCGTGGCCAGCGTCGCCGCGAAGCTCGGGCGGCGGGTGTTCTCCTCGCCGGATCGTTCGGGCACAAGGTGTTCCGGCGCGACCGCGTCGGGCACCCAGCGTGCGGCGAGCTTGCCGAACAGCGGGCCGGCGATGATCACCGTGGGGATCGCGACCAGCAGGCCGAACGCGAGCACGATGCCGACGTTGGCGTTCAGTGCTCCGGCCGCGGCGAGCGGGCCGGGGTGCGGCGGCACGAGGCCGTGCAGCACGGAAAGCCCTGCCAGCGCGGGAATTCCGATGAGCATCAACGGCTGCCGGGTGCGCTTGACGACCAGCAGCACGATCGGGATCAGCAGCACGAGCCCGATCTCGAAGAACATCGGCAGCCCGATCAACGCCGCGACGAGCGCCATCGCCCACGGCAGAACCCGTTTGCCCGCACGGGAAATGATGGTGTCGACGATCTGCTCGGCGCCGCCGGAATCGGCGAGCAGTTTGCCGAGCATCGCACCCAGCGCGATCAGCACGCCCACGGAGGCGACCGTCGAGCCGACGCCGTCCTCGAAACTGTCCAGCAACTTGTCGACGGGCATCCCCGCGACGAGTCCCAGTACCCCGGATCCCAGTATCAGTGCCAGGAACGCGTGCAGTTTGAACGCGCTGATCAGCACGACGATCACGGCGATCGCGATGAGGGTCGCGGCGATCAGCCGGGTGTCGTGCCCGGTCCACTCCGCGGCGAGAGTGATCACATCGGCTCCTTCGCCAAGCAGGTGAGAGCGGCGGCCACGATATCGCCCGGGGAGTCGGCGATATCGACGATCAGGCCGTGCTCATCGGTTTCCAGTGGTTCGAGGTCCGCGAGCTGGGAGTCCAAAAGGGACACCGGCATGAAGTGACCCGAGCGGCCTGCCATGCGTTCGGCGAGCAGGTCGCGTGGCCCGTCGAGGTGCAGGAACCACACGTCGCCGCCGGTGCGTAGCACGTCGCGGTAGCTGCGTTTGAGTGCCGACGACGAGACCACCCCGCCGGTCTGCTGGTGCTCGCGGATCCAGCCGGCGATGGCCTGCAGCCAGGGCCAGCGATCGGAGTCGGTGAGCGGGTGGCCGGAGGACATCTTCTCGATGTTCGCCTTCGGGTGGAACGCGTCGGCCTCGGCGTACTCCACACCAAGGCGTTCCGCGAGCGCCGTGCCGATCGTGGTCTTACCCGATCCGGCAACGCCCATCACCACGATGACGGTCATCTTCCCTCCGACCCCGTTGTCCCGACGCGAACAGTTCATCGCAAAAGTACTACTTAATCAAGGCATAAGTACTACTTAATCGAGACAGAGGTATAGCTTCACAGCCGTGGTGGACGGAATGCATGCTCGCCTCCTCGATCAGCTGGGTGCCGCGATCGCGTCGGGGCGAATCGCGCCCGGCACGGTGCTGCGGCTGGAGGAGGTGCAGGAGCGGTACGGCGCGTCGCGCACGGTCGCGCGCGAGGTGGTGCGCTCGCTCGAGGTCATGCGGCTGACCGCCAGCAAGCGGCGTGTCGGGGTCACCGTCCGTGATCCGGCCGAGTGGAACCACTACGACCCGCAGCTGATCCGCTGGCAGCTCGACGGCGAGCACAGGGAGACCGCGCTGCGCACGCTGATGGAACTCCGCTGGGCCGTCGAACCCAGCGCCGCCCGCTTCGCCGCGCTGCGGGCGACGCCGGAGGAGCGCGGCCGCCTCAGCGCACTGGCCACCAGGCTGCGGACTACCGCGAAGGCCCGCGATCTGAGCACGTTCCTCGGCCACGACATCGCCTTCCACCACGTCGTGCTCGCCGCGTCCCGCAACCCCATGTTCTGCCAGCTCTCCGACGTCGTCGCGGAGGTGCTCACCGGACGCACCTCGCACGGGCTGATGCCGCCCGAACCCCAGCCCGAGGCCGTCGCGTTGCACGTGCGGGTCGCCGCGGCGATCGCGGACGGTGACGCCGACCGCGCCGAGGGGGCGATGCGGGACATCATGGTGCAGGCACGCGACGAGGTCGCCGAGCAGTTCGAGTAGCCTGCCCTGGTCGATCTACCACAGGGGGCACTTCGGTGAGTGCGGCGCGGGCAATCGGACTGCTGCTGGGGGCGGCCGCGGACGGAGTCATCAACCAGCCGGCCCGGCCGGCGGACATCCTGCGTGGTAAGCCCGGTACCGGTATCGCGGCCGGGCTCGTCGTGGCGGGGGTGGCCGCCGAACGCCTGACCCGGCACCGTCCCGTCGCGCAGGCGCTGAGCACCGCGGTCGCGACCTGGGCCGTGCTCGGGGCGGCGAGCCTCGCCTCCGACGGCACGGCGCTCGCCCGCGATCTGGAGGAGGGCGAACTCGACGCGGCGCGCGGCACGTTGTCCGAACTGGACCCGCGCTGCACCGAGGGTCTCGACGTGGTCGGCCTTTCCCGCGCCTCGGTCGAATCGGTCGCGCAGCAGACGAACGATGCCGTCGTCGGCCCGATGTTCTGGGGAGCCGTGGCCGGGGTGCCCGGCCTCGTCGGGGCCAGGGCGCTCAGCGCACTGCGTGATCTCCGGCAGGCGGCGCGCCTCGCCGACGTGATCAACCTCGTGCCGACCCGCTTCGCCGCCGCGCTCACCGTGACCAGCGCCCCGGTCGTCGGCGGTTCCGCCAGCGGGGCCTACCGCGCCTGGCAGCGGGACACGGCCGCGCACCCGAGCCCGAACGCCGGACGGGTCGAAGCGGCCTTCGCGGGCGCGCTGGAGATCCGCCTCGGCGGGCGCACGGTGTATCCGCACGGCGTGCTGGAACTGCCGGTGCTCGGCGACGGCCGCAACCCGGACGCCGGGCACGTGACGCGCGCGGTGGAACTGTCGCGGGTGGTGGGCTGGCTGACCGCGGTCAGTTCCGCCCTGCTCGCTCTTCTGTTCGGCCGGCGTCGGAAGCAGCGGCGTTAGTCTCTTCCGCCTCGTCCTCGGCGAGGATCTGCGCGACCGATTTGCGCCGGCGTTCCTTCTTCTCTTTAGCGCGATCGCCCATCTCGGCCAGTACGCCGCCGGGCTTGAGCTCGCGAATGGTGAAGTAGGCGAGCCCGGCCAGCGCCATCACGCCGAACGCGATCCACTGCAGTGCGTAGGAGAAGAACGGGCCCGCGTCCAGCTGCGGCAGCGGCAGTGGGTTCAGCACACCGGGCTGGTTGTCGTCGAGCTGGAAGTAGCCGGGCCGGATCGGCAGGCCACTGGACCGCGCGACCGTGCGCGAATCGACCACGTAACTCTGTAGTTTGCCGCCGGTCGAGGCGTCGGCGAACGCGTCCCGGTTCTTCGGGTCGGTCTCGTCCTGCCGGATCCGCGAGACGATCTCGACGGTGCCGGTCGGCGGCGCGGCGTAGGAGGGGACCGTGCCGTGGTCGGCGACCCGCAGGTAGCCGCGGTCGACGAGGATGTACTGGCCGTCGGTGGTGCGGAACGGCGTGAGTACCTCGAAGGCCGGCTCGCCCTGCACGGTGCGCAACCGGGCGACGACTTCCTTGTCCGGCAGGTAGGTGCCGGTGGTGGTGACCCTGGTCCACTCGTGCTGCGCGTCCGGAGCCACGCCGGGCGGCAGCACACTGTTCAGAGGCGCGGGCGCCGCGGTCATCGACCGTTCGACGGCCGCGTTCTGCGTCTCACGTTCGGAGTTGCGGTCGAACTGCCACGGGGAGAGCAGCCAGAAGCACGCGAAGGCGAATACCAGTACACCCGCCACCAGGGCGAGCCAGCTGGGCCGCAGCAAGAACTTCCACCGCACGCCTCCACGGTAGCCCGCACCGGTCAGGGCAGGGATGCCCGGGCCGCGGACAGCGCCTGCCGCGCATAGCCGCCGCCGAACACGGCCGCGTGCATGAGCAGCGGGAACAGCTGATGCAATGGGACACGGTCACGCCAATCGGGCGCCAGCGGGGCGCCCTCGTCCGCGGCGCTTTCGGCATACGCGCCGAGAATGTGGTCCAGCAGCGAGGTGCCGAACAGCTGCAGCATCGCGAGATCGGTTTCGCGGTGCCCGCCGTGCGCGGCCGGGTCGATCAGCCATACGCCGTCTTGTGCCCAGTGCACGTTGCCGCTCCACGCGTCGCCGTGCAGCCGGGCGGGCGGTTCCGGTGGGCCCGCGGCTTCCGGCAGCCGCGTGCACAACTCGTCGAAGACCTTCACCTCGTGCGTGGAGAACAGCTGCTGATCCACGCACATCCGGACATACGGCTCGATCCGGTGCCGTGCGTAGAACGTCGGCCAGTCCTCATGCGGTTCGTTGCGCATCGGCGCGACACCCATCCAGGCGTCCGCGGGTCCGCCGGGTGGCGGGCAGCCGAACGCGTCCGCGCCGCGCAGGTGCAGTTTCGCCAGCGCCCGGCCGAAGCACTGGGCGTGCTCGGTGGTCGGCGGCGCGGCCGGGATGTACTGCATCACCAGCCATTCGTCGTCGACGCCGAGCACCGAGGGCACCGGCACGTCGTCGTGTTCGCCGAGCCAGCGCAGGCCCGCCGCCTCCGCCGCCGTCGCGCCGGGCCCGACGCCCCGCTTGGCGACGACGACCTTGCTATCCACCGTGACCAGGCAGATCGAGCCGCCGCCCCGGCGTACCCCGGTCACCTCGCCCCGGCAGAGCCGTTCGACGGCTTCCCGTGCGTTCATCCGGACTGTTTTCCCAGTTCGGCGCGGACCCAATCGAGCAGACCCGGCATCGCGCGTTCGATCATGGTGATGACCTCGGTGAACCCCTCGTCGCCGCCGTAGTAGGGATCGGGCACCTCGGCACCGGGTGGCGCGGTGGGGTCGAATTCGCGCAGCAGCCGGACCTTGTCCTGGTCGGCGACCTTGTGCCGGAGCGTGCGGAGGTGACCGGAATCCGCGGCCAGTAGCAGGTCCGCGGCCAGGTGCTCATGATCGACCTGTGCGGCGATGTGGTCGCCGCCGTAGCCGTGCTCGGTGAGTGTCTGCCTCGCCCGCGGGTCGGCATGTTCGCCGACGTGCCACGGCCCGGTGCCCGCGCTCGTCACGCGCACCAGGCCGGCCAGTCCCGCCCGCCGCAGGTGCTCCGAGAACACCAGCGCCGCCATCGGTGACCGGCAGATATTGCCGGAACAGACGAAACAGACGTGCAGCTGTGGCTGAGTCACGCGTGACAGTGTGCCGTTCCGCGATCGCGGGCCGGCGGGCAGGGCGCGGTCGGGTGCGGCTGTGACCAGAGCGAATGCGAAGATCCGGGTATGCCCGCGCTTGCCGAGATCATCGCCGTACTGGAGGACGCCTACCCGCCCGCGCTCGCCGAGAGCTGGGACGCGGTCGGGCTCGTCTGCGGCGATCCGCGCGAGGAGGTGCGCCGGGTGCTGCTGTGCGTCGACCCGGTCGAGGCAACGGTCGCCGAGGCGGAGGAACTGGGCGCGCAGCTGATCGTGGCGCACCATCCGCTGCTGCTGCGCGGGGTGCACGGGGTGCCCGCCGACACCACCAAGGGCGGGCTGGTGCACCGCATGATCCGCGGCGGGATCGCGTTGTACTGCGCGCATACCAACGCCGACTCCGCCAGCCCCGGGGTTTCCGACGCGCTCGCCGAGGCCATCGGCCTGCGGGTGCTGCGGCCGCTGAACCCGGGCGGCGACGGCGATACCGGTATCGGCCGGATCGGCGAGCTGCCCGAGCCCGAGCCGTTCGCCACCTTCGTGCAGCGGGTCGCGGACGCATTGCCGCACACCGAGCCCGGCGTGTTCGGCGGCGGCGATCCGGACCGTCTCATTAGGACAGTCGCGGTGTCGGGCGGCGCCGGGGACAGCTACCTGGCTACCGCCGCCGCAGCCGGGGTCGACGCCTACGTGACCGCGGACCTGCGGCACCACCCGGCAGGCGAGCACCTGGAAGGGGGCGGCCCCGCGCTCGTCGGGCTGACCCACTGGGCCAGCGAGTGGCCGTGGTGCGAGCAAGCCTCGGGGATTCTCCGGAACGCCTTTGCGGGTAACGTCGTTACTCACGTGTCCACGCGCCGGACCGACCCGTGGACCATCCGAGCTTCGAGGGAGCACATCCAGTGAAGGCAGACCCCGCCGTCCAGCGTCAGCTGCTCGACCTCGCGAAGGTGGACGCCGAACTCTCCCGCGTCGCGCACCGCCGCCGCACGCTTCCCGAACTGGCCGAGATCGACGAGGCCGAGAAGACGCTGCGCAAGCACCGCGACACCCTGGTGGCGTCCCAGACCGCGATCTCCGACCTGGACCGGGAGATCGCGCGGCAGGAGAAGGAGATCGAGTCGGTGCGGGCGCGTGAGGAACGCGACCGCAAGCTGCTCGACTCCGGCACGGTGTCGGCCAAGCAGATGAACGACGTACAGCACGAGCTGGAGACACTGGCCCGCCGCCAGTCCGCGCTGGAGGACGATCTGCTGGAGCTGATGGAGCGGCGCGAGGCGCTGGAGCTGGACGGGCAGCGCACCGGCGCCGAGGTCGACAAGGCCGAGCAGGAGCTCGCCGACGCCAAGCGTCGCCGCGACGAGAACGTCAAGGACCTCGACACCACCCAGGCGCGTCGCGAGGAGGACCGGGTCAAGCTCGTGCCGCGGTTCCCCGAGAACCTGCTGTCGATGTACGAGCGGGTGCGGGAACAGAAGGGCATCGGGGCCGCGTTGCTGCGGGCGCGCCGGTGCGGTGCCTGCCAGCTGGAGCTGGACCGCAACTCGATCGCGGAGATCAAGGCCGCGGCCGAGGACGAGGTCGTGCGCTGCGAGAACTGCGGGGCGATCCTGGTGCGGACGGTGGAGTCCGGCCTGTGAGGGTGATCGTCGAGGCCGACGGCGGTTCGCGGGGTAATCCGGGACCCGCCGGGTACGGCGCTGTTGTCCGGGACGCGTCGAGTGGCCAGGTCCTCACTGAGCGGCAGGCGGGTCTCGGCGTCGCGACGAACAACGTCGCGGAGTACTCGGGGCTCATCGCGGGTCTGGAGGCGGCGGCCGAGCTCGGTGCGTCCACTGTGGACGTGCGGATGGACTCGAAGCTGGTCGTCGAGCAGATGTCCGGGCGCTGGAAGATCAAGCACGCCGCGCTGCGGGAGCTGGCCGAACAGGCGCGGGCGCTGGTCGCGCGGTTCGAGCGGGTCGGGTTCGAATGGATTCCCCGTGCCGAGAACGCGCACGCGGACCGGCTCGCGAACGAGGCCATGGACACCCAGGCCGGTATCGCGCCGGCCAGCTCTCCCGCCCGCTGGACAGGCGCCCGCGGCAACCCGACGCGGCTGTTGTTGTTGCGGCACGGACAAACGGAGATGTCGGTCGACCGCCGGTACTCGGGCCGCGGCGACGTGGTGCTGACCGAGCACGGCCGTCAGCAGGCCGCGGCCGCGGCGAAACGGCTCGCCGCCATGCCGGAGGTCGCCGATGGTGCCGTGCGGATCATCGCCTCGCCCCTGATGCGTACCAAGCAGACCGCCCAGGCGGTCGCCGACGCCGTGGGCGGCCGCGTGGAGACGCACCTGGGCTTGCTGGAGACGGATTTCGGCGAATGGGAAGGCCTGACGTTCACCGACGCCGCCGAACGCGATCCGGAACTGCACGGAAAGTGGCTGCGCGACACGACGGTCGCCGCGCCGGGCGGGGAGAGCTTCGAGTCGGTGCACCGGCGCGTGACGGCCTTCCGCGACGAGGTACTGCGGCACCACGCCGGCGAGACGGTGATCGTGGTCAGTCACGTCACGCCGATCAAGTCGATCCTGCGCCTCGGCCTCGACGCGGGTCCGTCGCTGCTGTTCCGGCTCCACCTTGATCTGGCGTCACTGTCGATCGTGGAGTTCTACCCGGACGGCAACGCCTCGGTCCGGCTGGCGAACGACACCTGCCACCTGAGCTAGATGTGCTGTCCAGGGACGTTGTTCCGGTTGAGGTGGTACCGGCCTGTCGTTGAGACGGGCGAAGGCCTCTGGTTGTGAAGTGGAGCTGTCGAGGAACCGCTTCACGAACCGGAGGCCTT